>Ga0255215_1000002_pt1 | contig 369279 bp, 356 predicted proteins | sample Miss_Law_RepC_8d_FD_183033 | JGI IMG/M metagenome (GOLD analysis project Ga0255215, IMG submission 183033) | Freshwater microbial communities from Mississippi River, Louisiana, United States - Miss_Law_RepC_8d | ecosystem: Environmental > Aquatic > Freshwater > River | place: USA: Louisiana... | reverse complement strand
TTGACCCCATTGCTTTTGATTGTTTGTAGTAAAAAAATCTAAACATAGGATCTGTGGATGGACAATTTTTGACTCAACGAGCTTCTTTTACCCCGTATTTAACCGGGGAACCTAGCAATTGGTTGTTACGCTATTCCTCATACATTTGATTGATGAGATGCTCATATCTTTTTTGAACAAATTTTCTCTTAACTTTCATTGATGGTGTTAAACAACCGTTATCAACAGACCAAGTTTCAAAAACCACTTCAAATTTTTTGATGGATTCAAAACTCGCTAGTTCAGAGTTAATTTTTTGGACGTGTTCAGTCAGTTTATTCAGTAAACTTTGTTTTTGTTCGGAAGTTGCATCAACAGATAAATTTTCTACTGTTAAAATAGCAGTAATAAATTTTTTCTGATCACCGCAAATCAGCACTTGAGCAATACTTGGTTCTTTTTTTAAGAGACCTTCAAGCTTTTGCGGAGCCACATATTTACCACCAGCTGTTTTGATAAGATCTTTTTTTCGATCTGTGATTTTGAGATAGCCTTTTTGATCAAATTCACCAATATCACCGGTTCTAAAAAATCCTTCAGAATCAAAAGCTTCTTTTGTAGCTTCTGGATTTTTATAATACTCTTTTAGAATTTTATGGCTTCGAACTAAAATTTCACCATCAGTATCAAATTTAATTTCAACATCACTCAATGGACGTCCAACTGTACCCAGTTGCCAGTTTTGTTCTGTATTCACTGTAATAGCTGCGAATGTTTCTGTAAGTCCATAGCCCTCTAAAACTTTTATGCCAAGATTGGCAAAAAACTGTCCGAGTTCTTTACTTAAAGGAGCACCCCCGCTGATCGCAAAACGCAGCTGACCACCAAAAGCTTTTTTAATCGGTGTAAATACAGCTTTTGCTAATACTTCGTAGGCGAGTGCAGTTGTGATAGGAGCAGCTTGATTCGTATCGCGGTAATACTGCATTTCTTTGGCAATATCTAAAGCTTTAAAAAAAACTTTTTTCTGTAAAACACTTGTTTCGACTTTAGTTAAAATACCCGCATAAACTTTTTCAAAAATACGAGGAACTGCAATTAAAAAGCTGGGTTTGATTTCGACAAGATTAACTTTAAGTTGATCGACTGATTCTGCATAAGCGACTTGGCAAAGTCGGTAAAGACCACCCCAGTGTTCAACACGCCCCATGACGTGAGCAAATGGTAAAAAAGCTAAAGAAGAATCTGTATGAGCGATTTCGAATAAAGAAAAAGCTTCATGGACTTCAGAAACGAGAGCTTTTTGTTGTAAGAGAACACCTTTAGGTTTGCCCGTTGTGCCAGATGTATAAATGATTGTGATAGGATCATCAAACTCAAGTTTTTGACAATTTGTGATCATCGATTCAATTTCAGCGTCAGGAACGTTTGATTGAGTAAAATCATAATCATCAATAATAAGACAGGTCATTGGTTTATCTAGATTTTTTTTAACTCGTTCAAATTGCTCATGTGTTTTGGCGCTATCTACAAATAGAATGTCTGCTTCACAGTGATTAAGGATGTAAGACACATCATCGTCTGACAAGTTAGGATAAATCGGTACTAAAATTGATCCTTGCGCTAACGTTGCAACATCAATAGCGGCCCACTCCCAACGTGTGTTAGACATAATGGCCACTTTTTGTTTTGGATTGATATTGTGATCTTTAAGTATGAACTGTATATGTGTGATAGCTCGTAAGTATTCTTTGAAAGATAAACTATACCAAGATTGATTTTTCTTGTATTTGACAGCAATAACATCAGCCGTTTTGTATGCGGCTTGCAACCATTGGTGAATAGATGTTTCAAGTTGTGTTTTCATAATTTAATTTTTTCGCCCGAGGACTAATTCTATAGTTTTATCTTGATCAGCAGGTATAGACACTTGTGTTTCATCTTTAAGTTGAGTGATCGGATTAATCGCCATGACTGTGATGATTGTGTCGGGTCTAACTTTTAATCGTTTACCTTGAAATGGAGGTGGTATCTCTTGTCCATTGATAAACAATTGTGGATTCGCTCCGCCATTTTGAACATTAACAGTTAAGTAACCTGATTTTGGCAGCTTTTGTAATTGAAAGGTTAGTGATTCGCCATCTTTAAAAACTTTTTTCAAATCAAGATCATTATATTCTTCGGTATATTGTATCTTTACAAATGTTTCGACATTTGCAGGTAAAGCAATGATGGCTGGTGTTGTGCGCAAAGAATCATTCCCATTAATGATGATTCGAGCACCACTGGGCTCTGTGTTAAATGAAACTTTAACAGAAGCTTTTGCAGCTAAATCGACCTGACCTTGTTCGGCTTCAATCGGTCGAGCAGGCTGGTTGTTCTTGATACGAGCTGCTTGCAGCTGTGCAAATTGAGCTAATTTGTTCGCAACATATTTATTGTAGGCAAAGTAGCCTCCAGAAATAATGACGACTAGAACGAGTAACTTAGCAATGACATTAAATGAGTTATTATTTTTTTGTTCTTGATAAATAAAAGGCTTCACTTGTGATGCACGAGTGATTGCAGTGCCTTCTGCACGAGGCTTGTGTGCGATATTATTTTTTTTGACATTAAAATTAGTCATGGCATCTTTTAGCCCCTCAAGTTCTACTTTGTGAGCAGAGGGCTGGACAATGCGACTTTCAAGATCGTTATTTGGTTGTTCTTGGGCAGAAGCAGGCTGTTGATTGTGAGGAACTGGCGGGAGTTCGCCACTAGCAGCAGGCTTGTTGTTTTGCTTCATCTCATGAGATGTCATAGGAACTTCTGGCAACTTTTTAGAATCAGAAAAGTTAACTTCTATATCTACTTTCGAATAAGCAACAAGCTTCTCACGTCCTTCGGTAAAAGCAGCTTTAAAACAATCAATGATTGTTTTACTTAGGTCTTGAGTCGAAAAATCTGGATATTGCGTGTTTAAAAAACGATTTAATTCTTTTTGTAAGTTAGCAGCTGTTTGATAGCGATTGTTTTTCTCTTTTGAAAGAGCTTTCATAACAATACGCTCAAGTTCTACAGGAACAAGCGGGTTGATTTTGCGAATAGATGGAATTTGGCATTCACGAACTTTGCGTAAAATTGCATTTTCGTTACTGCCAGTGAATAGACGATCATTAGCTAAGAGTTCCCATAAAATAATTCCAAGTGCAAAAACATCAGTGCGTGGATCGACTTCTTCTGATTCGGCTTGTTCTGGTGACATGTATGCAAACTTGCCTTTGAGTGTTCCAGCACGAGTTTCTTCTTTTTCGGCATCACTTTGTTTAGCAATACCAAAATCGATAACTTTAGGTTCACCTTCGAAGGATACCATAATGTTTTGTGGTGACATATCTCGGTGAGTAATATTAAGAGGGCGACCTGTTTTTTGATCTGTACAACGATGAGCGTGGTCAAGACCAGCAGCAGCTTCTTTAATGATATAGACAGCTTCTTCGATTTTCAGTGATTTATTATTCTTTTTAAGTTCGTTAATAATTTGTCTCAGGTTTCGACCCTCAACAAATTCTAATACGATATAAAATTGTCCATGTTCGACACCAAAATCATAAATCGAAACAACGTTTGAGTGGTTAAGGTTGACTGAAACTTTAGCTTCGTCTTGAAACATTTGAATAAATTCTTCGTTGCCTGAGAACTGCGGCAGAATACGCTTAATCGCAACAAATTTATTCACGCCACTAGCACCTGCAGATTTGGCTAAATAGACTTCTGCCATACCACCAGCCGCTAATTTTTCTAATAGGATGTATTTTCCAAATTTTTCGTATTTTGACATCGGGTTCGGTATCGGTTTTTTTGTACACAAGCTTTACAAAAACACAGAAAAGATACAAGATATCGACAGAGGTCGAGGTCGTGTTATGAAATGGTTAGGGTTAACAGGTGGAATCGCATCAGGTAAATCAACAGTATCTCGACTTTTATCTGGTCTTGGCATTCCTGTCATTGATGCGGATGTAATCTCACATGATTTAACTCAAGTGGGTGCCGAAGGTTACATTAAAGTTGTCCAGCATTTCGGTGATCAAATACTTGATGCTAATTCGCAAATTAATAGAAAGCAATTAGGAGCAATTGTTTTTAATCACCCAGAAAAACGGCTCGAACTTGAAAACATTTTGCATCCATTGGTTCAGGGCAAAGTCAAAAATCTAAGAGAATCTTATCGAACTAAAGGCCATGCTCTTTGTTTTTATGATGTGCCACTTTTGTTTGAAAAAAAACTACAAGATCAATTTGATAAAACTATTTTGATTTATGCTCCGATTGGATTACAAATTCGTCGATTAATGGAACGAAATCACTTAAGCCATGCCGAAGCCATGATGAGATTAAAATCGCAAATTCCATTGAGAGAAAAAGTTAAGTTAGCTGACTTTTGTCTTGATAATTCAACGCATATTCATGATTTAGAATTACAAGTCGAGCACCTTTTAAAAACGCTTGAGCCGTAAGCTGCTAATTCTTCTTTTTCAACGTAATTTGAATTTTCGAATTCTTATTACCATAAAGTTTAACTTTAAGTTCATTACCCTTTGATTTCAAATTAACATCTGCATTCTGTTTTTCAAAATACTTCGGTTTTCTATTGCCAAAATCTGTTGGTTTTAGAACAACTACATTATTGATCGAGATTTCGGCTCGAACTGGTCTTTGATGTTTTGATAAATTTTTAACTTCTAGAGTGTATTGGCCTTCAGATACATCTTCGATATCGTATTGTCTCTCTTCGAGTTTTTCTGTCTCTTTTGAAATTATTTTTGCAAAATTAAATGTTCCAAGATCTACTAAGCTACCATTAGTTTTCATCTGCTTAATTTTATGAAGTTTTTCTTCTTTGCTTTCGAGAACATCCTTATAGACTAGCAATGGTAAAGCTTCGAGATCCAACTCAGATAAAAGAGTTGATTCTCTTTCGGTCAACTGAAATTTAATCTCTTCGAAGGTCTTTCCATTCCACTTTAAAATATGTGACTCCTGATATTTTCCTTTGTCATCTGAATCACTTACGACAATTTCTTTTATGCCATCATTATTTATGTCTGATAAAGTTACATCCGATTTTTCATCAATCGCATAGTCATCAGTTCCATCCGGTGCCTTAATCAGTGAAGTCTTGCCGCTTTTCTCAATTTTAATTGCCAAAGTTTTAGAAATTGGGTTTTCAACGGAAAGACTGTTTGTATTGTAAGTTGCTAACAGAATTTTAGATCCATCTTTACTGCCGTAATCAAAAATAATAAACTTTCTATCAATTTCTGCTCTATCAACTTTTTTCGGTGGATTTGAATCCGTATCTATTGCGTTCACCATTTCCAAAGGGATGTATTTATCCACAACTTCGTTATCTGATAAAGATTTCGCTTCTAAACTTAAACTGAATATTGCTATAGAGATATAAATAATATTTTTCATTAGATGTAACCTCACAGAATTTTACTTTTAAAAAGAATTGGATATTTGTTCAAGTTTTTTAGCATAGTTTCTTTACAATGTGTCGTAATTTACTGGTACCGACTTCTGCGTACCAGTTTCAATCTGAACTTTATAAATAAATCTTAAATCAATCAAGCCTTGATCCTTAGAAAGTCGGTACAGCGACGATGAGCCGTAAGCTGCTAATTCTTCTTTTTCAACGTAATTTGGATTTTTGAATTCTTGTTACCATAAAGTTTAACTTTAAGTTCATTACCCTTTGATTTTAAATTAACATCTGCATAGATTCCTTTACGCGGGTCGCAGCGTTTGCAATGATCTTCGTTATCATCGTCGTCGTCATCTTCAAGAATTGCGTTACCTTTTTTATCTTTCTGTTTTTCAAAATGCTTCGGTTTTCCGTTGCAAAAATCAGTTGGTTTTAGAACAACTACATTATTGATCGAGATTTCAGCTCGAACTGATCTTTGATGTTTTGATAAATTTTTAACTTCTAGAGTGTATTGGCCCTCAGAGACATCTTCGATATCGTATGTGACTTCTTGAGCTTTTTTCGATTCTTTTGAAATTACTTTTGCAAAATTAAATGTTCCAAGATCTACAAAGCTGCCATCAGACTTCATTTGTTTAATTTTATGAATATTGCTAGACGACTTTATAAGCACATCCACGTAGACTAGTAGCGGCAAGGCATCAAGTTCAAGCTGAGGAAGAAGATGCGATTCTCTTTCAGTTAATGGAAACTTAATTTTTTCGAAGGTCTTTCCATTCCACTTTAAAATATGAGATTCCCATGTTATTTGCTTATCGTCGTAAAGCGTAACAACAATTTCGTTTATTCCGTCACCATCTATATCTATTTGTTTTAATTCCGATGAATTAGTAATGCCGAAACTTTTGCTTCTCGACGGTGGATCGATAATTGTCGTATCTCCATTTTTCGAAATTTTAATTGCTAATGTCTTAGAAATTGGATCTTCTACAAAAAGTTGCTTTGTATCATAAGTAGCAAGAAGTATTTTAGATCCATCTTTGAAATCGTAGTCAAAAACAACAAACTTTCTTTTTATACCCTCTCTTTCAACTTTTTTCGGTGGATTTGATTCAGTGTCGATAGCATTCACCATTTCCAAAGGGATGTATTTATCTACGATTTCATCGTATGAAAGCGACTTAGCATTCAAAATTAAACTAAATAATGCAATAGATATATAAATAGTAATTTTCATTAGATGTAACCTCACAGAATTTTGTTTTTCATAAGAATTAAATATTTATTCGATTTTTTAAATACATTTTCCCGATAGCCTGGATTATAGTCAGGCTCTGAAGCGCTGGCCTCATCAAGCCCTTTATTATATCCAGCAAATCCCAGTTGAATGTATAAATTTAACTCATTAATATTCATCTGTGGGTTTGGTCCTGACTCTTGAAATTCATTTACTTTATGAATACATTTTACCAAGTATTTGGTCGCAAGAGTTATATTTGTCTCGGGATCTAGCAATAAGGCCGGGTCTTTTCCTTCACCAGATTTAGTGTACCCCATATCAAGTGCAGTGGTATACATAATCTGCATCAGCCCATAGCTTGAAGAAATAATCGTTTGCGCAATTTTATCGCCAGAACGATTATAGTAATAATTGTAATTTTCAGCTTTGCCCCAATTTTGTTTGGGATTATAAACAAGTAAATCGCGGACATAAAGTGGCGTGTAGCTGTTTTTCTTTACAGTCGTTTCGTAATCTATTGGAACCGACCTCGGTGTACCAGCTCCAATCTGAACTTTGTAAAGCGATCTTAAATCAATCAAGTCCAGGTTCGTAGAAAGTCGATCTTTCGGACGAAACAAATACTTGCCATATCTTTTAGAGTCATATTGTTCCTTTAAAAAATAGCCTTTTGTCGTATCTGATATCTTTGGCTGTATAAGTTTCATATCATTTGTAATTGGCTCATATCGATAGGCAGATGGGTTAAACATACCGCCACTTTCGTGCTCGACTTGACCTTTAATGTATTGCGGAGGAATACCAATCTGATGAGCTCTCGCAATAATTATCTCGTCGTAAGTATTGTAAGTGTCACCAATTGTTTCAGAGCTTACCGAATTTAAAGTTATCGTGAAAGGAGCTATCGAACCATCCAATGGCGTGATCTTAACTTTTTGAGAGCCTAAGTGAACTGTAATTAAACTTTGAGAGAGAGGTACTACATCTGGGTTAAAGAAAACAGCAAGTTGATTTGGGAAAAGACTATAAGACTCAACGCCACTTTGAAGAGCTAGACTACTTTCAACAAGTTCAAATTTTGCCGGTATAATTTCATCGTCCTTATCTAATAGCGTGAGTTTCAAATTTGCGCCAAATGGAATATTCAATAATTGTCCAGCTTTGATTTTTCCGGATTGGCAAACTCGTGGGTCTGATTGATCCGGTAGGCTAAATTGACAGTAATCAGCTCCACGTAAATCCAATGCCGAAATTTGTAAATTTAAATCTTGCGGCTCGACTTGAATTTTTGTGACAGATTATATCTGCGCGGTATCCTAACCCCATAGAGCAAGCAATTGATATTATAGCATTAGTACTTTGTGTATTTGATTCAACTTTCAAACTTTTGGATTGTACACCCGAAAAAATTTCAATCTTTCCATCTGACGTTCTACAAGTTAAAAAAGCGCCCTTATTCAAGTTTTTTCCATGCGTATCAAGTACAATTGGAATTGAAACTGTGTACCACACTGTCATATAAGAGCCTTGTATGTCTTGAATATGTAGATAGGTGCCACTATTAAAAGAGTTCAAGCTAGCTTTAATAGTCGAGCCTGCAACCAATGGTGCATATGGAAAGCTACTCACTGAGACCTGATAATCTCCTTCATTCTGGCTTTTGGGCCAATAAAGAACATTATTGAAGCTTTTAAAAGTAGACAAATCAATATCAATCCCGGGTGCTTCGAGTTGAAATGGGGCTTCTAGTGACTGGGCATGACCTGAATTGATGGAAAATAAAACAAGTATTGAAGCGATTGACTTCAATACTTGTCCCCCCAATACTATTCCAAAAATCGATAGCAATTTTTTCGGATAATTAATTACTTTATGAAATCCACTCTTCATTACCAATAACCTCCATCTAAACTATAATTAAACATCGGTTAGTGGAAAATTTAAACAATCTGAACTACGATTCTCAAATCAAAAATAAATTAACTATAATTTGATCGGTGATTTACTCTAATTCTCAAATATGACAAATTGTCTCACTTTTGTTCAAGTTTAGTCTGATTCGACCGATAAGTAAAACAGAGCAAGATTTAAAAAAGGATTTTTATGGATACAAGATGTATCAAAAAAAGATTCATATTGTTTTTAGTGGCTTTGTATTGTCAGCAAAGTTTTGCCTCTGCATGGCTTGAAGGTTACACCAACGCAAGATCACTCGGAATGGGTGGTGCTAAAATTGGTTTAACAAGTGATGAAACATCACTCTACCGTAATCCAGCAAATTTAGGCAGTATTCGCGGTATTTTTGGAACAGCAATAGATCCTGAACTTGACGGTTCAACCAATGTTTTAAATCTAGTGAATTCAAGTTATATGACCAAGGCAACTGAAGTTGCAGATGTGGCATCGATTATGTCATCTAATCCGAGTACGACATATCATGCACGGATGCAAGTCACGCCTAATTTTACGATTCGTAATTTCGGTATTGGTTTACTTTATCGCAATGAAATAAATGCGAGCACAAGCGGAACAAGTACGGCAACAATGGACACTCAATATCAAAGTGATATGGGTGGTATTATTGGCATAAATCAATCGTTTATGGGTGGTGTTGTTAAAATCGGTGGTTCTGTTAAAGCTTTTAACCGTATCGAAGTTGTCAATTCATCATTAGCAACATCTGGCAGTTTGACATTACAAAATATTGCCTCAGAGGGTTCTGCGGTACAATATGATGCGGGTTTAGTTGTGCAATTTCCTGTGAAGTGGATACCAACGATTTCAGTCGTGGGTCATGATCTAGGAGGCACGCAATTTAATCGTAAAAGCGGAGTGCGCTTATCGACAACATCGCAACCGACCACAGTCAAAGAATCATATGATGTGGCATTTTCACTGTTTCCGATACATGAAAACAACATTCGCAGTGTTTGGACAATTGAATTTAGAGATATTGGAACAACTCGCACTGAGAGTGATTATGCACGTCGATTACATTTAGGCGTTGAACTTAATATTCATGATATTGTGTATTTACGTTTGGGTTCGAATCAGAATTATTTGACTTATGGTCTAGAGCTATCTTCTGAAAAAATATCTTGGCAATTTGCAAGTTATGGTGAAGAAGTTGGAACATCATCCTCTAAGCAAGAAGATCGCAGGTATGCTCTTAGAATGGCCGTGAGGTTTTAAGAGTATGTTAAAAAGTCGTTTGATGAGACAAACTATAAGTATGATCGCATCGCTGGCGCTGGTGTCGGGGTGTAATCAAAATCTTGTGAGTGGTTTGTCGTCTAAAACGAGCGATGATTATTTTTACGAAGAAGCAACAAAAGCAAACAATCTGCAAAACTATGATAGTGCTATTACAATTATAACGACTAAAATGTCCTCAATTTTTCAAGCTCAATCAAAAACAAAAGAGTTACTAGCTTCTGCCTATGCGGGTAAGTGTGGTTTTAATTTTTTAAATTATGCTGATGCTTTATCAAAAACAACATCGACAGCGCCTTTCATGATTTTGATGAAACCATTTGTTGGGGTTGCAATGACGGTTTCCTATTGCAAGCTGGCTTTAACGGTTATGGAGAGTATAGGATCTTCATCAAGTCGAACGAGCAGTCAGAATATGTTTGTTGCTATATTAGGTTTATCTTTGATCGGTGGTGCACTCAGACAATACGCCGATCAGTCGCCAACTTTGGGTGATGGAACTGCTGATGTCAATTTATGTACAACAGTAACCGATGCCCAAATTGAAGATGTGATCATAGGATTTGGATATTTTTCTTTGAATATCGCCTATGTAACAGCATCATTAATTGGTACAGGATCATTAACAGCGTTAACGACTTTGAATACAGTTTGTTCGACTCAAGCTGGTATAAGTTGCGCAGTCACAGATCCAACGAGTTTGAGCTCTGCAAATAGAACTTTGCTCGATGCTTTTTTTAGGCGGTTATTAAATACTTCGATTTATGGAATTGGTACGTATGATATTAGTGGTGACGACGCAAATATTCAATACGCATGTAATTAAGTAGGTACAGAAATGAAGACACTGGTTTTTATTGTTTTTCAAATTTTAATTGCAACACTTGTGCAAGCTAAAGAGCTTTATCAACAAGGTTTATCTGCGCGTTATCTCGGAATGGGTGCAACATCGGTGGCTTTTGCACGTGGTGTTGATGCATTGTTTTTAAATCCGGCAGCGCTTGCTAAGACTGATGGAATTGTTATCAATTTGGCAAATTTAAATGGCAGTATTTCAACAAATGCCATAACACTTAAAGATAAACTTTCAGTATCAAGTGGTAGTGGGTCTATCAGTCTGACTGATTTAAATTCTTTATATGGTGAAAACATTTTTCTTGATGTCACAGCTTATGGCGGGCTTGCAATACCATATTTTGCAGTGGGCGCGTACTCGAACAATACAAGCTTGCAAGCTTTTTCGAATCCTTCAAATCCAACTTATAATATTAATCTTATCAGTGATTATGGTTATGCTGTCGGTGGAGCTTTTAAATTAACGAATGAAATTTCATTTGGTGTAACAGGACGAAGTCTTAAAAGATGGTCTGGTGATGTGACTATGGCTGCAACAACACTTGTGGGAAGTAATACTCAAAGCGTTATTGAATCTGCTTTATCAGATAAGGGATCGGGAAACGCGTTAGATCTTGGTTTGTTAGCCTCGTTTGCAAGTTCAGGATGGAATCATGAAATTGGTGTGGCATGGCATGACGTGGGTATGACTAGATTTAATCCAACATCGGGTAATGGTCCTGAGCGCCAAGAGGATAATTTGATTTTTGGCTACGCAATACAAAAAGAATTAGGTTTTATTTCGTGGCTGTCATCGATTGAATACAAATTTATTCGTAATGACGGTGATATTAGTAAAAAAATTGATCTTGGTACCGAAGTATCTTTAGGTCTTTTCGATATAAGAGCTGGTTATTACCAAGGGTATGTGAGTTATGGAGCATCTGTGGATTTTTCATTTATTCGGTTTGATGCTGCATCATATTCTAGCGAACTTGGAACAAGCGCCGGACAAACTTCTAATCCACGATATGTTGCTAGTATGAGTCTTATTTTAGATATGGATCAGAGTTTTAAAATTCAAGCCAATGATGGAAAAAGAAGGCGACTTAATCAAAGAAGATAGCTATGCTAATGGGGTATGCTTGAATTTAAAATTATAAAGCACCCAGATCAACTTACGGATAAAATCAAATCGTTTGATCCACAACGAACGACATGGATTGTTTCAGATTTAAAGTCAAAACAAGATTTACAATCTATATGTATTGAAAAAAACGGTTATTATATCGATGACTCTATCTTAAGAATCAGTGATTTCTGGAAAATATGGATGCGCAGACTTGCGCCCCAAATACAAATTGTGTCTGATGATTTTATTTTGGCGCTCGTATCTAAGTTCATTGAGTTGTATGGACACGAACTCGAGTTGCAAAAAAGCGATCAGTTGACATTATTTCAATACATGAGAGAACTCGCTCCATTAATTTTACATAAACCGAGTCAGGACTCTTTGCGAGAATGGCTTATGGATAAGCAGCCAGCACCAAGATGGACTCAGTGGGAACTCAAGGCTCAGGCTTGTGTTAATTATGTTGTTAATCAGCACTCGTGTATTTCGACACATTGGATGGTGAGTTATTTGCAGTCACTTGATCTTTCGGCAATTGATTGGAAAAAAAACTTCATAGTCGATCTTGGTGCGCAAATGACATCCCTTGAAATGGGTGTCTTAAATATGTTATCAAAAAAACATGCTATTGAGGTTATCGTTCCTGATCCAGATTGGAAAAATAAATTTAATTATTTATTGAGAACGTATACTGACTATATTGGATATGTTAAGTATCAAAATATTCAACCTGATAAGTATGCAAGCAATGTTAGAGCTGACCAGTTTTTACGTTTTGATTCTGAAATTAACGAAATTAAATTTATCACGCAACAAGTTCGTCAATGGAATACTCAGGGCGTGTCTTTGCAGCAAATTTGTATTTTATCACCTCGCTTAGAGGAATATTGGCCTATTCTGAAAATACATTTAGAAGCAGAAGGAATTAAAGTTCAAAAAGATTTAGTGAGCAAGTGTATTAGTTTAGGTGTTGTTCAGAAACTTTTGAGCTTTGTACAGGCCCAGACAGAAGACGTAAAATGGGATCACCTCGAAATGTCATATTCTATTTTGATTGAAAATCAAAATTTAATGAGTGAAATTGATTCTTCTGAAACTCTATCTAAGTTTCAAAAATTCAAATCGCAGTTCATTGAACTTGTTGATTCAGAAGACTTAACTAAATCAGACGCTATTAAAAAACTTTTTTTTAATAAGATTAATTTTTTTGAAAAAATGAATCGTAATGAGTTTTTAACTCGAGTCATGATTTGTTGGTTAGAAGTCGATCCGCAAATTCAATATGATGCCGTTCTGCAAAGTATTATTAAAGATTATATTCAAAACAGTGTATTTGTTGATTTAAGTTTTAATGAGTGGTTCACACTCTTAAAATCAAGATTAGCACAAGTTGAAATTAAAATTGCATTTGGATTTCAGAATGGTTTGTCGGCATTGCCGCTCAATTCGGCACGAGCACTGGGTTTTACTCATAAGATATGGTTTGGGTTAGATGAATCTGGTTTAGTTGGCCAACAAAACAGAGCTATTCCAACCGAAGATATTGCTGAGCTTAAAAAAACTTTTGATTTAGCTTTAGATTACCCAGAAGAATCAATTTCTGATTTTAATTTACGTTGGTATTCGATGAGTTCTTGCCAGGAACAATTTTTCACATCGTCTTCTGTGAGTGCTAAAGCTGATGTTTTAAATATATCTCAGTTTTTTATTGAAAATAACAAAAAACCAAGTTCAGCTGAAAGTTACACTGTTATTGATAGTTTACAGCATAATTTCGATTATAAGCATCACAAAGATTTAGAGTCTAAGTTTAAACGCGAAAATGAAGCAGTGGATTTATCTATCAGTCATGTGGCTATAAAATCAATTTCGCCTTCGGATGTTGAGACATACGATAAGTGTTCTTTTAAATTTTTAGCTCGCAAAGGCTTCAAATTACAATCGTTAGATCCTGAGGGATATGAAATTGAAAATAGACAGCGCGGAAATCTTGTACATGCTTTGTTTCAGTTCATACTTAAAGATAAGCAGTATTTAGATTTTAAAGTTGAATCAGTATCTCATTATTTAGAAGAATTTCGATTGCAAAACAGATTGTTTGTGAATTTAGATGTATTTTGGATTCCACAAAAAAATAAATTTATCAAACTCGCTGAAGAATTTGCCCAAATTGAAAAAAAACGACTCGAAATGATGAATTCAGTTTCGCATTATCTAGAGTATCCTGTTGAAATTTACTTTGATTTAAATAAATGTGAGCTGACTGCGGATAAACCAACGAATGACGAATTTTTTATAATTCGTGGCCGATTTGACCGAATGGATGTTAACAACCAAAGTCAAGTTGCCATTTTATTTGATTATAAATCTGCTAAAAATGATTCTATTACATACTCTAACAAATGGCTTGAAACGTCGCAGTTTCAATTGATTATGTATTCTTTATTGGTTGAAAAAATTTTTAATTTTAAAGTTATCGGCGGTTTATATTATTTTTATAAAAATTTTAAACACAATTACGGGTTTTTAATTTCAGATCAGTCTGATCAATTAACAGAAACAATAACTGCTCAAAAAAATACATATATTGAGTTAGCCGAATTTCAGCAGTTGCTAGGGGATTTTAAAATTAAGTTAGAGCAGATTTTGCAAAGTATAGTTTTGAATAAATACGCAGTAGCACCTTCAGATGAAAAACACTGTGAACAATGTGAGGCAATTCGAATATGCAGAATCAAGAATCGAATGTAGTTTCAATTAATAGCGCAAGACATGTTAAATTCATTAGAGCCGGAGCCGGAGCTGGTAAAACAACTAATCTGATTGCGACATGCATTGATTATATTGTTCAATTTCATAATCAACATAAACGCTTTCCTAAAGTGATTATCACAACATTTACGACAAAAGCCACTCAAGAAATCAAAGAACGTTTGTTGCTCAAAGCACTCGATTTAAATGATCAATCGCTTTTTCAGCATATGAGCCAGAAAAATGGCGTTCATATTGGTACTATACATAGCGTGCTCAGTTTACTATTGAGACAAACAGCAGAGTTGTTAGGTTTAACGGCTAGTTTTCAAATACGAGATGACTCTGTATTTTACCAGCATTGTAAAAAAATATTTAAAAAAGAAATTATAAATACACCAGAATATCTAGAATTACTCAATCATTATCATTTTAGTGATCTTATTCAGATGTTATATACTTTCTCTAACAAAAAACTAGAGTTTTTAAATTTAGAGCCTGCTCTTTATGCTGATCTAAAAATTAAAGCACATGAATATAATCAGTCTTATTTAAAAGTTATTGATCGTTATTTAGAGAATAAAGATCGTTATCCAAGCTCTTGGCAGTCTTCGACAATTTTTTTAGCAGAGATGCAAATTGCCTTAAGACAGCAAGATTTAAATCTATTACAAAGATGCTTTGATCACTATAAACCAGCAAAAAAATTTACGTTTAAAAAAGACCAAGGTTTATCAGAAGAAGACAATGAGCTTATTGCAGATTTGTTTAAAGCCGATTGTTTTAACGGAAGCTCGTTCGAATCAACTTTGACTGAGTTTGCACGTATTAACAGTTTGTTTTTTGAACTGGGCACTAAAATTGAAAGAGATTTATTAAGTTACAAAAAAGAAATGGGTTACATTTCTATAGCTGACTTAGAGTTATTATCTAAAAAAATATTGAATGAATTTCCGGATGATTTTAGGACTTTTGCTCGTCAGTTTGATTATGTCATGATAGATGAATATCAAGATACATCTCCAATTCAAGTTGAACTTTTAAATGCATTGGTCGAGAGTAAATCGCATTTTATTGTAGGTGATCCGCAACAAAGTATTTATTTGTTTCGTGGGGCGCGCTCAGAAGTTTTTAACATTAAAGAGCAAGAGTTCAAAAATAAAAAACTTAACATAGAAATATTAGATACTAACTACAGATCATCAGCGCGTTTGATGTCGTTTATTAATGAATTTTTCAATTTATATTCTAATCAATTTTTGCCAATGAAGTACAAAGATCAGGATTTTACAGAAAGTACAGGAGCTGAAGCGTACTTTGTAACCGCAGAAAGCTCATATGATGCTATTTTCGGTCATATCCAATATTTGGTAAGTTTAAATGTGCCTTATTCAGATATAACGGTCTTATTTAAAAAAAATGATCAGATCTTAAATTTTGCAAGAGAATCTTTTAAAAAAGGATTACCTGTACAAGTTCAAATCGCTAAAGGGTTTGATGATAAACCAGAGATCATTGATTTAGTGAGTATTTTAAAATTTGTGATTAACCCGTATGACAATGAAAATTTGATTCAAGTTCTGCGTATGCCATGGTTTAAGACGACAGATCAGCAACTTATAGATTTAAGCGCTATGGTCAATAAACCAATATGGTCACAGCTAAAAGATAAATCAATTGATGATTTTGAACTGCTTAAAAAAATTGAAGATACTTATTTGCGATTTGGATTATCGCAATGCTTAGACATGTTCGTCACGCAAACAGTTTTCTTGCAGTCAGCTTTATATTTCGACTCATCAACACGACGTGAATCAAACATATGGAAATTCATACAGACTGTTGCTGAAAAAGAAAAAGATCCTGATTTTAATGTGAGTACTTTTATTAATAAAGAATTCTCAGCTATTAATCAGGATTTGTCTGCTTCTACTGGTGAAGCTATTCCACTTGTTGCGGCCAATCGAGTTTCACTCATGACAGTTCATGGTTCTAAAGGTTTACAATTTGAGCACGTCATTATTGCTGGATTAGAAGACCAAGTAAAACGGCAATCAGTATCAGCATTGTGTATTGATGAAACTCAGCAGAAGTTTTGTTTGAAAATTTTAACATCTCAAGATGCTGATAAGCCAGAAGCATCTCATTGGGCAGAAGATATCGCCGATATGCAAACTGAGCGATTATTACAGGAAAATGATCGATTATTGTATGTGGCTGTGACTCGAGCCAAGTCTTCAGTCTGTTTAGCACGCAGAAATAAAAAAGCGTCTAAAAATACTTGGCTCGAAAAAATTAAATGGTCTGAAGACAGTTATAACAATAATACGTACAAAGTTAGTTTTAGTGAGATAGATCATCAGGATTTTAAATTTATGAACTCTGAAACTAAAGCTGAAAAACACATTCTTCCACTTTCACAGGGTGAAGATAAAGCTAAAGATAAAATTGCTATAACAGATCTTATTCAGAACACAGATGCATCTAAAGATTCGAGAATAAGTTCACAGACTATTAAAAACTATTACGTTAAAAATTCTTTAAAAGCCCAAAAGGGAACTGAACTTCATAGGTTTTTTGAATCGATGAAATACAAATCTGTAAATAGCTTAACTGAACATTTAGATCCAGAAAGTCAAAAGGCTTTAGTTTGGATGCAAGAGCAAACTGAATTGCCACTTTTACCTATACTTGAAAATGGATATGTTGAGATGGGGTTTGGTTTGAATCTTAAACTTAAAGATGATTCAGAGCATGTGCAAAGCGTGCAAGGGCAGATTGATGCTTGGGGTGTCTATCAAGATCAAATATATGTCATTGACTATAAAACGGGATCAGATCAGTATTTAGATAAAGCTATAAAACAATTAAATTTTTATGCTTTATGTTTAAAAAAAATGAATTTTACAACTAATTTTAAAGTCACTAACCCAAAAGTTCATCTCGTTGTCATATATCCATATGATCAAAAAATGTTTATTAAAACAATGCTTTCAAGTGAAATAGAAAAGGAATTAGGATTGTGAATATTCTGCGTAGAACCTTTTTTATTTATCCTGAAATACAAAAGCCATTGCTCGTACAGATTACGATCGGACTTTGTGTTATATCGACAATACAAATGTTGGGCGTATATTTAGCTATGAAGTGGATGGCCGCACAAGTCGCTGCAGATATTTCGATTGTCGTTGATTATAGAGTTTTAGGTTCATGGAAATTGTTTTTATATATGGCTATTATACTGCCCATGATAGTGAACTTGGGTATAGGGTTGTTTATCGTTTTGTATATTTCTAATAAATTTGCAGGCCCGTTATTTCGTCTTGAACGAGAGCTAGATCGATATATTAATAATGAGACTGATACCTTAACTGTTAAGTTTAGAGCGAATGACTATTTACATTCTTTAGCAACTAAAATAAATGCTCTAGAGCACAAGCGCTCTGTTGAGTCTAAATAAAAAAATTTAATTACAGTTCGGGCTTACAAAGAACAGATAAGCTGAATAACCTACAAAAATCAGATATTTCGATCTATTTCAAGTATTGAAACTGTCAAAAGTATTGACAGTTAAGCTAATTATTTTCGAAAAATATACACGATCTCGTCTTAATCTATAAGCATTTAAGTAAATGCAGCCCGTTTGAGTTATACTTCGAAAGCCTTGAATATCATTGGTATATGGTATTGCAAACTGAATATAAGAGATATTTATATTCGTGATTGAAAAAGGTGATTCGTTTTTTACCAAGTTTTTATATATGGTCTTTTTGGGTTGAGGTAAGTGTATGAGCAATTTGAAAGTAAATTTGGACTTTTTAATTAAGCCAGCTTTAGCGTTGAGTCTCATATTTGTATCTTCAAATCTTTATGCTCAAAACGCTCAAACCAACTCGAGTCAAGCTGCGAATTCAAGTTACCAGAAAATAGCTAATCAAGAGTCTTTATTAAGTCGTATTAAGTTTGAATTGGGAATGGAGTATTCACAAAATGTTTCGGTTGATGAGCTTAGCCGTCGTGAAAGCGGTGTGGATATTGGCTTATCACTATCATATAAGTTGACCGACTTTAGTTCGCTTCTGGCTAAAACTGCATTTTCTAGATCAAATAATCCACCTAATAATACAGAAGTAACAGATACATTAGTAGGAATGAGTTTGAAAGGCTATGATTTTTCAAAAACTGTAAATTCAGCACATGCACTATTAGTCATATTGCCTACGAGCGAGAAATCAAAGAAAGAAAATAGATTGTATAGTGGCCTCGTAATATCAAATGGTATTAATTATAATGGAGATATTTTAAAAGCAGGCTATTCAATATCATTGGGACGTAGCTTTCATGAGTTTAATATCAATGCCAACAATGTTCCAAATATTGAGTATAACGTATCTAATAAAATTTCATTGAATATTGGATTGTCAGAAAAATTTTCGATTAATAATGAGTTTATATACAAGACAGCTTGGACTTATGCTTCTAAGCAAAGATTTTCGTATGAGTACCATAGCGATTTGATGTTTGAAGCAAGTGACAAATGGGCTCTGAATCTAGGCACATCGAATGCAGGAAACGCCTTGAAGGCAAATGGCCTGGATTCAAATATTAATGTATTCGATGAAAACACATCAATAGTAAGAGCTGGATTAAGTTTAAGTCTGTAAATTTTGATATTTAGAATTTTTTTACAAAAGAGGAAGTCTATGATGAGAAAAAATAAATCAAAAAGAGAAGTTGCAAATCTGATTTTTAGATTTGTATCAGTAGGTATTTTGTTGAGCTCTTGTACGAAAGTCATTCCTTACGAATCTCTTCCAATGGGTCAGAAATCAAAAGATGTGAGTAAAACATTATTTGATGTGGACGCAGATTACATCTATTCTTCTTCGCAACAAAATGCAAGTCGTAGTGCTGGAGATGCTTTGCCATTTTCATCAGGCGATAACAAACGAGTTAAATTAGAATTCACAGACAAAGCTTTGAGAATTGTCGAAGTTGAAAAAGACAGTAGATTCTCAGGAAATAAAACTAATAATAAACTTGTTTTAGAAATTCCTGTAGAGCATGTTCAGTATCAATGTAAAAAAGATCGATATGGTGAGTGTACAAATTCAGAAGAAGACACGGATAATATTTCGTGGGATCAAAAAAACACTGTTAGAATTAAGTTAGATGAAGTTAAATCCGGTGAGTTAGAACTTTTGCCAATAGTATCAGATTCAACTTTTGGTGGTTCGTGCTATGAAAATGTTTCTTCTCGTTTAATTAAGTCTGAAGTTGAGTCAAATGCTATTAATTTTCAAATCGAGAGAACTTTCAAAACTAAACTAGATTGTTTAGGTGATATTTCGTCTTTATCAGATGCTACAATTTCAGCTGTATATCATTACTCTTTAGTAAAATCACAGTCTATACTATCTAAAGATTATAAAACTGTTGCGTATCCAGAAAACTCTGATGATGAGAATACATTCGGCTATTTTAAAACTCAGTATCAAGTTTTAGATGTTGATAATAACAACACTAATAAAAGCTCTTTGCAGATTATGAACAGATGGAATCCTAATCGCAAAGAATTAGTTTATTATTTAAGTGATGAATTTTACAAACCTGAAAATAAACAAGTTAAGGATTTAACTTTAGACACTATTACGAATATTAATAAAGGCTTAGAAGAGTCTGGTGTTCAATTTAGAATTAAAATTGATGAGGCAAAGGGTAAAGTTCCTGGTGATATTAGAAATAGTATGATCGTTCTAGTAGAAGATCCAGTGGCTTCTTCAGTTATTGGTTATGGACCTCAAACAGAAGATCCAGTTACAGGTGAAATTATTTCAGCAAGAACAATCATGTTCTTAGGTACAATCAAAAAATACATTAAGTATACTTATGATGAAATAATTCGTGAAAAAAGTTATGATGCTCAGAGAAACAAAAAAAATCAAACATCTTATCAGTTAAGTGCTAAGCTGAGTGAACAATTTGCATCTCTTAAGAAAACTGGTAAGGTTTTTGGTGCATCAGATATGTCTGAAAAAATTAACGCCAAAATTTCAGCTAACTCAAAAACTCAAATTAATACAAAGACTAATAATTCAAAACCTGGTTCTGATTTAGTAGTTTCGAAATTAAATCTAGAAAAAATAAGTAAGGATATTAATAACTATACTGCTCGTAAAAACAGTGATTACGCTGGCAATGATCTAAAAGCCAAAATGAAGTACTTACAAGAAGCTAAGAATTGTGCTTTTGCACCTGCTGTTGATGGTGTTGCGGCAGGGATTAGTTCTAAATTAAAAAATAAGTTCCCAGATTCTACTAAGCCATGGGCTGAATTAAGTTCAGAAGAAAAAGAGCAAGTTATTTCAATTATATTGCCAGAGATTTGGATTCCAACTTTAATTCATGAAATGGGACATAACTTAGGTTTAAGACATAATTTCGCTGCTTCTGAGGATAAAGCAAATTTTCTAAACCAAGAAGAGCTAACTAAGTCTGGTATAGATCATGAAATACCTTTCAGTTCAGTTATGGATTATGGCAATGATTTAAAAACATTACCAATCTTAGGTAAATACGATATTGCAGCTCTTAGATTTGGATATTTGAGACAAGTCACAGTGCTTTCATCAGACAAAAAAGAAGAAGTCGTTGATGTAACAACAACGCTACAAGATCTCAGTAAGAAACTTGCGTCAGAGAATAAAGAAATTAAATCATACAAATACTGTACTGACGAGCATACTGGGCAAAATGCTGGGTGTAAGCGTTTTGATTTGGGAACTTCTTATACTGAAATAGTTCAAAACATGATTGATGATTACCAAAAAGCTTACGAAACTCGTAATCTTAGAGGTGACAGAGCCAGATTTAGTGAGATGGACGATTTGACATATATTTCACGAGTATCAGGAATTTTCCGTGAATTAAGAATTATGATGGAAACAGTTGAGCGTATTAAATATACATACAACTTGTCAGATGACTCAGAATACTGGAGTTCAATCGAATACTTGAAAGATGTACGCCAAGCGGCTCTTATCGGTGGAAGTTTCTTAACTAATGTTTTATTGGTGCCAGATGTTCAGTGTGCAGTAGCGAGTTCAGCTAAACCAAATGAGGTTATAGCTGTAGTACCAATGTTGAACTTAAACCCAGATGCTATCAACTGTTCTGAGGTAAAACTGAAATCTGATTTTATTGTTGTTGGCCAAGGCGGTAAAGCTTTTAACTCGATAAGAGATCCTGAAAGCACTTCTGCGGATGAGTTAGCTGTTCGAGGTTATTGGTTAGATAAAGTTGCAGCAATGAAAACCTTAACGTCTAGAACTATTGATTTATCAACGATGAATAAAAATACTGATAGCTTTATTAATATGAGCGAGTTACGCGAAGGTATTCTGGGCACAATGAATGGTATCATTCTAAATAACATCGTTAATAAAGTAGAATTTAAGATGGTTGATGGTACTGCTGCTGAATTTGAAATTGGATTTGATATGGATTCAAATCATAATATCAAACAACCGTTGATTGTTGATGCAATTAACCGTATTCCGATGAAAGAAGTTCGTGAAGGTTATTTAGATCGATTAGGTGTTAATGGTTCTGGTAAGACTCCTTTTAAACAAGTTTTATCAAGAGTTGCTAGCCGTAATATGCTTGATTCAAATAGAGAGCACGATGAGGATTTAGCTATTTACGATCTTTTTACTGTTTATAAATTTTCAGATATATTTGATGATAAACTGAGTAAATCGGCTAAATCTATAGTGATCAATGGTACTAAGTACGTTGCAGATACTAAAAACTCAATAGCTCGCAATGCTATTAGTTTAATACCGTTAGTAAGTTTGCTTGATAAGCTAGATACTGAGAAAATTGCTGTTGTGCTTGATTTTAAATTGAAAAAGTTGACATTACCACCACCAGCTTCGCAATCAGAAAAAGATAAAGCAGAATACGCTTTAATGAAAGATATTTACAACAAGGTTAGTCCTGAAATTATGGCAGATTATTTAAATGGAATTGTAAAACCAGAAGCGTTTTATTTAGATTTACTTCAAAATTTAGCTTCTGCGAGATAGTCTAATAAGTTGTAAGTTCATCAATTTATCTCGAGTGTAAGCACTTGTAGTTAAAACCCCATCTGCACAAAGATGGGGTTTTTGCGTTTATACTAAAGTCCAGTTTTCTTAATGTTTCTTATTTTTATACGAATTTTAACCGATGTAATTCTTGTGTTTATGAAACAAATAAGTTGGATATGGGGTTTATATGTTGAAATTCGGTGTTAAAGCTAAACTCGTTGGAGCATTTGCTCTTGTTGGGATGTTACTTTTGTTGGTCGGTGGATTTAATCTAACCACTTTAAGTAAAGTTGAAAGTCGATATAGTGAAATAGTCTCTGTCAATGTAGCAAAATTAAATCTTGTATCAGTTATGCAAGGCTATGCTAAAGAGAGTAGTGTTGTCATTATGATGGTCCCAACCGCTGTACTTTCCGATGATCCTGCAAAAGTTAAAGACTTAAAAACTGATTTTGATGGATGGGTCTTAAAGTTTAATGAAATGAGTGCGAATATTCATAAACGCGGTGAAACTAATGAAGAAAAAGAAATTTTAGACTTACTAGATGCTAAGTGGAATAGTTATCTAGCATTATCTAACGAAGCATTCAAACTGGCTCAATCCGCTGATAAAAAAGAACTAGAGTCTTCGCAAGATTTTATAAATGACAAAGTCGATATGGCGAGACTTGAATTAAACCAAGCTCTTATGCAGTTTTCAACTTTTCAAGCAGACAATGCAAGCGCATTAGCCGAAAAAACAGAACAGTACGCAAAACAAGTGACCATCTGGACTCTTGTTTCTGTTACTTGTGGCTTTGTTGTGTCTTTGATTTTAGGTTGGTTTTTCTCTCTTAAAATGAGTCAAAAACTCATGAAAATTAGCCAGCAGCTGAGTGCAGATGCCAGCCAGTTAAAAGCATCATCTGAAAATCTTAATACAGGGTCTGAACATATTAAAACACAAACGATGTCGCAGGTTAGTTCTATTCAGCAAACAATGGTCGCTTGTGAAGAAATTAATAGTTCTCTTGTTAAAGCAGCTGAAAACTCAAAAAACTCAGTTGATCAAGTCGGTCAGTGTAAAACACTCGTCTCTGAAGGTAATAACTATATTAATGAGATGTCTTCAAGTATGCAGAATATAGAATCAAGTTTTAATAAAATTACAGAGCAAGTAAAACAGACAGATATTGGCTTTAAAGAGATTACACAATTAGTTAACGAAATTAAGACTAAAACAAATTTAGTTAATGATATAGTTTTTCAAACAAAGCTATTATCTTTTAATGCCTCTGTAGAAGCTGCACGTGCTGGTGAGTTTGGTAAGGGGTTTGCCGTAGTCGCTGAAGAAGTCGGTAATTTGGCTATTATGAGTGGTAAAGCATCACAAGAAATTAATGAGATGATCGATGCATCAACGAATAAAATAAACCAAATTGTTGAGCAAATGCAAAAAGGTATTTACAACGAATTGCGTGATGGTGAGCAATCTGTGAAAGCTGGCTTTGAAGAACTTGAAAAATGTGTGAGTTCTTTTAAATCAATTAATGAAGTTATCGAAAATGTGCAAGTTTTATCTGAAGAAGTTTCACAATCATCTGATGAGCAGTCTAAAGGTGTCAGCGAAATAAATACTGCTATCGGGCAAATCGATGTGGGAGCAAATAAAAACTCTGTTGAAGTTGATAAGTTATCAGAGTTATCTGAATCGGTCTTAGAGCAGTCTGATGCGCTTTTAGATGTCGTAAATGAAATGAATACTTATATTTTTGGAGATAACCAAAATAAAGGCGCATCTTTTATTGAAAGTGCGCCTTCTCATCAATCACTAACTAAGTCGAACTATGCGGCTTAATTAATGTTATTTTTTGTCACATTTATTAAAGTCTGTGCGTGGTGGTTTTGTATCGCAAAAGTCTTTGCTATTTTCAATAGATTTGCCGTCAAATGTTGCAGTAATAGCTTTTGATTTAGTGATATCTAAGCGACCATTTTCACAACGAGTTATGGCTTTTTTAATACAATCTGATTCTTTTTTTACATCAAAAGACTCTAAGCATTTATCTTCTGAAAGTTTTTTCATTTTGATATCTTTACCAGATTCGTCACATTTTTTAAAGCTTTCAGCTTTTGTCGCATCACTACAAGCTATTCTTGTGACTGTTAATTCACATGATCCTGCCATTGCGTTTTGAGTTAAAACAATCATTGCTAAAGCTGTTATCATTTTCAACATAAGATCCCCTTTATTTTATAGTATGACTATGCTCTGTTGAATTGGTTAATCTGTCAATTTGGGCTGTACTTTCGTCTTAAAAAACGGAAATATGTAATCATCATGAATCAAAAAATTATTATATACACAGATGGCGCGTGTTCGGGTAATCCGGGGCCTGGTGGCTGGGCCGCTGTAGTCGGTTTATTGCAAAACCATCGTTCTTCAGTCGTTGAACTATCTGGACGTGAGTTAAACACAACAAATAACCGAATGGAAATGCTTGCGACAATTGCGGCACTTGATTTTGTTCGTCACAATCTTGAAGCATCTGAACAGGCAACTATTCGAGTTTACACTGATTCTGTTTATGTTATTAAGGGCATCACCCAGTGGATTTTCGGATGGAAAAAAAAAGGCTGGAAAAACGCTAGCGGTGAAGCTGTCACGAATCAAGACCTATGGGAACAGCTTGATCAAATCACACAAGTCTTACAAAAAAAAATGATGAACAAAATTTCGTGGGAGTACGTTCGGGGGCATGTCGGAACTCCGGGTAACGAACGTTGTGATGAACTCGCTGTTGCAGAATCTAAAAACAATAGTGTGTACAAGTACAGTGGGTCTGCACAGGGTTATCGTTTTGATATTGCGACTCCTCCGAAGACTGAACCTTTGCCTGAAAATAATTGGTCTAAAGATTCGTCAGCTAAAAAAGACGCTTGGTATATCACACTTAAAAATGGTGTCGTTAGCCGGTATAAAACCTGGGCTGAGTGTGAGCCCAAAGTTAAAGGTGTCCCTGGCGTAAAGTTTAAAAAAGTGAGTTCACAAAGTGAAGAACAAGAAATTTTAAAATCTTGGGGATATCATCAATGACGTTAGAACAAAAAATTGTTGCATGCACTGGATGTAATCGTGGAATAGGACTTAGTTTTGTTAAAGCGGCAGCTCGCAAAAAAAATCATCTTATTTTAATTAATCGTAAGTATGATCAAAGCCTAGAGAATGATTTAATTCAGCTCGGGGCTTTATCTGTTAAAACATTAGTTTGTGATTTGTCACAATCAAGCCAAGTTGAAAATCTGACCGAGCAACTCACTCACTATCAAATAGATGTTTTTTTTAATAATGCAGGGTTACTGACTGGTGGATTAATCGAAGATCAAAATTGGTCTGATATTGAAAAAATGCTCTTTGTGAATGTGAATGCACTTATTCGGTTAACTCAAGCTATGGTTAAGCAAATGCTTAAGCTAAAATCGGGTGTTATAATCAATCATGGCAGTGTATCATCAATCATGCATTTCCCGTGTGCGAGCACATATTCTGCTGCTAAAGCTGCAGTATGGGCATTCACAGATTGCATTGAGCAAGAATTAAAAAACACCGGGGTTAGAACCTTGTGCTTAATTACTCCGGGAATTAAAACAAAAATGTTTGATGAAATTGAACAAATGTATTCTGCAAACCTAAAAGTGCCACAAGATAGTCTTAACCCTGATGTCTATGCTGATCAAATAATTGAAGCCATCGAAAAAGAAAAAAGTGTTCTGTGGCCACAAGGATCAACAGGTATGGGATTATTTGTTTCATTACATTTTCGTAATGTTTTTAATAGACTTGTGCGGTTTGGCTTTAAAAGATCAAATTCAGATAATCAGCTTTAGCTGTTTCGAAATTACCAATGGCATTAAGTATAGCAACTTCTGCCTGAATTTTTTTATTTAAAGCATCTATTAGAAAACTAATGTCAGAGCGTCCTTGATTATAATTAATATTAATTTGCTTTAAAGCTTCAGATCTATATTTGAGTATAGTGTCTGTTGTTTTAAGACTCGTGTATGCGTTTTCAACTTTGTTAAATGCAACTGCGATTTGATTATTGAGATCTGACTCTGATCGCATCAAACGTTCTTTTTCGATACTGTTTGTAACACTTTTAATTTCGCGATCTTTTTCAGATGCTGAATCATCAAATGTGTAATCTAGTTTTAATCCAATAGAATATTTATCTTTAGTGAAATTTTTAAACTCATCATAAGATTGACTTGAATTAGAATCTAAACCTTGATCAGTAAATTTGGCATATACTCCAAATCGCGGTAAGCCTTTAAGTTTTGAGGCCTCGTAAGCATCTTGCGCTGATGCAGTTTTTAGCTTTTGAATTTGATATCTTTTAAGCTGTTTAATGTCATTTTTGTAAAGATCAGGCATCGATGCGGTTTTTTGGACCTGAACGAGTTCAAGAGTATCTTGTGGTTTAATATTTAGAAGTTGTTTAAGTTGAACGAGATAGTTCTCAAGTGTGTTGCGATCATCGATGAGGTTTTGCTTACGTTGTTCGTATTCGGCAAAAGCCTGTTCGAGTTCACCTGCTGAAGCATAGCTATTTTGACGTTTGCGCTGGATCAGTTTAACCAAAGCCTCATACTTTTTGAGTAAGTCAGAGTTTTCTTGAACAGATTTTTGAATAGCCAAAGTTTTCCAAAATAAATTAACGGCATCGCGAATATTATCATTTAAATCAAGTTCGTTTTGCAGTGTAAATCGGTCTGAGTCTTTTGTTAAGGCTTGATAGGCTAGTTGGTCTTGTGGTGTTGATATAAACGGATATAAATTTTGATCGACAGTCAGTGTAAAGTAATTTTGAGCGTAGTTAGTATTAAACGCATTCGATTTGTAGTTGGCTTGAGTCAGCTCAAAAGTTGTCGTAGTTGATGTGAGAAATTTTTTATTTAAGAAAAAAGAGTATTTGTCTTTGGTTGAATCATAGTTTGATCCATTGCCTGTTGTGTCTGTATTATCCCATTCACGAGACAAATCTAAAGTTGAAGTCCATTTATACCCTAAAATAAACTGATCTAAAATAAGTTGATTTTGTTTGGCTTTATTTTGTAGTTCTAAGTAGTTTAAACCTTTTGATTTAACAATTTGTGGAATGTCATCGTTTGTTATTTTCAGCGTATCGCACAATGCAAAAGAATTTTGAAAACAGATGATCGACAAAGCCAAAAAATGGACATAGTATTTCTTAGAAATTTTAATCATAATGCGAAGGAGTTTACATGCGTCTGTCGGATCTCTCAATTAAAAATCCAGTTATGGCGTGGATGATCATGTTCTTTTTAATGGCATTCGGAGCCATTTCATTTTCAAGACTTGGAATCAGTCAGTTTCCAGATGTGGACTTTCCTTCAGTTAATGTTTCAATTAGTTTATCGGGCGCTTCGCCAGAAGTTATCGAATCAACAGTCGTTGAACCTGTTGAAGACGTATTGACGACTCTAGAGGGTATTAAAGGTATTAGCTCATCAAGCCGTAGTGGTGTTGGGAATATATCTATTGAATTCGATTTGGATCGCAGTATTGACGCAGCTCTTCAAGAGGTTCAAACCAAAGTTTCACAAGCGCAACGTCGTTTACCAAAAGACATTGATCCGCCGATTATAACCAAATCAAATCCTGATGACCAACCCATTATGTGGTTAGCGGTTACAAGTGAAAATGGCGATCGTCGTCAGTTGATGAAATACACTAAAGAATACATTAAAGATCAATTTACATCAGTCAAAGGTGTTGGTGATATTATATTAGCTGGCTTTACTGATCCAGTTTTAAAGGTACAAGTTGTTCCTGAAAAACTTAAAAAACATAACATTACGGTACTTGATGTTATTGACACGATTCAATCTGAACATAATGAGTTGCCTGGTGGACAAGTTGATAACAGTTCAAAAGTATTTAATGTCCGTGTAAAAGGTGAGGCTAAAACAATCGAGGAATTTCGTAAAATTATTATTTCTAAAAGAGCCGGGCAGACTATGGCTGACCCGACTCAAAGAGTTAGGCTTTCAGATGTCGCCAATATTAGTCTTGATTTAGCTGAAGACAAAAGAATAGCGCGATTTAATTCAACGACTTCAGTTGGTCTGGGCATTAAAAAACAGCGTGGCACAAACGCTGTTGCAGTAGCTAGAGCAATCAAACAAAAAATGAAAGAGATCGAAAAAAACTTAATGCCAGGTATAGCGGTTAAAGTTAATTTCGATACAACACAGTTCATTGAACGATCTATTGCAGAGCTTAATAAACATTTATTGTTAGCTGTACTTTTAACGGCTTTGGTCTGTTGGGTGTTTTTAGGAAGTTTTTCAGCAACTATAAATGTATTGTTATCAATCCCGACTTCGATACTAGGTACATTCATTGCTCTCTATTTTATGGGTTTTACACTGAATACATTCACACTGTTGGGTTTAACACTTGCCATAGGTATCGTTGTTGATGATGCCATTATGGTTTTAGAAAATATTTTTCGTTACAATGAAAAAGGTCGTAATCAGATTGAATCAGCTATTATCGGCGCCAGAGAAATTACTTTTGCTGCGATTGCTGCAACAGCTGCAGTTATCGCTATATTTTTGCCCGTTGCTTTTATGAAAGGGATTATCGGCAAATTCTTTTTACAATTCGGCGTTACGATCTCATTTGCTGTGCTATTATCTTTGCTAGAATCTCTGACCATTACACCAATGCGTTGTGCTTCGTTTGTTCAACAATCGCACCGTACAACTAAAATTGGTAAAGCGTTTGATTTGTTTTTTGATAAACTTCAAACAGCGTATTCAAGATCTTTGTCTATTGCATTAGAGCATAAAGTTAAAACTGTTATTTTATCGGTAGTGGCTATGCTGGTCAGTTTTTTCTTAGTTACAAAATTAAATAAGGAATTTACTCCGGCACAAGAGTCTGGGTTGTTGTTAGCGCGTTTGCAATTGCCAACGGGTACATCGTTTAATGTGACTAACCAAAAAACTGCTGAAGTTGAAAAGTATCTATTAGCTGATCCTAATGTTTTACAAGTGTATTCAAGTATCGGTGGTTTTGCAGGTGCGGGTAATGATGCTAATACAGCAGTGATGTTTATATCTTTAAAGCCTAAAAAAGAACGTACAATTTCACAAGAGCAATTTAATCAAGATACACGTAAAACTCTTTCTAAAATGATTAGTGGTAAAGTGTCTATTCAAGATCCGACATCACGTGGATTCGGAGGCGGCGGTAAAGGTTATCCTGTCGAATTCGTTCTTAAAGGACCTGAATGGGAATCGTTGTCAGCTCAAGCTGAAAAAATGATGGCAGAAATGAAAGCCAGTGGATTAATGACAGATGTTGATAGTAATTTATTACAAGGACTGCCAGAAATTCAAATTACACCCAATCGTGATTTAGCAACTGAATCAGGTGTCAGTGTCAATTCTGTTGCCAGAACTATTTCAGCTATGATCAGTGGGGTCACTGCGGGTCAGTATGAAGATGGTGGTAAACGTTATGATATCTTGGTCAATTTGCAAAAAACAGATGATCAGGTTAAAGATTTAGAAAAATTATATTTAGCTAACACTAAAGGTAATTTTTTACCTTTATCTAAAATTGTTAATTTCAAAAAAGCCAATACTCTTCAGCAAGTTAATCGTGAAAATCGATTACGTGCGATTTCAATATATGCCAATTTAGAAAAAGGTGCCAAAGCGGACAAAGCTCTCGATTTTATCAAAGAAACATCTAAAACCGTTTTGCAACCACAGTATTTCATAGAAGAATATGGTTCATCACAAGCGCAAAAAGAATCTTTTCAGGGGCTTATTGCGGCACTAGGGTTGGGTTTATTAGTTGCGTACATGATTTTGGCTGCACAATTTAATTCGTTTATCGATCCGGTCACAATTTTGATGGCTTTACCGTACAGTATATCCGGAGCTTTTTTAGGGCTTTGGATGACGGGGCAATCACTGAACATTTATTCAATGATTGGTATTTTGCTTCTTATGGGTATCGTGAAAAAGAATTCAATTTTATTAGTTGAATTTGCGAATTTAGTTCGTTCACGAGGTGAAGAATCACCAATTAAAGCCATGCTAGAAGCTGGGCCAACACGACTTCGTCCGATTTTAATGACATCTTTTGCGACTGTAGCTGGCGCGATTCCATCCGCCATTGCTAAGGGTGAAGGCGCTGAACTAACACGTTCGATGGCGATTACGATTATTGCAGGGGTATTAGTATCAACTGCGTTAACTCTTTATATAATTCCAGCGCTGTATGCTATTTTTGAACGTTTCAAGAAAGCAAATCATGATCAGGTTCATATCAAAAAAGCTTTTGCAACTATTGGTGATCAAGGTCTTGAGTAGATTTTAAATGAGGGTGATCGACATCAGTGTCTTTCACCCAATCAGATTTTGTGAGTGCTTTAAGCCCGTGTTTTGCTCGGGCCTCATCACAGCGTGGCTTGTGAATGCCCTCTTCGTAACTGGCTTTAAACTGATCGCATGGTGTGGGCCTATTCATATAAATAGAACAGCTGACATATTCTCCGACACGACCTTGTAGTGCGACACACTTAATTTTGTGATTTTGATTGGTGCCTTTCATAATTCGGTAACGACCGTTGCCGGGATAGTTTTCTTCCCAGTAACCAACAGGAACCGGATATTCGCGATCAGTTGATTCAGCTTCACGCCAATAAAATGAAACACGGTAAGAAGCACAACATGCTCCGCATTTCTGACAAGGATGAATCCATTCATTCTTTTTTGTGACTGTCATATTATAAGCATAAATAAAAAAAGACGATTCCGTCATCCGAAATCGTCTTTAAATTTGATATTAAAATTTATTTTGGGTCTATTGGGCAGATTCCCACTTTTTAAGTTCGCCTAAATCTGAGATTAATTCATAACTTGTGATCCCGCTGACTTGACTCCAATTAACACCGTTAATGGCCTGCTCAAGACTTTTTGAGCTGATTTCTAAACTATTAGTGTTTACACCAATCATGCTCAGTGCATTTAAAACATTCTGTGCAGCAATTTTTTTACCGCTTGCCAGCGTTTGTTGTGCAAGTGCTGGATTTTTTAAATAGACAGAATAGTTTGTAGGCCCAAAAAATGATTTAACCGAATTTAAGATGCCATTATCATAAGAGTACACATTAAACTCAATTGAAAAACCATTAATAATTTTAGTTATTTTACTTTTTTTCATGTTAAGTTCATAAGCTTTTAAAAATAAATCTGAAATAAAGTTTAAATCACCTAATTCAATTAATTCTGAAATGAGTTTTTCTTGTGTTGTGATTGTTCCTGATACGATGTCATAAACTGTTTTCTTCAGAGGTAATGCATTCGCAATGTTAATCAAAAAATTAGCATCTGCTTTTTTTGCAGAATCAAGCGTTTTAAGTTTTATATTCTTAAATTGCTCAGCTGTAATTTGGTTTTTAAAATCATCGTAATCATGGTTTGCAAAAAAAGTCTCAACTTGTTTTGTATAAAAATTATTTTCTGCATTTTGTAATGCTAGAAGATCTTTATAAATTTGAGAAAGGCCCCCTACAGCTTTAGAGTGTTCGACAAAGCTTGTGCTTATTGTTGAATCGGATTCAAGTTGTGTACCATTGAAAATATCAAGTGATCGATCTATGACAAATGATAAGTTTAAATATGAATTTACATACGATTTTTGATACATAAAATCAGTTTTGCCAGAGTCAATATTTTGCATTAAGTTTTCAAAACTTATATAGTTTATGTAATTGTCTAAAGTTTTCGTAGAGTCTTTTTCGTAAGGTGATGAACGCATTTCTGCAACAGAAAGTAAACCTGTGAAGAGCATTTCAACTTTGTAGCTATTATTTAATTTAATAATTTCTTCAAGAGTCGCAAAAGGATTTTTACCTGCATCAAATCGATTACAGCCTGGAATAGTTTTTTGAGCATATTGTGCAAACATAATGTGTTCATCTGAACAGTATTTGTATTGTGATTCCGGAGATTTATTGTCGGCGTTATAACCCCATTCGATAGCTGCTTTATCATATGGTAAAACACTATTTTTGATATAGTGACCATTTATAGATGTATCAATACCACTTGTGTAATCCATAACAGTTGTTGAATTTGCAGCCGTATCGGATAATTTATTTTCAATATAATCTTTTTTAAACTGCGCAATTTCTTGATCACTAAATTGAGTTGTTGATGATCCAGCAAAATTATGTCTAAGTCCTAATGCATGACCGATTTCATGAGCTAGAACAATTCTGAGTGAATCAAGAGTTGATTGTTCACTTAACTTAAGCTGACTGACCATTGTTATATTATCTAAATAATCAGATTGGTTCAGATGGCAGATTGCGCTTGTCGATTGAGTTGATTGTTTCTTGTCAAAGCTTTTAAGTGATTGACCAGTTAACATCCATGACGATGTCATGAAAACTTGACCTTTTAAAATTTCACCAGTTATTGGATTTGTTTGAAATCCAGCCTTGGCAAAACCTGCTGTGTCCCATGGAATCCAATAAACAAATATGGTGCGATTTGTTTGTGGTTCATTAGATTCAAAATCTGCTCCGATGCTAACGACCGTTTTACCGAATACTTTGTTCCAATAGAGTATGCCATCAGTTAATGATTTTCTGGCTTTTTCGGGTGTGTTTTTTTGTAGTTTTACGATAATGGGTTGAGCTTCGTCAGAAGTATCCCATTTTGTAATATAAGGTAAAGGTAAATCTTGTCCAACTTCAGTTGCAAAGTTAATAAAGTAACCATAGTTGAGTTTTTTATCAAATAACTTAGATTTAAAGTTTTTATTATCGACGTATGGTTTAAGTTCAAATTCGATATTAAATGAAACCTCTAAATCTTCTAAAGTTATTTTTTCTTTTGCATCTTTTGAGACAGCTTCTTCATACGGATTTTTTTTCATTGATAAGTTAGAACCTGAAACTCGAGCAGCTTGATTTATAAAGTATGAGTTATTGATTTGAGTCACCGATTTAATAACTGAGTCTTTAATTTTAAAGGCGTTATCCGTTCCTGAATTAATTTTTTCAAATTCGACCTGCGCAAGTTCTTTAACTAAAATTCCTAGATTGTCGCGTGAGCTAAGACTTGTGAATCCTTTGTCTAGATCAATAGTGATTGAGTCTTCAGTTTCTTTTAAAACTTTAAATGTTTGTAGTAAGATGTCAGAGTCAACAGTTGAGTAAAGTTGTTTGGTCGTTAAATTATAAAGACCAACATATTGTCCGTGTTTTTCAAAACTCACTACTTGCGAATAGGCTAAGTTAACATCTGGATTTTTGCCTGTTGTTTTCATTATTGGCATCAGTAAAAAAGCTTTGTTCAGCTGATCTTTTTTAATTTCGATAGAGTATGAGCTTGATTGAGACTTAATTGTCAGAGAATCATTAATTGATTCTGGTGCTTGTCTAGTGGCAACCACTTCTTTTTCGATTGTTTTTTCTTTAACACAACTTAATTGCAAAGTGACAAGCGCAAGTACTGCAAACACACGAAGTGATTGATTAAACATAGTTATATCCCCCAATAATGAATGTATGGGTTATAACGATTTGTTTTGTTAATTCATATTATTATCATGAGCAGGGTTGTAAAATCTAATTTTTTGAAATTAATCTAGTCTTGAGTGTCAATATGTTAGACAGTTCAATCCTGATAAAAAAGGCGATTTCGTATAACGAAATCGCCTTTAAAGTTTCAGTCAATGAAACAATGTCATCCTGATATATACTTATTTTTTAACTTCAGATGATTTTTGTTCGTGGGCGTGTTTACGCATTTCTTTCATTTCTTCGCGTTTTTCTTTCATGTCTTTTGAAGCCATTTTGCAGCTATCAGAAACTTTGAAATCTTTGTGTTCTTTTTTGTATGCATGCAAGCATTTCATAAGACCTTTACCAATTTCAGCAGATTGGCCTGTGCAACCAGCTTTAGCTGCATCGTCAGCACAAGCATTGTTAACTTTCGTTTTAGCTTCTTGGATTTGCTCTTTAGCTTGAGCTTTAACTTCTTTAGTTACAGGTTGAGTTGTTGCTGTTGGCTCTGCAGCTAAAGCTAAAACTGATGTTGATAATACGATCAAGATTGAAGTTGCGATTTTCATAAAAACTCCTTTGTTTTGTTTTTATAGTTTTGTGAATTTCTTCACTTATTGCTTGTCTATAAGCCTACAATATAGGCTTTAAGTTAGTATTAATGGCCTATTAAATTTATTTAATATCAAATTGTGCCGTGTAAAATCGTTCTAACTGGTTTATATCCTTGAATAATTGCATATATTAAATATTATAAGCGCCAATACAAATAGGCCTTTTTTCTTAAAACGAAACATAATCCTTTGTGGATTCTTATAAGGGGGACATATGTCTTTAAATCCTTTAGTGAATATTTTTAAGATCATTTTTATTTCTCAATTTTTATTTTTATCGGCACAGGCTCAAATCAAAATAGGACTTGTTTTAGACAAGGGCGGTAAAGACGATAAATCATTCAACTCGGCAGCCTATGCAGGAGCAAAAAAAGCAGAAAAAGAATTGGGTATTGAACTTAAATATGTCGAAGCAACAGATAACAACTCTCTTGAGACATTACACCGTAACTTTGCACAAAAAAAATATGATCTTATTATCGGTATTGGGTTTGCGCAAAAAGATGCAATTAAAAAAGTTTCAGCTTTATTTCCGCAAACGAAATTTGCCATTGTTGATGGTGAAGTTGATGCGGCCAATGTTAAAACATTACTATTCGAAGAACATGAAGGTTCATATTTAGTTGGCGCTGCTGCAGCCTTAAAATCTAAAACAGGAGTTGTTGGGTTTATTGGTGGAATGGATATTCCTTTGATTCGCAGATTTCAAAAAGGTTTTGAAGCTGGAGTAAAATCAGTTAATCCAAAAGCAACAGTTTTAACATCATACATAGGTGCAACAGGCGAAGCTTGGAATAATCCAGCTAAAGCCAAAGAAATTGCGCTCTCACAAATCTCACAAAAAGCTGATGTTATATTTCATGCGGCTGGTGCTTCTGGTTCTGGTCTGTTTGATGCAGCTTCTGAAAAAAAGGTTTATGCTATTGGAGTTGATTCAAATCAAAACTGGGTTAAGCCAGGAACTATTTTAACAAGTATGTTAAAAAAAGTTGATATAGCCGTTTATGAAACTATTAAATCAGTTAAAGAAAATGCATACAAGCCAGGTGTGAATCGATTTAGTCTAAAAGATGGTGGGGTTGATTGGGCTTTAGATGAGCATAATCAAAAGTTGTGGTCAGCGGCAGAAATTGAAAAAATGAATCAAATTAAAAAAACAATTACAACTGGTAAAGTGACAGTTCCAGATTATTACAAAACAAAATAACTTTTACTGAGTGATTATGAGTTTAATTGAGTTTAATCAGATAACTAAAAAATTCGGTCAAACTTTCGCTTTAAACGAAGTCACATTAGCTATTCAGAAAAATACGATTCATTCAATCATTGGTGAAAATGGTGCCGGTAAATCGACACTAGTTAAAATCTTAGTCGGAATTGAGTCTGCAACATCTGGTTCGCTCAAATTAAGAGGCCAGTCTTATCAACCTAAATCAGCGTTGGATGCTTTTCAAAACAAAATCGGACTTGTGCATCAGCATTTTCAATTGGCTGATGAGTTAACAGGTTGGGATCATTTAAAACTTGTTGTTTCAAATCAGAAAATTAAATTTGAAGAATTACAAAATAAAACCGCGCAAATACTTAAGCAGTTTGGTTGGGTTTTTAATTTAAATGAAAGAATCAAAACCTATAGTGTCGGCGAGCAACAGCGATTAGAGATTTTAAGAGTTCTCATATTAGAACCAGAAATCATTATTTTCGATGAGCCAACCGCTGTCTTAAGCCCAGACGAAATTCAAGAATTCTTAGATTTTATGTTAAAGCTAAAAGACAACGGTCATACTTTGTTATTGATCTCGCATAAACTTGCAGAAATTAAAAAAGTCTCTGATGAAGTGACAATTTTGTGCCGTGGACAATTGGTTGAAACAGCTCAAAATAAAGACTTAACAATTGAAATGATGGCCGAAAAAATGATCGGCCGAAAACAAAAGCAACTTGATCATAAAGATGAGTCATCAAAGAGCAATCATTTGAATAAAAAAATGATTAAGCGATTAAATCTAGAACTGCATTCGTCTGAAATACTTGGAGTCGCTGGTGTAGAGGGTAATGGACAGTCTGATTTTATTCGTAATTTGCTCGCAGAGGTAGAATCCTTAGGAATGACGACTGCTGATATTGCTGAAGATCGATATCGGTTCAGTATTTATCCGCAACAATCACTCGTGCAAAACTTTTTGATTCGTCATCGTAAACATTTTAGTCGTTTGGGATTATTACGCCAAGCTGATGTTAAATCTATTGTGAATCAGATCATTCTGAAATGGGATGTGCGCCCCAATCATCCAGAAATGCTATTGGGTGATTTCTCTGGCGGTAATCAACAAAAGTACGTCATCGGACGAGAGTTATGGCATAATCCTGAATTTATTTTAGCAGCGCATCCATCACGCGGGGTTGATATTGGTGCGCAAGAGCAAATTCATCAAGCTTTAATTGATGAAGCCTCTCGTGGAAAATATGTTGTTCTGTTATCATCTGATTTAGATGAGGTTTTAAAATTATCACATCGCTTTGTTATTTTGTTCAAAGGACAGATCTTTGGACCATTTTTAAAAAATCAATTAAGCCCTACGCAAATCAGTCAGATCATGAATGGTGTCTATGAAAATAAAAATTAATTATGATTTTTCTAGTGTTATCGGTTTTTTTATTGGAGTTGCACTGAGTTCGATCCTTGTCATTATTTTTAAAGAAAATCCAAGTGATGTTCTCAAGGTTTTAAGCGGTAGTTTTTTACAGTCAAAATTTGATCTAGGGCTTACACTTTTTTACACAACTTGCTTTTTATTTGCAGGACTCGCTTTTTCTATTCCTTTTAAGGCGGGGTTATTTCACATAGGTGCTGAGGGACAAATCATCATTTCAGCAATGGTGGCTGCAGTTATGGGCCAAACTGTTTTTAAAGTCTTTGGTGTTGAGTCCGCTTGGCAAGTGGCTCTTGGGATATTGTCAATTGTTGCTGTATCTGTAATGACTGGGATTATATCTGCGCAGATCATAGCTGTATTTAAAGTATTTAAACAGAGCCACGAAGTTGTTGTCGCTATCATGCTTAATTTTATTTTAACAGCATTAGCCACTTACGTCGTTTTGCATTTTTATCAAAATCCCGAATCACAAAATCCTGAAAGCGGATTAATTCATGCATCTTACCAAAATTTTAAAGGTGATTTTATCAAAACTTATTTTGATCAATCAGCTGTTAGTTCGTTTTTAATTGTGGCTATTATGACCAGCTTTGCAGTTTGGTTTTTTGAAAACAAAACGCGTTGGGGGCTAGAGCTTAAAGCTTACGGTGAAAACCCAACAGCAGCTGAGCGAATGGGAATATCAGGTGCCAAAATTAATTTTTTAGCTTTGGGTTTGGCAGGTTTATTTTCTGCCTTTGTTGGATTAACAGAGGTTTTAGGTAACTCATATCAGTTCAAAGTTGGTTTTTCGCCATCTTATGGTTTTTTAGGAATCGTTGTTGCATTACTTGCGCAGGGACACCCTGTTGGTATGCTCGTGTCGGCATTTATTATGGCCGTATTACATAAAGGTGCGTCTGATTTAGATTTAGAAACACAGCATTTAACGCGTGATTTTTCAAAAGTTTTACAAAGTTTAATTATATTCTGTGTCGCTGGTGCGTACTACATTAATTACAAAAGGAAAAAGTCATGACATTTGAACTCCTGATGGGATTATTATTTGCGACTGCACGAATGTCTTTACCAGTTTTATATGCTGGAACCGGAGGATATTTCTCAGAAAAATCGGGTGTACCTCAAATAGCTTTAGAGGCTTATTTACTTGTTGGTGCATTTACAGCGGCATCGGTGACATATTCAAGTCATTCAGTTCTATTAGGTTTCTTAGCAGCAGGTGTAGTGTGTGTGTTGTTTGCACAAATCTTTAATTATTTAATTTTTATATTAAAAGCGAATGCCATTGTTGTTGGGACTGGTTTGAATTTATTAGCGATGGGTTTTATTCCGATTGTGAGTAAGTTATTATTTGATTCAACAGGGTCGACTCCTTCAATTGATACTTCAGAGAGCGCTCATCAAAATACACTGTATATTGTTGTTGGCATGACGACTTTAGTTATCATACTCATGTACCTATTATCAGAGAAAACAACCTGGGGCTTACAAATTAAGTTTGCAGGCGAGAAGTCAGAAGCACTAAAGAGTGTTGGCGTATCGCCGATTACAAGACGCTGGCAAGCAGTCAGTCTAGCTGCCTTTATCACTGGTCTTGGGGGTGGAATATTATCAACATACTTAGCAAGTTCTTACTCGCCATTGATGTCGGCTGGACGCGGATTTATAGCTTTAGCCGCTGTTATTTTTGCTGGATGGAACTTACCAAAAACATGGATTGTTGTTTTGTTTTTTGGTTTAACTGAGTCTCTGCAAATTCAAATTCAAAATATGGACTTAGGTTTTCAAATTCCAAATGAGTTTATTCAAATGTTACCTTATATAGTCACTTTATTAGCATTATTGATTATGAAAAACAAACAGCTTGCACCCAAAGAAATTGGATCTGTCTTGTAAGCTGTGCCATAAATAAAAATAGGAGAGAAAATGATAAAAATAAAATTGTTATTATTAATGAGTGTGTTTTTAATCAGTTCTTGTTCGCTTTTTGAAAAAAAAGAATTTGTTGATGAAAAAACTGCTACAGCTCTAGATATTCCTGTTGGTTTGATTCGTGATTTGACTAAATCAAATTTATGTCAAGGTGATTACTGGAATTCGTCTTATGGTAAGACTTCTTTATTTAAACATGATGAGCTTAAAAAAATGAAAGTGGAATTTGTTCTTGAAAGAACACCAGCGTGTTCATTAGCACAGTCGATGTATTCTGTAAGGTTATTAACTTATTTTTCTAAACATTTTTCAGAGCTTATGCAGTCAAATCGCATTTCGAAATCTGATAAGATTAACTTGTGCCATCAAATCATCGAAAAGCACTCAAACATATTATTTAATGACCCACTTTCTTTTGGCGAGCTCTTATTGGAACTTAAATTATTAAATGAAGTAGTTGCAGAGGCTGTTAAAATCAGTGATAAAAAAACAAACTTATATATTTCGCAGTTTAAAGAAAATTTAAAGTCTAAACAAGATGAAATTTTAAAAAAATCCTTAGCCCACATGGTTTTGATTATGCAAAACACGGCGTATCGTACTGAAGTGTATGATTGGTCATTGATGTCTCAATTAGGTGGAGTAAGTTCTGAGATATCAATTCTAACATCAGATCAATTAAGTAAACTATCAAGACATAATAAATATGCAGAAATTTTAAATATGGAAGCATTTAAAACGAATATTCTGAACAATTTCGAATGCCTGAAGAACAAAGATTGTAATATTTGTTACTTTGCAATAACAAAAAATAAGTGTGTAGATATTAAAGATGAAAATATAATTTTAAGTGAAAATAAAGTCTTTTCGTTTTATTTTAGCTCACTAGTGAGTGATGTTTTTTTTAGATTCTACTCAAGTACTCATAAACTAGTTAATTAGATATATTTGTTGTTAACTAAAGTGGCTCGTTTAGTCAAAAGCGATACCAGATTGGTATCGCTCGAATGATTAATTAAAAATAAAAATTATTTAATCTTTTCTAAGATTGATGCCAGCATCAGTCAGTTCGTCTTTAATACCCCAGGCTTTTTCAAGTAGGCGAGGTGCGTGTGAACCAACATAAGCCATAATTAAGAATTTAATAAATCGCCCAATAAAAATTACTAATGCAAGATGCAATAGAGAAGTATTAGCTAAACTCGCTAGAATGATTGCTGGTTGTTGCATAATCGGTGTCAAAGCAACTAAAAAAACGAGTAATAAACCATACTGTTCAAAAAATTGAGCTGTGAGGTGCCATGTTTTTGTTTCATTAATGGCAGGATAAATATCAAGTATCCAAGGCAAGCCCTGAAACTCAACCAACGAGGCTAAGGCTATTGCACCAACTGTCGATCCAATGCTGACACTCAAAGCGTATAAAAACCATTTCTTAGGTTTGAGCATTGAGCTTGAAATTAACAGTCCATCGTTTGGTATGATAATGATGATATTATCTAAGGCCGCAAGTAATCCTAATAAAGGTGCATACCAAAACCGATCTGTATATGTTTGTAACGATCTAATGAAATTTCGAATTTTATTTTTCATTTTTTCGATGCCCATATACAAAATCGATTAATTTGAAATGATTAAAGCATAAATTTTAACGTGCACGCTTTTCTTCAAGTTTAGCGACATACCATGAACTGAGTGCTGCTGTAATCAGTATTGATATAATCACAAGAACAGACACCCAACTTGGTATTTTAAAAAAGTCGACAATAAGCATCTTGATACCAATAAAACCTAAAATAGCTGCTAATCCAGGTTTTAAATATTTTAGTTTGCTAACCCAATCCGCTAGTACAAAATAAAGTGCTCGTAAACCAAGAATAGCAAGTATGTTTGAAGCAAAGGCCACGAAAGCATCTTGTGTGACTGCAAAAACAGCTGGTATTGAGTCAACTGCAAAAATTAAATCTGTAACTTCAATAACAATTAAAGCTAAAAATAGTGGAGTCGCTTTTAAGATGCCATTTTCTTTTATGAAAAAATGACTTCCGTGATGTGTTGACGTTGTTGGTATAAAACGTTTAATGAATCGTATAGACCAATTTTCTTGAACTTCCATTTTGTCATCAGTTTCTCGTAAAAACTTAATGGCCGTAAGAACAAGAATTGCTCCGAATATGTAAAGTATCCAGTGGAACATATTGAGAAGTTGTGCGCCAAGAATAATGAAAAAAGCTCTCAGTATAATGGCACCTAAAACACCGTAAAAGAGCACGCGATGTTGGTGTTGTTCAGGAATTTTAAAAGAACTAAAAATAAGTAATATTACGAACAAGTTGTCGACACTTAAACTTTTTTCGACTAAATACCCCGTCAAAAATTCAAGCCCTAGATCTTTGCCGTATTCTAAACCAAACCAGACGTTAAATATCAGCGCCAGACTCACCCAAATGCCACTCTCAAGAAGTGCTTTCTTACGTGAAAATTTATCCATGCTTTTTCCGAATAAACTTAAGTCGATAATAAGCAATACAACTATTGCAACTGAGAAAGATAGCCAGAGCCAAGATGGAGCGACAGAAACTTGTGATATTAAATTCATAATTAAACCTTTTTAGTTTTGTATCAGTGTGAACTAGATAAATGTTAATGTTTATTGTGAGACGAATGTAGTATTTTTTCAGTATAGGCCAGCATTAAAGTCGAAAATAAAAATACAACGTGAATTATAATTTGCCATTTAACCTGATCAAAGTCCTTGTTGTTAATATTTATAAACGATTTCAGTAAATGTATTCCGGATATGCCAACTAATGCTCCTGCGAGTTTAACTTTAAGAGTTCCAGCATCGATTTTATTGAGCCAATCAGGACGATCTTCGTGCTGATCTAAATGGATTCGACTGACAAACGTTGCATAGCCACCAATAATAACCATAACGAGTAAGTTTAAAACCATAGATATATCAACTAAAGTTAAAATGCCCAACATGAGAAGTTCTTCAGAAATTGTTGTGACCGTTGTACTTAAGTGTATAAGTTCGAGTATAAATTTATATGTGTACAGAATAGAACCTATAATTAAGCCTCCATATATCGGAGCTTGGATCCAACGGCTCGAAAAAATTATTTTTTCAAAAATATTTTCCATTTTTTTCATTTTTATTGCCTCAAACGATTAATACGCTCATCAAGTGGTGGATGTGTTGAAAACAGATTTAAAAAACGACCGGGTTTACTTGAAATTTTAAAACTTTGAACATTTGATTGCGAAGTTTGATCAACGTGATCAAATGTACGTTTTAAGCCCTCGAGTGCTTGAATCATTTTTTCACGTCCGGCTAATTTAGCACCTTCGGCATCAGCACGATACTCGCGGTAGCGTGAAAACCAAGCGACGACCATTGAGCCTAAAAACATAAAGGCTATTTCTAAAACAAATTGAACAATATAAAATGATAAAGGTGGACCTTGTCTTTCTTCGCTATCTTGTCCTTTTGTCATTGTTAAGGCGAATGCAATTACGCGTGCTAAAAACATAACAAACGCATTGACGATGCCTTGAACCAAAGTCATCGTGACCATATCGCCATTAGCAATATGAGCAACTTCATGACCAATAACACCTTTGATTTCGTCTTTATTCATACGATTGAGTAATCCAGTTGATACAGCGACTAATGAGTTTGATCGAGACGGACCTGTTGCAAAAGCATTGACTTCGTTTGAATCGTAAATTCCGACTTCAGGCATTTTTGGTAAGCTAGCAGCTCGAGATAATTCGTGAACCATAAGCACAAGTTCTCTTAGTTGAGGATCTCGTGTTTCGGGCTCGATGATTTGAACACCCATCATCCATTTAGCCATGATTTTAGAGAGTGCTAAAGAAATGAAAGCACCACCCATACCCCAAACCAAACAAAAAATCATAAGTGATTGATAGTTTAGACCGTATGCAGTTATGTACGAATTGACTCCTAATAGATTCAAAATAAACGAAACCGTAATCATGACCAGCGCATTAACGGCTAGAAAAAGACCTATGCGTTTAAACCATGTCATATTGTATCCTCCGACATTTATAATCTTATCGTTAATAGATACATTTTAAAATACGATAAATAGTATAAAATTCATCGTTTTAAACGAATTGAAAATAAAAAAAGGCGATACCAGATCGGTATCGCCCAAAAAAGCTGGGAAGAGCAGCCTTATCCAAATTTCAGTGCAAAGGTTTGATGCGTTTAAGATTTCAGCTGAATCGACTTAACGGTTTTTTTCTCGATCAAGGGGATGGTCAAAGTTAAAATACCATCAGTAAATTCAGCTTCGATCTTATCAACATCACAATCTTCAGGAAGTCTGAAAACTTTTTCAAATTTTCCAGTTGTAACTCCTTTAGTTTTTTCGCCAGAAACGACGAGGAGGCCCTCTTTCGCGTCCAACTTTAGATTGTCCTTCACAACACCAGCTAACTCTGCCGTGAGCTGCCAATGCGATTTTTCTGTAATAAACTTCATCTCTGAAGAAAAAGCGGGTGCAGAATCCACATCAGAAAATTCACTATACAAATCTTTAATTCTAAACGGAGAATTCATCCATTGATTCTCAAATTGATTAAACATTTTCTCGATATGGTTAGGGTTTACAAATAAACTTCTCATGTATTCCTCCTTCTACTTGGAATTGGATCTAGAGCCTTACTTGGTTCTTAGATCCTGACAAAATAAATGTGTAGTCGAACTTCGAAATGTCAAGTAAAGTGATAACTGATTGGTTTTTCTAAAGAATTTAAAAGGTTAGTATGAGTGATAATGAAAAAAAACGTAAACAAGATCCTTTACATGGAATCACATTAGAAATGATATTAAACGAACTTGTTGCTGATTTAGGTTGGGAAGAAATGGGATCTTATATTAAAATAAAATGTTTTAATGAAAATCCAAGCATTAAATCAAGCCTGACTTTTTTACGTCGCACCGAATGGGCTCGTAAAAAAGTTGAGAGACTTTATTTGTGGCAAAAACGATTAAAACTTAAAAAACTTAAAGCTAAAAGTTAAGTTGAGTTGTTGCAAGTGGCCCAGTGACTGTTATGGTCATCTTTTGCGATTCAGTCGTAGCTGTGGCAACCGGGAATGACACCACATATGGTGTCGACCAGCGATTGTGGTGTGGATAAATTGCTTCGAGATCTAAAAATAATGATTTAACTTTAGTGGCTTTGCCTTCGTAACGTTGGCCGCCAACGTCTAAGTAAACCTTCCATGATGTTTGTTTTATACTAAGATCATCATGTTTGCGTTCAGGAGTATAAAAACTCATAAAAAACTCAGTTTGTGTTGAGTGGTTTTCAATAAGTTTATTTTTTTCTTCTTTGTATTTTTCAAGATTCCATTGTGACAACTTAGCTGAGTAAGCCATTAAACTCTCTGTCATTTCAGCATCGAGTTTGGTGGCCTGAACAGTTAATTTATTATAAAAACCATCATAGACTTCAGTTTTTTTAGTTTTATTTTCAACAACAGTTTCGTACTCAGAAGTTGAAATTTCTTTTATACCTTGTGGTGTTGGTAAACGGGTGACACAACTCGAAACAAAAGCTGAAGATAATAATAAGATTAAAACTTTTTTCATACTTATTTAGGCCTTTTTAAATTGGTTACAGAAATTAATGACATAATCAATGACTTCATCACGAACAATATCATTATAAAGTTCGTGAGTTCCACCTTCAACAATCTTAAGATCTTTATGTGTTGAGTTTAGATTTTCAAAAAACTTGATCGCCATGGGGCTTGAAACCACTGGGTCGTTGTCTGAGATGTGCAACAAAGTTGGTAAGTTAATCTCTTGAGCATGAGCCAGGACTTTTTCAAATTCGCGTTTAAAACCTAAATAAACACCTGAAGAAATTTTATTGTGTCGGTAAGTGTCTTTTTCATATTCGCGAATAACTTCTGGATCGCGAGTGAGTTGTTCATTTTTAATTTCATTGCCTAGAGTTAATTTGGGAAATATCGAGTTCATAAAAACTGATCCTGTGTCTTTCCAACCAGGCACGGGAACAGATACTCCAAATAGTGGTGAACTTAAAACTTGCGCTTTTACGGCTTCATGTTTTTTGTCGTGTAAAGCACATGTTTGCACAAGACATCCCATAGAGTGAGCTAAAAGAACAACAGGCTTATTTGTAACTGATGGTAGTTTTAAACATGATTCTAAAAATATATTATAGTCGAGCGCATACTCATCAAAGTCTTTAGCATATCCACGAATACCTTCTGATTTACCATGGCCTCGCATATCCCAACCGATAAAGCTCCAGTTTTTTCCTTCAGAACTATTTTGAAAACCTTGGATGAGTCGGTTGTAACAGTCCGAATGTTCGGCCTGACCGTGTGTGAAAATAATTGTTCCGCACGAATTGGGAACTTCCCAAGATTGCATGAATAGTTTGGCGCCGTCGTAGCCTCTGAGAAAAGACTCAGATCTTTTGAGTAATGTTGACATATACTCAAGCTTAACTGAGTCCGGCTTTAAGTCAAAAAAATTTAATTCAGCCCACGAAGCAAGATTGTATCTTTGGCTTTCGTGTAGTTTTTAAGGTCGAGATCATCTGGACGTAAGGATGATATTGTCTCTTGTGTTTTGTGATCGATTGAATAATGTATTCCAATGGATTCTTGTCTTTTAAGAGCACATTGAACAGTTAAATCTGCAACGATAGCGATATTTCTTAATTCAAGGATGTCACTATGAAGTTTCATGTTCGAGTAATATTCTTTAACTTCGGACATAATATTGTTTAAACGGTGCTGAGCTCTTTCTAATCGTTTTGTTGATCTAACGATTCCAACGTAATTCCACATCAGTCTTCTGATTTCTTCCCACATGTGGTTGATGACGACCATTTCGTCTTGATTTGTTTCTTGTGGTTTTTTCCAGGGTTTAGGCAATTGACGTATACGTGTTGATTTTAAAATTTTATCCCAGTTTTCTATAATTTCATGAGCGGCGTTATGAGACATAGCTAAACATTCTAAAAGAGAGTTTGATGCGAGCCGATTTGCACCGTGCAATCCGGTGCAAGCAATTTCGCCAATTGCGTAAAGTCCGAGTATATCAGTTTTTCCAGAGACTGAAGCCATCACGCCACCACAAAGGTAGTGCGCTGCTGGAACAACAGGAATCGGTTGTTGAGTCATGTCGATGCCGTATTCAAGACATTTGTGATAAATATTTGGAAAATGCGATTTAATAAATTCAACAGGTTTGTGAGTGATATCTAAGTACACACAAGGTTCACCGGATTTTTTCATTTCCGCGTCTATTCCTCGAGCAACAATATCTCGAGGTGCCAAAGATCCCAATGGGTGAATGGCTTTCATAAAAGCGATACCTTTGGCGTTTATAAGTTCGCCACCTTCGCCACGCACGGCTTCGCTAATGAGAAAATTGCGCGAGTCTTTATGAAATAAGCAAGTTGGATGAAATTGCATGAACTCTAAATTGGCAACACGAGCACCTGCTCTGTAAGCCATAGCGATACCATCCCCAGTGGCGCCACCCCAGTTCGATGTGTAAAGATAAACTTTGCCAGCTCCACCAGTGGCAAGAATAGTCACATCAGCTAAAAATATTTTTGTTGTATTTGAAATCTTATCAAAAACATAAGCACCGATAGCACTGGTTGGTCCTATGATTTGAGGGTCTGCTTGTTTATTGACTATAATATCAATGGCAAAATGATTTTCGTAAACTGTGATGTTGGGGTGTTTCAGAACTTTAGTCCAGAGTTTGCGATGGATTTCGGCTCCGGTTTGATCTTCGAAGTGTAAGATTCTTCGTTCTGAATGTCCGCCTTCGCGAGTCAGTTCGGGATCAAACTCAACCCCCCAATTGATTAAATCTTTAATTCTTTCTGGGGCCTGCATGATGATGTTTGACACAGCGTTTACATCGCAAAGTCCTGCGCCTGCGATAAGTGTGTCTTTGATGTGGCTTTCAAAGCTATCAGAGACTTCTGTTACCGAAGCGATTCCACCTTGAGCCATGGCGCTATTTGTGCTGGGACCTCTGTCTTTTGTAACAATAATGGTCTTTTTTTGATCAGCAATTTTAAGAGCCATACTTAAAGCTGCGACACCAGAACCAACGATCATTACTTCTGAATGTAAATCATATCCCATGAAGACCTCTTGCGGTAATGCATACTTTGTAAAGCTATATTCGTGAATTGTCCAAAAAAATCAATTTTAAGGGGTTGATTCCTTTTAAAAAACAAAACTACAATAGAGACTGTACTCTTCTCGCAAGGACGCCCGAAGAAATGAAGTTAAAACAGGTCTATACAAGCATCGCGTTAGTTTTTTTCGTAGTGACACTCGTCATTTGGAAACTAAACGATATTTATAAAAATGAAAAAAATGCTCAAAGGCAAAATACATTGCAAGCGCAATCAGTTGCTTTGCGCTCGACTTTAGCGAGTCAGATTTCACAGCTCAGAAACATACTGAGTGGTTATTCATTACAGATCGAAGAGTCTAAGATTAATTGGATTCAGTTAAAGCCTTTTTATGTTTTGGGTGTTGTTCAAGAGGACGCCCGGAATCAGCTAAGTGTTTCTAAAATGTATGTGCAATCCGGGTCTGCAGCAGATCGCTGGAATTCTCAGTACATTCAACAAAAGTTAAATACTAAATCAAGTAATCAAAGTCTAACACGCGTGCAGTTGTTTGTGGATCAATCAAATATTAAACAACTGGCGCTGATATTTTTTGATCAAGACAAAAAAAGTAATCCTATTCGTACGGGCATTTTTGTCATTGGTGATATTAGCTTCTTACAAAGATTTTTTGATTTACAGAGAACCGGTACGACTACGCAAGCTTTGTTGAATACTGATAGTGTAGTTGCCGCTCATAGTGAGTATGAGTATGTATCAAGTGTATCTAAAGAATTAAATATTCCAGAAAATAAAAGTTTCGTTGATAAGCAAGAGCTGCGTGGAACCAATCTATACTTAATCAATTATGTTAATAAAGCATCAACGGCTTATCTTAGTATGCCGATCTCAATTTTGGGTATTATCTTGGGATTAGGCTTTATGGTTTCGGGAATTCTTGTGTACGTATCAAAACAGCAACAATCAGAATCAGAAGTCGCAGAAGCATCAGCGAGTAAGACCAGTGTGACTACGTCAGTGGCGCAACAAAGTATAAAATCGACTCAAATTGTTCCGCCTCCAGTTCCGGATTTGATTAAATCTAAAAATAAATTTACGTCAGCAGCTGATTTTGCTAAGTCTGAACAAGAGTTTCAGCGCCAGTTACAGCAAATGACATCTAACACAGTGGCTGTGGCAAAAGCAGAAGAAATAGCCCAACAATCGTTAGAAGATCAAACTGTACAAGACTTTGTAGCGCAAACACATAGTCAGCAATCTGTCGCTTCAGAAAACACTGTTCAGACTGAGCAGACCATGCAGACTGAACCTCAAGCTATTGCTTTTGTTAAGCCGATTCAGCATGAAGAACAAATTGTTCCTGTGCAAGTGCAAGCTTGTGTTCAGCAAGCCATATTTAATGTTGATAAACAACTCAGAAAATCAGGAGCTAAAATTACGAAAGATTTTCAGTCTTTCGATTCGGTTTTGTTAGATTATAATTTATATATTAAAATTTTTGAGAATATTTTTATTAACATATCAATCAATTTAGCAGATTCTGATATTAAAACGCTTAGCCTTAAATCTATTGATGATGATTTGTTTGTTAGACTTAATATCGAGGCGAGTACAAATAGAAATATATACATCAGTGATGATATTAAAAGCGAATTGCAAAAAATTAAATGCGAATTCGAGCAAAGCTTTTACGACAATCGACTTGTTTTACGTTTTCAGTTTCTAAAACCTATGCAAAAAGTGTCTGTGCTTGAGCCCGTGATCTTCGATTCAGATTCTACGGCAATCGTTGCGCCAGCAGAAAGCCCGATGTTATCTGCTGACGAGAAAACAAGTCCTGGTGTTGTGGCTGAGATGGTCACTATGCCAGAAGATTTAGACATAGATTCGATCTTATCAATAGATGATGAAGAAAAAACTCATGTTGATGCTCGTGTGAATTCTAATGTACAAGCACCGTTGGATTTAGAGAAAGAAATGAGAACTCTCAAAGTTAAATTAGAAGAGTCTTCAGATGTCGTAGTCGCAACACCAGATATTAAAATCACTAAAAACGAGCCAACAGCTGATAAAATTCAAATCAAAATTCGAAAGCCAAATAAAACATGAAAATAAGAGATTATTCATCACAATTTTCGATTTCAGTTTTTTCGCAGAACGTGGATATTGGTAGTCGGGTCAAATTTCAATTGGCACAAGCTGGCTACGAATCATTTTATTTTGCAGATTTAGATATACTAACTGATAAGCTTAAATCAGATCCTTCACATATTGTTATTTTTGATGTCGAAACTTCTATAATGCCAACACATCAGTTCGTTGAGAAAGCATTAAAAGCATCAGCTGAAATTCGATTTATACTTTTAGCTGGACACCAAAAAATTCCGCAGTTTGCGTCTTATAAAGATTTTAATACCGATTTTGTTTTGCCAGTGAGTGATGCCACAATTGAGCATTTAATTTTATGGTCTGTTGATAGTATTTGTGAAAATATTTTGCGTACATATCAAAATGAACAGTTGACTGCTGATCTGAGTGAAGCAGAAGCAAGTAAAAAACAATTAACAACAACGCTTGATTCTGAAAGACATGCACCTGAGGTTAGGCCATATCAAACGCGAATCGCGACCTATAAGACCGCAACTTCTAAAGAAAATATATTAGATTTATTTTATCAACAAACGCCAAACCAGTCTTGGATTTATTTAAAATTTGTTCCAACGATTCAAACTTTTTTATGTGTTTCATATCATCAAGTGCCTGAAGACTGGATTGAAGGTATTTCATTTAAGATACCAGCTAAAGACAAAGATTTTTTAAATCAATTAATTCTTGGCCGCTTGCCAAGTTCGTTTGAGACGTATTTGTTGCACAAATTTAATGTAACACGGCTTAAGTTTTTGCCAATGATTGTTAACGAAAAAATCGAAGGCCTGCTCGTGTCAACTCAAGATATAAAAGCAGAAGTTGCCGAAGATTTTTCATTGATGAGTTTGATCTACGAATTAAATTTTGCTGAGAGCAGAAACGTACAGGTCGATGTTGAAGATAATTTCACAGGTTTTTACAGCAAAAGTTATTATTTTAAAATTCTAGAACGTGAGTTAGATCAGTCCAAAAGAGCATTGCAGCCTTTGAGTGTGATTAAAATTGGTATTGATAAACTTGCTGAAATCGAAATTAGTCAAGGCCGTCGTGCTGCTGATGAAGTCTTGCGCGAGGTTGCGGACCAATTAAAATTTTCATCTCGTATTTCTGATTATATTTGCCGTACTGATGAAAATGAATTTGCATTGATTTTAGTGAACTGTTCAAAAAAAGGGGCTGCAATTCGAGCAGAACGTGTTCGTCTTGGAATTAATCAAGCCCGCATTCAACGAAATGGTTTAGATATTACTGTCAGCCAGGGGATAAGTGAGTATCCTACATTAACTCATGATGTAATGAGTTTAGATGATCTTGCAACACGGGCATTAAAGTTTATAGCTGCAAAGGGTGGTGATAAGATCTGTATTGCGAAAGCTCATAAAGATCACACTCCAGACTTTGTGGTAGAGGGTTAGAATGGAAATTTTCAGAAGAACTTTTGCTGAAATAAATTTAGAAAACCTTGATCATAACTTTCATTATCTTAATAAAATTGCTGGTTCTGATCGTTTTTTGTGTCCAATGGTTAAAGCCAATGCTTATGGGCATGGCGACATTCAAGTTGCACAGTACTTAGAAAAAATAGGCTGTTCACATTTGGGTGTTTGCTTAATTGAAGAGGGTTTACTTTTAAGAAACCACTACGTCAAAGCTGATATTTTAGTATTTAGAGGTTTTGATAAAGAGGGTGCGCAAAAAATATATGATGCCCAGCTAACGCCGATTGTGAGTACGTGGGAACAAATTAAATATTTAGAGTCAGTCGTAGATGATAAAATTAAAATTCATTTAAAATTTGATACAGGCATGAATCGATTAGGATTTCATGTGACTGAGGTTGAAAAATTAAGAGATTATTTTCGTAAATCAAAAAAATTAAAACTCAAAGCTATACTCAGTCATTTTTATCTTGGAGAAGATGCGTATCTTGAAAATGGTCATTCGTTTCAACAAGCGCAAAAACTAAGTCAAGTGCATGATTATTTTAAAGGTGATGATGTTTATGCTCACTTACTCAACTCTGGTGGTATCGCCAGTTTTTCGATGCCGTTAGTTCAAGATAATAAATTACATTATCTTAATGCTAAAAATTGGGGTTTTCGCCCTGGGTTGATGCTTTATGGGTATGCTCCAGATTCTAAATTTTCTCATTTGGATTTGAAACCTGTCATGACGTTTAAATCCGTTGTTAACAACATACGCTTAGTGAAAAAGGGCGAAGGTGTTTCATACGGAGCAAGTTGGATTGCGGCAAAAGACTCGGTTGTGGCTGTAGTACCAGTTGGTTATGCTGACGGTGTTCATCGTGTCTTGTCTAATACTGGTTGTGTGTTATTCGCAGGGCAAAAGGCACCAATAATTGGACGTATTTGTATGGATTTTTTAATGATTGACGTCAGTCATATAGTTTCTCTTGATAAGATCAATTCATACAATGAAGAAGAAGTCATTTTATTCGGGTTTGATCAAAAAAATAATTTTTTAAGCGCTGAAACTAATGCTAAAGCCATGCAGTCAATTACTTGGGAAATTTTAACATCTGTCGGTGAACGAGTACCTCGTCATTTTAAAGGAGTTATTTCGTGACTATAATCATTCATAAAATTGCACACTATATGGATCGCATTTATGATAACACAGTTGGAAAACTTAAGAGTTTAGTTTTACATATCGGTGAAATATCTTTATTTGCCGTTTCAAGTCTTAAGTTGTTATTTACACAGCCTTATCGTTATTCTGAAGTTATCAAGCATATGGAATTCATTGGTAATCAATCAGTTGGGATTATCTCGTTAACAAGTATATTTACAGGATTAGCATTATCATTTCAGATTTATTTAGGATTTAAACTTGTTAATGCTGTTAATCTGGTTGGGCCAACTGTTGCACTGGGGATCACAAGAGAACTCGGGCCAGTTTTGACAGGTCTCATCGTAGCCGCACGCGCGGGTGGAGCAATGGCCGCACGTTTAGGTTCAATGCGGGTGAATGAGCAGATAGATGCTTTAGATGTTATGGGTGTAAATACAAAACAGTACTTAATTGCTCCGCGAATTATTTCTGCAATTTTGTGTATGCCATTACTGACAGGGCTGTTTGATTTTATGGCGATGTTTGGGTCGTGGTTTTTATGCATAAAAATAGTTGGATTAGATAGCGCAATCTTTTTTGAAAAAATTAGACAAACAGTAGACGTTCATCATATTAATGAAGGTCTTTTCAAATCAGCTATATTTGGATGTATATTTGCAATTATTTGCACGTATCAAGGATTTTATACATCTGGTGGAGCTAAGGGTGTGGGCGAGGCCACAAATAAAGGTGTTGTTATTAGCATGGTGTCTATTATTGTTAGCGATTATTTTTTAACAAATTTATTGCGTATGTATTATTTAATGGTCGGAATTACAAATTAACAGGTGAAATATGAAAAAAGATCATTCCAGTGATTTTGCCATTGAACTTGAGGGCATTAAAAAAAGTTTTGATGAAGGTAAAGATTTTATATTAAAAGGCATTGATTTAAAAATTCCGCGTGGCAGTTTGACAGCTATTATTGGGTTTTCAGGCACTGGCAAAAGCGTTATGTTGAAACATATTCTGGGTTTATATAAACCCACCGCTGGAGTCGTGAAAATACTTGGCAAAGACTTAAGTGAGTTAACGCCTGATGAGTTAACTGCATTTCGTTGTCACTATGGGGTGCTCTTTCAGAGTGCGGCTTTGTTTGATGATATGACAGTTCTTGAAAATGTATGTTTTCCGCTTGAAGAACATCGCAGACACTTAAAAAAAGATCAAGTTCTGCAAATAGCACAGGAAAAACTTCGCATGGTGGGGCTTGATCCGAAACATTATCATAAATTACCGAGTCAAATTTCAGGTGGTATGCAAAAACGTACTGGTTTAGCTCGAGCATTAGCACTAGATCCCGAAATTTTGATCTATGATGAACCAACGACTGGTCTAGATCCGATTTTAACTGAAATGGTTGATGATCTTATTTTAGAGACACATAAAATGCATAAAGGCACGACTTCGGTCATGGTTTCGCACGATCTTGGTGCAGCTTTTAGGATCGCAGACTTTATTGTCATGCTAGATGCTGGTAAAGTTTTATTGTCAGGGACTGCACAAGATTTTTTTAATACCGATATAGAATTGGTTAAGCGTTTTGTGACAAAAGGGATGAAGCATCAATGAGTATGATCAGCACTGCAGAATTTAAAGTTGGAGCCCTCGTTGTTTCTATTGGAGCACTCATCGCTCTTATGTCACTACAAGTGAGTGATGATCCTGCATTTCTAGGCAGAACAAAACAAGCTTGGTTTTATCTCGATAATGCCAACGGTTTAACAAACGGATCTGCAATTCGATCAGCTGGTATTCCAGTGGGTTCGATCAAAGATATTAAACTTAAAGATGGTAAGGCTATGGTTTTGATTTCAGTTAAATCCGATGTGAATTTAACTGAATCAGCATCTGTTGAAATGCGTGCTAATGGCATTTTAGGGGATAAGTACATCGAAGTTTACACGGGTAAATCAGGAGACAAAGAGTTATCTGACCGTGGTCAAATTATTATTGTCAACAAAGGTGGCGCTCTTGATGATGTCATGTCGCAAGTATCAGAGATTACAGGCTCACTTAAAGAAGTAACTAAAAATTTAAATGAAGCCATTACAAATGATGGAACAAATAAACATATTCTAGGACGTATTGTTCGTAATATTGAAAAGTTAACAGCTGATGTCGCACAAATGACATCTGAAAACAAAGCTGAAGTTCGCGAAATCGTAAAGCAAGTTCATGGTATTACGAAAACACTTGATGAAAGCTTGAATGATAACAGCGAAGAAGGATTTAAAAAAGTTTGGAAACGTTCTTTAGTTAAAATTGATAAAACTTTGGCTAACTTAGAAGATATCACAAATAAAATTAATAAAGGCGAAGGCACGATTGGTAAGCTTATATCAGATGAGAAAACAGCTGATGATGTGGCTGCGACTATCGATGGTATAAGTGGTCTAATAGATACAGCTAATAAAGTGACAACTGGAGTAGATTTTAATGGCTACTACTTAAATGATGTTGGTGCCACAAAATCTACAGTGGGTATTCAAATTCAACCAGGTCTTGATCGTTATTATTACTTAGGTATTGTTACTGATCCTGCAGGTGTGGTTGAAAGAACATTAACTTCAACGACGACAAACGGGACAACGACGACTAATCTTGATGAAACAAAAACATTTAAAAGTAAAACTAAGTTTACTGCTCTTTACGCAAAAAATATTTACGATTTTACTCTTAAAGGTGGTTTGATTGAAAACACTGGTGGTGTTGGTTTTGAATATCTACCGTTTGGAAAGCGTTTAGTCGCCTCTATTGAAGCATACGATTTTGAAAAATTGCAGCTAAGAACGAGTTTAACCTATAGAATGCGATACGGATTTTATTTTACAGCTGGTTATAATGATATTCTTGATAAACGTGACGCGAGAACTGTTTACGGTGGTGCTGGTATATTCTTAACAAATGATGATTTGAAACTTTTACTCACAAAGTCACCTTTTTAGTGGGGAAATATGCAAGCTTCAATCGAACGAAAATGGCTTATAAAATCTGACAGTAAAATATTAGGACCATTTACGTTTGAACAAATCGAAGAGTTAATTAAGAAAAAGCAAATAACATTGTTAGATGAAGTTCGCGATATGAATACTCGCTGGAACTATATTCGCGAAACACAGGATTTAAAGCCCATTGTTGAGAATATTAGAACAGAATTAGCCTCTAGCGATGACATGACTAAAACAATTCAGACCAAGACTCAGCAAACTGGAACTCACTCTGGATCCCATACTCTTACAATCACTAAAACAGAAGAGCTCGCACATCAGGAAAAAACGCCTGCAGGAGCAGATACAGTTCCTACAGTTGTTGAAAAAGTTGAAATGTCTGAAGATAAAATTCAAGACATTGCTTTTACTGAAGTTGATAATAAATCGGTAGAGACACCAAAAGAAAATGTCATTAAGCTCAATCCTAAAAAGCAATATGTGTTTGAATCTGATCCTTCTGTGCAAAAGACCATTAAGAAAAGTAATAAGTTGTTATATTTAAGTTTACTGGCTGTTTTCATATTAGCACTCGGAGCAATTGGTGGCGGTTATTACTATAAAATTAATACACAAAAAAAATACGAGATGAATTTAGTAAGCCAAGTTAAAAGATATTATATACTTGGTTTAGATAGTCAGATCGTTGATGTGTTTGGAAAAATGACTTTAGAGTCACAAAACCAAGTATTGCCTGAAATTATTCCATTGATACCAAAACTTGATGCTGCTGGTTTAATTAATGGTGCTTCTGTTATCAGTGATTTTAAATCTGATGCGCAAATCAGTGAATCCAAAAAAGCATTGCTTGAGGTTATTGGTCTACAGCAGGCATTACATGAGCAAAACCTTAAAAGTGCTAATGAAGCATTAATTAGAGCAAAAGGTTTTGATCCAACAAGTGATTCAATCAAAGAAGACGAAGCCATCGTGAGTTATTTAGAGGGTCAATTTGCAAAATCTTCAGAATTATTTTTAGAACTATTTAAAAAAAATGAAAAAGGTCGTTTGCTTTACGGTCATATTTTATCTGAGTTATCTGCGAGCGAAGAGCAATCAAATGATGATTTAAGTAAACTGAGCTCTGAAATTGATCGATTCGTAGCAGTTAAAGTAGATTATCGTAAACCACTTTTACTGCTATCGATGTATATCAACAAAAAAATTGCTAAAGAAACAGATTTTAACGATAGTTTCAAAAAATATTCTGAAACTCCAGTGGGATTAGAAAAGCTTTTTAAAATTCCATATTCAGTTTATGGTGCATTTTATAATTTTTCTCTTACACAAGATTATTTTGAAAAATTGAAATCATTTTTAGCTGTCGATCAAAAATTTATCGTAGATTATTTAGCTAAAATTGAACAGGGTGATTTGACGACTGCTCAGAACTTGTTTGCGACATATCAAAGCACAATACCGAGTAAAGAATCAAAGACTGATCTGCAAATGCAAATCATGTATGCTCAGAAAAATTACGACGGTATGATAGCACTTGAAAAAACTTTAACACCTGATATGAAGCTCAATTACGCTAGTCATTACTCTTTATTGTTGGCTAAAAAAAACAAAGGCTTAGCTAGTCATGAGTTAATAAAGCATGTGGACTTTTTAAAATTAAGTAAAAATATATTGTCTCTTTGGGCCGAATTGTTACTCATTGATCAAAAAAATTCGCAAGAGAGTTTTGTACAAATGAATTCTGTTTTGTATGATGACTTTATTCCGTTTCAAGAAGTCAAGGGTCGTACTGAGTGAAAATCTATTTTACAATAGCTATACTTTTTTCTTTTGGATGTAAAAAACATCAAGAAATGCACCCAGAGACTTTAACAGTTTCAAGCGTAGCTGAAGATTTTAAAATCCCTAAAGACTTTGTTGAAAAAATTAAAGAAAGTGCTGGCAAAGAGTCTCATGCCACTCCGGAGTTTATTTTTTCACCGCTTAAAGTTTCTCTTTATTCAGACCAAGAAAATGTGCTCGATCAGAGTTACTTGCACATTCAACTGCCAAATGGTGGCGGTAAAATAGATTTAGCACAGTTTGTAAAAGGTGATGGTAGTTTTTATTTAGGTTTTCCTGATGATCAATTTAATCAACCCATGACTCTCGAAAATATTTATTTTATCAGTGATGCGCCACAAACAACTATCGAAGGCGAAAAATACGGATTAGGTTGTGGTAAGTGGATTGAGCTCAAGCCTAAAATTAAAGAGTTGCAAAAAAACAATTTTTTAAAACTGAACACTTTTAGTTTGAGATATCTTTATGTGTCAGCAGGTTATTATTTAGTTGTGCAAAAAAAAGGTGCGCAGTACTTTGTATCACATTTAAATTTAACTGATTCTCGTTACAAAGATAAACTTTGTTCTGGAATATTTGCTCTGAATAAGTAGGTCTTATGGATTTAGTTTCAATACGTCAGCTCAATGATAAAGATGCAATTAATGATCGTATTTTTTTAGTCAAAGACAAAAACTTGGGAGTTGGTAAAACAGGTAAATCTTTTTTAACTTTACTTTTAGGTGATCAAACAGGACAAATCGATGCAAGACTTTGGGATAATGTCGAAGAGTCTTTATCTAAATTTGAAATAGGTGATCTCATTAAAGTTAAAGGTTTAGTACAGATCTATAATCAACGTAAACAAATTATCGTACATCGTTTAGATAAGGTTATTGATGCCAGTATTAATATTGATCAATATAAAATTAAAGAACGCGATATCGATACACATGCTCTTTATTCTGAGCTTTTTCACTTTGTTCAAAAAATTGAAAATATGCAGCTTAAGCAGCTTGTTACAGATTGTTTGCAAGACGATGAAATTAAACCGCGATTACTTAATGCTCCTGCTGCTAAAACAATTCATCATGCTCACCGTGGTGGTCTTTTAGAGCACATTGTATCAATATGTAAGCTCATGGATTTTGTTGGATCTCATTACAACTATTTAAATAAAGATTTATTATTTTTTGGCGCTATTTTTCATGATATCGGCAAAGTTTGGGAACTCGATACAACACCTCAAAAACAAATATATTACACTCAGGCCGGTCAATTACTGGGACATATGTTACTTTCATGTGAACTCATTGAAAAAAAAGCACAAAGAATTTTAGGTTTTCCAGAAGATTTGAAAATGATTTTAAAACACATCGTTTTATCACATCATGGTCAGCTTGAATATGGATCGCCTAAGAAGCCTATGTTTCCAGAAGCTATGATTGTTGCTATGATAGATGATTTTGACTCTAAAGTAGACACAATGATGGGTTTTATCAATATCGAAAGACAAACTGGCGAGCAGTGGTCAAGATATCATGAAGGTTTTGATCGTTACTTTATGCTTGAAGATCTTAAAAGAAAGTGGAAAGTATGATTGAATTTTTAAGATCTTATCGCAGATATGATCCTGCAGCTAAATCGTACTTAGAGATTTTTTTTCTTTATCCAGGACCACGAGCTGTTTTTTTTCATCGAATAGCACATTGCTTTTATCAGATTAGATTGTATTTTTTAGCGCGCCTTATTGCCGATATATCACGAACATTAACTGGGATTGAAATTCATCCTGGTGCCCAGCTCGGTAAACGATTAGTCATCGATCACGGAGTTGGCTGTGTGATTGGTGAAACAGCTGTTGTTGGTGATGATTGTGTGATTTTTCATGGTGTTACGCTTGGTGGAGTTAAGTTTGACCGAGTTAAAAGACATCCAACGGTTGGCAACAATGTTCTCATCGGTACAGGTGCAAAGGTACTTGGGCCTATCAACATCGGTGATGGTGCTCGCATAGGAGCAAACGCCGTTGTCATGAAAGACGTTCCAGCGGGCTCAGTTATTGTTGCGCCAAAAGCGATTGATCTCACTCACGACTTACAACAAAGCAAATAAATTATTTCAAACTTATTGTTTTACGTTTATGGCGTTTTATCCATCTCACGACAAAAACCGGAACTGAACTCAGTAAACCTAAAGCACTTGCATATAAGATTGATTGAATGCTGCAAACATCAAGATGAAATATCTGTGCTGCTGATTCAAAAGTAGTTATGATCACAGATAGTAATATTAAAAGTAATATTGTTACCCCAAGACGTCTAGTCATAAGGGGGAATGTTTCATTTACAACTAAGCCAATATTACCAATCAGTATACAAACTAACGCCAGTGCTCGAGCCATGTTTGTACCAAGTGATTCTGAATAGTGAGTAAATATGATTAAGCTGAATAAACTCAATAAGGTCCCTGAGACAACAGATTCAATGAAAGTTGTGCTGCTGATCAGGGTTTTATTTTTAAATTGAGTATTCTCATGAATATTTTCAAAAACATAAGCTGAAATCGGATGAACAATAAGTTCTAACAAAATAATATGTATTGGTAATAATAAGTCTTGATAGCCTAAAAGTGGTGGCACGAGTGAAAGCAAAATAACCGGTATATGAAAAGAAATTAAATATGAAAAACTACGACGTAAATTTCCAAATATTTTACGGCCTTCAAAAATGGCTGAAGTAATTCCGCTAAGGTCGCTTTTCATGAGCACCATTTTAGCTGCTGATCTTGCAGCATCAGTCGCGTTTTCTCCCATGCTGACGCCAATGTCGGCGAGCTTTAAAGCTGGAGTATCATTAATCCCGTCGCCGGTCATAGCGACAACTTTGCCAATTTTTTTGAGATAATCAACCATTTCATATTTTTGCTCAGGTGTGACTCGCGAAAAAATAGCCCCTTTTAAATACGCCAGTTCGCGGTCTTCAGTCTTTAAAGCTTTAAGCTGGTGTCCAGTGTACAGATATTGGTGTGAGTGCAGAAGATTAAGTTCATCAGCTACAGCATGAGCGGTTAATGGATGGTCACCAGTTATCATTTTTATTTCAATTCCAGATTTTTGACACTGTTCGATGGCTTGTTTAGCAGATAAACGAATAGGATCATTAAAGACAAGAATAGCTTTAAACTCTAAATCTTTTTCATCAGTTGCTCGGTCTATAGAAGTTTGCAATTTTTTTGAAGCTAAGCCTAAAAGTCTTTTTCCTTGAGATGATAAATCATTGACCTTAGTGGTAATATTTTTTTTCTCTTCTTCGCTGAGTTTGCAATGTTGTAGAACGCCTTCTATAGATCCTTTCATTGCAATAATATGTTCACCGTTTTGGTTGTGCCACACATGTGACATATATTTTTGTTGTGATTCAAATGGATAATCGATTTTAAGTTGCCAGCCTGAGATATTTTGATTCAGCGATTTTGCCTTTTCATAAATAGCAATTTCCATGAGGTCAACGACCGATGTCTCACAGGCCATCATGGCAATGGGCCAAATATCTTCATTTGATTCAGATTTAAATGACACAGCTTGGGTTAGTTGAAATTTACCCTCTGTTAGCGTGCCTGTTTTGTCAGTGCAGATGACATCAACGTTACCTAATGTTTCAACGCTAGGTAATGATTTTACCAGAACACCGTGGCGAGATAAACGCCAAGCACCGAAACTTAAGTAAAGTGTAAACACAAGTGGAAATTCTTCTGGAACTGCAGCCATACCAAAAGTCAGAGCACTAATCAATGCGGGGATAATTGCCAAGCCTCTATAAATTTGTAATCCAAATAGTAGAAAAACCAAAACAGCAGCTAAAATAATAATTTTATTAACAATACTTGAGATTTTTTTCTGCAGTGGTGTTTGTTCAGATTCTGTATTTTCAAGTAATTGACTAATTTTTCCAAACTCGGTTGATTGACCAGTTTTATCGATTACTCCGATACCGCGACCACTTAAAATTTGCGTGCCGGCAGCAAAACGATCAGATGTTTTTTTGATGATGGGAATAGATTCACCGGTTAGAGCCGATTCATTAATGGTGAGATCAAAAGATTCAAAGATAATTCCATCAGCGGGTAAAGACTGACCTTCTTCAAAAACAAGATAATCGCCGGGTACAAGTTGGCGAATAGCCATATCAACAATTTTGTGGTCACGATAAACCTTTGCAGTCGGTTTGAAAGTTGATTTAAGTGCGCTTAAAGCTTTTTGTGCTCGTAATTCTAAAAAAACATCGACCATTGTGACAGGGATATAGGCTACAAGTAAGATAACAGAATCCATTGTGTCGCCAATTAAATAATACAACAGAGCCAATCCAAGCAGCATTAAACCCATAGGGTCTAAAAAAACATGTTTAAGTTCATGAAATAAAGATTCCGTTTGTGAAGGAATTATTTCGTTATAACCATGTTTTTTAATCAAAGAATCTGCTTGATCACTTGAAAGGCCTAAATTTTCTTGGTTATGTTTTGTATTATTCATAGATTTCTCGATTGTTTAAATCCGTGGGTCTTCAGGCCAATCATGTTTAGGGTACCTGGCCCGTAAGTCTTTACGTACATCAATATAGCTTGTTTGCCAAAATTGACCAAGTCGATTCGTGATTTGAGCAGGACGCATATTAGGGGCTAATAATTCAAGAGTTAGTGGGATTTGGTTGTTGTATATTTTAGGTGTATCGTTCCAGCCAAATGCATCTTGAATTTTTAGCGAAATTAAAGGGGCTTTATCGTCTTGATAATTAATTTGTGCAATTTTTCCGCGTGGGGTTTTAATTGAGCGTGGTAATTGTTGTAAGATACCACTCAGATCGTCGTTGAGAACTTGGTAAGATAAGTGTAGCAAGTCACACTGAAGAAAATCTTGAATAGACGAGTAATAATCGGCTATCAATTGTGTGAGGAGTTGATCACATTGATTGAGTAAATTTGTAGATTCTAAATCAAGTTTAAAATAAGACTCGTTAAACTTTGAAACGAAATTGATCATTGTTTTTAAATGTTCATACTGATGATGAGCACTTAAAAAATCTTTGGAATTTTGTAAAAAGTAGTCTTTCCAGTTTTGATCAATTTCTTGATTACTTAGGCGAACTTTGCCAAAATCATTTAAGACAATGTTTTCATACATGAGTTGTTCTGTTTTAAAGAATTCATGTTTTTCAAAATCATAATGGATTTCAGTTTTTCTTTGAGAAAAATCCATAAAATAATGTTGAGCTGTTTTTTTATCAAAACCTAATCCACAAATAAGTTGCGTTGATTGTTGATGGGATTCGCGACCATTTATAATTATAAAGTATTCAGAATCGTTTAAGTTTGATTGATTTTGAAATTGTATGCCTCGTCCGAAAAGAGAAACGCCAAAACCTTGTTTTTTTCGAACAGCAATTTTTTCAGGAAAATATTTTGTAAAAGTGTATATTAATGCTTCTTCGAACGTTTGATGTAATTTTACAAATTTATTTTGATCATGATCTGCAATAACACAGCGACGTTTAATTTGTTGATAGTTTAAATCTAAATTAAAACGTTTTAAATCAGCATTTATAATTTTATTTAAGTCATCAATCGGTGACTCATCAGCTGATAAAATTTGATCTATTTTCCCAGAATCTAATACAGTTGCAAGTTTATAAGCTTGATCGCTATAGCCTTGTTTGATTAACTCATAGGTTATGAGTGAATTAATAATATCAATGGGCCAACTCATAATTGTTTGAGTTTGAGAACTAAGTTGGCCTGTAGGGCTTAAAAGCTGCCAGCGTCTAAGTTGAACTAAAACTTTTGAAGATAATTCGGCTTTTGGTTTAGTTAGCCACGAAAATGTTTCGATATTATCAACTTTTTGCTGTTTAAGAATCAGAAACTCTTCAATCAGTGTCGAATTAAGTATTTCAGGATCGGCTTGTTCTTTCATTGAGCGCTCATCGATTTCATGCCACATCTTAAAACAATAACCATCTTGTTCGCGAGCTGCACGGCCTGCACGCTGCTTGGCTGAAAAAAGTGAAATGCGCTCTATATCAAGACCCGTAAAACCAATTTTAGGTTCAATAAAAACATTTTTTTGTAATCCCGAATCAACCACGCAGTCAATTCCCTGAACAGTCACTGATGATTCTGCAATATTGGTTGTTAAAATAATTCGACGATTGAGCGCAGTATTTTCAGTTTTATACTTTTGCACAATTCGTTTTTGTTCACTCAAACTCACAGAACCATGTAAAATTTCGATCTGCATTTGTGGTAATAACGGCTGTAGCAAATTTTTAAAGCGTAGAATTTCTTTTAACCCTGGTAAAAAAATGAGAATGTCTTTTTGTGCAGTTTTAATAGCTTTTAAAGTGGTCTCTTTAAGTGAATTATAAAACTGTTCATCGATATTAAGTTTTTGCGTTTTATCTGAAAAAAATGACATTAATTTAAATGGTGGCGCCTCAAGATTGTAGATTTCGCATGATCCGAAATATTTTTTTAAAGCTTCAGTGTTGAGGGTTGCAGACATGACAATTAAATTAAACTGAGGATCTAAAACGAGTCTTTCATAAACTAAACCAAGAATAATATCTAAATTTGCAGAACGCTCATGAAACTCATCTAATATCAATGTGTGCATATCTGCCCAAAAGTTTTCATCTTGAATTCTCTTAAGAAAAAGTCCTTCGGTCATAAAAATTAATTGTGTTTTCTCTGAAAGCTTTTGTTCAAACCTAACTTGGTAACCAACTTCATTCCCGAGTATGAAATTATTTTCTTCGGCAATGCGATCAGCAGCAGATATTGCTGAGACTCTTTTAGGAACGATAACAATTATTTTATGTTGTGAACGAATATCTTTCTGTAAATTCTTTTTTAGCAAATAAGCTGGTAAACGTGTTGTTTTACCAGATCCTGGGCTTGCAGTTAAAACAAGTGGTTTGAATTGACCATTTTGTTGATCAACAAGTTCAGAAAGTCTGGCAAGATGAGAATCTATCGGCAAATTGATCATTGACCATCCGGGTATATCAGCAACATAAATTCAGCTTTATCAAATTTAAGCTTTTGTGATAGTGTAGAAGCTTTGCCTTCAATAATAGATTCATCTGGTTGTGATAGATTTAAAGCTAATAACATTTCTCGTTGTGGTAAGTATTGGATCAATTCAGCTATGGTTTTTTTAAGACGATACGGAGTGTCCATGAGAATAATCGCTTTTTTCTCGTTCTTAAGTTTCTGCCATTCTTTAGCTCGCGATTCAGATTCAGCAGGCAAAAAACCTCGAAAGATAAATTCATTTAGTTTACGCGATGAAAGTGAGAGTAACCCCATCAGAGACGAAGCGCCTAAAACAGATTTAACTTCGATGTTTTTTTTGCGACAAAGACGAATCAAATCATTACCCGGGTCACAAAAACCAGGCGTTCCACAATCTGAAACGAGAGCGACTGTATGTTGTTCGCATAAAGTGACAAGATTTTGCAAATCTTCAGCAGTGCTGTGCTCATCAAGTATTTCATATTTTTGTGCTTTGATTTCAAGTTGCTTAAGTAATTTAGAAGTTTCTTTTGTTGATTCACACAAAATGATGTCTGCTGATTTTAAAATATCTAAAGCTCTTAGAGTGATTTCTTTAATGTCTCCAATTGGTGTAGCCACGAGATATAACATTTTAAATCCTTTATTAAGTTTTCGCTGACGTATTTGGCGGTGGTAAAGTAAAGTTTTTAATCACAGATACAGGAACTTGCACATCTTCACGCCTTGAGTGAGTTGTATCTAAATACACAATGTGAATATCTTTTCTCTGTGCAGAAAGCGCATTGATATTGACTGGTTCATTTTCAAAAAAATAAATATGATCAAACTGATTTTGTGGAAATTTTTGAATCATGAAATCGACTTTGAAAGTGTGATCATCTAGACTTCGATCAGGTTTTAAGTGGACATTATGCTCTTGGATTGGAAATCCCCATTTTGTTAGAACTTCGCGAGTGCCGGTTCCCATGCGCTTGACATCACGGCCAGTCAGATAGTGGATTTCACATGTCGTTTGAGCAAGTTTTTGCACAAAACTAACAGCTCCCTCGTACGGCAAATCATAATGTAAGTATTCGTTAGAAAAAAATCGTTCAACCCAAAAATCCCGGAGTGTTTGGTGCATCTCAGGGTTTTCATTGGCATTAAATCCTGCTCTGAACAAAGACTCACGTAATCCCCAATCTGTGTGTAGAATTTCAACACCCTTAAGGCGTGACTCGTGGGATTCTGCAAATTCATCAATTATTTTTTGTGTTCTGGTGCTGACGTTAAATAGGGTTGAATCAAGATCAAATACGCAAACCATGCGATCTTTTTTAGCAGCTAATTCAAGGATTTGGTTAAGATTGCAGTGATTCATGACCTAAATCATCCTTTCTTGGGTGAACATAGTTTAAACCTAACGAACGATGTTATTGAAATCAATAAAAAGCTTTCAATCAATAAGATAAAGTGTTTTATTGTTGCCACAATACGGAGACCCTATGACACAGAATTTGAATAAAGTTATAAATAATTTCGTTCATACTAAAAATCAGTTAGTATTCTTCATCAAAGTGACATTGGTTTTCAGTCTGTTAAATTCTGTATTAGGCTGCACTCAAAATAAAGCAGAGCTTGGGTCACCAGAGAATCCGATTAAAATCCAATTTGTACCTTCGATTGACGCAAAAGTTATTGAAGACAATTCAAAAAAATTCAAAGATTACCTCGAAAAAAACACACCTTACAAATTTGATGTGACAATTCCGCAGTCTTACATTGCTGTAGTTGAAGCATTTGGGACTAAAAGAGCTGACGTTGCGGCTATGAACACTTTTGGTTATTTAATCGCACACGACAAGTACGGTGTTGAAGCGCGTATGACAGCATTAAGACACGAACTTGCGACATATCAGTCTATGTTTGTCGCTAAAGCCAATGGCCCTATTAAAAAAATCGAAGATCTTAATGGTAAAAAAATTGCCTACGTTGACCCGGCATCAACAACAGGTTTTATTATAGCCTCTAAAACTTTAAAAGATAAAAAGATTAATCCTAAAGAAACAATGTTCGCACAAAAACATGATAATGTGATTTCTATGGTTTATCAGGGGCAAGTGGATGCTGGTGCTGCTTATTACTCGCCACCAGCTAAAAATGATAGTGGCGTTGAACAAATTGAAGATGCTCGTCGTTTAGTCTTAGCGCAGTACCCAGATGTGAAAGATAAAATAGCTATCATTGATTTGTCTGAACCTGTGCCAAATGATCCATTTGTTTTTCGTAAAGACATGTCTGAAGACATGAAAGTTAAAATAGTTGATGCGATGATGTCTTTTGTATCAACTAAAGAGGGACGTGATGCATTTTTTGCAATTTATGGTGCGACTGGTTTAAAAAAAGCCGTTGATAAAGATTACGATGTTGTTCGTGATATGCTTAAAGCAGTTGGTAAAAAACCGGAAGAACTTCTAAAAAAATAAATGTGGTGAAATTGTGAGTATACAAAATACATCTGAAAATATTTTATCAATTCGTGGTTTGACTAAACAATACCCAAGCGGTGTTCAAGCTTTAAAAGGTATTGATTTAGATGTTAAGCCTGGTGAGTTTTTGGTGATTATCGGATTAAGCGGTTCAGGTAAATCGACTCTTTTAAAGTGCATTAACAAATTAATTGATGCATCGGCCGGGCAAATTATCTTTCATGAGAAAAACTCGGTAGCTGGCGAAAAAGCTATTGATGTCGATATTTGCAAAATTAACTCGTCCTCAGGAGTGCAAAAAATCAGACAAAAAATTGGCATGATTTTCCAGCACTTCAATTTAGTTCCAAGACATTCAGTTTTGAGCAATGTTTTAATGGGAAAACTTTCAACAACATCAACATTGCAAAGTTTATTGGGGCATTTTTCTGAAAATGATATTAATGAAGCTCAAAAATATTTAGATTTAGTTGGTATTGGAGACAAAGCGCACATTCGTGCAGACCAGCTTTCTGGTGGACAGCAGCAGCGTGTGGCTATTGCTCGTGCCCTGACTCAGAACCCTAAGGTTTTGCTCGCGGATGAACCAGTGGCATCTCTTGATCCAGCGACTTGTCATGTCGTGATGGATTACTTAAAAAAAGTTAATCAAGAGCTCGGGATAACAGTTGTTTGTAATTTACATTTTCTATCTTTAGTGCGGCAGTATGCAAGTCGTGTTGTTGCTTTAAAGGACGGAGAAATCGTATTTGAAGGATCGCCTGATCAAATCACACAAGAGTGGTTTGAGAAAATTTATGGTACGGGCGCACAACAAGTTCATATCAATTAGGCTTGTGAGGAATTAATTATGTCGCATAAATTCAAACAATTTTTATTCGATGGTTTAAACTTTACATTCGTGGCGATGACCGCTTATTTTTGGATATTGAACCCTACAACTGAAGAGCAACTCGAGCGTATGTTGTTTTATTTTCAAATGTGTGTGGGGTTTTATTTAGTTGGTGTGTTGCTCAGTTATGCTTTGGCTCAATTCAAGATTCAAACGCTAGGGGCTAAATTATTTGAGCCTCTTTATAAAAAGAAAGATCATAAAGTCGTGCGCTGGTATAAAACTTTTGCTGGCTGGCAATTTTTGATCGTTTTAGCTGTCTTATTTGTAGTTGGATTAGTTAAGACTAAATTTTCTGTCTATGAGTTGCTGAATATAGATGGTTTTAAGGGCGTTATTAGACTTTTTAAACAAATTACATCTCCGAATTTAGCATTACTGCCCAAAGCCATTATAAATATTTTTGAAACAATTTTTATGGCTTTTATGGCAACGGTCTTGGCTATTCCGTTTGCATTTGTTTTAAGTTTTGTATCGGCTAAAAATATCATGACAGGTAAAATTGGGTATCCAATTTATTTACTGACAAGAACATTGTTTAACATCATGCGCTCAATCGAAGCTATATTGTGGGCTATTATATTTTCGGTATGGGTGGGAATTGGTCCATTTGCTGGTATGCTCGCTTTGATGATTCACTCGGTAGCATCGTTGGCTAAGCAGTACTCTGAAATGGTTGAGTCTGTGAGCGATGGTCCAATCGAAGGCGTTTTGTCGTGTGGTGCTAATCGATTGCAAACTATTTGGTATGCCATTGTTCCGCAAGTTATTTTACCCTATGTTTCATTCACCGTTTATCGCTGGGACATTAATGTGCGAATGGCGACTATAGTTGGTTTTGTTGGTGGTGGTGGTATTGGTACATTGTTAATTCAATACCAAGGTCAAGCTTTGTGGCCAGAAGTTGGAACTATAATTATGGTCATAGCAGTTGTCGTTTGGTTGATGGATCAAGCTTCGGCTTATATTCGTGAAGCATTAAAGTAATATTTTTATTTTTTGTGTCGATAGTTTTGACAGTCTGAACAGATCTATTATTTTTCGAATAGAATGTTTCTTAAAAACGAGCATAGGCTCAAGATCTCATAATACGACTCCGATAAAAGTACTGTAAAGACTTTTATAAAAGGATAGAATTATGTCGACTTATTACATCGCAAGCCATGGTCAACAGCAAGGTCCCTACACATTACAAGAAATTGAATTGCAGTTATCTAATCAAAAAATCAACTGGCACGATTATATATACGATGAAAAAGTTCAAGACTGGGTTTTATTAATGGAATATCCTCACTTTACTGAGTTATTCAATCAGAGCTTTTTAACTCCTATGAAGTCTGGCTTAAAAGTTGTGACTGAAGGTGATCCTTTAAAGCAAAGAATTTGGTTCGTCTTAAAGCAAAATAATAATTATGGACCATTTTCAAAGGCTGAGCTTATTCAAATGTTACAAGGCAAAACTTTGCATGAGTTTGATTTTATTTGGCATGAGGGTATGAAATCTTGGAAACGTCTTTCGGATGTAGAAGAGTTTTCAGTTAATGAAGTTCGTGCATTATTCGAAAAATTTAAAAATAAAAAAGAACAAGATCCTAAAGATACTTTATTTTTTAGACGTAAATTTCCGCGTGTTCGTTTAAATTCTCAAGCTATTGTTCACGATAAGAAAAAAGTTTATAAATCAGTTGGTGTCGAAGTAAGTGAAGGCGGGGCGGGATTGTTGATTGAGAACGCATCTTTTGAAAAAGATCAGCAAATTTATTTGCATTTCAAACCTGCTAATGAAGTTCCTGCCTTTAATGCTATTTGCCGCATTGTCAGTAAAAAAGGAAATGTTTACGGGGTACAATTTTTGAAAATTTCAGCTGTAGCAAAATCATCTATTGCTCAGTATGCGAATAAAGCTGTTCAAGCGGCTTAGATTTAAGCCCGCTGAATAGAAAGAGAGTAACCGCTATGAAATCATTGATCAATGTCGCTATCGTCGCCATGAGTTGTTCTTTTCTTTCGTGTTCGAATTCAGGAACTCAATTTGGTTTGCCATCGATGAGTACACAGTCTGTCGGACATGTGACTATTAATAATAAAGTTGATATTTTATTCGTTGTTGATAATTCGAAATCAATGTTGCAATACCAGCAGCGTTTAGCTGCAAAAGTTAATGATATGATCGCGACATTAAATGGTTTAGGTATGGATTACCATGTGGCGGTGACGACAACAACAATGTCAACTAACACAACGACGTATCCGATGTCCAGACAGTTGGTTGGGTCACCAACTTACCTAACGGTATCGAACATTAGTCAATTAGCTAACCGAATTATTGTCGGAGAAGCAGGATCTGATTTAGAGCGTGGTCTTGATGCTATGAGATTAGTGACTTCAGCCAGTTATTTAAATTCAATTAACTCAGATTTTTTAAGAAGTGATGCTTTGTTCTCAGTTGTTTTTATAAGTGATGAGCAGGATCAAAGCAGTGAATTCGGGAATCCAAATTCAAATGATTTTATTAATTATTTGAATTCACTGAAGCCTCCTTTTGAAAATGGATCGCGAGCTTGGATAGTTAATTATATAGGAATATTGACTAATAAGAGTTGCGATAACTTGGGTGGTTTTGTTTCGATTGGAACGCAATTTATTAACTTAGTTGATGCTTCTAAAGGCATTAAGTCGTCAATATGTAGTGCTGACTTGTCTGAAGCTGTTTCTAATATTAAGGCTAGAATAGTTGATCAGTTGACGACATTTCCTTTTGCTCAAACACCAAACAAATCGACAGTGAAAGTATCTGTCGGGGGGCAAGTTATCGTTGAGGACTCTGTTAATGGTTGGACAATTGAAACTGAAACAAATGCTCAAGGTAAAAACGTTTCGGTATTAAAATTTCACGGAAGCTCGATTCCTGCTGCTGACGAATCGGTCACAATCGATTACAAGCCTGCGGGCGCTATTTAATTTAAGCTCTTAAATAATAGACAATAATTCAATCTCAGGCGCTTGACCATGTCGCGTCATCATACTTTTTCAAAAAGCAAAAAAGACTTATCTCGTTGTCATGACTTGTGATTTTTGTCATGATGTGGTGTTGAAAACTAATTAAGAACGGAATTTTTTTCCATTTACATCACGGAGATCATGTATGTCTGAAGATAAATCTTTAGAAGAAATGTCAAAGTCGTTTGCTTTGACAACACGTTTAGACGCGATAGCAGCGTGGGGGCAAAGAAATGCTTTGTGGCCATTACCATACGGAACCGCTTGTTGTGGTATTGAGTTGATGTCTGTGATGGGACCGAAATACGATTTAGCTCGTTTTGGAGCTGAAGTTGTTCGTTTCTCTCCGCGCCAAGCTGACTTGTTGTTAGTTGCTGGAACAATCACAGAAAAGATGGCTCCGATTTTAGTTCGTATTTATCAACAAATGTTAGAGCCTAAATATGTTATTTCAATGGGAGCATGTGCGAGTTCAGGTGGCTTTTATCGTGCGTACCATGTTTTACAAGGTTGCGACAAAGTTATTCCAGTTGATGTGTATGTGCCAGGATGCCCACCGACTCCAGAAGCAGTTTTGGATGGCGTCATGACTTTACAAAAAATGATTAAAGACAGAACTCCGCGCCCATGGAAAGACAACTGGGTTTCTCCGTTTGAAATTAACGGCAATACTGTACCTAACTCTTTAACATCATCAAGAATTGGAGTGTAGTGTGAGCTTATCAACAAATCAGTTTGTAACATTACAACAAGACATCAACACTAAGTTTGGTGAGGGTGTTTTTAAATTTTCGACTTCTACAGTTGGTGATCACGTTGTTGATGCATCAGTTGAAACTGTTTCAGCATTGCTTCGTTACTTAAAAGAATATGCTGGTTATAATTTTTTAATGGATGTTTGCGGTGTTGATTATCCAACACGCGAAAAAAGATTCGATGTTGTTTATCACTTATTTGGATCAAGTGATTCTAGACGTTTACGTGTTAAAGTCGCTATCCGTGATGGTGAGCCTGTTCCGACAGCGATCACAATTTGGAAATCAGCTGATTGGTTTGAACGTGAGGCTTATGACATGTTCGGTATTAAATTTACTGGACATCCGAATTTGAGAAAAATTCTGACGCATCACCAATTTGTTGGTCATCCTTTGCGTAAAGATTACGAAGCAGATCAACAACAGCATTGTAACTCGGTATTGCCGATTCATTTTAATAATACTCCTGAACAAAGTGGCGATCAGTTAAATCCTAAATATGTACCTTTGAATATTGGTCCATCACATCCAGCAATGCACGGAACTTTACGTGTGATGACTGAACTTGATGGCGAAACAATCGTGCGTGCCAATTGTGAAATTGGATTTTTACATCGTTGTTTTGAAAAAATGGCTGAAACACATCCATACAATCAAGTTATTCCGTACACTGATCGTTTGAATTATTGTTCAGCACCAATGAATAACGTTGGTTATTGTAAATCTGTTGAAAGACTGCTTGGCGTGGAAATTCCAGCGCGCGCACAAACAATGCGTGTTATTTTGTGTGAGCTTTCTCGTGTTATTGATCACATTGTTGCAGTTGGTACTGGTGGTGTTGACTTAGGAGCTTTAACAGCGTTTTTCCATTTATTTACATTTCGTGAAAAAGTATACTCATTGTTTGAAAAACTTTGTGGTGCTCGTTTAACTGTATCGATGACTCGTATTGGTGGTATGGCTCAAGATGCACCTGAAGGTTGGTTTAATGATGTACTTCGCTTTTGCGATGAAATGAGTGACGGTATTGATGAAATTTCAAAAATGTTACTTGGTAACAAAATTTTTATTAAGCGTACTCAAGGTGTTTGCCCAGTATCTGCAGAAAATGCAATTCAATGGGGATATACTGGTCCACTATTAAGAGCATCTGGTGTTAATATCGATTTGCGCCGTGCTCAACCTTATTATGGTTACGAAAAATATGATTTCGATATTCCAGTTGGAACGGCTGGTGATATTTATGATCGTTATTTAGTGCGTATCGAAGAAATGCGTCAATCTATCAGAATCATCAGACAAGCTTGTAAAAATGTGCCGACTGGCGATTACACAATTCGTGATAAAAATATCGTATTACCAGAGAAAAAAGATGTTTACGGTAACATCGAAGGCTTGATGAATCATTTCATGCTTGTGATCAAAGGCTTACGTCCACCGGTTGGCGAAGTTTACGATGCAACAGAAGCAGCAAATGGTGAATTAGGATTTTATTTAGTGAGTGATGGTTCTGCATCTCCGTATAGATTAAAAGTGCGCCCTCCATGTTTTGCGATTTACCAATCGTTTCCAGAAGTCGTACAAGGAGCTATGTTAGCTGATGCCATTGCAACCGTAGCCAGCATGAACGTTATCGCTGGTGAGTTAGATAGGTAAGTCGACGGATTGTCGAAGAAGTGAAACTGGATTACTCGGCGGACCGCCGAAAAGATGAAGGAAAGATATGTTTCAATTATCTGCTGAAGGAAAACAAAAAGTTCTCAATGAACTTAAAAGATATGAATCAAAACAATCGGCTGTATTGCCTGCGTTGTATATTGCTCAAAAAGAAAATAAAGGTCATGTGAATGCCGAAGTGATCAAAGAACTTTCTAAAGTTATGGAAATTTCTGAAGCTCACATCAATGAAGTTTGCACATTCTATACAATGTATAACAAGCAAGCGATTGGTACACACCACATTCAAGTTTGTCGTACATTATCTTGTATGTTGAATGGCGCAAAAGAATTATCAGAACATATTTGTTCAGAGTTGAATGTTCATTTAGGCGAGAAAACAACTGATGGAAAGTTCACAGTGACTGAAGTTGAATGTTTAGGGTCTTGTGGAACAGCGCCGATGATGCAAATTGGTGATAAGTACTACGAAAATTTAACAAATGAATCTGCGATGAGTGTTATTCGCAGTTTAAAATAAGGATGCGCCATGAGTGAAGTTAAATACTTAACCGAATTTTATCATTTGCCAGAATTTAAAACTTTAGATGGTTACAAAAAAAATGGTGGCTACAAAGAACTCGAAAAAGCTCTAAAAATGCAACCTCAAGCGATCATCGATGAAGTTAAGAACTCAGGTCTACGCGGTCGTGGCGGTGCTGGGTTCTCAACTGGTATGAAATGGGGATTTTTACCTAAAAATAATGAGCCAAGATATTTACTTTGCAATGCCGATGAGGGCGAGCCTGGTACGTTCAAAGATCGTATGATGATGGAGAAAGCTCCACATCAACTCGTTGAAGGTATGATTATTTCTGGTTTTGCGATTGGTTCAAAAAAATCATATATTTATGTTCGTGGTGAATATGATGCTTCAATTGCATCTTTAGAAACAGCTATCCAAGAGGCTTACAAAGCCGGTTATTTAGGTAAGAACATTTTAGGTTCTGGTTTTGATCATGACATGGATGTTTACCGTGGTGCCGGAGCATACATTTGTGGTGAAGAAACAGGAATGATCTCATCTCTTGAGGGTTCAAAAGGTCAGCCGAAATTAAAACCGCCGTTTCCAGCTGTTCAGGGTTATTTAAAAAAACCAACAATTGTAAATAACGTTGAGACATTGGCAGCAGTTAAATACGTTATGCGCGATGGAGCTCAAGGTTATAAAAAATATGGAACTGAAAAATCTGCAGGTACAAAATTATTTTCATTATCAGGTAATGTTGTAAAACCTGGTAATTATGAAGTTCCGCTAGCGTATCCACTTAAAGATATGATTTTTAATTTAGGTGGCGGTATTAAGAATGGCAAAAAACTAAAAGCTGTTATTCCTGGTGGATCATCAGCTCCAGTATTGACTGCTGATGAAGCTATGAAAGCCACTCTTGATTATGAATGTTTGGCTCAAATGGGAACAATGCTTGGATCAGGTGCGATCATTGTGATTGATGATTCAAAATGTATGGTTGAGTGTTTAGCCAATTTAACACATTTCTATCATCATGAATCATGTGGTCAATGTACTCCTTGCCGTGAAGGTACAGGTTGGGTTGATAAAATTACTCATTCGATACTAACTGGCAAAGGCCGTATGCAAGATATCGAATTATTATTAAAAGTTGCTGATAATATGAAAGGTAAAACCATTTGCGCTTTATCTGATGCAGCAGCATTACCAGTTATTAGTTTTGTGACGAAATTCCGTGACGAATTTGAATATTTTGTTCGTGAAGGAAAATCGAAAGTAAAAGGAACAGCTTACAAAGGACACTCACATGCCCAAATGCACCATTAATGGCGTAGAGCTCGAAGTCAAAGACGGAACAACGATTATTCAGGCAATGTATGACAATCACCAAAAGATTGCTCACTATTGCTGGCACCCAGGACTTAGTATCGCAGGTGTTTGTCGTTTATGTATGGTGGAGATCGAAGGAAATCCACGTTTACAAATCGCGTGTAACACTGTCGTGACTGAAGGCATGAAAGTAAATAATAATTCTCCTAAAGTTAAAGAGGCTGTTAAGTGGGGATTAGATTTTCACTTGATCAACCATCCACTTGATTGTCCTATTTGTGACCAAGCCGGTGAGTGTGGTTTACAAGAACAATACATGGAGTTTGGTCAATACAACTCTGAAATGGCAGAAGCAAAAACTAAAAAGCATAAAGTTGTTGATCTAGGACCAACTGTTGTACTTGATTCTGAAAGATGTGTTTTATGTTCGCGTTGTGTTCGTTTCACAGATGAAGTTTCTAAAACTAATGAATTAGGAATTTTCAACCGTGGTGACCATGCTGAAATCGGAACACATGCTGGTAAAGAGCTCAATAATAAATACTCATTAAATACAGTTGATATCTGCCCAGTTGGCGCTTTGACATCAAAAGATTTCAGATTTCGCCAACGCGTTTGGTATCTCAAAGATTCAGAAGCTGTTTGTAACGGTTGTTCAACAGGCTGTAATGTTAAAGTTTACTTTAATAAAGAAGGCGTTTTCCGTGTTAAACCAAAGCGTAATGATGCAATTAATGGCCACTGGATGTGTGATGATGGTCGTAATATTTACAAATTTGTAAATAAAGAAAATCGCCAATTAAAAGGTATGAAACTAGCAAACGGTCAGTGGACTATTGACTTACATGCTGGCTCAGTCGCAAAAGATGCTGCTCAAGTTTTAAAAGCTGCAACTTCTGATGACACGGCTTTAGTTTTAACGGGTCAACACACTGTCGAAGAATATGAATCAATCGTATCTGCGTTTGTTAATCAGTTTAAAACTAAAAATGTATACCATTGGTGGAATTCTGAAAAATCAGCAAATGATTTTGATGGATTACTTATTCGTGGTGACAAAAATCCAAATACAAAAGGATTACAGACTGTTTTAGCTAAACATGGTGTTCAAACACAATGGTCACAATTAGAATCAGCATTAAACTCTGGTAAAATTAAAAACCTAGTTGTTGTTGGTCCTGAAAACATTGGTGTTTACAGTGATTTAACTGAAAAACAAAACTTATTTGCGAAAGCTCAAAATTTTATTTTCTTAACAGCGGCTAAAGCTGACGCTTTAAAAGAAAATAAAAACTTCAAAAACGTATTTGTTATTCCGACAAAAACCTTTGTTGAAAAAGCAGGTACTTTTGTTAATCATGCGGGAGTTGCTCAGCAGTTTAAAAAAGTTACAACAATCGTTTCAGAAGCATTAACAGTGTCTGAAGCAGCTGTGTTGTTGATCGGGCAAGATATCAAAGTTGAAATCGTTGCTGATCAAGACTTATTTAACGCTGAAAATAAACGAGCAGATCAAGTCGCTTTAGATCACCGTAAGAAAAATGAATTTGTTTTTCAACGTGGCCGACTGTAATCGGCGGATAGCCGAAGAGACGAAGTTGGATTGCTCGGCGGATAGCCGAAGAAGTGAAGCTGGATTACTCGGCGGATAGCCGAATTGAGGTAAATATATATGGCAGTTATGCAAAATAATTCTGAAAAAAGTAAATGGTACTTACCAGGAATATTCACAGGTCTTGGTATTACTTTTAAACATATGGTGAAAAACATTTTTAATAAAAAAGAAATGATCACTTTGAATTACCCAGAGGAGAAGTATGAATATTCTCCAAGATTCAAGGGCAATCATATTCTAACAGTTAAAAAAGACGGATCTGTTCGCTGTACTGCATGTATGTTATGTGCAACGAATTGCCCGGCTGAATGTATCAAAATTACTGCGAGTGAACACCCTGATTCGACAGTTGAAAAATATCCCATCAGTTACGAGATTGATATGTTACGCTGTGTTTACTGTGGATTTTGTGAAGAAGCTTGCCCTGTGGATGCAATTCGTTTAGGTCCTGAATGGCAAACGCCTGGTTTGAATGGCGCTAACTTTACATATGATATTAAGCAGCTGGCTTATCGTGCTAACTTAAAAGGTGGAGTACAATCAGTAGTTGATGATCAAGAAAGACATAAATCAGGTATTTAGTTTTTCTAAAGATTAATGTTAAGTCATAAAAAAAGCCGAGTTCAGAAATGACTCGGCTTTTTTATTTGAATAAATGCTACTAAAAGCACTACTGAATAAATTTGTAACTATAACTGTTTAATGTCGTATTCGTATAAGTATTTGTATCATTAATATGGTCTTGTAAAACTAAGTTTCCATTATTTTGAAATAGCAAAGCCCCATTGACCTGCAAGACTTGATAAGAGTTTGTATCGATTTGGCGAATGAATTTTATATGCAAATATTTATGGTCTCGTGTTGTCGAAAAACGAAGTTTCACATTGTAAAGCGAGTTTACAAAAGCTGTTTCTAGACCTGTAAAGTTAATGAATTTTATAAACGGAAATTTTTGTCCATCAGGATAATTAGTCTCATCTGGTATTTGAGAAGCTTGTTGAGTGTTGTCGTATTGTACAGCTCCATTCGAATTAAAAACCATCATTCTATAAGATGTTAAAGCATATGAGTGATTGATTAATCTTGGCATAACTGAGCGAACTAAGTTTTGTACAGCTTGCAAATGAAATTCAGCTGTTTGAATGATGTTATTTTTTTGATTTTCATTAATTCTGTAAAACTGACTTCCGTAAGTGTCATATTGATTTTGCTTGATGATAATAGAGTCTGGTTGAATAAATACTAATGGTGGATTGCTTGTGACAGAATCAATTTGTTCGTTTGATGAACCATTAGCTTTGAGTTTATTGATGAATTCTTGTGAGTATGAAATAGTAATTAAACTTTGCTCGTTGCGAACAAGAGTACCAATTTTGAGTATCTCAAATTTTTTATTGAGTACACTGACATCATCAATATTGTTTGTTTCAATGTAAACAAGGCCATCATTCGTGATTTTCCAGAAATTATAGCCGATTTCGCTATCATCGATGATGTCTTGTGAACCTGAAATCGACTTTGATGTTAAGCTGCTCCAAGAACCTACGAGTTGTTGTAGAGATTTTGTATCCAGATTTGTAACGGCATCTGTTTTTTTATCACTTGAGCTATTACATGCTGATATAAATGCTGTGAAAACAATAAGACTTGATAAAAGTAAGTTTCTCATTTGATTGAGCCTCCTGAAAATGATTTTCAATTTTGATCATCTTAATAGCTATGTAAAAAGGCAATTTTATTCAGCTCAGTTGAAAAAATTGTTTAAATAGCCTGTTTTTTAATCATAATGCGTTATTTAATTTGAGTACGATTCAGTTTGAATACGTCGGTCTTGAGGTGAAATAATCAGTATTTTACAGGCAATAATGTCTAAATTTAAAGGAGATCAATTTTATGAAAGTATCGATGATTTTGCGAGCTGCGCTTTTGATGGTCGTTTTTTGGACGAGTTCTTGTGCTCTAGTTCAGAAACTAACATGTAATTCTGGTACAGCTCGCAATCAAGGTATGCAAGATGCTTCTAAAGGTTTTACTAACCAGCCCGGCTTAGAATCAGCAAAGTCATGCGAAGGTGCTGAGTACAACCCGAAACAATATGCATCAGATTATCAAGCTGGTTACGAAGAACAAAAAAATCAAATGTGCCAAGTGAACGAAGTCACTAAGGTAGCCAATCAAGATGGCTTAAATGCGGTTAGTAAAGATGAAGCTAAAAAGAAATATTCAACTTGTCAAAAAAACGCGAATTATAAAAGCTTGATGTTAGCGTATGATAAATCATACCAGGAACGTTTTTGTAGTGATGAACGATCTAAAAAAATAGCGCAAACAGACGGAGCAGCACTTGCGCAAATGCAAGCACCTACTGTATTTGCAGGGTGTTCTAATACTTCGTCTTTAATGAAGACATACAATTTAGAATATCAAGCAGCACGAAAAATTGCTTTAAAAAATAAAGAAGATGAGTTTATTAAAAATACAGGCACTACAAACTTTGTTTACAATCAAAAAAGCTTGTCATCAATTTGCAATATAAATGCTGATCAATCACAAGTTACAGTGACTGTTAATAACCCAACTGCAGATAAAATTCTTTTACAAGGAAATTGGAATTATCATTATTTTGATAAAACTTTTAATAAGTTAACTCAAGACTCTGGTCAAGAAGCTGTGCTATTGACGCCACAATCAGCAAAATCATTTAGTAAAATGACATTGCCTCGTGATGCTCGATTTTGTCGAGCTGAGTTTGCTGGATTCGTGAATTAATTTAAAAATCTGAACTTGTGATGGTTTAATTAAATAATCCATCGCAAGTTTTTTTTGAGTTAGAATTGCTTTGTGTAGTCGATTTAATTTTTTCTTTTAGAGATTCCATGAGTTTAGAGACTCGACTTTGTTTGGCATCAGCTTTTTTGACAATTTCTAGTATTTCTGGGCTGAAACTTAGTTCATTTAGTTTTTGCGATCGTACATAAGGATCTTGTTCACTGGCAGCTTTTATAAATAAAAATAAATGAGCTACTTTTTCTCTATCTATATGAGCAAATGAGTTTAAATAAGATTTTTCGAGTCGTTCTAATGCTGTCTGATCATAATAATTATTATTTTGATTTAAAAGTCTGAATCTAATTTTATCTAAAAAATTCGAGTCTAAGACTTCAAGTAAAGTCATGGCCAAAGAATATAATTGAGAAATTTCAGAGTACTTATTTGATCTTGCTATTTCAGGTGCTGCATAGATTGGAGTTGTCAACTTCATGCGATGAGCATCTTCTTTGTATATAGTTGAAAAGATACTGTTTAGATCTAAAAGTGAATAGGTGTTTGCCTGCGACGAATAGGCAACGTTGAGTGGTTTTAAATCTAGATATGAATAACTGTTTACAGATAGAATATGTAATTCTTTAATGATTTGGTTAAATACTTGGATAGCAATTTTCGATCGAGCCAATTGTTGTTGCTCAATCGTGAAACCCAGGTTCTCATTAAGTCTTTTAATTTCTGCATTTAAGGTATCTTCAGCAAGTGGCATTAGAATAACGCCCGAACGAATTCTAATTTCTGGTTTTGCAGCATTTATGAATTCTGGTTCAGGTAAATGAATAATATGGTCAAAAGTTAAAGGCATGAAAGCAAAAGCTTTTTTAAGATCCTGAGGTAAATTTCTGATTCTATTGTGAAAAAAATCAAAGTGATTTTCTCTTTCGTTAAAATTGACTTGATAGAGGGGATTCATTGGCTCATATGGATTAATTTCTGATATTTTTTGCACTTTGAGCGCATATTGAGTATACGGTGACTGAGTATCTTGTACTTCGTACACAGTGCCTTCTCCGCCTGAAGCTATTTCTTTATTGACCATGAATACTCGTCCCTGAATAGTAATAGGCCCCTCAAGAGCATAAGCGAGATGAGACAGTGCTATGATCAAAAATAGTAAAATCTGTAGTGGTGTATGTTTAAAATTGAATTTTAACGTCTTTTGCATCGAAAAAAGTAGGTGCAAATATAAGACCTTGTCTCAAGATGGCACACAAAAAAAGGGTGAAATGTTTTAAGACAGCTCACCCTTATAAGACTGATTTTATATCGGTAAATTAAATATCTAGGCCTAGAAAAAACTTAACGTATGAACCACTTAAATCAACATCTTTTTTTGTTGATGTTACTGAGTCTTTAGCGTCGGTCCATTTAGCACCCATGTATCCAGCTTCGGCGCCAATGATTAACGGTAAAACGATGAGTGGTTTTACTTCTAGCTCTAAACCTGCCGAGTAAGTCGAAAAACTACCATCATTATAATCGACAATGTTAGTACCACTTGATTTAACTGCAACGTTTCCAGAGTGAGATAAGCCATAAGAGCCTATGACTCCAAAATGAATAATTGTATCAATAAATCGATAATTAACTAAAGCAGCAGTTCTTGTTAGTTTAGCATTACCTTCGATCGATGCTGAAGTTGCACTTAAACCTAGATTTTCATAACGAACTCCAAATCCGATAGGAATAATGGGTAGTTTAACCAAAACATCGGCGCCTAATCCATAAAGTGGAACCATGGCAGGTGTCTGGCCAGAGCAAGATGTACTCGCGCAGACATCAGATAAAGCATCTTTTGAAACTAAACCAGTGTAAGTCGCTCGAGCTGTAAAAAGAGCCCAAGAACTCATGGGAAAGAATAAAAGAATTAAAAGCAGTTTTTTCATAGAGAAATCTCCTTATATATTAAATTCAATGTTAATTATGACATCTAACGATCAGGCTATGTATAGACTATTGTCTAATTTTGCTGTCTAGTTTGAAATACTCATCATGCGAACTTTGGTCTAGCCTGATTCAATAAAAGCTATTTAAAAAGGTTTCTTATTTTGCATTTTCAGTTTCAAATAGAGTTATGTGGTATCTAAATGCAGAAAAATTGAATGTTATCAATCAGCAACTATCAGATAAAGTTTCACAAAAATTTGCGCAACCAATCAAAGCTCGTTATTTTGAAACCTCACAACTTGCACTTTATGATGTTGCACAAGGACTTGTTCAGTTTTTATCACATAAACCCAAAGTGTCCGTTATTCGCAAAGGAACTTCTTTGTTTGAGGGGATATTAGGCCAGTTTTATAGAATGCAAACGCCACTGATTTTCAAGAGTGAATCAGACTCGATTGAAACGTTTGTAAATCAGCTTGATCATGAAGTGAACTGCACACTCTGGAGTTCAGAAAATGAAATAACTGGTGAAATTTTTCTAAATCAAAAACAAAGACAGAATTATCATCAATTGTTATCTAGTCGCCGTATTTTTTCGATTGAAATTAAATCGTATATTAACTCTGAAGATTTACAAATTCTAAAAGAAAATCCATATGCTGTCATTATTGCAACAGGTTCTATTTTCAATTCCGATGATTGTTTAGTTTTGCATACTGATAAATTGAAAACTCCTTTTTTAGTGGCGCAATTTCAAAAAAATCTATCTCTCGTATTTGATGAATTAGACCGTAAGATGACTAAATTTTTTTTCGACCAAGATCACTTTTTTGCTCAAAATGCTGAATTAGGATATCTCAAAAATCAAACTTCTGATGTATTAAGCCTCAAGGACCGAGTTGTATATTCTTTTGATAAAATAAATGCTGCGTACTTAGTTGAGCAATTAAGTCTTTCTGACAATCAAGCTTTTGCTCCTAGTTTGTTGCCAGTATGGTTAATTGAGTCTTTTCAAAGCTGGTGGGCTGAGGCTCAGAGTGAAAAATTTATTCGCGGTCTACTTGTGTTGAAACTGAGTCCTGACACACAGAAACTGCTCATTGATATTAAAAACGAGAATGATAAATTGACCAAAGTATCGAGTTGGATTATCTAAAATGCATGTCAGACTTACAAAATAGGTTCATTATACTCAAAAAAACAAGATACGGAGAGTCTGACTTAATTATTCATGCTTTATCTACTGAAGGCACTAAAAAATCATTTATTGCGCGTTCTGCTTTAAAAAGTAAAAAACGTTTTGCAGGTGGTGTTCTCGAGCCAAGTCATTATGTCATGTTAACTTATAAGGCGGCCAGATCAGAAGATCAGCTTAATGTTTTAAATGAAGCAAATCTCATAGACGATTTCAAAGAAATTCGATCTGATTATGACAAATTAGATTTTGCACTCACTATTTTAAATTGTGTTTATCATGTCTCGCAAGAGGGTGATACGGATTCTCATTTTTTATTTAATCTAGTGGGTCATTCATTGAGAAAACTTGGCAGTGTCGACAATTTGTATCGCTTTAAAATGCACTTTTATCTGAAATTTTTATTTCAGCAAGGGGTCATTAATGTTGACGATTGGATGTCACCTTTTTTGAAAATCAATATTTCTGAATCTGAAAAACTAGATCAAGTCATGGGTATAGAAAACATTATTTTAGATTATTCTGATTCAATCGAGTCACAGGTTTTGCACTACATTAAAAATGCAGATACAGGATTTTAAAAATTTTTTTTAGCAAGAGGGTGTGCTCCATCCATAATGCGTGCAAGTGTATCAATATTGAGATGTGTGTATTTTTCAGTTGCTTGTAAAGTGTCATGACCCAATAGTTTTTGCAAAGTACGTAAATTAGTCCCGCTAGCTAGCATATGAGTGGCAAAACTATGTCTGAGTGAATGCGGATGCAGTGGATGCATCAGCCCTGATGCGGCTCCAAGAGTACGAATGAGTTCATAGCCCGTTCTAGGGTTTAGAGCCTTATCGCCAAAAACAAACATCGATGGTGGATTGTTTTTTTTATAACGAAATAAAGTATCGATACAAAATGTCGGTAAAATGACGAGTCGAGTTTTAGATCCTTTGCCTAAAATAGTTAGTTTTTTTTCTTCAAACGAAATTTGATTCCATTTTAACTGGCAAGCTTCGCTAATCCTGAGTCCGCCACCATATAAGAGTAAAAATAAAGTTTCCTGCTGTGGTGGAATAGTGCTTTTATGTTTTTTCAAGTAAGATAGAACCGACAAGACTTCATCAACAGAAATAAAGTGTGGAATTTTTTTAGGTACCTTTGGGCAAATAATTTGATCCGCATAGTTTTTATCAATTATTTTATTTAAATAGAGATAATTAAAAAAGCTTTTAAGCGTTGCACTTTTTCGATTACGGCTGGCTAATGACAGATTACCCCAGGCGCTTAATCTTTCACGGCAAACGAGCCAAAGTTGATCAGCTGATTCGAAAATGAATGAGTCGTTCTTATTAGTAGTCTTTTTTTTGTTTATTTTAGACATACTTTTGTTTTCAAATTCGATTTTAAAAGCCTGACCAAGATCTAGACGATAAGCCTTAAGAGTTAGAGGTGAACATGATTCAATATTCTCTAGATATTTCAAGAAGTTATCTATTTGTTCGATGAGATTTAAAATCATGCTTAAATTTTACACCTTAAATCTTTAAATGAGGGGTCCTAAAAAAAATATAATGCTATGCAAAATTTTTCTTGCAATTACTACACGACTTTGGTTATATTTCGTGCATACCGCGGCGTATCAAAAAGAGATAGGCCCATGTTGAACGTTTTTAGCACGTACGAAAGGTGGTTTAGATGTCTTCTGATTCTTCAAGCGCAACAACTGTATTGCCGAGTTCGCAAAACCAATCACAAGTTACATGGGCACAGCAGCCCACACAAAAAATGGTTGAGAGCCGATCAATTATCTACAAATCAGATGTTATGAGTCAGCTGATGAAGATGATCGACCGAGTTGCCCCATCGCAAGCTAATATTTTAGTTTTAGGCGAGTCAGGTACAGGTAAAGAACTTATTGCACGCGCTATTCACGATAAATCAAATCGTCGCAACAAGCCTTTCGTTGCCATTAACTGTGGTGCTTTACGTGAAACATTATTAGAGTCTGAACTTTTCGGTCATGAAAAAGGTTCTTTTACTGGTGCTTACAATAAAAAAATCGGTTTAGCAGAAGCAGCTAACGGTGGAACATTATTTTTAGATGAAATCGGTGAATTGCCATTATCTATCCAAGCTAAGTTATTGCGTTTTATCCAAGAAGGCGAGATTTTCCGCGTTGGTGGAAAAGATCCTATCAAAGTTGATATTCGTTTAATCTGTGCAACTAATCGTGAATTAGATCAAGAAGTTGTTCGTGGTAACTTCAGAGAAGATTTGTTTTATCGTATTAATACAATTGTTATCAGTGCGCCTCCGTTAAGACGCCGTAAAGAAGATATTCCAGTTCTTATTCAGCATTTTCTTTCGCAAGGTCACTCTTATTTAAATCGCGGTAAAACGATTGATGAAGAGGCTCTCAAAGTTTTAGTTAAATACGATTGGCCAGGTAACATTCGTGAACTACAAAATGTTTGCGAACGTTTACAGATTTTATCAGAAGGTCATATGATCATGATTAATGACTTGCCTGATACAGTTAAAAATCCTGAAACAAAACAAGAAGGATTAGATTTCGATCCAGCTATGCCTTTATATGAGCTTGAAAAAAGATATATCATTAAAGCATTAGCTCATTATGGTGGTAATAAAACACAAGCCGCACAGGGCTTAGGAATTACGATCAAGACTCTTTATAACAAATTGCATGAATACGGTGAGTTTGAAAAATACGCCGTTCATACAAAACCAATGAAAGATTAGTATTAATTATTTTTGTCATGGGTCGGGCAGTACGTATGTTGAAGAATGTGGGACGTTGATGGAATTAAGCTTAATGAAGTATGTTGGTTGATAAGCTTTAAAAGTGAATGTGAAAGTCGATACGTTATTAGAACATATTCACTTAAGTTTTAAGTAAAAAAAAAGCCACTTTAAAAGTGGCTTTTTTTTAATTCAAAAATCAGAGAAATTTAAAATTAGATGTAACCTTCGTCATCATCATCATTTTCTTCTTCGTCATTTTTAGCGAAAGCTTCATCAGCATCTTCTTCCATATCTTCTTCAAGTTCATCTTCAGAAGATTCTGCTTCCATTTCGTCAAATTCAACTTCAACGTCATCTTCTTCTTCGTCTAAAGACTCAGCGTTGTCCATAGCATCTTCACTGTCGATATCAACCATAGAATCTAATTCTAATTCATCGTCAAATTCATTATCTAAATCATCAAAAGAAGATTGCGTGGCTGTTGCTACGATAGCAGCTGCAACAGCGGCTTTTTTCAGATCCTTAGCTTTTTTAGGAGCCGCTTTTTTCGCTGCTGGTTTTGCTTTTTTAACAGCTTTAGCTTTTTTAGGAGCTGCTTTTTTCGCTGCTGGTTTTGCTTTTTTAACAGCTTTAGCTTTTTTAGGAGCTGCTTTTTTTGCTGCTGGTTTTGCTTTTTTGACAGCTTTAGCTTTTTTAGGAGCCGCTTTTTTTGCCGCCGGTTTTGCTTTTTTAACAGCTTTTTTCTTAGCTGGTTTTTTTGCTTTAGCCATAATTAATCTCCGTTGTTATATTTAAAAAGAAACACTCTTAGATTATAGAGGAAAAAATAACTAAGCAAGAGTCTTGAGAGACTCTCGCATTTAGTCTAATTAAAATTTATGATTTTTTTATAATCCGAAATAATCTTCTAAGATACGAGCCATTTCATTTGGCACGCCAGTCGATACAAATAATCCGGGTGGATGACCATTTTTTGCATTTACGTAGGTCAAAAAGCCGTAAGTTTTAGATTTATCCTTGTTTTTGACAGGCACTGTTATGTTAATAGGAATAGGTAAAGTAGCACTGTCAGGCAATGTAACATAAAGACCTAACGCATTGATGCCAATATAAATGTAGACTTGCGTATTACCATTTTGTGGAAAACTTAAGCCTAAACTTGGTAATTCGCCTTGGCCTGCTGGCATAGCTGGCAAAGCATCACCATTTGGCAGTTTAGCCGCGGGGATAGTATTTATACCTTTAAGTACATATTTGACGGGGATACGCACTGCAACTTTAACTTTACCTGTAGTCGCATCAAAAATTGGTCCGAAAGTAATGTCTGGATAATTTTTAAAACCACCACTTGGTGTAAAAACTAGACCATTTGGCATTGGGATCATAATAATAAACTCGCCACGAGTTTTATCAAAATCAAAAGTTAATGCTCCGTTCATGCCACTAATTTTATTTGAGCTGTCATCGACGCGGCTTTTAAGGTCAACTTGATCGATAGGGGCCGGTACGGGTGTAACAGCTCCACCGTTACCGCTGCTGTTGCCATCGCCAACATTTTGGCCGCCTTGAGCTGTATCAGTTTTACTTTGTAAGTCAGTTGATAATCCATTTTTTGCACACGAGTTAAAAGAGAGTAGAGCACAAAAAAGTAACGTGTATTTGGTTGTTCTTTTCATATTAGCCTCATCAGTCAACGTATCAATATTGTTGCTTAGTCATATTTTTAGTTAATAACTTGTTTCGAAACCAGATTCGGCTAAAGGTCTAGTGATCTTTAGAAAAAAAAAGCTGACCTAAACATATTGTTTAGATCAGCTTCATTATGTCAAATTTGTTGACGGTATTGTGTTAACTTCCGTGTTAACCAATCAGTTTCAACGCAAGTTGCGTCGATTGATTAGCTTGAGCTAATGTAGCAGTACCTGCTTGTAAAAGCACACTGTTACGAGCCATTTCGGAAGTTGATGCAGCAACATCAGTATCACGGATACGAGAATTCGCAGCTGCTAAGTTCTCTTCTGTGATCGCTAAAGTATCAACAGTTGAAGTCATACGATTTTGTAGCGCACCTAAGTTTGCTCTCATCGTGTTAACTTGTTGTTGTGCACCCTCTAGTTGAGTGATTGCTGATTTAGAACCTTCTTTCGAAGTATAATCTATATCAGTTAATCCTAAAGCATCTAGAGTTGCTACGTTTTTGCTAGCATCAAACGTAATTCGATCATGTTCGCCGGCATAGATACCGACTTGAAAATCAAATTGCGGTGATGAACCATCAAGTAAATTAGTTGAATTCCATCTAGTTGCTCTTGCAATTCTATTAACCTCTTGCTTAAGCTGTGAAACCTCAGTTTGAATTAATGAACGTTCTTGATCACCGATCGTGTCTGAAGCTGATTGGATACCCAATTCTCTTAGACGTACGATGATATTAGTCACTTCACCTAATCCACCCTCTGCTGTTTGCACTAATGATATTGCATCGTTTGCATTTCTTTTAGCTTGGCCAGACGATCTTATTTGACCACGCATATTTTCAGAGATTGCTAACCCAGCAGCGTCATCGGCAGCTTTATTAATTCTATAACCACTCGCTAATTGTGCAGATGAACTCTGCATCATTCTTTGACTATTTGTTAAATTTCTTTGAGTGTTAATAGCAGCAATATTAGTTGTAATTCTCATTCCCATTGTAAACTCCGTTTAATTTTTTTAAGTTGTATTAATCATTTTGGTCCTCCGTGAAATTTTTTTTTGGATTACATCCGAGTAATCCTCTTTTATTTTGCGCCGTAAGCGTCCACATGGACTAAGTTGGCGCGTGCCTTATTAAATCTTCCGTAAAATTTAGTTCATCCTTAATTCATCCTTGAGGCCTCCTTTCGAATGAGAGAAACACTAATCGTGCTCTGAGAGACTTCCTGCCTCTGGGTTTTTTTCTTAATCTTCGTTTCGGTGCATCAAAGCTATTCTTGACAGGACACAAGAATAGAAAATGAAATAAAAATTATTTTTTTCAGAGTGAAAAACACAATAAAAGTATTGAATTCAAAACGTCAGTCTTAAGACTCGACTGGATATTTTTCGAGTCTGTGATGATGAAAGTCTATATAGAGATAGAACAAAAAATATTTTTGTCGAGTCAAGTCAGAGTCAAATTATTTATAGTGACAAAAAATTAATGCGAAATATTTCATATTAAAAATAAATTAATCTATTTCGAGAAAACGACATTGAGGCATTTTGCCAGTCAAATTGTAATCATCTAACATTTTTGATCGTAGGTGATTGTGGCAGTTAAAACCCAGAGTGCAGCGAGTATCTTGTGATGCGAAATGAGAGCAATCTTCGCATGCAAAAGGTATTTTGTATTTTAAAAAATCAGCAGCTTTGATGGGGTCTTTTTTCATCGATGGCCTAATTTTTTTGTTGGGTTGCGTGCTCGATTTTGACATAGTCTTAAAAGTAATCTCTAGAGGTTGACAAATGCAATAAAAAACACACCTTAATATAAGAGATACATAAGGGGTATAGTTATGAGCAATGATGCTAGCAACCAGATCAGCAAAATGACCCGTAAAAGCCAAGAAGCAATGCAGGCGGCGGCTCGTGCAGCCGAAAACCGAAAAAACTCAACGGTCGAGCCAGAGCATCTTTTAGTTGAGCTTATAGAGCAGCAAGACGGCGTTATCCCGCGCGTTTTGCAAGAGTCTGGGTTTACTCCGAACCAGGTTTTGCCTCTTTTGAATAAGTTGATACAAAACTTTCCGCAGCTTTCGCAATCTCAAGAAAACATTTATGCAAGCTCACGTTTGCAAAAATTATTTAAACAAGCAGAAACTGAAGCCATTCAAATGGGTGACGAGTTGATCTCGACCGAGCATTTCTTGCTCGCTTTATTTAAAACAGATGATGTATCCTTAAAAAAGTTTGTCGAGCAAGTTGGCTTCAAAAGACCTCAGATCGAGCAAGCTGTTAAAAAAATAAGAGGTAATCAAAAAGTGACAACAGATGAACCTGAAAACCAATACGAAGTTTTAAAAAAATATGCACGTGATCTTACAGCTTTAGCAGCAGAGGGTAAGCTAGACCCTGTCGTTGGGCGAGATGAAGAAATTCGACGAGTCATCCAGGTTCTTTCGCGCAGAACAAAAAACAATCCAGTTTTAATTGGTGAACCAGGTGTTGGTAAAACTGCAATTGCTGAGGGCATGGCTATACGTATTATCAAAAAGGATGTTCCCGATAATCTAATTGGAAAGAAATTAATGTCATTAGATATGGGAGCACTCATTGCTGGCGCAAAATATCGCGGTGAATTTGAAGATCGTCTTAAAGCTGTCATTAAAGAAGTTACTGCTAGCAGTGGTGAAATCATTTTATTTATTGATGAATTGCATACATTAGTCGGTGCCGGAAAATCAGACGGAGCAATGGATGCAGGTCAATTATTAAAACCAGCACTATCGCGTGGTGAATTAAGATGTATCGGAGCAACAACACTCGATGAGTATCGCCAGTATATAGAAAAAGACGCGGCTTTAGAAAGACGTTTTCAAACTGTTATGGTTGAAGAACCATCAGTTGACGAAACAATCACAATTTTACGTGGACTTAAAGAAAAATACGAAGTTCATCATGGTGTGCAGATTACAGATTCAGCTCTAGTCGCAGCAGCCAAGCTTTCACATCGTTATATTACAAACCGTTTTTTGCCAGATAAAGCTATTGATTTAATGGATGAGGCTGCGAGTAAACTTGGTATTGAAAACCGCAGCGTTCCTGAAGAAGTTGATGAAATTGAAAGAAAAATTTTAAGTTATAAAATTGAACTTGAGGCTTTGAAAAAAGACACTGATAAGCAAACTCTTGATCGCAAAGCTAAAATCTCTGCTGAATTAGCAGATTTAACGGTAAAATCGCAAGCCTTACGCGAGAAATGGAATTTTGAACGCAGCCAAATTGATAGTGTGAAAATTCTTAAAGCAGATATCGAAACTTTAAAAAACGATATCGGCCGAGCAGAGCGCGAGGCTCAATATGAAAAAGCCGCACAGCTCAAGTACGGTAAATTGCCTGAGTTTGAGAAAAAGCTTAAAGATTTAGAAGAAAAACTCAAATCTCAATCAGAATCTTTACTTAAAGAGAAAGTTGATGCTGAAGATATTGCTGATGTTGTGTCAAAATGGACGCATATTCCTGTGAGTAAAATGCTAGAGAGCGAATCACAAAAATTACTTAAAATGGAAGATGTACTTAAACAGAAAGTCATCGGCCAAGATAAAGCACTAGAAGTCATATCAGATGCAGTTCGTAGATCACGTGCAGAAATTGCTGATCCGAATAAACCAATCGGATCATTTATTTTTGTTGGACCAACTGGCGTCGGTAAAACAGAAACAGTTAAAGCTTTGGCCGATTTTTTATTTGATGATCCAACTGCAGTTGTTCGTATTGATATGTCTGAGTATATGGAAAAACACAGCGTATCACGCTTGATTGGTGCTCCTCCGGGATATGTTGGATATGAAGAGGGTGGGCAACTTACAGAGACTGTTCGTCGTAAACCGTATGCTGTGATACTGCTCGATGAAATTGAAAAAGCCCATCCTGATGTTTTTAATGTGTTGCTTCAATTGTTAGATGAAGGACGTTTAACTGACGGTCAAGGGCGCACAGTTGATTTTAAAAATACTGTTATCGTGATGACATCAAACCTGGGGGTGGGCCAAGGTTCTGAATCAATACAAGTTGCACTTAAGACGTTTTTTAGACCAGAGTTTTTAAATCGTGTGGATGACGTTATTGAGTTCAAAGCCTTGAATCAAGATAACTTAACAAATATTGTGAAAATCCAATTACAACAAGTGATGCAACGATTAGAGCAAAAAAACATTAAATGTGAATTTAGTGATAGTGCATTAAAATATTTGGGTGAAAAAGGATTTGATCCTGTGTTTGGGGCTAGACCGCTTAAACGGTTGATCCAGACTGAGGTCTTAAATCCTTTAGCTAAAAAAATGATAGCAGGTGAAATCAAAGCCGATACCGTGGTAAAAGTAGACTATAAAGATCAGCAAATGATTTTTAGTTAAAGTAAGGGAGTATTGCTATGTTTCAACCAAGTTTTAAAAAAACTGTACAGTTATTTTTGGTATTAGGATTTTTAACTGTTGGTGCATACGCAAAAGATACTCCTTTTTTATCTGGTGATGTTGGTGGTTCAACAGGAACTAACAATGGTAATACCTATCAAGAAATTCATTTAGGTATCGACATGAATTTTACAGATTGGTTAACTTTAAGAAACACAGGTTTTAAAAGAACGGGTTCAAACATCAAAGATGTGACAGGTCTTGACTCAACACTCAGACTTATCTTGCGCGGAAAACTCGATAAAGGTTCCGCGTATTTGTTTGCAGGATCTGGCTATCGTTGGGCCGATGAATCTGAAAACAACGCCGTTGTGAGTGAAGCTGGCTTGGGGTTATCTATGGGTGGCTTTGGTATCAGTGGTGGAGCTAAGTATTTAAAGTACACAAAAGATCGCTACGATAAAAGTAATCAACTCATGAAAGATTATGATCTCAATTACTTTTTAGGATTATCTGGTAGTACAAGCTTCGGTAAGTAAGACTCTAATACTGTCACATTATTTTTAATCGACCCAAGATAATATCTTTTTAATAACTAGATCCTGAAATGGATGAATTATTTCATTTTCAACGATAGTTTCAAAATTGTGATTTCCATGAGTCAGAAACAAATCATCTAAACGTTGCCGCGAACTTATTTCTTGTATAATTTGATCGACTTGACAATATGGATCTTCTAGCGAAATGACAATTTTCCAGTTTTTCGCTCTATCAAGTGTATTTTTATAATTTAAAGCAAAAGGCTCTTTAGTGCTGCAATTAGGGGTTAATAGGATATGCAATTTAGCTCTTTCTAAATGATCTGATATAATTTTTGTCGAAAAACTTTTGCTAATTAGAATAGTTTTTGATGGTGGCATATTAAACAAAGCCTGGGCGCGTGAAACAATGTAATTTAAGTCTTGAGATGCTTTTTCTTTTTCTAAACTGGGAACTGTAAATGTATCAGAAGACCAATCAAATCTAACGACGACATATTTTTTTTCAGTAAGCTGATTTGTAAGCTGCTCAAATAATCTTTCGTGCATTAAATATTTTTTAGCTGGAGCAATAATGATTAATCCTTTTGGCTCTAAAGTGTTAGGAACGGTCGTTGTGACTTCGAGAGCGTTAGCTATCTGAGTAATTAAAGTTATCAATAATAAAGTAGATAGTACTTTTTTCATTTTTAATCTCCTTGATTTTGGTCTTTATAGCAAAATGTTATTTTTTTGTATGTTGTTAAATATGCATATTTATGTTATAAAAAACACAACATGATAAAATTTGCAATTGATCCTGAATACTGCCTCATTTTAAAAGCGATGAACGAAGCTGACTCTCTCAGAAAAGCTGCGATATTACTTGAAACTGATGCCCCTGCTTTGGTTCGAAAAGTTCGAAAAATTGCAGATGAACACGGATTGCTTCAGAAAAATGGTCAAAAATGGAGTCTTACTGAAAGGGGTCGTCAATTAGCGCTATGGACTGATCAGGTCATGGCTACTCAAAGTGAAGCTTTAAAAGAAGAAGTCGATGTTAGAATCTCATCTTTCGCTTGGTTGTCTGAAGAAATATTAATTCCAAATAGTAATACTTTGATTAATAAAAAAAATGCTCAAATAAAACTACATTTTAATATGGTTGCTCCAGATAATGAAAACGAGCTCATACATGGTCGAACAGATTATGTTATTCAAGGCCATCCGCCGATAGATCCCCTAATAGCATATAAGAAAATCAAAAAATTAGATTGGTTAGTTGTTGTTCCAATATCTTTTCGACAAAAAATAAGCAAATTGCAACCCGAACAAATAATATCATTATTACAGAAAGAGCCATTCATTCGGCATACACAAATACGTCCAGAGAGTGTTTTAGGCTTTAATTTAGAGAGCTTATCGCATATTTCTGCCAACTCAGTGTTAGGAGTTCGATCTGCCGTTGTTTCTGGTATTGGATGGAGTGTTTTGCCAGCGCTCTCAATTCAAAATTATGTGATAAATAATCGCTTGTTAGTGGTTCCGGCAATTAAGACATTTTTATCTGATGAGGTCTCCATCTGGTGGTTGCGATCTCGCAAAGATATGAGTGCAACGACTAAAGAAATGGTGAATTGGTTGTCAGGCATTATTTAATGTCTGACAACCATGCACAATGATCTTGTTTTTAAACCTAGGTTAAAACTGTCACATTATTTTTCGCGTCATTGTCTAATGTTTTGACAGTTCATTTTAAAATCAAAAATTAACAATAATTATCTCAAGACTCGACCAAGGTCTTCCGAACTAGACCGGTGTCTGGGTTATCATGTATTTCTGAACTAGACGAATGTATTAACTGGGACGTATTATCTAAGGAGGATTGATGTTTAACATCAATAAGAAAAATCTAACCGCCACGTTATCAGTCGTTGCTCTGTCTGGTTTATTGATGGGAAATCAAAAATGCCAACAACAGCCTGTTGAAACAAGACAACTTAAAAAGAACGTTAAAGTCATTGCTGTTGAAGCATCTTCTTTTTTGAATAACTCTGGGTTCAACTTCGCTGAAGTCGCACAAAGCCAATTCTCAGGTGTCTTATTTGAAGATAAAAATTTTTACGAGCGCAACACATATCCTGTCGTTGAAAGCCGAGTTGAAACTTTTCCCAATGTGAATGGTAAAGTTGTTCAGAAAGTATCTGACATAGTTGTTGTTGATGATAAAGCTATGACACAAATGAAAACTTGGTTTCCGACAATGAAGGCTTCAGAAATTGATCTTTCAAGTAATTCATCGTGTTTAATATCACGCCCGCAACATCTATTATACGGTAAAATTAATGCACTAGAAGCTTACTCGGGCGGTAAATTACAATTCGGTTTCAATCAAACTGTAACGCAAGTTCCGATTTCGGCTAAGTTTTCACTTGATAAAATGCGCATGGATTTAAGTTTTTCAGCTATAGATCCTTGGACAATGCAAAAAGTTGCAGCCGTTAATTCAGAAAGTTTTAAAACAGATTATTCTACGGGTTTTGGCATTGATTTGGGTATTATCCATATTGGCCCTGAGTTCTACAGAGTTACGGGTATGGCTGAAGTCACTTTAAAAGGATTAAAAAAGTCCGTTACAGATTTAGTGCAAGCGTTACTAGGAGTTCAACGTCAAGAGTGGCAAAGTCGTGTCATGATCAGTCGCGATAATTATGTTGTCATCGTTGGTGGTGCAGAGCTCGGCCTTAAAAAAGGCGACCAATTAAAAATCGAAAACGAAGTTCATGATTGGATGGGTGAACCTTGTAGTGAAACCGGTGTCTTGTTAGGCTCTGTTTCTGTTACTCAGGAACCTTGGATTGTTGAAATTGAAGATGCAGGTAATTTAATGTCAAAAGCTAAAGTGTTAAATCCTCGCGAGGACGAAACTATTCAAGTTGGCGCATTAGCTCGAGTTCAGAAACTTTATGTTGATCCACAAACTCAAAATCCTAAACAAACTAAAAAGAAATAAGACGTATTAGGCACATTGCTATGCGCTAAAAAAGAGAGCTCAAGACAGCTCTCTTTTTTTTTGCTATTTGTTGTGCCTTGGTGGTGGCGTAAATGTTTAAATACTCGATCGAAGAAATCATTCAGGACTATAAAAACGGTCAATTCGTGATTTTAGTTGATGATGAGAATAGAGAAAACGAAGGCGACATTATGATTGCTGCCGAATTCATTAACGCGGAAAAAATTAATTTTTTAATGAATCAAGCCAGAGGTCAAATCTGCTTAGTTCTCTCGCCAGAGCAAACTGCTCGTTTAAAATTGCCACTCATGATTTCAAATAATCATCAGCAAGCGCCTTCTAAAACTTCATTTTTAATGACCATTGATGCCGTTCATGGTGTGACAACAGGTATATCAACTCAAGATAAACTCACAACAATTGCTAAAGCTATAAATACGAACTCACAACCACAGGATTTTTACAGTCCTGGGCATATATTTCCGCTTTGTGCATCCGCAAATGGTGTTTTAAGTCGTGCTGGGCACACAGAGGCTTCATATGATTTGGCTCGGTTGGCGGGGCTTAATTCGGCTAGTCTTATTTGTGAGGTCTTAAATGCTGCTGGAGAAGTTGCTTCACGGGCAGAGTTAGTCGATTTTGCTCAAAAATTCGGATTTAAAATAGGCACTATTGCTGATTTAATTAAATATCGAATGGACAGACGCTAAAAATCACGAAAATATAAGGACATGATTAAAAATCAGCTCTGGCTGTCTGAATTGCAAAAACGTCGACGCGAAATATTTTATATTTTTGCTTTATCTATTTTGCTCGCTATTTTTGTTGCTGTAGAAGTCTTTGTTTTTCGCTCAGGTCAAACCCTTCCGAGTCCATATATTATTTATTTTATCGGACTGGTTAATTTTAATTTAGTTTTAGTCTTACTTTTGTTGTTTTTGATTTTTAGAAATGTCGTTAAGGTTTTTATTGAGAGACGAGGCAAAATTTTTGGTTCTTCGTTAAAATCAAAACTCATTATTTCATTTGCAACTTTTTCTGTTATTCCAACAACGTTAGTATTAGTTTTATCCGTGTTTTATCTCAACAGTAGTTTTGATAAATGGTTTTCACAGCGCATGATCGGCATTTTAAAAAATGCGTCTGAGATTACAAATGCTTTTTTATTACAAGAAAAGAAAAAAGGTTACGAATACGCTGAGATTATCGCCAAAGAAATAGATCGCACAACTAAGTCTAAAGCTTCATCTGAAGTCATGTTAAAAAAACTTCAATCTGATTATAAGATTGATAGTGTAGAATATTACCCAGAACTTTTAGCAACACGCGTATTGGTTCAAGACGAAAATAAAATTGCCGAAAAAATTCCGAAAGTGAATTTTGATTTTCTACAAAAAGGTTTTTTACAAAAAAGTCAGGCGAGCACAATTCAAGTGTTTTCAGATTCTCACTTGTTACGAATGATGGTGCCAGTTAAAACAAAAGGCGTAGTTGTAGTTTCAAAAGTGTTAAACTTAACTCCTGGTGCTAAATTTGATGATATTGTCGGGGCTTATCAAGAGTTTCAATCCAACACTTTGATCGAAAATCCGTTAAAATCAATGTACTTTATTATGCAAACTGTGATGTCACTTGTGATTTTGTTTGCTGCTGTTTGGTTTGGTTTTCATTTGGCCAAACAATTATCTATTCCATTAGTGCAGCTCGGCAGGGCAACTAAACGTGTTGCAGGCGGTGATTACTCTAAACTTGAAATTGAATCTGGCAGTGAAGAAATCAATAGTTTAATTGTTCACTTTAACCAAATGATTGCAAATTTATCGTCGTCAGAAATTGAACTACAGCAAACAATCAAAAATTTAAATCAGTATACGCGTTATGTTGAAATTGTTCTTGGTAACGTGAGCGCTGGTGTTTTGTCCGTTGATATGAGCGGTGTTGTGACAACAATGAACCGTAGAGCTGGAGAGTTATTAAATGTTGATCCACAGTCAGCAGTTGGTAAACCGATCAAGCAATCTTTAAGCTCTGATAATTATAAATTATTCACTCAGTTTGTTAAAGCAATGCAAGAGAATAGCCTCACCTCATTGCAAAAAGAAATACGTATTGAGATTGAAAAACAAAATGAATCAAAAACAGAAAAAGAAAATATTCCTTTGTCTGTGCATGTTTCTATTCTTAAAAATGAATTTAATGCTGAAATTGGCCGTATTATGGTTTTTGATGATATGACTCCAATCGTAAATGCACAAAGAGCAGCAGCATGGTCAGAAGTTGCAAGGCGCATAGCTCATGAAATTAAAAACCCGTTGACACCAATCAAACTCGCTGCTGAGCGATTATCGCGTAAGTATGGTGATCAAATACAAGAGCCCGCATTTAAAGACTCAATACAAATGATTGTGTCGCAAGTTGATGATATGAGAAATTTGGTCAATGAGTTTTCACAATTTGCGCGAATGCCGCAGTTAAAACTATCGCCGGGTTTTTTAAATAATGAATTGAAATCATTAGTTGATTTGTATGTACAAAATCATCCAACGTCGCAGTTCATTTTGGATTTAGATCCGCAGTTGCCAGAATTTAAATTTGATTCGGCTCAACTTAAAAGAGTTTTTGTCAATTTGATCGATAATGCTGTACATGCGACTGAAAATCAGAGTACTTCAACAATCATTGTCAAAACTGAGTACCAAGAGCAACACCGAGTTGCGCGAATTTTTGTCACAGATAATGGGCCTGGAATACCGGCTCGTGACAGACAAAGAGTCTTTGAGCCTTACTTTTCAACAAAAGAAAAAGGCACTGGGTTGGGTTTGCCAATTGTTAAGAGTATTATTGAGGATCATGGTGGAATTATCAGAGCTTTGGGGCATGAGCCTCAAGGAACTAAAATCATGATTGAATTACCGCTTTATGTGACTGCTCAGTGATAGCGCTGCGGTATAAACTGAACCAAAATCCACAACACGCATTGCTATTTTGATAAGAGCATCATAAATTAATTCTTGAGTTTTTTAGGGAAAATTATATGTCGAATAATCAAGCAACTTCAATACATGAAGAAAAATTAAAAACGAAAATATTAATTATTGATGACGAAGCACCAATTCGCCAAGTTTTAGCGGATAGCCTTAGAGATGATGGTTATGAGGTGCAAGTTGCGAGTGATGGTCCTGCAGGGCTTTTAACACTTGCTCAATTTCGTCCACACGTTTGTTTTTTAGATATTTGGATGCCTAAAATGGATGGCCTTGAGGTTTTAACTCAAGCTGTACCGCAATTTCCGGATACGCACTTTATTATGATCTCAGGGCATGGAACAATCGAGACGGCAGTTAAGGCCACAAAAACAGGTGCATGGGATTTTATCGAAAAGCCACTCTCTTTAGAAAAAGTACACTTAGTCATTGAGCATGTTTTAAAGTTCAGAGCTGAGAAAAATGAAAAACAAGCACTGTTAAATAAACTACGTAAAAATATCGCGCTCGTTGGTGAGTCAAAAGTCTTACAAAAAATACGTGAGCATATCACTTCAATTGCAAAGACTCAGCAAACGGTTTTAATCACAGGCGAGGCTGGCACTGGTCGCGAACTGGTTTCGCAAAACATTCATTATATGAGTTCTCAGGCGAGTCGTACAATAGTTGAAGTTAATTGCGCTACTCTCCCTCAAGATTTAATTGAAATTGAACTTTTCGGTATTGAAAAAGGTGTGCTTCCGGGAATCGATAAAACTCGTAAAGGTAAGCTTGAACTTGTCGAAGGTGGCACTGTTGTCATTGAAGAAATTGAAGAAATGCCTCTGACAATGCAATCGAAACTTGTTCAATATTTGAAAACAAAAAAGTTTAGTCGTGTTGGATCTGGTGATGCCATGATATCGCATGCACGTGTGTTTATGACGGCGACATACAAGCTACAAGATTTAGTATCCACTGGTAAAATCAGCCAAGATCTAGCTCAGTATTTACAAACAGATGAGGCTTTTGAGATTTATATTGAACCACTCAAAAATCGTCCAGAGGACATTCAATCTTTGATTTACCACTTTAGCGATATTAGTGCAAAACAGATGGCTTCATTTAGAAAAACAATTTCAGAGCAAGGTCTTAAGCTATTAATGAAACACACTTGGCCGGGTAACGTGCGCGAGCTTAAAAACTTCATCGAAAGAGTCTATATTTTAACACCATCTGATTATGTTGACGTGCATGATTTAAAATTTGCAGGTCTTACAGAAAAAAAAGAAGGCCAAACAGGACAACACTCTGATATTTCAACTTTTAGAGATGCTCGTGCTGAATTTGAAAAAGAATATTTAATTAAAAAAATCCAAGAAAACGGTGGTAATATTTCTAAAACAGCAGAGGCTATTGGTCTTGAGCGTAGTTATTTACACCGTAAAATTAAAGCTTATGGAATTGAGGTTAATTTATGATGCAACCCATTTTAAAATGGTCACAAACACACTTGTTTACTCTTAAAGAAGCACCATCAGATGCAGAGATCCCGTCTCACAAATTAATGATCCGCGCTGGACTTATAAAAAAATTAGCTCCGGGTATGTACACATACGGATCAATTGGTTTGCGCGCTATTCGTAAATTTGAAAACCTTATTCGTGAAGAGCTTGCAAAAGCTAGCGGCATTGAAATTCTGATGCCAATGGTTCATCCACGCGAGTTATGGGAAGAAACTAATCGTTGGTCTGAAATGGGTGCAGGTCTTTTAAAATTTAAAAATCGTAATAACCATGATTTTTGCTTGGGTGCGACTCACGAAGAGGCCGTTGTTGATTTCGTACGCCACGATTTAAAATCGTATCGTGATTTGCCTAAGAATATATATCAAATTCAAACTAAGTATCGCGATGAAATTAGACCACGATTTGGTTTAATGCGTGGTCGTGAATTTGTCATGAAAGATGCTTATAGCTTTGATGTTGATCAAGCTGGTGCATTAAAAGCATACGATGATATGTATAAAGCTTATCAACGTATTTTTGATCGTCTTAATTTGCAATATCGTATCGTTCAAGCTGATGCGGGTAATATTGGCGGCAGTCAAACGCATGAGTTTCAGCTTTTAGCAGAAGCTGGCGAAGATGCATTGCTAGTCAGCGATAAGACGAACTTTGCAGCTAACGTTGAAGTTTGCCCTGCGATTGATGCGACAGTTTATGTTGCCAAAGATCAAACGCCAAAAGAACTCGAAAAATTTGCAACACCTGGGCAAAAAACAATTGCGGATCTTGAGAAATTCACAAGTGTGCCAGCGCATGAACTTGTTAAGACATTATTTTTCTCAGCTAACGAGGGACAAGACCCTAAAGATAAATCGTTAAAGCCTTTTGCAGTCATCTTGCGTGGTTCTGATGAAGTAAATCCAATTAAAGTTAAAAATTTACTGAAAATGACCAATCCACCTTTAATGTTAACAGATGAAGAAGTTAAAGAAGTAACAGGTGCTATGCCTGGGTCATGTGGGCCTGTTGGATTAAAAATACCTGTTTATGCAGACAACGGGATTGTTCCTTTGAGAAACTACATTGTTGGTGCTAATCAAGATGATTTTCATTATAAAAATGTAAATCACGGCAGAGATTTTCAAGTGACTTTAGTTGCCGATTTAAGAATGGCAAAAGAGGGCGATCGTTGTCCCGAAACGACAGATGGTCGTTTAAAATCATATCGTGGAATTGAAGTTGGACATGTTTTTTATCTTGGGCAAAAATACTCGCAAAAAATGAATGGTGTGTTTTTAGATAAAAACGGTAAGTCTCAATTTTATGAAATGGGATGTTACGGTATTGGTGTGACTCGTACTGTGCAAGCAGCTATTGAGCAAAGTCATGATCAAGATGGTATTATCTGGCCTAAAGAGATCTCTCCGTACCACGTACATATTTGTGCACTTGATATCAAAGATGAAACTTTAAATTCATTTATCATGGAATTAACTCATTCTTTAGCGAAGCAAAATATCGAGGTTTTTATCGATGATCGTGATGAAAGACCTGGTGTTAAATTCAAAGATGCAGACTTGCTTGGTTTTCCAGTGCGCGTTGTGGTTGGCAAAAAAGGTTTTGAAGCCGGTCAAATTGAAGTTGTTGATCGTAAATCTAAAACCGTTGAAAAACTAAAACCACAAGATGTCTCTGCAGCAATTATTAGTTTTTTAAGTAAAAGATAGGCTTATGTTAAATGGTAGAAAAAGCATTTCTTAAAAACCCGATTATTCTAGCACTCGATGTTGATGCTTTATCCGAAGTTCATCGTATTCTAGATCAGGTCGGGGATTTAGTTGGTGCAATTAAGCTTGGGCCTAGATTAGTTTATCGTTATGGGGCTGATTTAGTTGCACACTGTGCGAGAGTGGCTCCAGTGTTTGTCGATAATAAATATTTTGATATTCCCTCAACGATGGTTGCGGCTATCAAAGCCTCCTTTGAAGCGGGTGCTACTTTAGCAACTGTTCATGCTATGTCAGGTCGTGAAGCGCTCGTGGAGTTGGCAAAGCTTGAAAAAGAACTGAATAAGATCAGACCGTTTAAAATTCTGGCTGTCACAATTTTAACAAGCTGGGATGAATCGTCTTATCCTCCAGTGATGCAACAAAAACCTGTTGTTGACCATGTGTATTCGCTGGCTAAGCTTGTTAAAGAGTGTGGCTTATCGGGTGTGGTTTGTTCTGCACATGAGTTAGAATTATTAAAAGATATTGATTTATACAAAGTGACTCCGGGTATTAGGCCAAAATCTTCATCAGTTGATGATCAAAAACGTGTAATGAATCCATTATCTGCAATTAATGCTGGCGCAGCAGCCTTAGTTATTGGTAGACCCATTTTTGAAAATCCCAATCCCAAACAAGTTATGATCGATATTTTGAAAGAATTGGGTTTATGATATTTGAGGCAATCCATAATGCGAAAACAAAATTTTTCTAAGAGTTCATCTGGCAAATCAAACAAATCTTCATCTGGTCATGGGCATAAAAAAGCTGTTTATAATGGTCAACAAAGAGCGCGCAGTCAGCAACAGGCATCGTCACAGATGTCGATGTCTGTCTCTCGTTCATGGAGACAAATTACAGGTACTCACGCTGTTAAAGAAGTTTTACATGTTCGTCCGGGATCGGTTAAGCAAGCGCTTGTGCAACGTAATCTTGTTGCAACTCCTGAAATCAAAGAGGTTATATCTTTATTAAATGAACACGGCATTCGTTTCGAAGAGCGTTCAGATATTGATCTTAATAAGCTTTGTCCTTCGCAGCAGGGTGTTGTTTTGTTTTCTGATTACAATCCTGCATTTGATTACACAGTTGCAACTTGGGACGCCAACAGTTTAGTTTTAGCTCTTGATGGAGTTGAAGATCCGCATAATTTGGGAGCTGTGATGCGAACAAGTTGGTTGATGGGTGTAAACGGAATTATTATTCCACAAGATCGCGCAGTAGGGCTGACGGCAACAGTGCACAAAGTTGCATGTGGCGGTGTTGAGCACGTTGAACTTGCGCGAATGAATAACTTCCAAGAGCCTTTTGAGAGTTTAAAAGAAGCTGGCTTTTGGGTTTACGGTCTTTCTCACAAAGCAAAAAAATCAATTTACGAAATACAATACCCAGAAAAAGTTATTTGGGTTTTAGGTGCAGAAGATAAAGGTCTTCGCGTTACAACCGAGCGTTTGTGTGACGAATTAGTATCTATTCCTCAGTTGGCTGCAGATGCTTCATATAATGTTTCTGTTGCCACTGCCATTGCAATATCGGAAACAAAAAGACAGTGGAGCCAAAAAAAATAATTTGTCTGAAATTTAATCTTTTTTGCTAACAGCAAGACTAAGATTTAGCTCAAGTAACTCTTTTTTGTGCAGATTCTAATGGCGATCGAATTAATTTTTAAATTTTTGAAAAAACTTTAAAAATGAGTTTGACCGCACCAAAACAATCCAGTAGAAATTTCAAGTTACTAAAATTTGACGAAGTATTTGTCTTTGAATTTTTCGTTTTGTTTTAGGCTATGCTGGCATAGCTCAATTGGTAGAGCAGCTGATTTGTAATCAGCAGGTTGCGGGTTCGAGTCCCATTGCCAGCTCCATTTTCTTATTTGCAGTTTATTCTGCAAGTTTGAAATTAGGCGAATTTTTGCGAGTGTGCATTTTTGTTTAACTACTGTTCCCTAACTCAAAAATTCAGTTAAAGATGTAAAAATCAAGACTGATATTTTTGAAAACAGCAGTGAAACCGCGGACAGGTGCCCGAGTGGCTAAAGGGGGCAGACTGTAAATCTGCTGGCTTCGGTCTACGAAGGTTCGAATCCTTCCCTGTCCACCATTTTCTTGGTATGTCTGGTTTTCTCAGCACATTCTAAAATCGTTAAATTAATCTTTGTTGCATTCTGCAACAAAGTTAGTTTAACTGATTCACAGTCGCAAAGATTTGGCGGGAGTAGCTCAATTGGCTAGAGTATCTGCCTTCCAAGCAGAGGGTTGCGGGTTCGAGACCCGTCTCCCGCTCCAAATTTTAGAATTAAATAGTTTTCTTAGCGTTGCTTTTTAGTTCTGGATTCTTACATAAGGCCCGTGTAGCTCAGTGGTAGAGCACACCCTTGGTAAGGGTGAGGTCGTCGGTTCGGCTCCGATCACGGGCTCCAACTGTCGATTTTCATGTTCAATGCTGAGTGGTATTTTGTTGAATTTTGTTTGAATCGGCCAGTTTTTTCATGGTGCTGTAGCTCGCAAGGCTGCGCCATTAAAAGTACTTGCCCTGAAATGTATATTTAATTAAGGTATTTGAAGTTTAAAAACTTTATATAATTTGGAAACTAAAACAGCTAAAAACATTCTCTGCAGGAGGAAATAATGTCTAAAGAGAAATTTAACAGATCGAAACCGCATGTTAACATCGGTACTATTGGTCACGTTGACCATGGTAAAACAACACTAACTGCCGCTATCACGACTACTCTTGCGACTCTTGGTAAAGCGCAAGCAATGGCTTACGACCAAATCGATAAGTCTCCTGAAGAAAAAGCTCGTGGTATTACTATCTCTACAACTCACGTTGAGTATGAAACTGACAAACGTCACTATGCTCACGTTGATTGCCCAGGCCATGCTGACTACGTTAAAAATATGATCACTGGTGCCGCTCAAATGGATGGCGCTATTCTAGTTGTTTCTGCAGCTGACGGTCCTATGCCACAAACTCGTGAACACATTCTATTAGCACGCCAAGTTGGTGTTCCTGCATTAGTTGTATTCATGAATAAATGTGACATGGTTGACGATAAAGATCTTTTAGATCTAGTTGAAATGGAAGTTCGTGAATTATTATCTAAATACGAATTCCCTGGCGACACTATTCCAATAGTTAAAGGTTCTGCTAAATTAGGTTTAGAGGGTGATGCTTCTGAATTAGGCCGTCCTTCTATTTTAAAATTAATGGAAGCATGTGATGCTTACATCCCAGAACCAGTTCGTGCTACTGATAAAACATTCTTAATGCCAGTTGAGGACGTGTTCTCTATCTCTGGTCGTGGAACTGTTGTTACAGGCCGTGTTGAGCGTGGTATCGTTAAAGTAAATGACGAGATCGAAATCATCGGTATCAAACCAACTCAAAAAACAACTGTTACAGGTATCGAAATGTTCCGTAAGTTGTTAGATGAAGGTCGTGCTGGCGATAACTGTGGTGTTTTATTACGTGGTACTAAAAAAGAAGACGTTGAGCGTGGTCAAGTTCTTGCTAAACCAGGTTCAGTTAAACCTCACAAAAAATTCAAAGCTGAAGCCTACATTCTTACAAAAGAAGAAGGTGGACGTCATACTCCTTTCTTTACTAACTACAGACCACAATTTTACTTCAGAACTACAGACGTTACAGGTGTTGTAACTCTTAAAGCTGGAACTGAAATGGTTATGCCTGGTGATAAAGTTGAGTTAAACGTTGAGTTAATCACTCCAATCGCTATGGAACAACAATTACGTTTTGCTATCCGTGAAGGTGGTAGAACTGTTGGTGCCGGCGTTGTTGTTGAGATCGTTGAGTAATCAACACTCGATAGTCGCTAGTTAAAACTTTGTTTTAATTAACTTATGAAAGGGATAACTATTTAGTTGTCCCTTTCGTATTTTTCAGGTTATATTTTCCTTTCTTGTACATTTACAAGTGCAGGGCAGTAGCTCCAGCGGTAGAGCGAACGACTCCAAATCGTTAGGTCGTGGGTTCGAATCCCTCCTGCCCTGCCAATTATTTAAAACTATCGAAAAGGAATTTGCGATATGGATAAAACAAACTCGAAGTTTATTACTGTGTGTTTCGTGTCATTTGCGGCTCTTGTTGGTTTCACGCTTTCTGTGTTGATCCACGCTTTAGCGGGCGCCTTTGGAGTTATTGCAAAGTTGTCAGATTACGATTTATTTAAACACGGCCTTCCTGTTGTAGCTGCTTTAACAATTTTCGTAAGTCTTCAATTTAACAAATCAGTTATATCTTGGTCAGATGAAGTTGTTGCTGAAATTAAAAAAGTTGTTTGGCCTCCGGTAAAAGATATCAGAGCTATGACTGTAGTTGTTATTATTATGGTTTTTATTTCTTCAATTATTATTAGTGTTTTTGATTTATTCTCTGGTTTTGTTTTAAACCAATTAATTAAGTAAAGGAGCTGCGTTTTGGAAAATCAATCTGTTAAACCTGCTGCTGATAAAAAATGGTACATTATTAACGTTCAATCTGGCTGTGAAAATACAGCTAAATCTGCAATCGAAGAAAGAATTAAAACAAGCAAAATGGAAGTCTATTTTGGCGATATTTTGATTCCTGCAGAAAACGTAGTTGAGTTAGTTAAAGGTCAAAAAACGACTAAATCTCGTAAGTTTTTTCCTGGATACATTTTTGTTCAAATGATTTTGAATGATCAAACTTGGCATTTAGTTAAAAATTCTTCTAAAGTCTCTGGTTTTGTTGGTGGAGCTAAAACTAAGCCACCTGAAGTTCCTGAGCATGAAGTTATGCGTGTAACTCAGCAAATGGCTGGAATTTCTGAAAAACCTAAAGCTAAAGCTAATTTTTCTATTGGTGATCAAGTTACTGTTATCGACGGTCCATTTAACAATTTTAATGGTACGGTTGAAGAAATTAACGAAGAAAAAGCTAAAGTTAAGGTTCTTGTTTCTATCTTTGGACGTCCTACTCCGGTTGAGTTGGATTTCATTCAAGTAGAAAAAGGCTAATTTTTACTAAAAAATATTTGATTAAGTATTTATTTTATTTTATAAGTTTTTGGCCTATTATTTGTTTCTTAAAGTGAGAAGCAGTTAAAATAGGCCAATTTTTTAACCCTTTGCAAAGTGGGATCTATGGCAAAAAAAGTTACAGGTATGATCAAATTGCAAATACCGGCAGGGAAAGCAAATCCAGCTCCTCCCGTTGGACCGGCACTTGGACAGCATGGGGTAAACATCATGGAATTTTGTAAGCAGTTTAACGCTCGTACGCAAGCGTTAGGTGATAGTATTATACCTATCATCATCACTGTTTACCAAGACAGATCGTTTACTTTCATCACTAAGACGCCTCCGGTATCTTCGCTGATCAAAAAAGCAATAAAACTAGAGTCTGGTTCTAAACAGCCTCAAAAAGATAAAGTTGGCAAAATTAAAGCCGACCAAATCAAAACTATCGCAACTACAAAGTTGCCTGATTTAAACTGTGTTAAAGTTGAATCAGCTATGTCTCAAGTAGCAGGTACTGCGAAGAGCATGGGTATCGAAGTGTTAGATTAGTAGGTGGTGGAAGATGTCAGGTAAAAAATTTAAAGAGGCAGCTAAGAAAGTTGACTCTACAAAAAGATACTCTTTCCAAGATGGAATCAATTTAATTGCTCAAGTCGCTCCAGCTAAGTTTGATGAATCAATCGACGTTGCTGTGAAATTGGGTATTGATCCTAAACAATCTGATCAACAAGTGCGTGGTGCTATTGCTTTACCTCACGGTTTAGGCAAAAACGTACGCGTTGTTGTTTTCGCAAAAGGCCCTAAAGAGAATGATGCTAAAGCGGCTGGTGCTGACTACGTTGGCGCTGATGATTTAGTTGAAAAAATCAATGGTGGCTGGTTGGATTTCGACAAATGTATCGCGACTCCAGACATGATGGCGACTGTATCAAAAGTTGCTAAGGTTCTAGGGCCTCGTGGTTTAATGCCAAATCCAAAAGTAGGAACTGTTACAATGAATGTCACTGAAGCAGTTACTGCAGAGAAAAAAGGTAAATTGGATTTCCGCGTTGATAAAGCAGGTATTGTTCATGCTTCTATCGGTCGTAAATCTATGGGTGCTGCTAAACTTAAAGATAACTTTGATGCTTTCATCAATGCTATCGTTAAAGCTAAACCAGCTACTTCAAAAGGTATTTACCTTAAGTCATTATTCGTATCTTCTACAATGGGTCCTGGTATCCGTTTAGATGCTAACGAAGCAATGGCTGGTTCTGAAACAGTTTAATTAAAATAATAGCGTCAGAGACAGTTGGTTTTCTTCTGAATATAATTGCGATCTAAGTTGTTTTAGATCGCAGCCAACCGAGACGGATATTAAATCTCTCAATAGTTAGTGAGTCCTCTTAAGTGCAAATTAGTGCAAACTAAGCGCAAATTTAAGATCGGACCTAACTTCTTAAAGATTATTCTATCCTTTCTCCTGATGCCTTAAAATCAAAACGAAAGGAAAACCTAATGCTAAGATCAGAAAAAGATGCAGACATCAAGTTGATCTCTGAAAAGATGGCAAAAGCTAAAGGTGCTTTCGTCGTAGACTTTAAAGGCATGAAGGTGGAGCAAGTTACGACTTTACGTAAAAAGCTTCACGCTGCTGAGTCTGAGATGAAAGTAGTTCGTAACACTTTAGCAAAACGCGCTTTTGCGGGTAATGCTGTTGCTGAACAAGCGTTGGCTGCTCAATTAACAGGTACTAATGCAGTTGTATTTGCATTTAACGAAGTAATTGGTGTTGCTAAAACTCTTGCTGAGTTCGGTAAAGATGTTGAAGCTCTCAAAATCAAATCTGGTATGATGGATGGCGAAGCTCTTGATCAAAATAAAATCAAGTTCCTTGCTACATTACCAGGTAAAGATCAATTACGTGCTCAATTATTAATGTTAATGAAAGAGCCAGGAGCAAGACTTGCTCGTGTTCTTAATGAATACGCAACTAAAAACGGAGCCGCACCAGCTACTGATGCTGCACCTCAAGCTTAATAGGCTTTTAAAAATATAAAATTAAATTTTAAGGAGATTTAAAATGGCAATGACAAATGAACAATTAGTTACAGAATTATCAGCAAAATCAGTATTAGAAATCGCTGAATTAGTTAAACAATTAGAAGAAAAATGGGGCGTTTCTGCTGCTGCTCCAGTAATGGTTGCTGGTGGCGCTGCTGCTGCTCCTGCTGAAGAAAAAACTGCTTTCGACGTTATCTTAGTTGAAGGTGGAGCTAACAAAATCAACGTTATTAAAGAAGTTCGTGCTATCACTGGTCTTGGACTTGCTGAAGCAAAAGGTCTTGTTGAAGCTGGTAACAAAGCAGTTAAAGAAGGCGCGACTAAAGAAGACGCTGAAAAAATCAAAAAAGCTCTTGAAGCAGCCGGCGCAAAAGTTACTGTTAAGTAATTTTTTGAACCAATATTGTTTCTGCAAAAAGGAAGGCTTAGTGCCTTCCTTTTTTTGTTTTAATGGCTTTTGGTTGCTTAGTTGTAAACAAAGTTTCTGTTAGGTGAATAGGTAGTAATTACAAATTCAAAAAAAACAGCGTCAACCTGTCAAATTCTTGCTATATAAATCTACTTTGGAGATATGACCATGCAAAATCAAATACCAGCTCAACCGCCTAAATCGTTCCGCATCACTCTTGAGTTGAACTCGCGCATGAGTCGTATGGACAACACTCTTTTAAATGCTCTTAAAGAACAAAAAGAAAACCTTAATTTGAAGAATATCTCGCGCCAAGGTTTGAAAAACTTGTTTATTGATGGTCGAATTCAAATAAAAGGGCAGCGCGCTAAGCCCTCTTCGGCTTTGGCTAAAGGTACAACCTACGTTGATATTTTAGGCTATTGATATAATAATAAGCAAATGCCTATAGTGAATCACATCACATTTTGCTTACTTATTGGATAAAAATTGGCATCTGTTTTTGTAGAAAAATAAGCTTACAAATTAAGCATCATGTCAAAATTCCTTAGTCGTTTCGCCATTAGCAAATATTGAACCAAGTGTTTGCCTTTGGTCTTAATTTTGGCTATTGTCTATGTCTTACGTTCAAATTTGAATAAATGTGGGCCTTAGATATTCCCCCCGAAGCGAATATTTACTTAGTTTTTTAAAATAAAAATTACGAAACTAAATCAATTAGCCCATGGAGAAAAAAACAAGATGGAAAAAACTCCCGTCACGGCATCTAATCTTCGTATTAGAAAGTCTTTTGCCAAGAACAAACAAGTCATTGAAATTCCAAACTTGATCGAGCTTCAAAAAAAATCTTACGAAGCATTTCTTTTAAAAGAAGTTGATGCAGACAGAAGAGGAGACGAAGGTTTGAATGGTGTATTTAAATCTGTATTTCCAATTTCTGATTTCAACAACACATCTTCTCTTGAATTCGTAGGTTACACTTTAGAGCCATCAAAATATGATGTCGATGAGTGTCGTCAAAGAGGAATGACTTTCGCAGCTCCTGTTAAAGTAACTCTTCGTTTGATTGTATTTGATGTTGATGAAGAAACAGAAGCACGCTCTATTCGTGACGTTAAAGAACAAGAAGTTTATCTTGGTGAAATTCCATTAATGACTGCAAACGGTTCTTTCATTATCAATGGTACTGAAAGAGTTGTTGTTTCTCAGTTACACAGATCACCTGGTGTTTTCTTTGATCATGATGGTGGTAAAAATAATGCTTCAGGTAAATTAATTTACTCTGCGCGTGTTATTCCATATCGTGGTTCTTGGTTGGATTTTGAATTCGATCAAAAAGATGTTATCCATGTGCGTATTGATCGTCGTCGTAAATTTCCAGCGACAATCTTACTTAAAGCTCTTGGTATGAACACAGAGCAATTATTAGAATACTTCTATGACCTTGATGAAATTTTCGTAAAAGGTAAACAACTTTTCAGAAAATTAGATATCGATCGTATGTCAGGTCAAAGAGCTATTGCTGATATCATTGATCCAAAAACTGGCGAGGCTTTAGTTAAAGCTGGTCGTCGTATCACTCGTGCTATCGTTAAAAAAGTTAAAGAATTAGATTTAACTGAAGTTGAAGTTCAACCTCAAGATTTAGAAGGTAAAGTATTAGCTAAACCATTGATCGATGAATCAACTGGTGAAATCATTGCTGATGCAAATACTGAGTTATCAGTTTCTTTAATCAAAAAAGCATTAACTGCTGGTATTGAAAACTTCTATCTTATTTTCTTTGATGGTTTGACTGTTGGACCATTCTTAAGGAATACATTATTAGTCGATAAAGTCGGTAACAAAGAAGAAGCTCTAATCGAGATCTACAAACGTTTAAGACCTGGTGAGCCTGCGGTTTTAGAAGCTGCTGAGACGTATTTTAATCGTTTATTCTTTGATCCAGAATCTTATGACTTATCTGAAGTTGGTCGTATTAAAATTAACCACAAATTCGGAATCTCAATGGATGAATGTCCACCAAGCTTCCGCGTTTTAACTCATAAAGATATCTTATCAACTGTTAAACACTTGATCGATCTAAAAAATGGTCGTGGTGTTGTGGATGATATCGATCACTTAGGTAACCGTCGTGTTCGTTCTGTTGGTGAGTTGTTAGAAAACCAATACCGTATTGGTTTAGTTCGTATGGAACGCGCAATTAAAGAAAGAATGTCTTTGCAAGATGTTGAAACAATGATGCCTCATGATTTAGTGAACGCTAAACCAGTGAACGCTGTTGTTAAAGAATTCTTTGGTTCATCTCAATTATCTCAATTCATGGATCAAACTAATCCATTATCTGAAATCACGCATAAGCGTCGTTTATCTGCATTAGGGCCTGGTGGTCTTACTCGTGATCGCGCTGGTTTCGAAGTACGTGACGTTCATGCGACTCACTATGGTCGTATCTGTCCGATTGAAACTCCAGAGGGACCAAACATCGGTCTTATCGCGTCTTTATCAACTTATGCCCGCATCAATCACTATGGCTTCATTGAGACTCCATACAGAAAAGTAGAAAACGGTAAAGTTTCTCAAGACATTCACTATTTATCGGCTCTTGAAGAAAGTGGTCACTATAAAGCGCAAGCTCCGACTGATGGTAACGCGAGCCGTGATTTATCTGTTGGTAATCACACTGTTCGTCGTGATGGTGAGTATGAGTTAGTTGATCGTGATAAAGTGACTTTAATGGATGTTTCACCGTCGCAATTAGTTTCTATTGCAGCGTCATTGATTCCATTCCTAGAGCATGATGATGCGAATCGTGCGTTAATGGGTTCAAACATGCAACGTCAAGCTGTTCCGTTGATTAAGTCAAAAGCTCCACTTGTTGGTACTGGCGTTGAGCGTTTAGTTGCTCGCGATTCAGGAACTTCAGTTGTTGCATTGAATGATGGTATCATCGAAGAAGTTGATGCTTCTCGTATCGTTATTCGCCGTTTAGCTAAAGGCGGTGAGCTTGGAGCAAACGTTGATATTTACAATTTAACTAAATATCAAAGAACAAATCAAAATACATGTTTCAATCAAAAGCCAATCGTTAAAAAAGGTGATCGCGTTTATAAAAGCGATATCATCGCCGATGGTCCATCAACTGAGTTAGGTGAATTAGCACTTGGACAAAATATCCGCGTGGCGTTCACTCCTTGGATGGGTTATAACTTCGAGGATTCTATCTTAATCTCTGAAAGATTGTTACACGAAGATACATACACTTCTGTTCATATCGAAGAATTTGAGTGTGTTGCTCGTGATACTAAACTTGGTAAAGAAGAAATCACTCGCGATATCGCAAACGTTGGTGAAGAAGCGCTTAAAGATCTTGATACATCTGGTATCATCCGTATCGGTGCTGAAGTTAAACCAGGTTACATCTTAGTTGGTAAAGTTACTCCAAAAGGTGAAACGCAATTATCTCCAGAAGAAAAACTATTAAGAGCAATCTTTGGTGAAAAAGCTGGTGATGTTCGCGATACATCTTTAAGAGTTCCATCTGGTGTTTATGGTACAGTTATTGATGCTCAAGTTTACTCACGTGAAGGTTCTGATCGTGACGAGCGTTTATCTTCTATCATTGAAGAAAAACGTAAAAAACTTGAAAAAGATTTATCTGTTGAGCAAAACGTTATTAAAAATAATGCTATCGAAAAATTAAGAGAAATCGTTGTTGGTAAAACGACAACTGGTATCTTATTAAATGAAGATGGTACTCAAAAATTATTAAATAAAGGCCAAGATATTACAAATGCAGATCTTGAAACGATCCCATTTGAATTATTAAGCTATATTCCTCTTGAACAAGAACTTGAATACCAAGTTAATAAAATTATCGATGGTGCTCGTAACCAATTAGATGCTGTTAAATTAGTATTTAATGAAAAAATCGATCGTCTTAAAAAAGGTGATGAGTTACCTCCAGGCGTTATTAAAATGGTTAAAGTTTATGTTGCTATCAAGCGTAAACTACAAGTCGGTGATAAATTTGCCGGTCGTCACGGAAATAAAGGTGTCGTCTCTAAAGTTCTTCCAATGGAAGACATGCCATACTTAGCAGATGGTTCTCCAGTTGATATGGTTTTAAATCCACTGGGTGTCCCTTCTCGTATGAATATCGGTCAGATCTTAGAGGTTCACTTAGGTTGGGCTGCGCACAACTTAGGTAAACAAATCGAAGAGCAATTGGAGAAATTCAATGCTGATCAAATGCGTTCAAAAATGAAAGAAATTTTTGACGATGCAGATATCACTAAAAAAGTTGAAGCATCCGATGATGAATCATTGAAAAAAATGGCAGTTGCATTGAAAAACGGTATCCACGTAGGTACTCCGGTTTTCGATGGCGCTAGTGAAAACGATGTTCGTCATTTATTGAAAAAAGCACAATTACCATCAACTCAGTCGATCTTATTCGACGGTCGTACTGGTGAGCCGTTTGCGAACCAAGTTACTGTTGGTATTATGTATATGTTAAAACTTCACCATTTAGTTGAAGAAAAGATCCATGCTCGTTCTATTGGACCTTACTCTTTAGTTTCTCAGCAACCTCTTGGCGGTAAAGCGCAATTCGGGGGTCAGCGTTTAGGAGAGATGGAAGTATGGGCAATCGAAGCCTACGGTGCTGCTTACTCATTACAAGAGTTCTTAACTGTTAAGTCTGATGACGTAGCAGGACGTACTCGTATGTATGAAAGTATCGTACGTGGTGAAAATATTCTTGAACCGGGTTTACCAGAGTCTTTCAACGTCTTGATTAAAGAGCTTCAATCATTAGCTCTTAATATTGAGCTCGTTGAATCTGATATCTTAACAGATAAAGAAGATGATGATTCTGTTTTAACTGATGAAGACAACTCACAAGTGGTTCAACACTAATTAGGAAAGTAGGAGTATAACAATGAGAGATTTATTAAATTTTTTCGACAAACCAAAAGATCCACTTTCGTTTGACTCTGTTCGTATTTCTTTAGCATCGCCTGAAATGATCCGTGATTGGTCATTCGGCGAAGTTAAAAAGCCTGAAACAATCAATTACCGTACGTTCAAACCTGAACGTGACGGTTTGTTCTGCGCTAAAATCTTTGGACCGATCAAAGATTACGAATGTTTATGTGGTAAATACAAAAGAATGAAATCTCGCGGTATCATCTGCGAAAAATGTGGCGTTGAGGTAACTCAAACTAAAGTTCGTCGTGAGCGCTTAGGTCATATCGAACTTGCAACACCTGTTGCTCACATTTGGTTTTTAAGATCTTTACCATCACGTATTGGTAACTTATTAAACTTATCACTTAAAGACGTTGAAAAAGTTCTTTATTGTGAGTCGTACATCGTTATCGACCCAATGGAAACAACTCTTGAAGAAGGCGCCGTTCTTAATGAAGATGCTTACAACGCAGCTTTAAATGAATTCGGTCCAAACTTCAAAGCTGGTATGGGCGGTGAAGCTGTTCGTGAAATGTTACGTAAAATTGATCCAGAATATTTATCTCGTAAGTTACGTATGGAACTTAAAGAGACTAAATCTGAAGCCGGTATCAAAAAATTATCTAAACGTTTAAAAGTTGTTGAGGCTTTCAAAGGTTCAACAAATAAATGCGAGTGGATGATGTTAGAGGCTTTACCTGTATTGCCTCCTGATCTACGTCCGTTAGTTCCACTTGATGGTGGTCGTTTTGCGACTTCGGATCTAAATGATTTATACAGACGTGTTATTAACAGAAATAATCGTTTAAAACGTCTTCAAGAGTTAAACGCTCCTGACATTATCATCCGCAATGAAAAACGTATGTTACAAGAAGCGGTTGATGCGTTATTAGATAACGGTCGTCGTGGTAAAACATTTACTGGTCCAAACAAACGTCCTCTTAAATCTTTAAGCGACATGCTTAAAGGTAAACAAGGTCGTTTCCGTCAAAACTTACTTGGTAAACGTGTTGACTACTCTGGTCGTTCGGTTATCACAGTTGGTCCTACTCTTAAGTTGCACCAATGCGGTCTTCCTAAGAAAATGGCTTTAGAATTATTTAAACCATTTGTTTATAACAAACTTGAAGAAAAAGGTCTTGCGACAACAATTAAACAAGCAAAACGTTTAGTTGATCAAGAGACTGTTGAAGTTTGGGATATCTTAGCTGAAGTTGTTAAAGAACATCCGGTTTTATTAAATCGTGCACCTACATTACATAGACTTGGTATCCAAGCTTTTGAACCTGTATTGCATGAAGGTAAAGCTATTCAATTACATCCGTTAGTTTGTACGGCGTTCAATGCCGATTTCGACGGTGACCAAATGGCTGTTCACGTTCCGCTATCAGTAGAAGCACAAGTTGAAGCTCGTGTTTTAATGATGTCGACAAATAATATTTTATCTCCTGCCAATGGTAAGCCGATCATCAATCCATCTCAAGACGTTGTTCTTGGATTGTACTGGATGACTCGTATTCGCCCAGGTGCTAAAGGCGCTGGTAAATCATTCGCATCTGTTCAAGAAGCTTTATATGCTTATGAGACAGGTCTTGTTGATATCCAGGCAGCATGTAAAGTTAAAATCAAAGGTAAAGTTGAAGAAACTTCAGTTGGTCGCGCGATTTTATCTGATGCTGTTCCAAAAGAAGTTCCATTTACATCAATCAATACAGCGATGAGTAAAAAATCTATCGCAGCATTGATTGATACGACTTTCCGTCTTGCTGGTGCTAAAGCAACTTGTATTTTAGCTGACCAAATTATGCAGTTAGGTTTCAAATACTCAACTGTTGCGGGTCTTTCAATTTCTGTTGATGATATGATTATCCCAGAATCTAAAACGACAATGTTGTCTGACGCTGAAAAGCAAGTTCAAGAAATCCAACAACAGTACGATGAAGGTCTTATCACTGATGGTGAAAGATATAATAAAGTTGTGGATATCTGGGCTCAAACTTCAGATAAAGTCGCAAAAGAAATGATGGGACAAATCGAAAAACAAAAATTTATTGTTGATGGTAAAGAAATGACTGGCCCATCATTCAATCCGATTTATGTCATGGCCGATTCTGGAGCCCGTGGATCGTTCAATCAGTTACGTCAATTAGGTGCGATGCGTGGTCTTATGGCTAAACCTTCTGGTGAAATCATTGAGACTCCAATTACTGCGAATTTCCGTGAAGGTTTAACAGTTCTCCAGTACTTCATTTCGACTCACGGTGCGCGTAAAGGTCTTGCCGATACAGCATTAAAAACAGCGAACTCTGGTTACTTGACTCGTCGTTTAGTTGACGTTGCTCAAGACGTTGTTGTTTCTGAAATTGATTGCGGAACGCAAGAAGGTTTAGAAATCACTCCTGTTTATGAAGCTGGTGAGATCATTCAAGGAATTGGCGATCGTATTTTAGGTCGTACAACTATTCATGATATTATTGATCCAACAAATAACTCAATACTTGTAAAAGCAAATCATGAAATTGATGAAACATCAGTTAAGAAAATTGAAGAGCTTGGTATTGAAAAAGTTCAAATTAGATCTGCATTAACATGTGATGCTCGTCGTGGCGTTTGTGTTAAATGTTATGGTCGTGATCTAGCTCGTGGTGCGACTGTTAACTTAGGTGAAACAGTTGGTATTATTGCAGCTCAATCAATCGGTGAGCCTGGTACTCAGTTAACAATGAGAACGTTCCACTTAGGTGGTGCGGCATCTCGTTCAGTTGAGCAATCAGTTCATACAACACGTTATGATGGAACATTAAAACTTGTTAACATCCAAAGTGTTGTGAACAAACAAGGTAAATTAACTGTTCTTAATCGTAACGGATCTGCTCTTGTTATTGATGAGTCAGGTCGTGAACGTGAAAACTTCAAACTTGTATATGGTACAGTGTTAAACTTCAAAGATGGTGATAAAGTTTCTAAAGGAAACGCAATCGCTGAATGGGATCCGTATTCGAATCCAATCATTTCTGAAGTGACTGCAAAAGTTCAATTCCAAGATATCGTTGAAGGTAAAACGATGACTGAACAAGTCGATCCTGTAACAGGATTCGCGACTAAAGTTATCACTGAATCAAAATCTTCTGATACTAAGCCAACTGTTTATATGGTTGATGCTGGCGGAACAGTTAAGAAACTTCCAGGTCGTGATATTGATGCTCGTTATATGATCCCAGTTGGCGCTCAACTTTTAGTTGCTGATGGTCAAGAGGTTCATGCCGGTGACGTTATCGCGAAACTACATCGTGAAACTTCAAAAACAAAAGATATCACTGGGGGTCTTCCTCGTGTTGCTGAGTTATTTGAAGCTCGTAAACCTAAAGAGGCTGCTATCATTTCTGAAATTGATGGTTACGTTACTTTCGGTAAAGACGTTAAAGGAAAACAACGTGTTATCGTGACTCCAGAAATTGGCGAACAACGTGAATACCTTATTCCAAAAGGCAAACACGTTGCTGTTCGTGAGGGTGAGTTAGTCAGAGCCGGTGAGGCCCTTGTTGATGGACCAACAAATCCACATGATTTATTGGCTGTTTTAGGACCTAAAGCTTTATCTGCATACTTAGTAAATGAAGTTCAAGAAGTTTACCGTCTACAAGGTGTTGGTATCAATGATAAGCACATTGAAGTGATCGTAAGACAAATGTTGCGTAAAGTTGAAATCGCTGATCCGGGTGACACACGTTTCTTGGCTGGAGAGCAAGTTGAAAAAGTTTCATTAATCGAGGAAAACGAAAGAGTTTCTAAAGAGGGTGGACAATTAGCAACTTTCAGATCTCTATTGCTTGGTATCACTAAAGTTTCATTAAGTACTGAAAGTTGGATCTCTGCGGCGTCATTCCAAGAGACAACTAAAGTTTTAACTGAAGCTGCAATTAATTCAAAAACTGACCATTTACGTGGTTTAAAAGAAAACATCATCATGGGTCGCTTGATCCCTGCTGGTACTGGTTTAACAGCGTATAAAAAATGGAAAGTTGTTGTTGCTGAAGACGAAGACATGGAATCAGCAGCATTGCCATTTGGCGGATAGTATTTTTATAAAAATCGGCCATCCACAAGGGTTTTAACCCTCTGGATGGTCGTCAAATAAACAAAAAAGTGCCTTATAAGCATTTTTTTTAAAACTAACTTGACGTCAGAATTTTCTGTCGTTAAGTTGACAACCTTGAAAGTTAACAGGAGTGTAAAGTGCCTACAATTAACCAGCTCATCAAAAAAGAGCGTACAGTTCAAAAAAACCAAACAAAATCACCGGCTTTAGCTGGATGTCCTCAAAGACGCGGAGTTTGTACTCGTGTTTATACAACGACTCCAAAAAAACCAAACTCAGCATTACGTAAAGTTGCGAAAGTTAGACTTTCAAACGGTTTTGAAGTTATCTCTTATATCCCTGGTATTGGTCACAATTTACAAGAGCACAGTGTTGTGATGATCAGAGGCGGTCGTGTTAAGGACTTACCGGGTGTTCGTTACCATATCGTTCGTGGAACACTTGATTTACAAGGTGTTAATGGTCGTTTAAGAAGCCGTTCTAAATACGGTGCTAAAAAACCCAAAAAATAATAACCGAATACAACATTGACTTAAAAAATTGTTTAAAAAATTGTTTTAAAATTTAAGAGGAACACATGTCACGTAGAAGTCGTACATTTAAAAGAGAAATTATCCCAGATCCAGTTCATAAAGATATCGTTATTGCTAAATTCATCAATAAAATCATGTTACGTGGTCAAAAAAGTACTGCGCAAAAATTATTTTATGGAGCCTTAGAAGAACTTAACGGTAAAGTTCAAGGTGAAGATTCATTAGCTGTTTTGAAAAAAGCACTAGAAAATGTTAAGCCGTCAATTGAAGTTCGTTCGCGCCGTGTTGGTGGTGCTACTTACCAAGTTCCAGTTGATGTTAGGCCTTCTAGAAGATTAGCTTTAGCTATGAGATGGATGGTTGATTACTCTAGACAACGTGGTGAAAAAGATTTTTCTAAACGTTTAGCTGGTGAAATTCTTGATGCTTACAACAACCGTGGTAACTCTATCAAGAAACGTGAAGACGTGCATAAAATGGCTGAATCTAATAAAGCTTTTGCACACTATAACTGGTAATTTATTATCTAATGTCAGCTCATACTATTAAATCAGAAGCTGATCTCAAGTATACTCGTAATATCGGCATCATGGCTCACATTGATGCCGGTAAAACGACAACAACCGAACGAATTCTATTCTATACAGGTAAAAATCATAAAATTGGTGAAGTCCATGATGGCGCAGCTACAATGGATTGGATGCCTCAAGAGCAAGAACGTGGTATTACAATCACTTCTGCTGCTACGACTACTTTTTGGAAAAATAACAGAATTAATATTATTGATACTCCGGGACACGTTGACTTTACGATCGAAGTTGAAAGATCACTTCGCGTATTAGATGGCGCTGTTGCTGTTTATGATGCTGTTAGTGGTGTTGAGCCACAATCTGAAACAGTTTGGCGTCAAGCTAACAAGTACAAAGTTCCGCGTATTTGTTTTGTTAATAAAATGGATCGTGTTGGTTCTGACTTTAACTCTTGTGTTGAATCAATTAAATCTAAACTCGAAGCTAATCCGATTAAGATGCAAATTCCTATTGGGGCAGAAGACAGTTTTCAAGGTGTTTGTGATTTATTGACTCAAAAAGCTTATTTTTGGACAAACACTTCATCAGCTACACAGCATGAGTTTGTTGAAAAAGAAATTCCTACGGATCTTAAGGAAATTTTTGAACTAGAGCGTAATAAGACAATTGAGCAAATTTGTGAATTAGATGATGCTCTTATTGAAAAATATCTCAATGGCGAAGTTCCATCTATTGAAGAACTTAAAGCTGCACTCAGAAAAGCAGTTATTGCATTAAAAATATTTCCAGTTTTTTGTGGAGCTGCTTTTAAAAACAAAGGTATTCAACAGGTTTTGGATGCGGTTGTAGATTATTTGCCATCGCCTCTCGATATTCCAGCAGCACAAGGTATGAATCCAATCAAAGAGGATATGGTTGTTCAATGCCATACTAAATTTGATGAACCTGCTGCTGCATTAGCTTTTAAATTAGCGAATGATCCATTTGCGGGGTCGTTGACATATATTCGCGTTTACTCTGGTCAAATCAAAGTTGGTGATCAGCTCTTGAATCCTCGAACTGAAAAAAAAGAACGAGTTCAGAAAATCGTTAAAATGCATGCAAACTCGCGCGAAGAAGTCGATCACATTAAAGCCGGTGATATTGGTGCTATTATTGGTTTAAAATTTACAACGACGGGAGACACATTGTGTGACTCATCTCGCCAAGTTGTTTTTGAATCAATTACATTTCCAGAACCCGTTATTTCAGTTGTTGTAGAGGCCAAATCCTCGGCTGAACAAGACAAGATGATGGAAGGTCTGCAGCGTTTAGAAAAAGAAGATCCTTCGTGTCGTTTAAAAACTGATGTAGAAACTGGTCAGATATTATTATCAGGCATGGGTGAGCTTCATTTAGATATCCTAGTTGATCGTCTTTTGCGTGAACATAAAATTCAGGCAAATGTTGGTAAGCCACAAGTGGCTTATCGTGAAACGATAAGCGGTCAGACTTCTGTTGATTATAAATTTGAACGTCTGTTGGCTGGTGAAGAAAAATTTGCTCAAATCAAACTTAAGATTGAATCAATTGACCCAGCTGAGGGTGTAAAAATTATATCTTTAGTTCAACCTTCTAAAGAAATTCAACCTAATTGGATCAAAGCCTGCGAGCAAGGTCTAAAAGATGCTTCTGAGGTTGGTCCAATTGCAAGTTATGCGATGATTGGTCTTAAAATAACAATTACTGGTTTACTGGGTAATCCGCAGACTACTGATGAAATTGTATGCAAAGCAGCGGCCTCTTTAGCTTTTCGTGAGGCTATAAAGACTGCTCAGCATGTACTACTAGAGCCTGTTTTTAAAGTTGAGGTTAACTCTCCAGACGATTTTGTTGGTAATGTTGTCAGCGATATTAACTCTCGTCGTGGTAAAATCCAAAATATGATGTCTAAGTCAACGGGTGGTCAGCTCGTTAATGCTGAAGTGCCATTGGCTCAGTTATTTGGTTATGCTACTGACATAAGAAGTTTATCGCAGGGACGTGCATTTTTTAGCATGAATTTCCTTAATTATTCGTCTGTTCCACCTAAAGTTAAGGCTGAAGTCTTAGCTAAATTGGGTCGCTAGACCCATTTTCCTTATATTTTAAGGCTCCGTGATTGGAGCTTTCTTAGTTTTTTAAAGATGTCAAAAAAAAATTCATTTTCCTATTGACACTAAACACACTGTATAAGATATTTTCGCTTCTGGTTTTATTTTTAGCTACGGAAACCACCACGCTATCGGGCGACTAATGCTCAAGTGGGTAATGGTTTTGACGGGCGATGGGGAAAATATGCAAAGTCAAAAAATAAGAATTAGGCTGAAAGCCTTTGATCATAAGTTACTTGATCAATCGACAAAAGAAATCGTAGACACTGCTAGAAGAACGGGAGCAAAAGTTGCTGGACCGATTCCTTTGCCTGCAAGAATCAATAGATTTACTGTCTTGAGATCTCCACACGTGGATAAGAAATCAAGAGAGCAATTCGAAGTGAGAACTCATAAAAGAATGTTAGACATTCTTGAGCCTACTCAGCAAACAATAGATCAGCTTATGAAGCTTGATTTATCTGCTGGCGTTGATGTTGAAATTAAGCTTTCGGCTGATTAATTGGGGTAAATATGAGTGAAGTTCAATCTTTAAAATTAAATGGTATCTTTGCCTTTAAAGAAGGTATGGCTACTATCTATAACGATAAAGGTGAAGCTGTTCCAGTAACTGTTTTACGTTACGAAAACTGGAAAGTTTCTCAAATCAAAACTGATGCTAAAGACGGCTACACAGCTGTTCAAATCGCTTCGGTTCCTAAAAAAGCAAAAAATTCTTCAAAAGCTGAAATCGGTCACTTAAAAGGTGCTGGTTTTGAAACTGGCGCTCGCTATGTTAGAGAGATTCGCCAAGCTATTCCTGAAGGTGCTGCTTTGGGTGCTTTAGTTTCTATCGACAGTTTAACAACTGGTGATTTAGTTAAAATTACTTCTAAATCTAAAGGTAAAGGTTTCCAAGGTTCTGTAAGAAGATGGGGCTTTGCTGGAGGTCCTGCATCTCACGGTTCTAAATTCCACAGAAGACCAGGTTCGAGCGGTAACAGAACATGGCCGGGTCGCGTAATGCCAGGTAAGAAATTTCCAGGTCATTTAGGTGATGAGACTGTAACTGTTCGTAATGTTGAAGTTATCGGTATCAACTCTGACGAGGGTGTAGTTTTTGTTAAAGGACCTGTTCCTGGCAGCAAAAATACTCTTGTGAAATTGGTTAAGGAGTAACAATGGCTACAGTTAATGTATTAAATTGGAAAAAAGAAAAAGTTGGTCAGCTGGAGTTAAACTCTGACACTTTTGAAGTTGAAGTAAAAAAAGACGTTCTACACTCTGTAGTTAAATGGCAATTAGCTTGCCGTCGTCAAGGTACTCACATGACTAAAACAAAAGGTTTAGTGAGTGGTGGTGGTAAAAAGCCATTTAAACAAAAAGGTACTGGTAACGCTCGTCAAGGTTCTACAAGATCTCCATTGATGCCTGGCGGTGGTACTATGTTCGGTCCGGTTCCACGTTCTTATGGATATGTTCTTCCTAAAAAAGTAAGAAAAGTAGCTCTTAAAATGGCTTTATCTCACTTATTAAAAGAAGGAAAATTGTCTGTTGTTGATTCAATGAGCTCTGAAGGTAAAACGACTGAGTTAAATAAACGTCTTAAAGGCTTCGGTGTTGCTAAGGCAGTTTTAGTTGATAATGCTTCAAACGTAAACTTTGGCAGAGCGGCAAAAAACTTGGTTAATTACAAATACTTCTCAGTAGATGGATTAAATGTATTTGACCTTTTAAAATACGATTATGCAGTTATCACTAAAGATTCTGTAGCTAAAATCGTAGAGAAATGCTCAACGGAGAACTAAGATGAAACAATTTGTTAAATCTCCTCTAATTACAGAAAAAAACACAATGTTAGCTGAAGCTGGCGTTTATGTGTTCAAAGTTGATTTGTCATCTTCAAAAGATCAAATCAAAAAAGAAATTGAAAACAACTTTAATGTTAAAGTTAAAAAAGTACGTACATCAGTATGTAGAGACGATATGCGATATTCTCGTTTTGGTTTAACTAAACCAAAAAAATGGAAAAAAGCATACATTCAACTTGCTGAGGGACAAAAAATCTCTTTATTTGAGGGAGCGTAGTCTATGGGTTTGAAAGTATTTGGCGCAAGATCTCATGCAAGTCGTGGAATGGTTGGTTTCGATTTCAGCGAGATTACTAAAAAATCTCCTGAAAAATCTTTAACTGTTTCTCTTAAAAAGAAATCAGCTCGTAATAATACGGGTATGATCACTGTCCGCCATGTCGGTGGTGCTCATAAAAGAAAATACCGTTTAGTTGATTTTAAACGTACTAAATTAGAAGTGCCAGCGAAAGTTGTCGCTATTGAGTATGATCCAAACAGAACATCTCGTATTGCTTTAATTAGCTATGCAGATGGTGAAAAAGCATACATTATCGCTCCAATTGGGTTAAATGTTGGTGATACGGTTCAGTCTAGTGATAAAGCGGATATCAAACCAGGTAACTGTTTATCTTTAGCAAGTATTCCAGTGGGTACTATTATTCACAATATCGAGTTAAGACCAGGTAAAGGCGGACAAGTTTGCCGTGGAGCTGGTGCATCTGCAACTCTTGCTGGTAAAGGCGATAAGTACTGTCAAGTACGTATGCCATCTGGTGAGTTGAAACAGATTCTATCAACTTGTAAAGCATCTGTTGGTCAAGTTGGTAATACAGATAATGAAAATATTAAATTAGGTAAAGCTGGCCGTTCTAGATGGAGAGGTATTAGACCTTCTGTTCGCGGTATGGCAATGAATCCAGTTGACCATCCACTCGGTGGTGGTGAAGGTGTGGGTAAAGGTCATCACCCAGTTACACCTTGGGGTGTTCCTTGTAAAGGTTACAAAACACGCCATAATAAACGTACTGATTCATCAATCGTTAAACGTCGTAAATAGGAGTATTTGTGGCACGTTCAATTAAAAAAGGTCCATATATTGATTTGCATCTTTCGAAAAAAATCGAAAATGCTATACAAAAAAATGACAAAAAGGTAATTAAAACATGGTCTAGAAGGTCAACAATATTCCCTGAGTGTGTAGGGTTGACTTTTGCTGTGCACAATGGAAGAAAGTTTGTTCCAGTTTATGTAACTGAAAATATGATCGGTCATAAATTAGGTGAATTTGCTCCTACAAGAACTTTCCAAGGGCATGCAGAGAAAAAAGCGGCACCTGCAGCACCTGCAGCTAAGAAGTAAGGGATAGTAAATGGAATCAAAAGCGTCTTTAAAATATGCTAGAGTAGGTGCTCAAAAAGCTCGTCTTGTTGCGGATGTTGTTCGTGGTAAGTCGGTTGATGAAGCATTGAAAGTTTTAACAGTAATGAATAAAAAAACTGCTGTATTGATCAAAAAATTGATTGAATCAGCTGTTGCTAATGCTGAATACAAAAAAACTATGGCTACTGATAAAATGGTTGTTAAAACAATCACAGTTGATCAAGGCCCAGTTCTTAAAAGATTCAGACCAAGAGCTCAAGGTCGTGCTTTCGGTGTTAGAAAAAAACTTAGCCACATCAACGTCGTTTTAGGAGAGAAATAATGGGACAAAAGGTTCATCCAATTGGTTTAAGAGTTGGTGTTATTCGTTCTTGGGATTCAAGATGGTATGCTAAAGGTCAAACTTATTTTGAAAATATCCATGAAGATATTAAACTAAGAAAGTTCTTAAAAACTAAACTAAAACATGCTGGTGTTGCTAAAATCGAAATCGAAAGAGCAGCAAACAAAGTTAAATTAATTATTCACACAGCTCGCCCAGGTGTAGTTATCGGTAAAAAAGGTACTGGTATCGACACTTTAAAAGCTGAAGTGCAAAAATTAACAAAAAACGAAGTATTCTTGAGTATTCAAGAAGTTCGTAAGCCAGATACTGAGGCTCAATTAGTAGCTGAAAGTATTGCAATGCAATTAGAAAAACGTATCTCTTGGAGAAGAGCTTTGAAAAAAGCTATCGCAGCTGCTATTAAAGGTGGCGTAAGAGGTATTAAAATTAGAGTTTCTGGTCGTTTAGATGGAGCGGAAATCGCAAGATCTGAATGGTATAATGAAAAATCTGTTCCTTTACATACTTTAAGAGCTGACATTGATTACGGTACAGCTGAAGCATTAACAGCTTATGGTATTATTGGAATGAAAGTATGGATTTACAAAGGTGATATTTTATCAGCTCGTGAGGTTCAGGAGGTAAATCGTGTTAAGTCCTAAACGTGTTAAATGGAGAAAACAATTTATCGGTCGTTCTCGTGGTTTAGCCTACAGAGGTTCGAACCTAGATTTCGGTGACTTCGGTTTACAAGCTGCTGAGCATGGTCATTTGACTGCTCGTCAGTTAGAAGCAGGTCGTATTGCGATTGCTAGAACTGTAAAACGTGGTGGTAAAATTTGGTGTCGTGTGTTTCCAGATCTACCAGTTACTAAAAAACCTGCTGAAACTCGTATGGGTAGCGGTAAAGGTAATCCAGAATTTTGGGTAGCTCGTGTTTTACCTGGAAAAGTTTTGTTTGAAATGAACGGTGTTACTAAAGAACAAGCTCAAGAAGCATTTTTAAGAGCTGCTCATAAACTTCCGTTTAAAACTAAGTTCTTAGAAAGAACGTAGAGAGAAGCTAATATGAAATACGCAGATATTGAAAATAAATCTTTGCAGGATTTAATTAAGCAAAAAAATGAGTTAACGACTCAGTTGTTTGAAATGAAAATGAAAAACTCTCTTGGTCAATTATCTAACCCTCTACAAATTAGATTTGTTAGAAAAGATATTGCTAAAATTAACACTGCAATCGTTAAAAAGAGTGTGAGGTAGTTACATGGCAACAACAAATACATCGACTAGAGGTCGTAGAGTTGAATTACAAGGTGAAGTTATTGCAAACAAAATGCAAAAAACTATATCTGTATTAGTATACAGAATGGTTAGACATGCTAAGTATGGTAAATATATCAGAAAGTCTTCAGTTATTAAGGCTCATGATGAAAACCAAACTTCAAAAGTTGGCGATACAGTAAAAATTTATGAAACGAAACCAATCAGCAAAACCAAAAAATGGACTCTTGCTGCTGTGTTGAGTTCTACTAAGTAGGATTTTTTATGATACAAATGCAATCAAGATTAAATGTAGCTGATAATTCTGGTGCGAAAGAAGTAATGTGCATCAAGGTATTAGGTGGATCAAAAAGAAGATTTGCATCCATCGGTGATATTATCATCGTTTCGATTAAAGAGGCTATCCCTACTGCAAAAGTTAAAAAAGGTGACGTAGCTAAAGCTGTTATCGTAAGAACAGTTCAAAAGCTTAGACGCCCAGATGGAAGTTATATCCGTTTTGACGATAACTCTGCAGTGTTGATTAACGCATCTAAAGAGCCTATTGGAACGCGTATTTTTGGACCTGTAGCGAGAGAGTTAAGAGCAAAGCAATTCGTTAAAATTGTTTCTCTAGCTCCTGAAGTAATTTAAGGATTTTTATGAATAGACTTAATGAACAATACAAAAATGAAATCGTTCCTCACTTAACTAAACAATTAGGCTACAAAAGCACTATGCAAGTTCCTCGCTTAGAGAAAATTGTTATCAGTGTTTGTACTAGTGAAGCTGTTCAAAATCCTAAAATTGTGAACGGAATTGTTGAAGAAATTTCAGCAATCGCTGGTCAAAAAGCAGTTGTTACTAAAGCTAAAAAAGCCATTTCTAACTTTAAATTAAGAAAAGGTATTCCGTTGGGAGTACGTGTTACTTTAAGAAGAGAGAGAATGTGGTCTTTCCTAGATCGTTTACAAACTCTTGCGTTACCGCGCGTACGTGACTTTAGAGGTCTACCTAATAAAGGTTTCGACGGTCGTGGTAACTATAACATGGGTTTAAAAGAACAAATCGTTTTCCCAGAAATTAACTACGATAAAATTGATAAAGTTAGAGGTATGAATATTACTATTTGTACTACAGCTGGAAACGACAACGATGGTAAAGCCTTATTAGAAGCTTTAGGCTTACCTTTCAGAAAGTAGTGATTTTATGGCAAGAAAAGCAAGTGTTGAAAAAAACAATAAAAGAAAAGCTATTTCTTCTAAGTACTGGAAGTATAGAAAAGAATTAAGAGATAAAGCTGTTGATATGAAATTGTCTGATGAAGAAAGAGATGCTGCTCGTAAAAAGTTGCAAGCTCTTCCTAAGAATACAAATCCAAACAGAGTTATCACTCGTTGTGAAATAACAGGCAGACCACGTGGTAACTACAAAAAGTTTGGTCTTTGCAGAATTATTTTTAGACAATTAGCCCTTGAAGGTAAACTTCCAGGCGTAACTAAAGCAAGCTGGTAGGAGTTTTCAATGGATACAATAGCACAAATGCTAACTATTATCAGAAATGGTTCGAGTGCAAAACTTGAAAAAGTTGATATGCCTTCTTCTAAATTGAGAGAAAATGTTGCTAAAATTCTTTCTGATAATGGTTTTATCAGAAGTTTCAAAGTAGCTAAAGACAGTAAACAAGGTATTATGAGAATTTACTTGAAGTACGACGATGCTGGTAACCCAGCGTTGAGCGCACTTCAAAAATTGAGTAAACCAGGTAAACGTGTTTATGTTGCATCAAATGAAATTCCGACTGTTCGTTCTGGTACTGGAATGTGCGTTCTTAGTACTAACAAAGGTCTTTTAACAGGTAAAGAAGCCCAAAAACAAAATGTTGGCGGCGAGCTTCTTTGCACAGTTTGGTAGGTTCAAATGTCAAGAATTGGAAAATACCCAGTAAATATAGATGACAAAGCTACAGTGACTGTAAGTGGTCAAACTGTAACTGTTAAAGGTGGTAAATCAGCTTTAACTTATGTTTTGAATACAAAAATTACTCCAAAACTAGAAGGTAAAACTGTAGTTTTATCAAGAGCAGATGATTCGAAAGAATCTAAATCTCTACACGGTCTTTACAAAGTTCTTATTCAGAATGCTGTTAAAGGTGTAACTGCTGGTTTTACAACTTCATTAGAAATGCATGGAGTTGGTTACAGAGGTGCTGTGAATGGTAAAAAACTTGAATTATCTTTAGGTTTTTCTCATCCAGTTATTTTTGATATTCCAGAAGGAATTGAAATTAAAGTAGATAAGCAAACAACTGTAGTTGTAACTGGTGCTGATAAAGCGTTAGTTGGACAAGTTGCTGCTAAAATTAGATCTTTTAGACCACCAGAGCCTTACTTAGGTAAAGGTGTAAGATATGTCGGCGAGCAAATTAGAAGAAAAGCCGGTAAATCTGCTGGTAAATAGGGGTAACATATGAAACTAAATTATTCTAAACATACATCTGCGAAAACTGTAAATAGACTTAAAAAGAAAATCAGAATTCGCAAAGTTGTTAAAGGTACTTCAGAAAGACCAAGATTATGTGTTTACCGTAGTGCTAAACATATTTATGCTCAAATCATCAATGATGAAGCTCAGACAACAATATTGTCCTCATCTTCTTTATCTGCTGATTTGAAAAATGGAAGCAAAGATTCTGCTAAAAAAATTGGTATTCAGTTGGCTGCAGAAGCTAAGAAAAAAGGAATTACTAATGTCGTTTTTGACCGTAATGGTTTTATTTACCATGGACGAGTTCAGGCATTAGCAGATGGAGCCCGCGAGGGTGGATTAAACTTCTAGTTGGGGTGATCGTGGAAAAATTAAATACAAATGAATTCGAAGAAAAAGTAGTAGCGATCAACCGTGTTACTAAAGTTGTTAAGGGTGGTCGTAGATTTTCATTCGCAGCACTAGTTGTTGTTGGTGATAAATTAGGAAGCGTTGGCTTTGGTAATGGTAAAGCTGGCGAAGTTCCTGAAGCTATCGGTAAAGCTACACGCTCTGCAAAAAAAGCGTGTTCTACTGTGAGCCTAAAAGACGGTACTATTCCTCATGAGGTTATCGGTAAGTTTGGTTCTGCCAAAGTTATTATGAAACCAGCTGCGGCAGGTACTGGCGTTATAGCTGGCGGTGCTGTTCGTGCTGTTCTTGAGTCAGTAGGCGTTAAAGATATTTTAACTAAGTGTGTTGGTACTCGTAATCCACACAATGCTGTGAGAGCCACTTTAGATGGTTTAAAACAGCTTAAAAAAGCTGGGGTGTAATCATGGCTAAAAAGTTTGTCGTTACATTAAAAAAATCTTTAATAGCATGTTCTGAAACTCAAAGAAAAACTGTAACTGGTTTAGGACTTAAAAAAATCAACAGTTCAGTTGAACTTGCTGACAATGCTGCAAATCGTGGTCAGTTATTTAAAATTCAACATTTAATTGATATTAAAGTCGTTAAGTAATCGGGGATAATATGAGTTTATTAAAGTCATTACAACCTAAAGATGGATCTACTCACTATCGTAAAAGAGTAGGCCGTGGTATTGGATCTGGTCTTGGAGGTACTTCAGGTAAGGGTCATAAAGGTCAGTTAGCTAGAACTGGCGGCAAAGTTAGAAGAGGTTTTGAGGGTGGTCAGACTCCACTTTCTAGACGTTTACCTAAGTTTGGATTTACTAATGCTGCATTTGCTGCAAACTATGAAGTGATCAATTTATCAACTTTGAATAAATTCAAAGGCGACGTTGACGCTGCGGTTCTTTACAAAGCTAAATTGTTAAAGAAAAATTCAAAGTTTAAGGTTCTTGCAAAAGGCGAATTGAAATCTGTAATCAATTTAAAAGTTAATTACATTAGTAAAAATGCCCAAGCAGCGATTGAAAAACTTGGTGGTAAAGTAGAGGTAATTAAATAGTGAGCCAAAGCACATCCGACAACAAAAGTACGAACAACTTGAAATCAAAAATTTTATTCACACTAATATGCTTGGCCATATATAGGATTGGTGTACACATACCAACTCCTGGTGTTGATGGAAATGCAGTGTCTGAGTTTTTTAACTCTCAAAATAGAGGCATTTTTGGTTTGTTCAATACTTTTACCGGTGGTGCTTTGTCGCAATTTTCTATTTTTGCTTTAGGTATTATGCCTTATATTTCGGCGTCGATTATTTTTCAATTATTGACGTCTGCAATTCCTTTTCTTGAGTCGCTCAAAAAAGAAGGCGAAACAGGAAGAAAAAAAATTACTCAATATACTAAATATGCCACAATAGTTTTGGCTGTAATCCAAGGCTATGGAATTAGCTCTTGGTTGTCTTCTCAAGTTCTTCCGGATGGAAGGCTCTTAATCACTTCAGGTACTTTAGGTATATACTATTTCAAACTTGTCACTATAATTACTTTAGTAGCAGGTACATCTTTTGTTATGTGGTTGGGTGATCAGATTAGCGAACGTGGTATTGGTAATGGATCATCTATGATCATTTTCACAGGTATTGCATCGAGTATTCCTTCAGCATCTCAACATTTATTCGATTTAATTAAAACAAAAGAAATCAACTTTATGGTAGCGTTGCTACTTTTAGCATTTATGGTTGCTGTTATATTTGCTGTCATTTACATGGAAGTTGCTCAAAGACGTATTTCTATACAGTATAGTCAAAAGCTATCAAATGGTGGCATGTCGTCACAAGCTACTAGTCACTTGCCGATCAAAATCAATTTCCCTGGCGTTATCCCTCCAATTTTTGCCAGCTCTTTACTTATGTTTCCAGCTACATTGGCTCAATTCACTAACGTTGCTTGGCTTAAAGCACTTAGTGAAGCTATTAATCCTAACGGTGTAGTATTTAATATTATCTTTGTAGCTTTAATTATTTTCTTTTCTTTTTTCTATACAGACATTGTTTTCAATGCTGATGAGGTTTCAGAAAACCTTAAGAAAACGGGTGCTTTTGTTCCTGGGATACGAGCTGGAAAAAGCACTGCTGATTTTATCAGATACGTTTTAGATCGTATCAATGTTTTAGGTTGTTTCTATCTATGTGTAATTTGTATTCTTCCTGGATTGTTGGTTAAAGGATTTAACATCCCTTTTCAGTTCGGTGGAACTAGTTTATTGATTTTGGTTGGGGTTGCTATAGATACATCTCAACAAATTCAATCTCATTTACTTTCTCAAAAATATGATTCTTTCTTAAAAGGTACAAAAATTCGTAGCAGGAGGGTTCAGTTTTGAACATTCTGTTTATAGGGGCTCCTGGATCTGGTAAAGGTACTCAATCCAGAGAGTTGACGGAAAAATTCAACTTTGTCCAATTAAGCACTGGTGATTTACTAAGATCTGCAATAAAAGAAAAAACAGAACTTGGTTTAAAAGCTAGCTCATATATGGATAAAGGCCAATTGGTTCCGGATGCTTTAATTTTAGACTTAGTTCAAAGTTTTATTACTTCTCACTCTGGAAAATCCGTCATTTTTGATGGTTTTCCAAGAACTGTTGAACAAGCTAAAAGCTTGAGAAAAATGCTTGAGTCTATCGGGCAAAAAATTGATAGTGTTATTTATTTTAAGATCAATCCTCAGATCTTGATTGATCGTCTAACTGGGCGTAGAACTTGTGCAAACTGTGGAGAAATTTTCCATGTTCACACTAAACCTTCAACTAAAGGTGATAAATGTGACAAATGTGGTGGGGAATTAGTGCATAGGAAAGATGACCATGCTGACGTGATATCAGAGCGGCTAAAACAATTTGAAACTAATACTAGTCCTACGATTGACTATTTTCGTGAGACCGGTGATTTGGTAGTGGTCAATGGTGAGCTACAGCCAGATATAGTTTTCAAAGAGATCAAAAAATCACTAAATATCTAGAATTATACTAGACATAAAAAAAGTTAATGATTATAACAAAATCCTTTTGTGAGGAAATCTATGAAAGTTAGACCTTCGGTTAAAAAAATTTGTAATAAATGCAAAGTGATCAAACGTAAAGGTGTTGTCAGAGTGATCTGTGAGAACTCTAAACACAAGCAAAGGCAGGGTTAATTTATGGCACGTTTAATGGGTATAGACTTACCTAGAAATAAAAGAGTAGAAGTTGCTCTTACTTATATCTTTGGAATTGGTAGACCTAGAGCAAAACAAATTTGCTCAACTGTCGGAGTTCCTGCTGAGCAAAGAACAGACGCGTTAACAGACGAACAAATCGCGCAAATGCGTGCTTTGATTGAAGCCAACTTCAAAGTTGAAGGTGATCTTCGTCGTGATATCAGTATGTCAATTAAACGATTAACTGATGTTAACTGTTACCGTGGTTCTAGACACAGAAAATCACTACCAGTTAGAGGACAAAATACTCGTTCGAATGCAAGAACACGTAAAGGTCCTAAGAAAACTGTAGCTAACAAGAAAAAAGCAGTATAGGTAAGGTGAAATAATGGCTACTCCAAATAATAATACTGAAAAAAAAGTTACTAAAAAGAAAGTTAAGAAAAACGTTGTTCAAGGACAATGTCATATTAACGCTGGCTTCGGTAACGTTATCGTAACATTTACAGATCCTTCTGGTGATACAGTATCTTGGTCTTCTGCTGGACATATGGGATTTAAAGGTTCTCGTAAAGGAACTCCTTTCGCAGCACAAGTTACTACTGAAGATGCAGCAAAAAAAGCAATGGAAAGCGGTATGAAAACTGTTGAAGTTTTCTTGACTGGCCCTGGTGCTGGTCGTGAGCCTGCAATTCGTGCTTTAGCTGGTACTGGTATGAGAATTTTGTCACTTAAAGATGTTACACCGGTTCCTCATAATGGATGCCGTCCACCGAAAAGAAGAAGAATTTAATAGGGGAATTTATGAGTTGTGTTAATAGTTCTGTTTGTAAACTATGCAGAAGAGAAAATACGAAACTTTTCTTAAAAGGTGACAGATGTTTCTCTGATAAATGTTCATTCGAAAGAAGACCATACCCTCCAGGTCAACATGGTCAATCAAGATTGAAGTTCTCTGAGTATGCATTACAGCTTAGAGAAAAACAAAAAGCTAAAAGATATTATGGATTGTCTGAAAAGCAATTCAGAAAATATTTTTACAATGCTGATCAATCAAAAGAAATCACAGGTACTGAGTTATTAAAATACTTAGAACTTAGATTAGATAATGTTGTGTATACACTTGGTTTTGCTAGCTCTCGTAGAGAAGCGCGCCAATTGATTTCACACAATCACTTTAATGTTAATGGTAAAAGAGTTAACATTGCGAGCTATATCGTTAAAAAAGGTGACGTTATTGAAGTTACTCAAAAAAGCAAAGAGGTAAATAAAGTTCTTGCTGGAATTCAAGCTGTAGCGCGTAGAACAATTCCAAGCTGGCTAGAAGCTGATCATTCTGCTTTCAAAGGTACAGTAAAAGATGTACCATCTAGAGATGAGATTTCTATACCAGTAGAAGAAAGCATGATCGTTGAGTACTACTCACGATAGTTAGGAGTGTTGTAATGCAAGAACATTATTTTAAATTCTGGAGAGAGTTAATCAAACCAAAAGGCTTCGAAATTGAGCGTGATACTCAAACTTCTGAGTACGCAAAATTTATCGTGAAGCCTCTAGAGAGAGGTTTTGGTGTTACTCTTGGGAATTCTTTAAGAAGAATTCTTTTGAGCTCTATGATGGGTTCTGCAGTTACTGCAGTTAAACTTGATGGGGTTTTACATGAGTTTTCAACTATGCCGGACGTTCTTGAAGATGTATCTGATGTAATTTTGAACTTGAAACAAGTTCGTTTTCGTCAGCACTCTGCAGAGACATTTACATTGAGAATCAGCAAAAAAGGCCCAGGCGTTGTAACAGCTGCGGATATCATTACTAACGATAAAATCGAAGTTTTGAATCCACACCAGCACATAGCAACTCTAGGTAATAATGCAAATTTCAATGCTGAGTTGATTGTTTCTTACGGAAGAGGTTATTCTCCTGTAGAAAACAGATCTGAGCAATTACCTGTTGGTTATATTGCTGTTGATGCTCTTCATTCTCCGATCAGAAAAGTAAACTATGCAGTATCAAATGCTCGCGTAGGTCAAAGAACAGATTATGATTCTTTGGCTTTAGAGGTTTGGACTGACGGCTCTATTAAGCCTGACGAATCAGTATCATTAGCTTCAAAAATATTAAAAGAACAGTTACAAATTTTCTTAACTTTTGATGAGTCTCTTGAACCAAGTGACGAAATCAAATCTATGGGTAACTCAACTCTTAATGAAAACTTATTCAGATCAGTTGATGATCTTGAGTTAAGTGTTAGATCTGCTAACTGTTTGAAAAATGCTAATATTAGATATATTGGCGAACTAGTTGTTAGATCTGAAGCTGAGATGCTTAAAACTAAAAACTTTGGTCGTAAATCATTAAACGAAATCAAAGAAATTTTAGTTGAAATGGGTCTTGGTTTAGGAATGAAAATTGATGGATGGCCACCTCCAGGTTGGGATCCAAATATTCCGCCAGTTAAAAGAGAATCTTAATCTGTTAAGTAAGTAAAAGGATTATAAAATGGCATCACACCGTCGTTTAGTTAAACATTTTAGTAGAAAATCGGGACCACGTAAGGCGTTATTAAGAGGATTAATGAATTCTCTAGTTGAGCATGGCCGTATCAAAACAACTGTTGCAAAAGCAAAAGAAGTTAAAAGACATATCGAAAAAGCAATCACTCTTGGCAAAAAAGGTGATTTAAATGCGACTCGTCTATTAATCTCTAGATTAGCTAATCAAGAAGCAGCATTATCAATCGTAAAAGATATTTCTCCTCGTTTTAAAGAACGCGCTGGTGGATACACACGTGTTATTAAAATCGGTAGAAGACCAGGTGATGCAGCTGAAATGGCATTTCTTGAGTTTGTTGACTTTGACTTTAAAGCCAAAGCAAAAGCAGCTAAATCTGATAAAAAAGAAGATAAAGCAGCTAAAAAAGCTGAAAGCAAAACTAAAAAAATTGCTTCAGTTGCTAAAGCTAAATCGAAAAAAGTTGTTCGTAAGATCCAGTCTAAATCTAGATCTTATAACTTTGCACAAAAATAGTTTTATACAAAAAATAAACTTTAAGAAAACCTCGGTCAAAACCGGGGTTTTTTTTTGTCTTAAAAGAGTATTTTTTTGCGTAGGGTTTTTAGTAATTTAAATTTCATTCATATTGATTTATAGTTATTTTATGAAAAAAAGAATTTTGATTGTTTTTGTTTTGTTTGCGGTAATGGCTGTTGGAGCTGTTTTTTACGTTAAAAATTATTTTTATTACTCAAAAAAAACTGAGATAGCTAAGGCTGTAGAAATTGATAAGAAATTAGTTTTAGAGACGTTTAATAAAAACAGCAAAGAATTTCTCAATTCAGATGGTAAGAGCTTTGATACTATCAGTGGATTTAATATCCAAAACTTTGTATTAGAAGTTCCTGATAATGAACTTATTGTGCATTTTTGGGCTTCTTGGTGTGATCCTTGTATAAATGAAATTCCAGATTTGTTAGATTATCTAAATCGTCGACAGAATGATATTGTTCAAAAAAAATTGTCAGTCGTTTTGGTATCATTAGATTATGACATTGAGTCTTTAAATAAGTTTTTAAAAAGCTTTCCACACTTAAAGGATAGTCAATATTTACTTTTAATGGATAAGCAAGGCTTGTTTCAGAAGACTTTTGATATTGATCGCGTTCCTTCAACGTTTTTTATCAAGGATAAATCTGTAGAAAAATATCTAACAGTTGTGGACTGGAAACGTAAATAATTGTTCGTTAAAAAGTAAAGATCATTTATTTTTTGCGGTGGTAGGCACTCTGAATAATTCTATTGAAGTAATTAACGAATGAAGAGGCTTACGAAGTTAAGAGTTAAGAGAATCCGCGATCAGCTCTTATCAGAACTGATCGTATGGATTGTGTGTGTCAGTAATTAAAAGCCGAACTTGCTTTTAAGGTCATCAAGGGCTTTTTGACCTTCTTGCTGAAGCTTGTTTTTGGCTTTGTTTTCGATATCTTTTTTGGCTTGATTTATTTTTTCGTCAGCCACTGCTTTTTGAGTATTGAGTTTTGATTCTGCACTCGTAGCATCGCCAAGATATCCTTTAGTAAGTCCGCTCATTTGCTTTTCAAGATCGGCTTTTTGCTTTCCGATGACCCCATCAATTTTTTCCTTAATCTCTTTATTGATGTCATCGATTTTTTGTTGGATTGATCCTGTAAGGGCTTTCTCTAGTTTTTCACCAAGAGAAGAATTAACTTCGAGTTTTAAATCAGCTAAAGCTCCATTAGCTTTTGCATTGAGATCGAAATTTTGAATTTGTGCAAAACTTGATTTTAGAATTTCGTCTATAGTTTTTTCTTTAGCACTGACTTCGAATTTTGCATTGTTAAAATCATTTTTAATATCAAGCACATAGTTTTGAAAACCAATAGTCTGAGCTTTTACTGCAACTGATAGAGTTGGATTTGGTAAGCTAATTTGACCATCATCGCTCTTTAAAAGATCAAGAGTTTTCAGGCCTAAACTAGCAATGTTAAAATTAAATTTAGCCTCAGGCTCGTCGCCCAAATTATTTAGCACAGCATCGAACTTAAGCCCTGAGATGTTTTGAGGCTTAATGTCGCCGCTTATGTGCATTTCAGTTGGTTTGCCGATTTGTCTTTGATTTGAAACGATATTTAAAATTTGCCCGCTGATGTTGCCGTAATTAGCCTGTGCGTTTGATTGAGTACTGATTTTAATTTTTTGAATCCAAAATAATGGATATCCATTGGCGACTGGAAATTCATAACTCGTGCCGCGCTCACGAGGGTGAGGAACAAGTGTATCCGAAGCTATTTCAGGATCTTGTTTTTTATTTTTTTTGCCAGCAAGTAATTTATTTGGATTAGTTTTGTCATCAACCATCTTAGAATATTTAGCTGGCAAATATTTCTTAGATAATTCGTTAAGACGATTTAATTTACTAAGATAAGGAGTTAAATAATCCATAAACATAGATTGAGCAATTTGGCTTGCACTGATTTTAGGGATTTTCATGTGCTCTTTGATTTTTGAAACGTCTTCTTTGACTTGTTTATCAAGAGTTTCATAATCTTTTTTTAATGCATCTAAATCATTTGTAAAAAACTTTTTGGTGTCATCAACAGTTTTGACTTTTTCTTCGACATCTTTTTTAAGATCGTTGATTTGTTTTACTGCAGCTTCTAGTTCCTGTGGGTTTTTAAAATCTTTGACCTTAATAGCATCAAACTTTGTTTTGATGTTTTTGTAATCAGAGTCTTTAGGCAAAGTTTTAATTTTTTCGTCCCAATCTTTTTGTTTACCTTGCCATTTTGTTTTGAACTCATCAGCCATTTTTTTAGATAGCATCTGAGATTCAATTTGAGCTAATTGATCTTTGTAGTCCCCAGTTTTAAGAAAGCTACTTAAATCGCCGAGTAAGTTTTCTTTATTTTTTTCTTCGACTTTGTTTAAAGCTTTGTCTTGTAATTGTGAGGCTAGGCTTGGGCCTTCGTTCTTTTTAGGTGGTTCTGGAGGTGCTACTTTTCCGCGATATGATCTTTTTGACATCAGCTGAATATTTTCTGCAGCCATTTCTTCAACGACAAATTTTAATTTAAGAAGAGCATTCCAATTGACATCAAATCGAACTGATCCGATTTCAATCGTATTGAAATCAGGATTTTCGGCATCAGTCATTTGAATATCATGAATTGCAACGTTTCCATTTAAAAACGAAGATTTAAAAGAACCGATATTAACTTCGGCTCCAGTTGCTTTATAGCCACCCCATTCAATTGCAGATTTAACAAGGCTGTCAAAAAATAATGTGAAGAATAAAACAAGAGCTACCGTAAAAATAGTAAATGGAATAACAGCAGACCAACGGATAAGTCCACCTTTGTATACTTTTGGTTTTTTTTGGTTTTTAGTCGTTTGAGATTCGTTTTGAGTTGTCATTTTTAATTATCCTAATGAGTTTTGGAGATAGTTGTAAAATAGTCTACTTAGTAAGTTGATTGTCAAATTGGACATTCTATACACAAAGCCGGAAGGCTTTGTGCTCTAATTAACTGCTCGTTACATCTTGGTATTTGCTATACAGAAGATAAAATTTAGAAGCTTTAAATGCTTTCCAAAGTTTTGATTCTTCAAATTTGTGCACAACTTTTTCTCTGTATTGAATAATAAGCTTATTAAACATAAAATATAAAATAGGGCTTATGATCAGGACAAAAATAAAACTACCCATGACAATCGAATTATTAAAACGAGTATACGGAATAACAGGCAAGTTATAGAGAGTTGTCCATAGTGGACGCAGTGATTCAGATTCAAGAGTGGCCTTACCCAATATGTCGGCTATTGGATCAGCTAAGAATGCTACAAACTTAAAAACAAAAGCTGATAAAAAAGCCGCGCCAAATTGAACTTTGAAAAAAAATAAAATCATAAAAATTAAAAAAGTTTGCAGACTAAAAAAAGGAGAAAAACCAAGAAAGGCACCTAGTGTTAATCCCCAGGCAATTTGTTTCGTGCCATTTTCAGAATGAAGCAAAGTGATAAATTTAAAAAACTGATTCAAGAGTAATGTCATATTAAACCCTTCCGCTGTTGTTTATAAGGACAGCTATTTTTAGTAAATAGATACAAAAAAACTATAGTCTAAGCGTAAAGAAACTCAAACTAAAGAGCAAGGTAGTTGTTGTTGTATTTAAGACATTTCTAAATTTGGAATAAAGTTGCTAGCTAGGGCTTTCAGTCGAGACATCGGCTTTGGATCTAGCGAAAAAATAACCACCAGGCAAACTCAGGATAAGATTAAAAAATTGCATAAGACTAATTGCTGTAGAAACAGCGGTCGCTGTTGGTGTGTTAATCATTGAAAAAATAAAAAAGAACGCAGCTTGTCCAACGCCTATGCCAGCAGGGGTCAGGGGAATTGCAGAAGCCATAAATGCAAAACAACCCAGTGGTAAAAATACAAAAATAGAGACTGTGCTTTGAGTTATTTGGTAATTTACTAAATAAAGAAAGCCAATAGATAAACACTGTGAAATGAAACTGATTCCAATGATTTTAAGAAAAAATGTACTCTTAAGAGTTTTCTCTATATTGAGTTGGATTTGCTCGGCCATCTGTATAATTTTAATGAGGATATTGAATTTAAAGTGAGCTTTAATTCTTGGAAATATTTTTTTTGAGTGATACAGAAACAGTAATCCGCAACAAGCAATAATTAATAAAACCACAGAGATGTTAAATAATCTCAACATATGATCAGGTAAGCCTTTAAAAAATTCGATAAATAAAAATACAGCTGAAAATAAAATTAATGCAAATAATCCAAGTACACGATCGACTGTAATAAGAGCAAAACTGGTTTTTTTGGGGACATGATATTTTTCTGATAAATTTAAAGCTTTAACAACATCGCCACCAACTCCACTCGGTATAAAAAAATTAAAAAAACTTCCGATTAGAGTTTCTCGAATGGCATGTGAAAGAGGGTAGCTTGGTTCTTCAAGATTAACTAAAGCTTTCCACCGCCAAGCAAAGACACAGATTTGTAAGCTGAAGGCCACAAGCCCAGCAACAACAATTAACGGATCTTTTAAGCTTTCAGAAAGTTGTTTAATATCAATAAAACCTAGCTTTAAAACTAAAGCTAGAAGTATGAATGATATAATAATACGCGAGTACTTTTTTAAAAATAACATTGAAAAAACGAATTATCCCAAAGTGTGTGTGTTAAAAATATTTTTTAAATTTTTAAGTACATTTTCTAAATTGCGTAGAGGTAATGAAGTTGGTCCGTCGCAAAGAGCTTTTTCTGGGTTTGGATGTGTTTCAACAAAAATACCATCAACACCCACAGCCATAGCGGCACGGGCTAAAGGCCACACCATATCACCACGGCCACCACTTGACTCACCAGTTGCTCCTGGCAATTGAGTTGAGTGCGTGCAGTCCATAATGACCGGATAGCCAAGTCTGCGCATTTCAACTAATCCTGTCATATCGTTAATCAAACGATTGTAGCCAAATGTTGTACCTCTTTCACAAAGAAGTAATTTGTCATTACCAGATTGAATAGCTTTTTGCGCGATGGCTTTCATATCCCAAGGAGCTAAAAACTGACCTTTTTTGATATGAATAACTCTGTTTGTTTTAGCTGCGGCTACAAGTAAATCAGTCTGGCGAGATAAAAATGCAGGAATTTGTAAAACTTCGGCATACTGGGCAGTTTCTTCAACTTGAATTGTTTCGTGAACATCAGTTAAAAAATTACAACCAACAGAAACTTTAATTTTTTCTAAAGATTTGAGCGCTTGGTTCATTCCTGGTCCGCGAAAGCTTTTTATACTTTGGCGGTTCGCTTTATCGAATGAACATTTCAGAACCCACGGAATACCCAGTGACTGAGTAACTCTTTTGATTTCTTGAGCTGTTTCGATAACCATGGCTTCGTCTTCAATAATATCTGGACCGGCAAATAAAACGAAGCTCTTGCGATCACCCCATGTGATGTTTCCAAATTTAGATTGAAGTTCAACTGTTTTAGCGAGTGGTAGAAATTCTTGTTTAAATTCGTTCATGGGGGATCCTTACTCAGTCATTGTACTGTTTAAATTCAGCAGTGATTGTCCTAAGATTTCGCTGAGAATTCAACTGCTGTTTTAACAGCATCAACAACTTTTTGCTGAGTTTCTTTATTCATATCAGGGAACATTGGTAAACTAATAACATGTTGTGCAGCCCAGCGTGAGTGTGTGATGTCATGGCGCTGAGGAGTGTGTTTTGCGTACCAAGGTTGATCAGCCATTGTCATAGGGTAATGAACAGTTGTTGGAACGCCAAGTTCTTGCATTTTCTTTTGGAATATATCGCGTTTAGTTATAGTGACTGTGTATTGTGCCCAGACGCTTGTGTTGCCTGGTTTTACAAGCGGAGTTGAAAACTGCGGGTCAAATTTTTCAAGACCGACAAATGATGATGAGAAAAATTGCGCAATTTTGTTACGTTGTTCAACTTCCCAATCATAACGCTCTAGTTTTGCTAGTAAAATAGCACATTGAATCGTATCAAGACGGCCATTCACTCCTAAACGAGTGTGGTAATATCTTTTTTCTGAACCGTGTTCGCGGATTTCTTTCATTGCAATGAGCAATTTATCATCATTTGTGAAGATAGCTCCACCGTCGCCATAGCAGCCAAGCGGTTTAGCTGGGTAAAAAGACGTGCCGGCAGCAGTCGTTAATGCACCACTTTTTTTGTCTTTGTATTTGGCACCATAAGATTGAGCCGTATCTTCGATTACGAATAGATTATGTTTTTTTGCGATAGCGTTAATTTCATCTAAATCAGCAACTTGTCCATAAAGAGAAACAGGCATAATGGCTTTTGTTTTAGATGTAATAGCAGCTTCGATTTTTTTAGGATCGATATTGAATGTTTTTGGATCAATATCGACATAAATAGGAGTGGCGCCAGCTAAAACGATTGTCTCGGCAGTTGCGATAAAAGAAAATGCAGTCGTAATGACTTCATCACCAGGACCAATGCCTAGTGCCATAAGAGGAATAAGTAGAGCATCTGTTCCACTGGCTACAGCTAAACAATGTTTTGATCCTGTGTGTGCAGCTAGTTTTTGTTCTAACTCAGCAACTTCTGGTCCGTTGATGTAAGCACCGCTATCCAAAACTTTTTGAATACGAGAATCAATGTTGTTTTTAAGTGCTAAGTATTGAGATTTTAAATCGATAAATGGGACTGACATAATAGGCCTCCAAAAAATTAATAATAAATCTATTATGAAGCTAAAGTTTAGTTCTGTCACGATGTGGAAAAAAAGCTTCACGCAAGCGGTAATTACTGACAGAATAAACATGATTAACTAGACCATGAACTTGGATGTTCATGCATAATAATTCAAAAAATCATTTAATTTGCAATCAAGGAAGGTTCAAAAATGACAAAGTCTTCGATTATTGGAATTTGTACTGTAGCTTCGGCTTTGACAGTTATTCCATTTACTTACGCTGCGAAAACGCAGCATCACAGTGATAGCGTTAAAAAAAGCTCTAAAATACCTGAAAAAAGAAACTATACACTTAAGCAAGATATTAATCCTTGTGATGATTTTCATGAGTATGTTTGCTCGAATGTCGAAAATTCATTTCAGTTAAGAGATGATAGAAGTTCTCATATTTTTGCATTTGAAGATTCTGATGAGCGTCTTTTAGAAAAAAAGAAAAATTTCTTTAAAAAAATTGATCAAGAAAAAAAGCTTAGTGATCGATCGTTACAAATGAAAGATTATTATAAAGCATGTATGAATGTTAAAGAGTCTACAAAAGAGGAAAAAACACTCGTTCAGAACCTCAAAGAAGAGTTAGCTTCAATTAAATCGATGAAAGAATTTGTTGAACTGAACAAACAAAATATGATGAATGAAAAATGGTCATTTATTGGGTATGAGTTGTCTGCCAATATTGATAACCCTAATATTTATGATATTACTTTCGATATCAATTTTATGTTTTTACCAGAGCATAGTTATTACGATAATAAAGAATTAACTGCTGCTTATGCTGATTTAATGACTGATTTCTTTATGACAATTTACCCCGATGGTAAACGAGATATATTTCGCAAACGAGCTGAAGCTGTCGTTGAATTTGAAAAACGTTTTAAAGTCACGTATCCGTTTCCTGCTGAGTTTAGACAAAGATGGACACAACCAAGATATGTTTCAAGAGACGATTTTTTTAAACAGACTGCAAATATTGGTTTAGAGAACTTTTTTAAACAAAATATTCCTGATAAAACATTAGTTCGTATTTTTATTCCTGAAAGTATTGCTTTTGCAAATGCAGAACTACAAAAAGAAGAAAATTTGCAAATTTTAAAAGATATTTACATGTTCAGAAGTGCACGTGGGTATATGGATGATGCTTATCCTGAACTTTTTAAAAAGCGTATGGCGTTTAGTTATAAATTTTTAGGTGGACCACCAAAAAGACCAGAGCGTCAAGAGCGTTGTACAATGTCTGTGATGGGTGCATTTAATCGTGAGTTAGATTTAGAAATGCTGCCGAGATTGTTTCCGAATTTTCCAAGTGATAAAATGTTAACTGTTGCCGAAAAAGTTAGACAGTCAATTTTGGGTGGAATTAAAGACAACACATGGTTATCGTCAAAAAGCAAAGAGGGTGCTTTAGCAAAAATTAGCAAAGCTAAATTACAACTGATCGAACCTAAAACAGATAAAGAGTGGGATTTTAAACCAATTCAAAAATATTCTGATTCTAAGCCTTATGAAAATGGCAAAAAATTAGCTTTGTTATCGCACAAAAGATCTATGGAGAAAATTCGTGAAGGCGTTAATCACGAAGCCTGGGGTATGGGACCATTAACTGTTAATGCTTATTACTCTCCTGAAGCAAATAAATTTGTAATGCCAATCGGAATATTACAGTATCCGTTTTTTGTGCCAGAGGGCGATGTTGTTGAAAACTTAGGGGCAGTTGGTGCTGTTGTAGCTCATGAACTGGGTCATGCAATTGATGACGAAGGATCTAAGTTTGATTCTGATGGTAAACTTAAACAATGGATGACTGAAGACGATGTTAAAAAGTTTAAAGAGCGAGGTCAAAAAATGATCGAGCAATTTAATAAAATTGGCCATAATGGGTCTTTAACATTGGGTGAGAATGTTGCTGATTTAGTGGGTTTAACATTTGCGTACAAAGCTGCATTTCCTGAAGGAAAAGGTTCTGTAGAAGATAAAAAGAAATTTTTTGTAGCTTATGGTCGTTTATGGTGTGGAGTTACTCGCGAAAAAATGAAAGAAATGCTACTTAAAACAGATCCACATAGCATGGGCTATGCTCGCATTAATGAACAAGTGAAGCATCAAAGTGGTTTTCAAGAGGCTTTTTCTTGTCAGCCAACAAATAAACTTTATATGAGCGAGTCAGATCGACTCACAATATGGTAGTTATTTTAGTCTTGTGAAAATTGCTGATTTAGAACTTAATCTGAAACCATTTGAGCCGTTTTTTAAATTTGAAACGGCTCATACACAAACTTTACTGGGGCATTTCATTAAGTCTCCGGTTTTTGGCAAAAAACTCAAAGTCCACCAAATTCAATTACCTGATGGCGATCAAATGAGTGTGCAAACTCATATAGGCAAAAGCCAATTTATCGTTGTCGTTTTTCATGGGCTTGGTGGTACAGCTGATTCAGATTATATGCACAGAACAGCGATCGTAGCTGATCGATTAGGGCATTCGGTGGTGTTAGTTGAACATCGTGGGGTCGGCAAAAGTAAGGGCTTTGCGCAAAAGCCATATCATTCAGGTCGTGGTGAAGATGCATCTGCTGTGAGTGAATATTTACGGCAAACATTTCCAGATAAAGTCCAAATTTTTATAGGGTTTTCACTCAGTGGAAGCGTTTTATTAAATTTGTTAACTGAAAGATTTGGCACTCATTTGCCTGATTATGGAATTGTCGTCAATGCACCGATTAAGTTGAATCACTCTTCGAGTATGTTGCAAAAAGGCTTTTCTAAATTTTATGATTTGCGATTTTACTTTATGCTTAAGAAAATGATTAAAGAGCAAGATTCTAAAGTTAAATTACCCTTGTGGGGCTCAACACAGCTCATTGATAAATTATATACATCTCAAAAATCTGGTTTTAAAGATGATCAAGATTACTATAAAATTTGTAGCACGTATCCTTATTTGAAGCAAATACGAGTGCCGACATTTGTACTCACGAGTGAAGACGATCCTTTTATAGTTTTTAAAGATTATGCAAATGCCGAGTGGAATGAGCAAACACACAGAACGTTTATCAAACATGGTGGTCATATGGGATATGTCTCACGCCGGAAAATAACACCTTTTGATCGACGCTGGTTAGATCATTATATCAATCAAGTTTTACATCAGATATCTGAATTACATCGAGTCTAGGAAATCTCATCCTCGAACAATAGACTAGAAAACAACTTAAAATTGAATCAGGTCTGCCGCCTAAAAAAAAAGCATATCAGCCTAAAAGGGTGTGCATTTTTGTACGCAAAAATAACGACCAACCCGGAGGGGATATGCAAGTTTTAAGAACCATCAGTATGATACTGATTGCTGCAGTGTTTTTTAATATTAAGGCGCAAGCAGTTGAAACAAAAGCAGCTATGAAAGAATGGACTTTTTTAGTGTTCATTAATGGACACAATAATTTAAGTCCGTTTGCAGATATGAATATTACATCAATGGAAAATGTTGGTTCAACTGATCAGCTCAACGTTGTTGTCGAATGGGGTAGTGAAAATACAAACATCACAAAAAGAATGTTCATAAAAAAAACTGGTTCTGATCATGTGAGCAAAAGCCAAGTGATGATGGAATTACCTGATCACGATATGGGAGATTACAAAAATCTTGTTAGTTTCATTGATTGGGGAGTTAAAAATTTTCCGGCTAAACATTATTTTATCGCAGTCTGGAATCATGGCAGCGGATGGCACTTTATGAATCAATCTTTATTAAAGCCTATGGATATTTCATACGATGAAGGTTCTGGTCATCATATTACAACTGAAGAGTTGGGCTTAGCGATGGCTGAAGCAAAAAAAATCATTGGTCATAATGTTGATATTTATGGAAGTGATGCCTGTTTGATGCAGATGATGGAAGTTAATGGTGAGCTTGTGGGTTCAGTTGATTATGTTGTTGGATCTCAAGAAACAGAGCCTGGCGAAGGTTGGCCATATGAGCCCTTTTTAGCTAAATGGGCTAAGCAACCAACAATGACAGCCGCACAAGTATCGGCTCTTTTGAGTCGTGAATATAAAGCGTCTTACAATGGTGGTGTGTACGGTAAAAAAACAAATACAACTTTTAGTGCAGTGGATTTAAATAAAACAGCTGATCTTTATAAAGGTGTTACGGCACTCGGGCGTAGTTTTATGAATTTAGACTTGCAGCAAATTAAACAATTACGTTCGGCAGTAGCTCAAGCTGTTAGCTTTACGTATGGTGATTATGTAGATTTAGGTGATTTGTTGGTGAAACTTAAAAACTCAAGTTTTGCTTCGAAGCTGAGTGGTCTAAATGAAACGGAATCTGCTCTTAAAAATTATGTCATTGCTGTGGATAATAATTCTGCATTTACTAAAGCAAAAGGATTATCAATTTGGTTTCCGCTATTTGATTCAACTGATATGCAAAGATACGACAATCTTAAGTCTAGTCAAGAAACAGGCTGGAATAATGCGATTCGATCTGCATTGAAACCATAATTCGTTAGAAAAAGCAAAAGTCTTGCAGGCTTTTGCTTTTTCTTGTTTTTGTTGTTAAAAACGTGATAATAGATTTATGTCTAATTCAGCTGAATTTCTTGTCGAGCTCGAAGAAAATGATGCATCTGTTGTTATGCAAAAGTGTATTGATAGTTTCTCGGACCTGATCATTAAAATTGACAATGATCCTCAGACTTATACCGCCAAAGTAAAAAGATCAGAAAATGGAAATGTTTTTGTAGAGACTACTTTTGAGGAAAAGCTCAAAACTATTTCTGAAAATGTATCGATTAAGTTTTTTTTAGGAACTGAAGTTTTTTTTGTTAAGACACCGTTACGTCTTCATGAAGAACAGCTCTGTTTTTCTGAAAAATCTAAAATTATTCAGCTTAAACGACGTAAAGAAGAGCGACATAATATACCTGAAGGTTGGCCACAGCTTGCAGCAATCTGGTCTATTCAAGACAAAACTAAAAATGATGCGACTGTTATAGATATATCTAATTCAGGGATACGTTTTGAAGTGATTAATTTAACTTTGCCTGTAGAAAAAGGTGATGTTATTCGAATTCAGTTTAAAATTAATAAAAGAACTGAAGTTGTTTGTGATGCAAAAGTTCGCTTTAAACTTAAAAAACAAAATGGTTCACATATTTTCGGGCTAGAGTTTGGACGCATTTTAGACAGTCAGAAATCACGCGTGCGAAGTGTTGTGGATGACATTATAGCGTATAATGCTATTAAATTACAAATTTAGTATATGGCATTAAATAAGATAGTTTTAAATTCACTTAAAAAATTCCCAAATGAGAAAATAGCTCTAGTCATGGCATTAGCACAAGAGTCAAATCAGAATCTGGAGAAGAGTGGATATCAAATATTTTACTCTGGCGTAGGACTTGTTAATTCTGCATTAAGCTTAGCACGATTTATTGAAAGTGTTCGTCCTGATCGAGTTATAAATTTAGGTACAGCAGGTAGTGTGAACATACCAATCGGTGAAATCGTTGAAGTGAATCGAGTTGTGCAAAGAGAGCCTGTATTATCTTTTTTAAAAAAAGAAATTTCATTAAATGTCATGACAGATCTGCACCAAGTGGTCTGCGGCAGTGCGGATCACATTGAAATGTTAAATAAAGATCAAAAGTATTCTTATGATATTGTTGATATGGAATGTTTTGCTCTTGCAAAAGTTTGTCAAAGTTATGATTTACCATTTCACTCAATTAAATTTATAACTGATTTGTCAAATCATCAAACCCAAGAGACATGGAAAACAAATTTAGAAAAATCGAGCCTGAAATTTATCGAGATTCTGAATAATTTAAACCAATGATATTTAAGGCGGAAAACAGTTAAAGTGAGTCTATCAAAAATAATCGAAATTTTAAAAAACTGGACAGAAATAAAATTTTTACTTATTGTCAGTTGTATCAGTTTATTTATTCATAGTACATTCTTGACCCATTTGATAAGCATGATGACTGTTGTGCAACTGCATGAGCTAGGGCATGCAATCGTTGCTAACTTAGGCGGTATTCTTGCAATACCCATAGGTGTGATGGGTTTCACTATGTGGTTTAGTTATGAACGTTTATATTTTTTTGTGTTTTTATTTCTGTGCGTTCAAGTTTTTTTAATATACAAGTTTTATAAGTTAGAACGTTCTTTTTTGTTTATTGTCGGAATATGTATTTTAGTCATCAATATTAAGCTTGTGTTTTTTTTACCACTTATTAAATTACATCAGTATATTTCGGCAGCAGGGCTCGCTGGAGAGATATTCTTGCCCATGGTTGGTTTAAGTTTATTCTTTTTTAAGATTGAAGACATACCAAGATGGGATTTTTGGAAATATGTCATAGCTGGATATATGACTATAGCTTATGTAGCGACTTTAAAAATGTGGTACCGGATCGTGACTCATCAACAACCTTTGCCATTTGGTTCGGCACTGAGTGTAGATGGTGCTAGTGACACCAATGGTGATTTAAACAAATTAGTCGCAGCGGGTTGGACTGAGTCGTCGATACAGCATTTTTATGTAAATTCCATTAAGTTTTCAGTTGTGATTATTTTGAGTTCAGCTATTTATCAATTGTGGATCTCATTTAATGAAAAAAGCTCAGAGTTAGAAAACTCTGAGCTTTGATTTTTTTTAACTAACGACGAGTATTCATTACTTCTTTTTGAGTACCGAGCCTGAAGAAGGGGCTGGTACTGTAGTTTTCTTCTTATCATCATCACATGGTTTTTTATCTTTCTGTGATTTGTCGTTTTTGTCGCAAGGTTTTTTACCTTCATCTTTTTTGTCTTTATCGCAAGGTTTTTTGACCTCGTTTTTATTTTTATCGTGATCACAGTCTTTGTCATGTTTGTCTTTATCTTTGTGTTCGCAAGGTTTCTTGTGATGATGTTTGTCTTTATCACAATCATCGTCTTTTTTATCTTTGTGGTTTTTGCGAACATGACCATGTTTAATTTCACCTAAATGTTTGCCATGATCATGGTGTTCTTTGTGGTCACGATCCACGTTTTTATCACATTCATCTTTCGGAGGAACTGGTACAGGTGGTTTTGGTTCTACTGAACAACTTTGATAGATCGCTGATCCAGATAAAACACCATCAGTACATAGTCTTTCTTCTGCAGCACAAGATGAACCGTATGGCACACTTGCAGATTTGAAAAGTTTAATTGATTTACCACTTGCTACAACGACTCCGTTTATAGAACAACTTTTTGGTGTAGGGTTTGGTGTTGGATTTTGAACTGTACAAGAGCTTTGTGCATATGATCCAGAAAGAGCACCATTATCACATAAGCGTTGTTCTGATTTACAAGATGAACCTGCAGGAACACTTGAACTTAAATAAGCAAGTACAGATTGCCCATGAGCAACAGGTTGTCCGTTAAAGCTACAGCTGACAGGTTGATTAACAGAACAAGAAGCGTAACTAGCAGAGCCAGATAAAACACCGTTGTTACAAGTGCGTTGCTCAGACTGACAAGTTGAACCATAAGCCACAGAGCTTGCAGCAAAACCTGTTACGACCTGACCGTTAGCAATAGTTTGTCCGTTAAAAAGACAACTTGCTGGTTGATTAACAGAACAAGAAGCATAACTAGCAGAGCCAGATAAAACACCGTTGTTACAAGTACGTTGTTCAGCCTGACAAGAAGATCCATAAGCCACAGTACTTGTTGCGAATGCATTTACAGATTGACCGTTAGCAATAGTTTGTCCGTTAAAAAGACAACTTGCTGGTTGATCAACAGAACAAGAAGCATAACTAGCAGAGCCAGATAAAACACCGTTGTTACAAGTGCGTTGTTCAGACTGACAAGAAGATCCATAAGCCACAGTACTTGTAGCGAACGCATTTACAGATTGACCGTTAGCAATAGTTTGTCCGTTAAAAAGACAACTTGCTGGTTGGTCAACAGAACACGCTCCGTACTGGTATGCTCCAGAAAGAACACCGTTATTACATAGTCTGTCTTGAGAAAGACATGAAGAACCATAAGCTACACTCGAGTTTTGAAATGCTTTAACAAGTTGACCATGAGCAACAGTTTGTCCGTTAAAAAGACAACTTGCTGGTTGATCAACAGAACACGCGGCATAGTTTGCTGAACCAGATAAAACACCGTTGTTACAAGTGCGTTGTTCAGACTGGCAAGACTCACCATATCCCACAGTACTGGTTACGAATGCGCTGACAGATTGACCGTTAGCAACAGTTTGTCCGTTAAAAAGACAGCTTGCTGGTTGATCAACAGAACACGCGGCATAGTTTGCTGAACCAGAAAGAACGCCGTTGTTACATATACGTGTTTCAGCAGCACATTGTGATCCGTAAGCGACAGTAGAGTTTTGATAGGCTACGATGGCTTGACCATTAGCAACAGTTTGTCCGTTGAAAAGACAACTTGCAGGTTGATCAGCAACGCAAGATGCGTATTGGTAGCTACCACTTAATTTGGCCGCTGAGCAAGTTCGTTTTTCAGATATACATTGGGTGCCATAAGCGACAGTAGAGTTTTGATAGGCTGTTATAGATTCACCATCTTGCACAACCTGTCCATTGAAATAACAACTGTTATCATCAGGAATAATGATAATAGCTGAAGGTGCTGCGGTCGTAGTGGCCGCCGCTGCTTTTTCTGGAATAAAGTTACTACACAGAGTAACTGCCAATCCAACCAACGTGATTATTTTTCTTGTTAATAGCATTCTTGACTCCCTGTCAAACTGACAACGTATCTTATATTTTGAGATTTTTTATTTAAGATTGCTTTAAAAAAAATATCTTTATCGAGATAAGACAATAAAATCTGAATGATGAGCGAAGTGTAAAAAAAATAAATAGTGCCACTTGAAATAGGTGAAAAAAAGTTTTGCAGAAAAAAAGAAATTTAAGCGAGCTCTGTTTAGCGAACTCGCTTAAAGGTTTAATTATATTTGTGTTTCAATTTGATTCGGTTGCGCATGTTTTTTAGCGTTTTGGTTCATTGTGATGTCGTTTAATATACCACAATAAATAGCCGTACAAAGTTGAATACCACGAGAGATAATTGGAAGTAAATGCTGAGGGCAGTTTTCTAAATGTGGTAAAGCATTATTAAAATGTTCCACGTCAAGTTCGCAATGAAGTCTCATGAATGTAGAGGCTTCTTGTCCATGACTTGCAAGCACCTGAGGATAGAAAATGTGTGCTTTTTTGGCCGCAAAACCTTCAAGTGTAAGTGAAAAGCCTAGGATTGCCACTGGGTGTTCATTTTCAATCATGTAGCTTAGAGACTGGTAAAAAAATGCCGTATGCGGAAGTTCCGGAAACATATTTAGGTCATAGCCCAAAGATTTTAAATCTTTTAAAGCTAAAAGCTCGTGTTTTTTTTCTTCTTTAGCTTCTTCGATAAATCTCCAGTGTAGAGTATCTTCAGAGCCTGGTTTGGTTTTGGCTGAAGCTAAAGCAAGCTGTCGAGTTGTCCAGGATACGTAGTAAAAACTTTGTGCTAGCCAATTAGCGTATGTTGCTTCGTCTTGCCATGCAAATTTCTCGCAAGCTAGCGATATTTGATCTATAGCTGTAAGCATTTCATTAAAGACTATTTTCGCATTGAGTGTTGAGTTCATATTTATCTCCTTTTTTTGTTATTAATTCTTTGTAGTGATTTGTGTTCCAACCTAACTCAGAGTTTAGTTTTGAGTTAGGTTGTTCAAGACTGAGGTATTCATCCCAGAGTTGTGTGATGATTTTTTTTTCTTCTGGCATTTCAGCTTTGAGAAAACTATTTTTGGGAAACACCACGAAATCAGAAGGCTCGTTGTGGACATAAAATCCAGATTTAATAGATTCGCCACCCCATCTGAGGGCTAGTTTATTTACTTTGCCTATATTGCGTGTGTAACAAATACCCCAGTCAATATTTGAAGTGTAGAGTCGGTGAACGATAACCCCAGTAATTAAATCGACTACGCGTAAGTCGTTGAACCACATTTGGGAAACTAGAAGTTGGTTTAATGTGATACATTTAGAAATTTTTTTTTGATTTAGAATTTGAAAAATATCTTCAGGAATTTCATTAAAGTAAGAATGATCACGTCCATAATCTGTTTGTAAATTAAATATATCTAAAGCCACAAGTGCAATAGGAGTGTGATCGATATGTAAACTGTAAATTTCTTTTTGTCTCATAAAGTTATCACTACTGAGTTGAGCTTCTGGAGATATTTTTTTAAATTGAGAGCTCCACAGAGTTTTCCAGTAGTTATATTGTGATTGAGCCTGTGTATATTGGCCTATAGTCCATGAATGTGAGCGAGCAAAATTTGAAATTGAAAGTCTCAGATTATTTTGTGACTCGTTTGAATACATGACAGTAGTCTAGTAATTTAAAATTTGATTAATCAACTACTTTTGATTTAATTTTTGGCTAAATGTGTTAATTTTTTGCAAAAAATCATTTAAATAGATTAAAAAATAGACTGTTTATGCCGATCAAGATCTAGCAACCATGAATACAACACAAGTTTTAGTTTATATATTAGGGGGAGTTCTTGCCATCAGTTCAGTTTATGCTGGATTACTGTGGTATTCACTTCGCGAAAAAGTTCTCAAGAAGTTTTTTCTATTTTGGATTTGTGGATGTATATCATTTATAGCACAGGGAGTAGCGAATCATTTAAACGCCGTCCATTTTGCATCTTTTTATATTACACATCTAATGTGTGTATATTTTTTATTTCAGATATCCGGAAATTTATTAGGTATTAAAGTTAATTGGAAATACTTATTCAGTATGGCTGGAGCAAGCTTAGGTTTAAGTCTTCTGCTATTTTCATTTAATATAGGATATTCATTAAGTGTTATTCCAGGAGTCGTCTTTATTTCGTGTGCTCTCTTTTATTTTTCGTATTTAATTTTGAAATCACCTTCGCGCACAAAATTAGATATAGGGTACGCACTTATACTTATAACGAACTCAATTCATTTACTAGATTATCCTTATATGCGTCCGCGTGAAGATTTAGCCATATTTGGCTTTGCCGCAGCGATTTCATTTTATTTCGTGTATTCTGTTTTTATACCTATATATATCATTAAAAAAATAGATTCTGAGCGTGAGTCAAAGTTAGAAGAAATGGTCATTTCGAGAACAGATCAGTGGCAAGTGGCTAATCAAAAACTATCTGATACATATACAATACTTGAATATAAATACAAAGAAATAGATAAAATGGCACAAGAAAATCAAGCTCTCCTGAATATTTTAGTGCATGATATAAGTAACCCCATGCAAATTATTTTTAATAGTATGACTGGGCTAAAAAAATTCAACGAAGCTGAACAGCAAGCTAAATACCTGTATGATAAATACCCAAAGCTAGTGAGAGCAATGAATTCAATCGATGAAATTTTAACGACTGTTCGTAATTTTCATAGCGCTAAACTGGGTAAAATTAGTGTGAACATGGTTTCGATTCGATTAGATAAATTACTCGGCGAAGTTGTCGGTCTTTTAGATGAAAAGCTGGCTGCTAAAAATATTACGATTAGCTATGATTCTGAAAAATGCTCTCACATTTTCATTAGAGGCGAAGCCTCGTGGTTGAAAAATCAAGTTTTAATAAATCTCTTAACTAATGCAATCAAATTTTCATCAGAAAACTCTGTTATTGATATTTTAGTGCGTTCGAATCAGGATAAAGTTGCTATACAAATTCGTGACTATGGTGTTGGTATTCCAGAAGATTTGCGAAATCGTTTATTTGAAATTGATCAGCAAACAACTCGGTTAGGCACATCTGGAGAAAAAGGTACAGGATTAGGTCTACCAATTGTTAAAAAATATTTAGAAATGATGGATGGTAAAATTACTCTAGTTGAGCTTTCAAAAAGTGAAACTGGAACATGTTTCGAGCTAGAACTTATCAGCGATCAGACACAGCAAAGTGCTTAATTAAGATTTAATCGCATTTTTAAGACAATCTATAACAAGCTTTTCGCAGGCTATTTTGCCGAACTCAGGTCTATAGACTAAGCAAATTTCATCTTTATATGTGGGTAACTGTTGGTGTGCTTTTAAATGATCGTGCGAAAGAAGTACTGCTCTTTCGGGAATAATACCATAACCGATTTTTTCATGAGTTAATCTGCAAATGAGTTCCAGGCTGTCTGTGGCAATAATTTTATGAGGTTTGTTTTTCCATTTTTTAAGAATTGATTGTGTTTGAAATAGCTGTGGATTGCAGATAAGGGTGTCAGATTCTTCTAATTGTGGGTGTGACCAAATCGATATTTTATCGTAATCGAGTTTTTGAATAATTAAATCAGGGACTTCTACGGGATTAATCACAAGGCCAATATCAATGCGTCCATTTTGGATTTCAGTTTGAATGTGTCTTGAAAGGTCGTGTTTTAATTCAATTTTGTAATCAGGAGCTTTGTCTTTTAGTATTTTAAGTGCTTTAGGTATTGAGTATTGTGCAACAGTTGTATGACATCCAATTGATATTGTTCGATTGGCAAAAATTTCTGACTGTTCTTTTCGTGTATTGAGTTCGGCTAAATAGGAAAGTGCAGTTTTAGCTTTTTCCAAAAAAACTTTGCCACTGGGTGTAAGCTGAATGCCGGTACGAGATCTGTAAAACAATGTATATCCCAAATCACTTTCGAGTCGTTTAATGCTTTCTGATAAAGCGGGCTGACTGATTTCTAATTTGTGCGAAGCTTGCACGATTGTTTTACAGCTTGATGTTTCAATAAAGTGAGAAATATCATTTAAGCGAAAGTTCATAAACCATCCTTATCTGAGTCGTCTATTTTTAAAACATTTGAATGAAGCTCAACTTGGTATTGTGCACACATTTCAAAATCTTATCTTTTTTATAAAAGCCTGCAAGTCTTTTGTTCTCAGCTCGTGTCATAGTGTACTCGAGCTGAGAGAGCTAGAATCTAAGTGCGTTTGTTTTTGAGTCTAATTCTATTTTTTATTGTCTCAAGAGAGCTTGCATTTAATGGGTGAGCCCAATTTCTGCCTGTGGCTAAAATTTCGGGATTTGAAAGTTCATAACCTAAAAAGCGAATGTAGTGCTCATCGCAGACAAAAAAATGCTTTTGATAGGCATTTTTTAACTTAAAATGAGGATCTTTTTTAAGTTTCAGTTTTTGTAAAAGCTTGGCTTTTATTTTAATTGATTCGATAAGTTTAGACATAAAATACTTTCTTTGTCGGTCCCGCTAATTTGACAACAGCATTTTATAAAATGTGTTTGGTCGTTGACGAAGTGAGATACTCTTGGGCGGGATAGGTGTCTTCGAAAAACCTATATGAGTTATACAATAGCAAAGATTCAGAATAATTGCAATTCGATCTATCTAAAAGTTTGACAGTTTTTTCCAACATATTTGTGAAAGCCAATAGAATTGTATAAGATCCTGTTAAGTTTTTTTTAGTTTGAGAAAAATAAACAGAAATATTTCTAAGTATAAAAACTCATTTAGAATAAAAGTAAGGGGAGTGGACAAAGTCTAATTGTCTACTGATAATTATGAGTGATTTATCAATTTTAGAATTAAAAAATCAGCTTTTAAAACTTGTGCGAGAGAACTCTTTTAAATTCAATCATTTTTATGACCCTCGTAAAAAGATGCAAGTCATTTTGATTAGTCATAAAAACGAAAGTAAGCCCACACATGTGGCCGAACACCAAAACTTAGCACAAGCTTACCAAGAAGCAATTAAGCAAATTTTGAAATAATTCATACATAGACTTTTTGCTCGTATTGACTCGGCTACCAGCCCATGCGTAATATGAGCTTGTGACAAGTGCTAAGCGAATAACATCTTTTTTACTTCTTTTGATTTTAGCTGTTTGTGCTATTAAGCCCTTGTTTCATCTCGGGCAAGTTCAATCCTGTGATGAATTCGCACATATTCATTTTCACAAATTTTTTAAAACAAATACTCTTGCATTTAAGCAGATCGATAACGACAACGACTGTCACGAGGGTAAAGTATTATCTGGTCTTGTTGTTTTGGAGTTGTTGCCTGTCATAGAGTTGCCTGTACAGCATTCACCAGAAAAGCATTCAATCGTATTTAACTTAGTTATTTACTATCCCGATCCAGATATAGAACCGCAGCGAAAACCTCCTCGTTTTGCATAATTATAATTATAAATTTAAATGCAGATTCAAAATAAACGATTTACGACGAGGACAATTAATGAACACAAGAATTATTATTTTTATTTTTTTCATAACAAACTATGTATTAGCAGCTCAAGGACATAAGAAACATAACCATGCGGCACATGTTCATGGTGGCGGTCAGTTATCAATTGCATTTGATGGTTTAGAGGGGCGTATTGAATTTAAGTGTGCTGCCGAGAGTGTTTTGGGTTTTGAATACAAACCTAAAAAAGAGCAAGACATTAAAACACTAAATGCAGTCACAGAGAAATTCTCAAATTCAATAAATAAATTTATTCAGTTTGATCAAGATTCTCGCTGTCAAATAACTTCAGAGCAAATAGGCCAGGTTCCTGAAAAGGGCGAAAAAACGGTCTCAAAGCATTCTGATTGGCAAGCTCAATACAATGTTAAATGTGAGAAATCCATAGCAGGATCAAAACTGAAAATCGATTTTACTGATTTTGATCATATTAAGGATCTTGATATTACTTTATTGATTGGCGCAATTCAAAAAAATGCAGAGTACACCGGTCGTGCTATAAGTATTGAACTTAAGTAAAAAAAAATGTTGGGTTGTGTTGTTTCATGGCCCAACGTCTTTATCTTGAGATTAATATTTTTATTTATGAGGTAAATTCATTGTTCTAATTTTTGAGTTTGAAGATAGCAAAATAGACGGAATATCGTCTTCGTCGTAAATGTCACCAACGACTTCTTCAAAAATATCTTCTATCGTAACTAATCCCAAAATCTCATCGTTTCTTTTGACTATAGCCATATGGCTTTTTTTACTTTGTAAAACTTTAAGAGCATTTAGAATATGCTCTTCTGCGTTTAAAAAAACAATCGGTCGTATAAGTTTATTCCAATCGACTTTGGATATTTCAATTTCAGAAATAAATTCTTTAGCATGTAACAAACCAATGGGTTTACCATTTTCTACAACGGGAATACGTGTGTGTCGAGCCGTGCGAATGAGATTCATGACATCCATTTGGTGTGCTTTTTTGTCAATGCAAGAAACTGATTTCCACGGCAGTAAAATGTCTTTAACTTTTCTTTTGTCAACCGCAATAAGATTGAGAACGTATTGTTTGTGCGATTCTGATAAATCGTCAATATCAATTGATGACGAGTGCTCAATCGCGTTTTCAACGCCCATTTTTTTAAGGAATGGAGATATAATCAATTTAGTTGAGATTTCTAATAAAAACACAATTGGCGAAAAAATTTTATCAAGCACAACTAAAAATAAACTACCAAATTTTGCAAAGCGCATAGGAAATCGTAAAGCTAAGGTTTTTGGAACGAGTTCACCGATCACAACTGAAAAATATGTTAACGGAATAACAACAGTGATGATAGCTAAGGTTTCTGAAATCTCCTCAGAAATATTAAACATTCGTTGATAGTGGGGGCTTAGGGATTCTTCGGCACCAGCGCCACCAACTGCGGCAGATATTGCTCCGACTAATGTAATCCCAATTTGTAAAACTGAAAGCACGCGTTCAGGATTAGATCTTAAATTTAAAACATTTTGTGCTAACTTGTCGCCTTCGAGAGACAGTTTTTTTAAATGCGGTTTTGAGACTGTTACAAAAGCCATTTCAACACAAGATAGGACAGCATTTAATAATAGGCAGATGATAATAACTAAAATTGAGATCACGTAAGCTCGCTTTCACAAGTTTGGATATTGAGATTTACATTATTTTGCTGACAAAACAAACAAAGTCTCACATATGCGATGTGTTGTAATGGATTCATTTTGAAAGAAGAACTTAGCTTTGGTAACAAATCGCGTACGTTTATATATAACGTCATCAGAAGATATAAAAAAGTCTTAATTGGGGGCAAACTATGCAGTTAACTAAACAAGTATCAAGTCATCAGTTTAAACAATGGTTGACCTCATTAGTTACATTATTTTTTGTAACGCCGGTTTTTGGATCATGGGATGAAGACTTTCAACTTTTAAAAGATAGACCAAGATCATATGAAGTGGCTGGTGCCATTTGTGAAGAATTAGCACGTATAAAATTTGAAAAGCAATATAACAATTCAAACTATGAAATCGAAGTTGGTATTGCTTATGGTGATCGTCAAAGAACTATTGGTGAATTAGATATCATTGTTTTTAGTCGCGAGACTCAGTCTGTTATTCATATAGCAGAAGTTAAGTGCTGGAAAGATATGTCAGCTGGATTAGAAAAAGCTCGTGATCAGAGGCTTCGATTTTTGAACAATGTAAAATCAACACAAAAACAGATCAGTTTTCAATCCACATCGCGAGATCAAACGTTTGCTGTTGATCAATTTCGTAATGTCACATCGTTTTCAACTATAGGTCAAAAAGGCTCTGTCGAAGCTGGATATGATGCCGAGCTCGATTACGATTTGCGAGAACTTCATCATCTGAGCATGGATATGATTCGCTGCCAAGATCGCAGCGAATGTGCCAAGCCACTCAAAAGTGAAAAATAATTTATATTAAGGAATTCCAACTTTTAAATTCGCAACATACCCACTGCTTGTGTTTCCAGAGACTGAAGCGATTTGGTAAGTCGTACCATCGCTAAAGATATTGTCTGCAGCAAAGCTTGTAACCGATGTGTTTTGCCCTTTTGCTGAATAAGGGGCAACGCCATATACGGCTTGAGTAATTGATTGCGGAAAACCAAGTTGAGAAACTTTTGGTGTGCTTGAAAGATTATTATTTAAATACACAGCCATGTGAATATGAGTGATACGACCGGCATACCAGCCGGGATATAAAGTTGTGAAAGATGCTAAGCCATTGGCATCCGTCACGACTATACCCCGGCAAAAAGTTTTACCAGAGTTACTTCCATTTTGTGAACTTGAGTAACCCGAGTACTGCCCATACTGATCACAATGCCATATGTAAACAGCTGCGCCCAAAACCGGTGAACATCCAGCACTTACATCTTGAATACTAAGATTAACAGTTAAGGGTACGCCACTGGTCGAACTAATATCAGAGCCAATGATATTAGTTCGATAAATATTAGATAAAGCATTTGTACTGCCACTTGAACCATCGAGTGGGTAAGGACCTTTGGTTTCAGATGGAATTTCAACGCACTGACCATTTGAGTTGTCAGTTGATGTTGTTGCGTCTGTTGAACTTTGAGTTGGTGAAAATGATAGTGCTGACTTGCTGCAAGCACCTAATATCGCTAGCGAGCCAGCAGCTGCACCTAGTTTTTTAAGCATATCTCGACGCGAGGGGGCTGCCGGTTTTACAGCACGAGCTAAATCATAAGGGTGAATAAAATCATGATCGTCAGTGTGGTCGTCGTGATGGCTGTTTTTCAAAATCAACATGGTAAACCTCCGATGGTTGGTGATTTATGACATGTCATGATTTTGTAGTAATAATGTTGAAGAATTATGGAAAGAATAAAATGTTTAGGAATGAGACGTATTTTCATTCCTAAACAGCATTAATGTGATCAAAGTCAGATTATTTTCTTTTGGTGCCTTTTTTGCGTGTATAAGGATTCGTGTTGCCTTTGTGTGACCAGTTATCTTTTCTAGTGTAGTTAGCTGCGGATCTATGGTGTGCTTTTACGCGAGTACCATTTTTTTTCTTGTAAGAACTAACGCGAGTCGAATGCTTTTTTTGCGGTTTTGATAAGTAGGCGCTGGCATTTTTGTAACCGCTACTGCGCGTACGGGCTTGGGTATTAAGAGCAGTTAATTGAAAAAGTAAAACGATAACTAGTGCGAAAATAAGTTTCATGGTGGATACCTCTTTTCTAGTATTTCGGTTAGTTTAAATTTAGACTGTAAGGTATTAAATTGAGTTTAATAATGAGACGATTTTTTTACAGATCCAGGTGTTTGTCCAAATAGATCTTTAAACGCTTTGTTAAATGCTGAAAGTGATTGGTAACCAACCATGTAGCAGGTTTGATCAACATTAGTTCCTGATTGTAATAAAGTCCAAGATTTTTGTAGCCTCCACCATGTTAAAAATTGCATAGGTGTAGTGTTGCCTGTTTTTCTAAATTTTTGAATAAGAGACGATCGAGATATGTTTCCAGCTTTAGCGAGCACTTCTAAATTCCAATTAAACTCAGGTTTTTCTATGAGAGCAGATATGATGGGGATTAAAGTTGAATCAGAAAGAACATTTAAAAAGCTCATTTTTTTTTGAGGTTTACTCAGATAGTCACTCAGCGCATTTAAAAAAATAAATTCTGCAAGTTTGTTTAGTTTTACTTTTTGCCCTAATAAATCTGTCTTAGTATTTTCATAAATAATGAGTTCTAATATAGGCTGCATCCAATTTTTAATCTCAGAGTAACGAAAAATAATATATTCGGGTAAGACATTCATGATAGATTCACTACCTTGGTGTGCAAAGCGAATATCTGCACATAATAATCCTGTACTATTTTTAGTGCTTTCAATATTAAATGAGAATATTTTTTGTTTTCCTGCTTGTGGTGTCGTTGGGCGCATTGAGTGCTTAATCTCTTTAGGAAATACAATAAGATCACCATAGCCTAACTCAGTCGAAATTTTATGAGGTATATTCAAATAACAACGATCTGATGTTACAACGTGAAAACAGGTTTGTCCCAATTGTTTTTCGTTAATTTGCCAGTTACCGCATATTTTAGCATTATGATAAATATCAACATCTAAATTAAATAAACTCAGTATCTTTGATAAAGCATCCATATTGTCCTTTAAAGCATATAAATAGTATTTTAAAGCATTTTAAGTACATTTCTATAAAGATATCATGATTTCTAAAGGCAATTAACAAAAAAGGAGTTTATTGTGAAAAAAATCATCATATTGATACATATACTATTAATGTCTGCATTAGCTTATGCGACCGAACGACCAACTGTCATTTTGGTTCACGGAGCATTTGAAGATGGATCATCATGGAATAAGGTAACATCTCAACTTATTAAAAAAGGCTACAAAGTCGTTGCTGTGCAAAACAATTTAAAAAGTCTTAAAGAAGATGTAGAAAATACGCAAAAGCAAATTGCTAAAGAAAAACAAGTTGTACTTGTTGGGCATTCATATGGTGGCGCAGTCATTACTCAGGCCGCACTAGGCAAGGCGAATGTAAAGTCTTTGGTTTATATTGCAGCTTTTGCTCCAGATGAAACTGAACAACTCGGTCAATTAATTAATAAATTTGGACCATCACCAATCAATGAAACACTACAGCCTGATGAAACGGGTTCTGTATATCTTAAAAATGAAAAATATAAAGAGATTTTAGTCAACGAAGTTTCAAACCATGAGGCTTTGGTTATAGCAGCATCTCAGCGTCCTATATCAGGATCTATTTTCGCAGAACCAATGGGTAAGCCAGCGTGGTCTCAAGTTAAATCGTGGTATTTATTAACACAAAAAGATAAAGCACTTCTTCCAAGCGTACAAAAGTTTATGGCAGAGCGTGCAAAATCGAAAATCATCACAGTTGAGAGTAGTCATGGGCCGCACTTAACTCATGTCAATAAAGTTACTAAAACAATTATTGAGGCCGCTCAATAAATCTAACAAAGGAGAACAAAATGGGATTATTTATAAAACACACACTTGATACAGCTCCAGCTGCAAGTCGTCCACTTTTAACAGGGATAAAAGCTGCGTTTGGTTTCGTACCAACAATGTTTGAATACATGGCCGAAGCGCCAACAACAATCGAAGCTTATTTGCAGTTAAATGAGCTTGTTTCTAAAACAAGCTTCAATGTCTCTGAACAACAAATTGCGCTCATGGCTGTCAGTGTTGAAAATAAATGCGAATTTTGCATAAAAGCACATAAAGCTATTGGTAAAATGAAAGGTGCAAACGTTGAATCTTTAGCTGCTCTAGCTGAAGGTCAAGTCATTTCAAACTCTAAAGATAGAGTCTTGGCCGAATTTGTACGTCTGGTTGTTCATGAACGTGGTCGTATAACTTTAGCAGATCAAGAAAAGTTTTTGAGCGCGGGATTCACGCGACAAAATATTTTAGAGGTTATGTTGATTGTATCTATTAAAACTCTGTCTAATTATATCAATCACTTAACTCAGCCAGAAGTGAACACTGAATTAAAATAAGACATGAAGTCAGTGGCGCTAGCTAAGCATCTGAAATCATAAAGATTATTTGGTATAAAATAATTTGTAATATTTCAAGCGCTCGCGCCACTTATTGTTGAGGTTAATTATAACCTTTCTTAAAAGGAGAAAAAAATGAATCAAAAACTATCGGCACTTTTTACATCAGCATTGGTGACTGGACTTATTGCATCACAAGCGGTTAAAGCAGAGCAATCATCAGGTTCACAATCTGCAGATCAGATGAAAGCAGAAAAAAATAGCTGCAAAGGTGAAAAAAATAGTTGTAAAGGCCAAGAAGACGCTAAGAAAAAGAAAAAAAAATCAGATAAAAATTCTTGTAAAAATGGTTGTGGCGAAGCTAAAGAAAAATCTGAAGAACAAAAATAGGATTATTTATGAATCCGCTGATTCAAGATATGGGTATCGGGGTGGGGTTAAGACCACCACATTACCAGCAATTTTTAACTGCACCGCCACGAAGTGTTCAATGGGTAGAGGTCATTTCAGAGAATTTTATGGAGTGGACTCAACATGGTTATGGGCAGTCGATAAAAATGCTTTTAAAAATTCGTGAAAATTATCCTATTTCATTGCACGGTGTTTCAATGAATATTGGATCAGCGGACCCAATAGATAAAAACTATTTACAAAGACTTAAGAACTTACAAGATTTAATTCAGCCCAATGTTGTTTCAGATCATCTTTCTTGGACTGGGGTTAATGGCGTAAATATGCATGATCTTTTTCCGGTACCTTACATGATGGAAGCATTAAATCATATAGCTGATAAAATAAAATATGTTCAAGATTTTTTAGGACGACATATTTTAATAGAAAATCCATCAAGTTATTTAGAATATAAAACTTCAGAAATGAGTGAAACTGATTTTATTTCTGAGTTAGTCAATAAAGCTGATTGTGGTTTATTGTTAGATATTAATAATGTTTACGTGAGTTCTGTAAATCACAATTTTGACAGCTATGAGTATCTCAAGAAAATACCAGCACGTCGTATAAGACAAATACACTTAGCAGGACATAGTCAAAAAGACGGGTATTTAATTGACACACATGATGCGCCTATTTGTGAAGATGTTTGGCTGCTCTATCAATGGTGTACGCAAAATTTAGGCTTACAAAGTGTTATGATTGAACGTGATGGTAACATACCCGATTGGACTGATCTTGAAATTGAGATTAAAAAGTTAGGACAAATCCGTGAGCAAAGTACACAAACTCGCTGAAATTCAAAATTTAATCCAGAGCTCTGTAAAGAGTAGATCTTTGCCGCAAGATTTGATTTATGTCATTGCTGAAAAACCCCCAATCAGTATTGAACAGAGATTTCATATTTATCAAGATGCATATGCAATCCGATTAAAAGAATCAATCAGAGATGATTTTCCTAGAATTGAAAATGTTTTACAAAGCGAACACTACAATTATATTATCGATATATTTATTAAAAAAAATCCATCTCGTCATGCAAACTTAGCAGAGTATAGCGAGTTATTTGTAAATTATATTGAACAAAACTACACTGAGTTAACTCATTTGGTTTATTTGGACTGGTTTGAAATACTGTCGTCGCGTGCGCAAGAACCAAAAGATCAATTAAGTGTAACAAAGATTCAGCAAGCAAATTATTTTATGGTCAAAATCAAACCTTCAACTTTTGTAAAAAGAATTGGTTTAATGAATTTATTATCTTATCGTCAAAACGGTGAAGTCAAACAGACTTCTGAAGTCAATGTTGATATAATGTCGCTTCTTTTTTATCTTAAGACAGCACGAAGTATTGATGATTTGGTTAAATTCTCTATCAAGCAAAATGTTAATTTTTTAAGTCAAGAACTGCAAAAGCTTATTCAGAATGAAATAATATATTGTTGTAAATCTTTACAAGGAGCATCTTATGTATAAAACACTGATTCAGTCGTTACCATCGATTATAACTCGATTTCTAATTGGATTTATTTTTATAGAATCAGGTTACGGTAAATTAAAAAATATGGGTCAGGTGATCAGTTATTTTGAATCATTAAATATACCTTATTCCAATTTCCAAGCTCCGTTAGTAGCAGGTGTTGAACTAGTTGCTGGGTTACTAATTCTAATTGGGCTTATAACACGGTTGGCAAGTTTTCCGTTGATCGTTATTATGATTGTTGCTTTGTATACTGCAAAAATGGAAGACATCGTTGATCTATCATCTCTTTTGGGTGTTTCTGAGTTTTTATATATTGTATTATTGTTAGGACTTTTTATTCATGGTGCACCTCATTTTTCGCTTGATCAGCTGATAAAAAAGCGTTGTCAAAAAAATGCAACTTGCAAGTCTCATCATTATGTTTAAATATTGGTGGTGTGAGTGAAAGTAAAGAATTTTTAGAACAATTGCGTCGTAAAAACCATCAGGCTCTCGAGCTTGTTGTACGCCAGCACACCGAGCATTTATATAAAGCATGTTTGGGATTGGGTTTTTCAACTAGCGAAGCAGACGATATCACGCAAAGTGTATGGATGACTTTTTTTGATATCATTCATCAATTTGAAGGACGGTCAACGATTAGAACATTTTTGTTCGGTATCTTGTATAATAAGGCATCAGAACATCGTAAACAGGCTAAAAAGGCTGATGCAACAGAAGATATCGAAGCCGTTTTAGATGCTCACTTTGATGAAAAAGGTCATTGGATTTTAAATCACTCGCCAGTGAGTCCAGATAAGTTCTTTGAAAGTAGTCAGACTTTGTCCATTATCACGAAATGTTTGGAATATTTACCAGTGAATCAACGTATGGCTTTTGTGCTTAAAGAAATTGAAGAAGAAATAACTGATGAAATTTGTCGAGTACTTGAAATCACAGCAACGCATCTTGGGGTTTTATTGTTTCGAGCAAAAAACCAGTTACGCGAGTGCATAGATCAAAAAAGCCGATAGGAATTTATGTTAAATTGTAAGACGGTTGTAAAAAAAATTAGCTCAGATGAAAAAATAAGTTGGATGCACAGACTTGAAATTAAGTTGCATTTAATGATGTGTCATCATTGTGGCAAATATGCAAAACAGCTTAAACTGATAAGTACGGGACTCAAAAAAGCCTTGTCTTTAATTAGTACAAAAGACGTTAAAAAAGTTGAAGATCAGGTCATTCAGAAAATGAAGAGTAGTTCAAATAGCAAGGAATAGTTTTTTTATTGAGATAAAATATTGTATTTATTGGATTATTGATGTTTATATTTGATAACAAAATTGTTACCATTATTTTAATAAACTAACTATTTTATATTGAAGTGATAACAAAAATGACATATTAATTTTTTTATGGAAAAACCAAAAACGGTCAGCTATTTATCAACTTGGGAGTTTGTTCGTGATTATGATAAATGGGCTCAAAAGAATAAACCAGGTTATACAAAACGTAGCTTCGCTAAGTGGGCTAAAATCAATTCTCCAAATTTTGTATCGTTAGTTATTTCTCGCAAACGCACACTCAAAGGTGTGTGGCTTGATAAATTTATTAAAGCGAGTCAGCTTAGTTCAAAAGAAGAAACACATTTTCGAAAATTAAGTGATTTTGAAAACGCTAAATCTACACTTGAACGTGAATCTATATTAGCTCAAATCAAAGATAACTTAAGCCAAGATAGCATGACGTGTGTGTCTTTAGATTTTATTGAAACTTTGTCTAATCCAAATATTTGGACAGTATTTCATATGTTGGATTTAGATGATCAAGAGTGCAGTCCCATTTGGTTTAAGAGAAGGCTTAGATTTGTTAAAATAGATGGTGCAAGTATAAATGATTATATAAAGATATTGGAAAGATTGAAATTAGTCAGTCGAACAGATGGGAAATTGATTTCACAGCAAAAGCAAATTATTAGTCCAGACCAAGTTAGAGCTGAGTCTAATGTACTCTATCATAGACAAGTTCTGAAAGAGGCTGATACTGCATTAAATGAGCTCGAAGCTCAAGAGAGAGCTTTTGGTTCAATGACTGCAACAGTTGCTCGAGAAAATATAAGTGAATTGAAAAACGAAATTAATAAATTTGGTCAGTATTTGATAACAAAATATGCTTCTAAAAACACTGTTGATGGTGAAGTGTATCGACTCAATATTCAATTATACCCTCTAACTTCAAAAAAAGAATAGGATTTAAAAATGTCAGCACTTCGTAAATTATTTATTTTGATACTCATAATTTTTTTTGAATGTAATTCTGTTTTTGCAAGTAGCGGCGGATGGGTCGGTAATGCGCCAATTGCAGCTTATACACCTCAAGTAGCTTTTAGTTCATATAGTGAAGAGGTGCGTCCTGAAACTAATGAGGAGTGGAACTCTATTTTGCTACAAAAAGGACAAAGTAAATTTAGTGTTTTTTATAACCAGTGTGATACATGTTCTTTCTACAAAAATTATATCAATTTCAACTATGACTATGGATTAACATCGAATTTGACGATGTTTAACTTTTTAACTTATGGTTATAGTTTAAAATCTGGTAGCGGTCGTGGTAGTGAGCTGGCATTTTTGTTTGGTCTAATGGGTGGTTTACGGTACAGCTCAAATTTAGGTACATTTTTAGGCCCTGGCGTGGGTTTAGCATTTGCATACTCAGAAAATGATTGGCGATTAGATGTCGGTGTTATTTTAAGAGGAGATTATAATATTGATTATTCTTATTGGGGTGGTCACAAAGAAACAATTAACATAGCATTTACAAAGTGGCTATCTAAGCAGTGGGCTGTAGGGATATCAACAAACTATTTTTATAATTCCAAGTATTCAAAAACAACTAATTGCGGCACAGATTGTGTTGTTGTAGAAGATGCTTACAGCAAAAATGGATTTTCTGATCCTAAGATTTTTGCTTTATATAACTTAAACGAAAATCATGAATTTGGCATTTCGTATCAAGCACCATTGAGCCGCAGCGAGAGTTTGTTAAGCTTTAGCTATACGTATAAATGGTGATTTTGTTAGCTTGATTGGAAAAACATTCTGACTAGTGTCGTGGCGAGAGTTTTCAATTAAAATAAAATGAGTCACAATAAAAGACTCATTTTATTTTAATTTTTATACTTTGGACTGTATAGAAATATTCGTTTGACTATACACAATTCAAACAAAATAATGATTAAATGAAAAATACTTATGCTCTTATATTTATCTCGACGATGCTAGCGACATCTATGTTATTTGCAAATACAAATAACATTTTAAAAGAAAGTTTTCTACCCGCGGAAGGAACTTTTTATTTTGAGTCTACATACAATCTCTCTAAATTAGATTCAAAACTTAAAGGACCCGCTGGCACTGTAGCAGATACTAAATCGACCATTTCGACACTGCAACTGGGTTTAGGTTATGGTATTTCAGATTTATTCGTAATTGGGGCTAAAGCAGCTTACGTTGGTTCGCAAAATATCGAATCCACATTTGGTGTAGGGTCTACTAAAAATGGAACAACAGAAAACTATAAAAGTTCTGGGCTTATCGATCCCGAGTTCATAGCAATGTACAGAGTTGGTGATTATCAAAAAAAACGAGCTAAAATTCATTTACTCGTGGGGTTATCTCCAAAAATTCAAAATGCAAAATCATCAACAGCAACGAGTAATGGTAATGTTGCTAATGGAAATAATCGACTTAGAGTTGGCGTAACTTTTTATAAAGAAGTTAAAAACACAGAGTTTTATATAACTGCTCAGAGAGCCTATAACTCTTTGTCTAGTTCTGAAAATGCAGCTGATTCTACTAAAACTACTGAGGATGATGAGCATCAATCAACTGGATTTAAGTTTGGGCTCTTAAATAATTTTTCAGATGATTTGTCTCTGGGGAGTGAATTAATTTTTTCGATTGCAGAAGGATATGATTCAAAGTCACTTACAAATTCACAACTGACCTCTAAGGTTTCTTATGACTCGCAAAATTATACAGGCATAGCATTTCAAGGAAAATATAAATTAACAGATGAGTCGTTTGTAAGTGCTAGACTTGAAAAATTAATTAATGCTGAAGTGGGTTTTAGTTCTGGTGGAACAAAATTAAGTTCAACTGATTTTAATGGTATTTATATTACAATGGCCTACACTACGACTTTTGAATAAAAGATTATAAAAAGCAGACACAACCTGGACGGACATTCTCAATATCAATTATATTCTAATTATCATCTAATACTCAAGCACGCCAACCTGCGAGATCATTTTCCATCCAGATGCAGTCTTAGTATAGGTTTTACAAGTTCGACCATGCCAATGAGATATTTCCCCTGTTTTTGTAACCCAAAGAGTATCGATATCAACAACGGCAAAAGCACCATCGCCTTGTTTGGTTACAGATATTTTTTGTGTACTTCTAACATTATGCTTGAGCTCATAGTTAGCAAACCAATCTAGATATACTTTTGACCATCGGTCATAATTGAATTTTCCGAGAAATGAAATCCATGTCATTGGGTCGTGTTTGTTTGCATCAGTTGGCCAAACCCAAACCATATCTGGATGAAAAATTGAAAGTAATAGTTCTACATTTTTTTCATTCCAAGCTTGCGTTTCACGATCAATGATTTCTTGAATTTCAACTTCGCAGACGGATTTTGAAAATTCAGTTTGAGCGTTGTCTTGAGTTGTAACTGTTATTTGATTAAAATCTTTTTTATCTTTTCGCATTTTGTAGTTAACAGTTTTAAAACCCATTTTTTTATTCAATGAAATCATTTTTTGATTATCTGAATGCACCCATGTATGTAAATGATCTAGACCTTGAGTTATGGCCCATTGTTCAGCTCGTTTTTTTAAAGCTGAAGCTAAACCACTTTGACGATGATCAGGAGATACCCATAGTGTATCAACACGACCAGCAAATCGATCAAAATATGGAATTTTTTTAACAAGATGAAATGCGACTATTTTATTTTGAGTATCTAATGCGACTTCAAAAAAATCCTCTTCTTTGCACGACTTAAGAAACTTCGCTCTATCTTCATTCATTTTGTCATTTATAATAAAATCAGAATCAAATTTTGCCGGAATAGTGTTGTCGATTTTAGCTATAAAATTTATTTCTTCATCATTTTCTATTTGAGCTCTGCGATAAGAGTATTGGTTCATTTTATTTAATCCCTAATGCATCTTTTAATTTCTAATTTGATTCGTCGTCATCAAAATCGTCATCGTAACCAGCGTTATCGTCAAAACGATCACGTTTGTATTTCGGTCTTGCAGCAATAAGCTCTTGTCTAGCGGCGTATTCTTCATCAGTGCCAAAGCGATAAATATATAAATCTTCAACTTGAAGTCTTGCCCATTCAGTTTTATTTAAAAAAATCATACTCGATTTTAAACTTGGGTTTTCGTTAAAACAACGAATGTAAATCTTTTGGCCCAGTTCAGTCCAGCCATACTCTTCAACAAGAGCACGAACCATCATTTCTAAAGTAATTCCTTTAGGTGGATATTTGTTTTTACGCGGCGGTGGGAGTTTGCGATCATCTGACATTGGTTAAGTGTAACCTGAATTAACTAAAAGTGTCGAGGGCGGTTTAAATAAGATGTTAGATCCATAGAGGTGTAAATCAGGGCCCACAAACAAAAAAACCACCTTGCGGTGGTTATTAAAAAATCAAACTGATTTCGTGAGAAATTGGATGGGGTAGCAGACACTATTGTAAGCCCTGAAATTACGAGGGTAGGCTATTCCATTTCGACAAGGTCATTTTATAGGCTATTTAACTAGACTCGGTTTAGATGCGCTATATCATCTGTTATCACAATGATACAAACCTAAGTATATAATATCTATAAAGTATTCAATATTCCAAATCGGAATATTGATTTTTTAGCGCTTTTAACCGATACTAAATATATGCAGCAATCTGTAATGGTAAAACCTCAAGACGTGGCCCTTTTAGTAAAGATACTTAGTCGCAAACACCTAGGTGATTGGCGGCAAGTGGATCTGGCGATGGATCTTGGTTTCAGCCAAGGAGAAGTCGCTAAAGCCCTAGCTCGCTTAAATAAAGCTGGGCTTGTAGTTGAAAAGCGAGTCAACAGATCTGCAGCACTTGAGTTTATTCTACACGCCATAAAATACGTTTTTCCTATCGAGCTTGGTGCATTAGCTGCAGGCGTGCCAACTGCGATTTCGGCACCTGCACACAAAGACTCTGTTGTACAAAACGGTGATGATATATTTGTGTGGCCATCGCTTAAAGGTAAAGTGCGTGGGCAAGTTATTATGCCTTTTTATCCAAAGCTTGCAGAGGCTGCTTTAAAAGATGAAGAGTTTTACGACATAATGTCTGCGATTGAAATTATCCGTATGGGGCGCGCGCGCGAAAGAAAAGCTGCTGAGCAATTTTTAGAGCGAAAGATTAAATCTGTATGAGTTTTAAACCCGCAACTATTGAGATGATTAAAGTCGTAGCCGTAGCACTTGGTGAACTAAATGAACGCGCAGTATTTGTAGGTGGGGCGACGGTTCCATTCTATTTACCCGAGGCCTATTTTGCACAAGCGCGTCCAACCGAAGATATAGATGTGGTGATGGAAATTGTTGGTCGAAAAGCTGGTGCAATAAATGACCAGGCCTTACGAGACAAAGGATTTCAGCATGATACCAGCGAAGGTGCACCGATTTGTCGTTGGCTTTATCGAAAGTTTAAAGTTGATGTTATGAGCACCGATGCCTCGACGGTTGGTTTTACAAATCGTTGGTATGAAGAGGGTGTAGAAAGCGCTATTGAAATTATATCTACACCTGTTTCTGTAAAGATATTTAGCCTACCATATTTTTTAGGTTCAAAAATCGTAGCGTTTCGTGATCGCGGTAAAAACGATTACATGGGAAGCAGCGATATGGAAGATATAATTTCGCTGTTAGAAGTTGCCGAAGACTCATTACTTGAAAAAGTATTGCCCGACGTATCAAGTGAGCTGCGAGATTTTTTGAAAACTGAGTTTCAGAAATTGTTGAATACTCCAGACTTCATAGATTGTATACCAGGGGCAGTTTTCAATAGGGCGGCGGCAAAAGAAGCCACTGCCGCCGTAATTGAAAGAATGAAAAAGCTAAGTTCTGCTCTTTGATTTATTTATCAAATGGTGAAGAGCCGCTGGAAACATCAATCCCTACTTTTCGTAAGCAAATCATTACAGCCTTAAGATCGTTCCAATGCCTCCAATGTTGTAAACAAACACTGCGTTGTCGGCATACCTAGACCTTGGCTTTATATGTATTGTGTGCAGTTACAAACTCTCACTTCTCGACTAATGCAATCGATTTAGCAATTACTGGAGACAATGTAAGATTGATCGAGAAAGATATTATCTTAAAGTTCTTACAATCAAACAAAGTGTACTTATCTCAGATAAATGATTAATGAAGTAGTCCAGCTTGAAAAACTAAACGGCCGTATTTTTGTGCTGGAGCAATGTAGGTATGTTGAGTTCACTGCTGCCGCTGCAAATAGCAAAACTTAGATAATCCATTAATCTCATCAATGTTACATTTTAAATTTGGGTGTTTTACAAGGGATTATTGATGGTAGAAAATGATATAGCTTTCGGGGAATATCAAGCGTAAACACCTGAATATTATTCATAGTTTTCGACAACCGTTCCATTTTTCAAACTTCTATGATACGCAAACCCTGAATTAAGGAGTTCCTTTATGAAATCATGTTATGCATTAATTTTTTCGATTTCGCTTCAATCTAGTTTTTCATTTGCAGTAGACATTTCCGACAAGGTTTCATCAATGTCTGAAAATTCAAATAAAATTGAAATCAAACTCGATAAATCTGTAGTCGCTTGCACGCAAACGATTGACTCTGTCCTCAAGGCGCTTAATTCAGCCAATAAGGTTATTGTAAGTGCGCCTAAGTTTTCTGATTGTAACGGTCAGGAAAGCTCGGCTGTCATTACATTTTTCTAAAGCTAAAATTTAGAGAAAATGAAAAAAACTGATTTAGTATTAATTTGGTTATTATGTCTAAATTTAGGTTGTGTAAGCAATCCTTACCACGAGCCACAAAAAATGGCCGAAATTGAGGCTCAAAAATATCCAAAACAGGCTAACCAAATTCGTGAGCAACAAAAAGAGTGGGAAAATCAGCAACGATTGAAGCCAGCTCCAAGTGACAGTTATGTAATCGAACAGGAAAAATTGTCCGGCTTTGCAGTTGGCGGCCCTGATGCGGCATTTCACTTGGGTAGTAGTCACTATCAATATATTCATAAAATCAATCTGACTCTTGCATGTGAAAAAGATAGCTTTCTTCCAAAGCCGTACAGTCAAAAAAACGTCAAATGGAAAATGACAAATTTATTATCAGGTGAAGTACAAACATCTAGAGAAGGTAAATTACAAATTCAGATTAAAAATGATTCTGATCAGCGATTTCGTAAACTGACGCTTTCAACTTCCAAGAAGTCTTACGATGTTTTCTTATCTGAATTCCCGACGATTGAACTCGAAAAAGAAGAGTGTTATTAAAATTTAAACAATAGAACCGTAGAACCAAACCTCGTTACTTCATTTTTTCTAGCAGGCTTTCAAAACTGTGAACATAATTTGTGGTAATGCGCTTTAAGACTTCCGTGGCGACATCTTCTTTGTATGTGTGTGACGTCAGATTGCGATCTTCTATTATTTGCAACCAAATTTGTTCGTCTTGATGAGAGATCCAAGAGTTTTGAAATGCAAATGAGAGGCAAAGCTCATACAGAAGCGGGCTTACGGCGTTAAAAGCTTCGAATTATATCGATTAAGATACCTAAATGCTTGTGCTTAATGATGTTTTTGAAATGACCCACTACGAACCGAGTAGAACCGTAGAACCGTAGAACCGTAGAACCTAATTATTTGTTTTTATTTTTGTTTTTTGAGGTCCAATTTCCAGAAGGAAAATTGGATGGGGTAGGAGGACTTGAACCTCCGAATGTTAGAATCAAAATCTAATGCCTTACCAGCTTGGCGATACCCCAACAGTTTGAATGTAAAAATTAAAATAATGAATTTTATTCAAGAGAGCAAGAAAAAATAAAGCCCAAACTCAGTTTATTAAGTTTGGGCCGTTTGTTCTATGGTGAACCACAAAATTTGATCACCTGAGCAGGGCAAATTGTCGTTCGTCGTACTAAGTTGCTATATTTATAACCACTTGAAGTTTCAAAAAACTCCCCCTATTGCCTACTTACTGAAGAATGATTAATCATCACCCTGATAAGTCTGCGGAGCTTTCTGACGCTTCAAATGAGTCAATGTTTCTCCCATAGAACGTAATTCTTTTTCATAAGCTTCAAAAACTAAATCTTCAAGTTGCTCGCGCGTCTCTTGGTTCAGCGGATGGGCGATATCACGGAACTGTCCATCTTTGCGCTTTTTGCTTGGCATCGCTACAAATAAACCGCCTGGGCCTTGGATAATTTTTAAGTCTCTCACAACAAAGACATTATCAATTGTGATCGTGACATAAGCCTTTAGTCGGTCCTCATTTACAGGAAAAATTTTTACTTCGCTGATCTTCATGTTGCTGTCCCCTGTAAGTAATTTTGATTTTCTCTCAAACTTACTTTTGTACTTTTACCTAGCTGCATTGCTACGAACTGTATTACTTAGGTCTTGTATCGGGACGATCGTCTTGAGACTTTAAAAAAATAACACAGGCGGGCGCATTTTTTAGAAAAATAGCTCTATTTCGCCTGTGAAAAATGAAAACTCAACAAATTTTGTATCAATTTAGATCAAAAGTCAGAACCGTTAAGCCACGACCGCGCGCTAAACGTAAAGTGTTCTGTCCTTTTTTAAAAGCCTTAATCGCATCTTGTGAATTTTTAGGCTCTGTTTTGTTCACACTTAAAATAAGATCGCCAACTCGTAATCCAATTTGACTTGCGATTGAACCACGCTCAACAGCTGTGATGATTGGATATTTAACTTCACTATTAAGATTAAATTCAGATCTCAGTTCTGCTGTTAAATCTGAAATTTGTGCTCCTAGTTTGTAAGGAGTGTTTGTTTTTTTATTTGCTGACTTATCATCATCTTGGTTGTCATCAGGTTGACTAAATGATTTAGCTAAAGCTTTTTCTGAAGGTCTCTCAGATGGGGTAATGGATAAATCAATTGATTTTTCTCCACGCATAACTTTGATTTTGGCTTTCTGTCCAGGTTCAGCATCTGAAACAGCGTCAGTTAAATCGCGAGAGTTTTTAATTTTTTTGCCGTTGAATTCAGTAATAATATCGTACTGTTTTAAACCAGCTTTTTTACCTGGGCCATCATCAACTTTTAAAACCACTGCGCCTGCAAGATCTTCATAACCCATTGCTTGAGCTGAACCAGTATCAATATCACCCAATCCAATACCGAGGTATCCTTTACGAATAGACCCCCGTTGCTCCAACTGAGGTAATATTTTTTTAACTTCATCAATTGGAATGGCAAAACCAATACCTTGTGCCCTGGCATCAATGGCTGAATTAACACCAATGACAAATCCTTTTGAATTCACAAGTGGTCCGCCAGAATTTCCGGGATTAATCGAAGCATCAGTTTGTAGTAACGGTAAACGATTAATTTCTTCGATCTCACGACCTTTTGATGAGATTATTCCTTTAGTCATTGTGTGGCCGTGACCATACGGATTACCAAAAGCTGCAACCCATTCACCAACCTGTGTTTCAGTTGATGAACCCAAAGCAGCAGCTATCAATTTCACATCAGCTTTGATTTTTATAAGCGCAATGTCTGTTCTGGCATCGCGACCAATGACTTCAGCTTTGTATTGTTTATTTGAATCTTCTGTGAGTTGAACTTCGATAATATCAGCACCATCGATCACGTGGTTGTTTGTGATGATTAAACCGTCCTCACGAATGATAAAACCAGTTCCTAGTCCCATGCGCTGAGGTTTGCCAGGTTTTGTGTTTTGTCTGCGTGATGGAATTCCGTAAAATTGTTCAAGCATTTCTTGCATCGGATCGCGGTAAGCACGCCCTTGTGGAATCACTGATGTTGAAATATTGACGACTGACGGGTTAATGGCTTTAGCAAGCTCAACAAACAAGTTGGCGGGCATTGGTTCACCCAGTTTAAGTGCTGGTGGATTTTTTTGAAACAGCTGCGCTGTCGAAGTATTTGATTCAAAGTACGCAAATGTTACGGCTGATACGATAAGAGTTACATAGAGAAGTCTTTTCATAAAATTATCCTTTCAAAAATTTTCTCTGCTGTCGGTGTATTATTTTAGGCTCACGAACTTCATTTGCAGATCGTGAATTAAATTATCAATTAAGCGTGATTCATCTTGAGTAAGATTATTCTGTGTTTTGCTTTTAAGAACAGACAGTAAATCAATATTAAATCGGGCAAGTTCTTTATCAACATGGTGTTTTCCCGTTTGTGGATCTGGTTCTAAACCCAACGCTATTGCAGCTGATGAGCCGATTGACATGATAAGAACTGTTAGCGTAGCTTCCATTTTTTCCATGTGTTTATTCCTTTAATTTAAATTGAATACCCCAAAATATTTTTCTCACGTTTAGTAATATGGGGATGAAAGTTTAAGTTGTAAAGTTTTGAATATTTATCCGAAAGTATAGAAAAATAATAAGTACCTTGGGTGAGCAAAGCTTTATGTTGATTAATGTAATGTAATTTATGTAAAAACAAACCAAACTCAAGTTGAGTAGCATGCCCCGAAGTTTGGGCTTGTGATAAGGCTTTAAGGTCAGCTGTATAAATTTCTTTCGATAGTCCTAAAAGATACGATGTGAAATTAAAAAATGGACTGACTATTTTTTCGACTGGAGTCAGTGACATAAATAATAAACCTAAAACACGACGAAGCATTTTTGATTGATGCTGTCCGTGACTGAGTAACAAATGGCATAGAATTTTTTTCTCAGCAGTTGTTAAGTTATTAACGACACGTTGATTGACTGTAATAATAAGCTCATTTGAAAATTCAGACCAAACCAGAGGCGGTGTGCGATTAGGTGTTGTGAAAAAACGAATCGATTTTACACCGTAAAGTCTTTTAAGCTCGTTTAGGTATTGCGTCATCTGAGTTGTATCTGAACCCAGGACCTCGTGAGACTTTGTTTTGTTTAAGAAAATTTTAAGCCCGACATAAAATGTAAGGTATAAAAAGGCTAAACAAAGCAAAAAAGCAACGAAAAGACCGATGCGGTCAGCCAAATTGAAACCTAATATTAGTATTAAGAAACATCCGGCTGCACTCCACAACCAGACTTGAGTCAAGGTCTTCATAGTCTAAGATTTTCATGCGAGTTCAGGTTGAAATCAAGGCTATTTGTGACAAAATAAAATCAAACATATATTTCAGACAGAGTATGTCAAATTTAGAGGGTGTTAATATGGATGTTGCAGCACTGAATCAGGCCGTTAAAGATCAAAGTTTATTCATTTCGCAAATGATGAACGAAATGAATAAAGTTGTCGTTGGACAACGCGAAATGATTGAAGGAATCGTGATGGGCTTATTAACCGGCGGTCATATTCTGCTTGAAGGTGTTCCGGGGTTAGCTAAAACGCTGACAATTTCAACTCTTGCGCAAACAATTTCATTACACTTTCAACGCATACAATTTACGCCAGATTTATTACCGACCGATTTAATTGGAACAATGATTTTTAATCCTAAATCAGGTGAATTCTCTGCTAAAAAAGGTCCTATTTTTGCTAACATTGTTCTAGCGGATGAAATCAATCGCGCACCTGCTAAAGTGCAATCAGCGCTGCTTGAAGCTATGGCTGAAAAACAAGTCACGATTGGTGAGCAATCTTACAAATTAGATCATCCTTTTTTAGTTTTAGCGACGCAAAACCCACTTGAACAAGAGGGAACTTATCCATTACCCGAAGCTCAAATGGATCGTTTTATGTTTAAGATCAATGTCACTTATCCGACTAAGGCTGAAGAATTAGAAATCGTGACTCGTATGGGTGTTAACGAAAAACCGCAGATTCAAACTGTTATCACAAAAGAACAATTGCTTGCGACAGTTAAAACAGTTGATCAGATTTATGTTGATCAAAAAGTTAAAAACTACATTGTTGATCTTATTATGGCTACGCGCGAACCTAAGCAATACGGTTTAGCTCGTTTAGATAAAATCATAGCTGTCGGTGGATCACCACGTGCAAGTTTAAGTTTAATTCGTGCTGCTAAAGCTCATGCATTTTTGCGTGGACGTGGTTTTGTCACGGTCGAAGACATTAAATCAATTATTTATAAAGTTTTAAGACATCGTTTGATTTTAACTTATGAAGCTGAAGCTGAAAATTTAAATCAAGATGATATTATTAAAGAAGTTTTATCAGCAGTTGAGGTTTCAGCATAGTGATCAGTCGCCGTATTGATGACTAGAAACGGACTCATATGAAACACCATCACCAAGCCGATCATAACCAGCAACAAGTACCGACTTCGATTCTCAAAAAAATTAAAAGAATCGAAATCGACACGCGTAAATTGGTGAATAATATTTTTTCTGGTGAATATCATACAAAATTCAAAGGTCAGGGGATGACTTTTTCGGATTTTCGCGAATATGTACCCGGCGATGATGTGAGATCTATTTCATGGGCCTTGATGGCACGCGCTGGTAAACCGTATGTTAAAACTTTTGAAGAAGAACGCGAATTAACATTAATCATCGCTGTTGATATTAGCGGATCACAGGATTTTGGTTCTAAAAATAATTTCAAAGGTGAAACTTTAGCATACGTGGCTGCAACTTTAGCTTTTAGTGCGATTCGTAATAACGATCAAGTTGGGTTGTTATTATTTACTGATGACGTTGAGTTATTTGTTCCTCCGAAAAAAGGTAAATTTCATGTTTATCGTATCTTGCGTGAGATATTATTTTTTAAACCGAAAAGTCAAAAAACAAACATTCAAAATGCTTTAGAGTATTTGCGCGGAGTTTTAAAAAAACGTGCGACTATTTTCTTATTGAGTGATTTTCAAGATCAGAATTACGAAACGGCTTTGACCTATTTAGAAAAAAAACATGAAGTGATCGCAGGGTTAGTGACTGATCCAGCTGAATTTATGTTTCCAGATGTGGGCTTAATTGATTTACACGACGCCGAAACAGGTGAAACTGTACTTGTTGATACATCCAATCCGGCATTTCGTGAAGAAATGAAAATTCGCTTTAAAAAAGATTTTGAGCATTTTCAGAAAAACTTAAAAAAATCAGGGGTTGATAGTTTTAGTTTTGAAGCCAATGAAGAATTTCACAAAGCTTTGCTCGCGTTTTTTAAACGCAGGAAGGCTCGTTAATGTCTAAATTGAACTGTCAAATGAACGTTCCAGAGGTTTCTGGTCTTAACGCAAACGAGATAACTGTTGGCAGGCACTTTCTGATTCATTGTCAGGGGCAGTGGGACAAAGCTTTTGATTTAACTCAAGCTAAGTTAGTTTTAGATCCAAAAGATCAGTACATATTAAAATTATTTAAAGCTGAAGCTCGTGACACAGAATCTTTTGATTTAGATGTGACAGCATATATAGCTGGCAAAGTTGATATTCCAAATCTCGAGATGAGCGATGGTGAACGTCAGCTGCAACTTGGTCAAATACAGTTCGAAGTGCAATCAGTATTACCAAAACCTGAAGCTCAAAAGCAAGGATCTGTTCAACCGAGTGAACAACCTAAACCGTATGGTTATGTTTTTGGACAAATGCAATGGCCATTGCTCTACACATTGATTGCGTTTGGTTTTGTGTTCTTAAGCATTATTTATCTTATTTGGAAAGCAATGCGCAGACAAAAACTTAAAAATTTACAAGCTCACATAAGATCATATGATTCAGCTCAAGATCCTGAGCAACAGTTTTATAAAACCTTAAGACAACTTGAGAAAAAAGATTATCCATTAGTTGATTTAACCAAAGCATGTCGAGTTTATATTTTACGACAGTATCAATTGCCAGTTTTTGATTTAAGCATCAGCGATTGCGATCGCCTTTTAAAAAGACAATTTGTTAGATTTAGTGATCATCGTAAAATCGTGATTAACATGCTTAAAGATATCCAGCATATAAGTAAAATAACAGATGCATCGATTGAGCAAAAAAATAAATTTATTAAAAACTTTTATGATTTTGTTGAAAAGTGTGAATCTTTGCCTCAAGACAGTTTTGAGCGCGAGCGCGAAGAGGATTTACTATGACTCTTCAGTTGTTTGGTTTTGTATGGGCGAATTCTTGGGCTTTTTTGTTATTGCTGTTGTTGCCATTTTTATATTTTATTTTTCTTCGACGCCAAAAAAGAAAAGCGACTTTTCAAATCAGCTCTGTTGCTTTATTTAAAGCTTGGCAAAATCGTGGTAAAGCAAGCTTAATAGTCGCTAATCAAGTTATTTTGTTTGTTGCTCTGGTTTTATTTATTTTAGCTTTAGCTCGGCCGCAAACGATGGATTCAAAAGTTAAACGAACGCTTGATGGTATGGATATCGTCATTGTCTTAGATGTGTCAGATAGTATGTTGATCGAAGACATGAAGCCATTAAACCGATTAGAATCAGCTAAAGAAACAATTTCTGGGTTTATCAAACAACGTACATCAGATCGTATTGGCTTAGTTATATTTGCTGGTGAGGCTTTTACATTAGTGCCACCAACTTTAGATTATCAATTGATTATAGAAAGAGTATCACAAATTCAAACAGCTCGTGATGCGCGCATTAAAGATGGCACTGCAATTGGTGTAGCATTAGCGGCAGGTGCTGCAAGACTTAAAGACTCGCAAGCAAAATCTAAAGTGATGGTGTTTTTAACAGATGGTGAGAATAATTCAGGGACTATTGATCCAGAGACAGGATTAGAAATAGCAAAAGGTTATGGGCTGCGTATTTACTCTGTGGGAATTGGTAAAGATGGACCAACTAAATTACCAATATATTCACAAGATATGTTTGGTAACAAAGTTAAACGTTATCAAGCTTTTGAAAGTACTGTTAATGAGGATTTACTTGGTCAGATGGCTAAAGTCACTGGCGGTAAATACTTTAGAGCTAACAAAGAAGACTCGCTACAGGGTATTTTTAGTGAAATTAATAAATTAGAGACTGTTAAAATCGAAGATCAAAAATTTGTTCGCTATAATGAGTACTTTTATTTATTTCTTGAATTTGGATTATTGCTGTTACTCGTACATTCAGTTTTAAATCTGACGTATTTAAGAAGGGGGCCTTAAATGTCTGTTCTTAAATGGGGTAATCCGATGGCTTTTTGGTTTTTTTTAATTCTTTTGGGTTATGTCATTCTGTATTTTCTTTTAGAGAAAAAATTCGAAAATATTTTAAATCAGCACTTTGGTGCCAAAGTTGTTCCTTGGTTGCGCAGTCGGGTTTCAATTCCAAAACGTCGATTAAAATTATCATTACAGGTCATAGCAACATCATTTTTACTAATAGCATTGGCGCGTCCGCAAATGGGGCAATCAGAGCAAGAGGTTAAAAGTGAAGGTGTTGAACTGATGATACTCGCTGACGTTTCAGATAGTATGCTGTCTGAAGATGTTAAGCCATCACGCTTAGAACAGATGAAAATCGATTTAAGTAAACTCATGGATTTAATGCCAGGTAATAAAACTGGTCTTATTGCTTTTGCTGGTAGTGCAGCCTTGATGACTCCGCTGACATCTGATCCGAGTGCATTAAAAATGTACGTTCAGTCTTTAGATACATATGCTGTATCAACACAAGGAACATCATTTGAAACTGCTTTATCATTTGCGAAAGAAGCTTTTGAAAAAGGCGGTGTTACACAAGCACAAAATCTAAAGACCACAAGAGTTATTATTGTGGCCTCTGATGGAGAAGATCAAGAGCCTGGCGCACTTGAAGCAGCTAAGGCTTTAGTTAAAGATGGTATTAAAATTATTTCGATTGCTTATGGTACTGAAAAAGGCGGAAGTATTCCTGCGCGTGATCAATTTGGTAATTTAACAGGAATGAAAAAAAACAGATCAGGGGAAACTATCTTAACGCAAGTTAAAGGTGATTTTCTAAAAAAATTAGCAGAAGAAGGACACGGTAGTTTTTATTTTGCAAAATTTAACGGTGATTATTTAAAACAAATCGTTCAAGATGTGAATCAATTCGAAAAGGCCCAATTTGATTCATCAACTGTCGTGCAATACGACGAAAAATTTTTCTTTCCATTAGCTATAGGATTAGTCGTTTTAATGATGAGTTTATTTATCAACGATCGTCAAAATCAGCCTTTGCAGTGGAAAGGTCGTTACCAGTATGAATAAATTAACTTGTAAAATGATATTCTATACTTGTTTTATTTTTGTTCTGCAAAGTTATGCGCAGACCAACAATGAACAAATGAAAACCAGCACGCAGTATCCGTCTTTATTTTCATATTACTATAATTACAAAGCTCGTAAAGCTATAGAAAATAAAAATCCTGAATTGGCACTTGAATATACTTTACGTGTTCTTGAGTTAGAACCACAAGCTGCGCAGATTCATTCAAATTTAGCGATTATATTTGATTACTTGCAAAAAAAAGATGAGTCAGAGAAATCGCACCAACAAGCACTTAAAATTTTAGAATCTCACTTAACAAATTTAAGACAAGTTGATGCTTTTCAAATATTTTATAATTTAGGTGTTTATTACGGTGCTCAGAAAAAAATTGATCAAGCTTTGCAATTTTATCAACGTGCTTTAGACATCGATCCGACATCTGTTGAAACTAAACACAATATTGAATTGCTGATTCAGTCGCAACAACAACAACAGCAGCAGCAAAGTGGACAATCGCAAAATCAAGATCAAAAAGACAACCAGAATCAGCAAAAACAAGATCCTAAGGATCAAAAAGACAATAAAGATAAAAAAGATCAGGATAAAAAAGACGACAAAGACAAGAAAGAACAAGATCAGAATAAAGACCGCTCTCAAACACCAAAGTATCAACCCAGACCTTTTAAGGGTGATCAGTTATCTGAGGGTGATGTTAAAAAAATATTGGGCGAGCTTTCAGAACAAGATAAAAAAATCAGAGCGAATTTTAATAAAAAAGAACGCAAAGAAGGACGTCATGATAAAGATTGGTAATTTGAAAAAGAGCATTCTTTTTGTTTTATTTTTTATGAGTCAATGGGCCGTAGCTGCTGAATCGCTAAAAGTTGAAATTGAACCAGAAGCGCCTGGTTTGGGCGATCAAGTTAACATTGTGATCACAGTGCAATCAAACGATGACTTTGAGTCATCACAGCCACAAGTGCCGGATATAGCTGGGTTTAAAATTTTAAAAGCACAAAACCTGGGACAATCATCATCATCGCGAATGAACTTTGTGAATGGTAAAACTGAGTTTTCTAAAACGGTCACGCAACAGTTTTTACTGTCTTATCAGGCCGTTAAACAGGGGAGTGTGACTATTCCTGCATTTAATGTTTCAGTCAATGGTAAAACTTTATCGACGGCTCCACAAAAAATTATGGTTGGTGCAAAATCATCAGCGAGTAACACTCAGAAAGTTCCGGGGCGTCCGCGCTATCAACAAGATGATCCATTTGCAGATGATGATGATATGTTTTCGCAACTCATGAAACAACGTGAAAAAATGATCGAGGATTTACAAAAACAGATGGGCATTCCGTCAGGTCCTGGTGGTGGTCGTCGTCAGTTCGGTCAGAACGGTACAGGTCGTCAAATGCCGTCAGTCACTCTTGATGTCAACATGAACGAAGCTTTTTTCTTGTTACTCGAAACCGATAAAAAATCAGCTTACGAAGGCGAGCAAATTACAGCGAATTGGTATTTGTATACACGTGGACAAATAGAATCGCTTGATCGTGCTAAGTTTCCGGACCTAAAAGGTTTTTGGAAAGAGATTATAGAAGAAGTACCTGCATTACAGTTTGAAGAAGTACTTGTGAATAATGTTCCTTATAGACGTGCTTTACTAGCAAGCCATGCTTTATTTCCGATTAAAGCTGGGACTGTGGCTATTGATGAATTTAAAATCAAAGCGAAAGTGCGTATTCCAACTCAATTTGGTTGGGGAGATTTAAATGAATACACAAAAGCATCTAAGCGATTGCCGATAAATGTGTTGCCATTACCTTTAGAAAATCGACCACAATCATTTTCGGGTGCTGTTGGTCAGTTTCAAATTCAAACCCAAATCGAAGGGTTGCAATTTCCGGCAGAGCAACCGATTTCATTGAAAGTTCGTTTTGAAGGACAAGGTAATGCAAAGTTAATTGAGTTGCCGGCTATTGCATGGCCAGATGGTCTTGAAGTCTATGACACAAAAAGTGATGCTAAATTTTATAAAAATGGTCAAAGCTATAAAGAGTTTGAAATATTATTGTTAGCACATAAACAAGGCGAAATTAAAATCCCACAAATTAATTTTTCGTATTTTGATCCTGTTCAAAAACAATATATCACAAAATCAACAGAAGAATTTGCTATTAAAATTACTGAGCCCGCAAAAGGTCAAAATACAGAATCATTTAAGTCTAAAAAAGATGACCCGCACACGGCTACAATTGAACGTAAATTTTTACCTATAGTTGAATTGAGTGGCGCAGCTTTTTCATGGTCGCAATTTCGCTGGTCGATATTAAGCGTACTCAGTATTTTAATCATTTTCGGTTTAAGTTTACAGCCTTTGTTGCAATTCAGATATTTAAATAACTCGCCAGATTTAAAACATAAAGTATCCGCTAAAATGAAATTAGTCGATGCTGCAGTACAAGCCCAGGATTACAAAAAAATTGGTAGCGAATGTGTGAATTTACTTTACTTACTTGTGTCAGCATTAGCGCAAGAAAAAACAGCATCAGAGGACTGGGTGGCTTTAGTCTATAAAATGCCTGAAAATCATCGTCAAAAGTATGAAAAGCAGCTGGGCGAGCTTTTTGATTATTTCCAAACTGTTGGATTTGCGCCTGATAGTCTGAGACAGCAGATGCTTGATCAGAAAGCTATTCACGAAATGGTCTTAAATCTTAGAAGCGCTGCAGGCAAAATTACAGACGAATTGTCTTAAAAATGTCTTTAAAACTTGCTTGCATGGTTTTTCACTTGTAGCCTTTAATTTTAAAGGGTGAAAAAGTGAATATATTCAAATCGAAAAGCTTATTAAAGAGCAACCTGTCTACTGTACTTTTGTTTAGCATAATTTTAAATACAGGATGCGCTCTTTTTCAAAAACCAAATACTTCTCATTCAAATGATCAATCTAAGTCAGATACTTCGAGTGGTAACACGTCTTCAAACGAGTACACGCAGGATGGCGATTTAGAGAAGTTTCGTTTATCACAAAATCAAAACGGAACAAATACAACCGAGATCGGTGAACAAGAGTTGGAAACAATTCCCACAGAAATTAACGAAAGTGTTGAAATGTGGATTCGCTATTTTCAAGGCCGTGGTCGTGGGCATATGGAGCGTTATTTAGCCAGATCAACTCGTTACGAAGCTTTAATGAAAAAAGTTTTACGTGATAACAAATTACCAGAAGATTTGTTTTATATTGCTTTGATTGAATCAGGATTTAGCTCGAGCGCTTTTTCACATGCTTCAGCTGTGGGTTATTGGCAATTTATTCGCGGAACTGGAAAACGCTATAAACTACAAATCAATAAAATGGTTGATGAACGTCGTGATCCGGTTATAGCCACACAAGCTGCAGCTGAGTATTTCAAAGATCTTTATGGTATGTTTAATTCTTGGTATTTATCAATGGCAGCTTACAACGTTGGTGAAGGTCGTGTGTTAAAAGCTGTACGCAAGTATAAAACAAAAGATTTTTGGGAGTTAGCTCGTCATCGTCGAGCGCTACCAAAAGAAACTGATAACTATGTACCTAAATTTATAGCTGCGAAGTTGATTGCTAAAAATCCAGATAAGTACGGATTTGAGGGAATCGATTACATGACGCCAATTGAGTTTGATCATATGACTTATGCTCAACCTATCAATTTACGTCAGATGGCTGATAAAATGAATATCAATTACGAAGACTTCAAAGATTTAAATCCTAAATTCAAAGGAGAAATCGCACCGCTTGATGCTGATAACAAACTCAGCTTGCGTATTCCTGCAGGAACCTCTGAAATAGCAATGACTGCAGCTCAGAACAGTATTGCTTCGATTGTTGATTTTGTGCCTGACCAGAACGATACACAAGAGTACAAAGTACGTCGTGGCGATAGTTTAGCATCTGTGGCACGTAAATACAGAACCTCTGTAGCTTTTTTGCGTGAAATTAATGATTTCTCTCGTAAGAAAAGAATCAAAGTCGGTCAAAGAATTTTAGTTCCAGATCGTACGCCACTTAAAGATCGTTCGCAGGTTGCGGGTCGTAAAAAAAAAGAAACAAGCGATAAAAAAAATAGTGATTTTTATGTCGTTAAAAAAGGCGACAGTTTAGCCTCTATAGCCGAAAAATTTAATCTATCGGTGCATGAATTAAGTCGTGCAAATAATTTAAAAAGAAAATCGAGATTAAGAGCCGGCGTTCGTTTAGTTATCCCTAAAGATATTTAGATTTGAGAAAATCTATAAGCCCTTTGAAAAATTAAAAAAACTCTAAGCTAATCATCTTGATAGGCCTAGAGTTCAAGGGGAATGAAACCAATCCATGAAATAAAATGTTTTGTAAAATTTTTTTCCTTCCATTGCAGTTTTTTACACCGCAGGTTTTATACCCTTTGGTAGCTGGCTGGCATATTAAAGCCCCTGTAGCTTTGCGTCCCACAGTTTCCAGTGGTTTGCCTTGAGGCAAAGGAAGGATACGGAATTACCCGTATTCTTTCAAACCGCTAGTGACCTCCTATAATGAATAGTTGTCATTAACATCATGTGACTTAAATTATTAAGTCATTTAATAATATGATAAGTGTTTATAATTTTATTAAACGCAACGTCACTTCGGTACTTTGTCGTTATGATCGAAAACTCTTCTCATCAAACGTCCCCCCTATGAACTAACCACTGATTCCTCGCTGACCTTTAATTAGGCTGTTTCCAGCACCTAGCAAGGCTTACGTTAGTTGCATGTCTTGTATGAATTAATATTAACCTGTTCTTGAAAAACTTTTCCAACTTTTATAAAAGATTCTCAAAAAAGTATAAAAACTGTTTTTCATTGGGAAAATGAGACATTTCTGAGCCATTTTTTTATAAAAATGAGTCATGTACAACAGATTAAAAATGAGATAAAAAACAAAACTAAATCTAAATTTTTTAAAAGTAGGTCTATAGCAATGATTTCGTTTAATGCGGTTACCAAACAACAAGGTTCTAAAATTTTATATGCTAATGGCTCATTTCAAATTAATCCTGGTGAAAAAATTGGCCTAGTCGGTCCAAATGGTGCTGGTAAAACGACGATCTTTCGTTTGATTATGGGCGAAGAAAGTCCAGATCAAGGCTCGATCAGTAGACCCGATAAAATTCGTGTTGGATATTTCTCGCAAAATATTGAAAGCATGAAAGGCCGTTCAGTGATAGCAGAAGTTCTCTCGGCTGGTGGCTTTGATCAAGTTAATGCAGATATCAAGAAGTACGAAGAAAAATTAAGTGATCCGAATTTAACCGAAGACGAAATGGTCACTGTTCTTGAAAAATACGGCGAGGCCCAGGCCAAGTTCGAAGCTATGGGTGGTTATGATTTAGAATCCCGCGCCACTGAAATTTTAGGTGGTCTTGGTTTTTCTAACGAGGATATGCAGCTTGATGTTGGACAATATTCTGGTGGTTGGAAAATGCGTGTCACTTTAGCTAAAATTCTTTTGCTTGTTCCAGATGTTTTATTGATGGATGAGCCAACAAATCACTTAGATGTTGAGTCTATCGTTTGGCTTGAAGAGTGGTTACGCAATTATAAAGGCGCACTCTTGATGACTTCACATGATCGCGATTTTATGAATCGTTTAGTTACGAAAACAATCGAAATTGCTAACAAAGCTATTACCACTTATGGCGGTAACTATGATTTTTATGAAAAAGAGCGCGATATTCGTAAAGAGCAACTAATTGCAGCAGCTAAGCGCCAAGAAGACATGCTTGCCAAAGAAGAAGAATTCATTGCTCGTTTTGCGGCTCGTGCCTCGCATGCAGCGCAAGTTCAATCTCGAGTTAAAAAGCTTGAAAAAATTGATCGTATCGAAATTCCAGCAGAAGATCGCGTGATGGATTTCATTTGGCCAGAGCCCCCTCGTGGTGGTGATGAAGTCGTTAAATTTGAGAGTTTGGGTAAAATTTATTCATTAAAAGATGGCCGTGAGAAAAATGTTTTCTCAGGCGCATCGGCTTTGGTTAAACGATTGGACCGTGTTGCTGTTGTCGGAGTCAATGGTGCGGGTAAATCAACACTCTTAAAAATTATCACTAAGCAAACAGACCCATCGACGGGGACATGTGCGATTGGTCCATCTATACAACTTGGTTATTTTTCACAAAACTCGCTTGATGTTTTAGATCCAAATAAAACAATTTTACAAGAAGTTGAATCAAGAGTTCCAAATGCGACATTGGGATCAATTAAATCTTTGTTAGGCGCATTTTTATTTTCAGGTGAAGAAGTTGAGAAGAAAATTTCGATTTTATCTGGTGGTGAAAAATCAAGAGTCTTACTAGCGTGTATTTTGTCACATCCCGTGAATTTATTAATTCTCGATGAGCCAACAAATCACTTAGATATTAAATCACGTGAAGTGTTGTTAAAAGCTATTAAAGAATTTCCAGGAACTGTGATGATGGTTTCCCATGATCGTTATTTCTTGCGTGAGATTACAACCCGCGTTTTTGAAATCGATAAGAACCAATTAACGACTTTTGACATGACTTATCCTGAATATTTAGAGCGCGCTGCGAGAAGAGCTTGATTGAGTAGACTTTTTGCACTAGAAGTGACCCTATGAACAATCGAGAAATTTTAAAACTAGTCGCAGGATTTAAACGTTTTCGTGATAAATATTATGCAGGTGATGAGCCTTTAGCTCAAAAACTTGCGAGTGGGCAAAGTCCTTCGACTTTGATCATAGGCTGTAGCGATTCTCGTGTTGATCCAGCGCTTATTTCCTCTGCATCGCCAGGTGAGTTATTTATTGTCAGAAACGTTGCGAATTTAGTTCCACCGCATGAATCGAGTGGAACTGGTCGACATGGTGTGAGTGCGGCTATTGAGTTTGCAGTTGTTCATTTAAAAGTTCAGAATATTGTCGTTTTGGGACATCGTCAGTGTGGTGGTATTAGAGCATTAATGTCTGGGCAAACCCGCACAAAAGACAGCTTTATTGGGGCTTGGATGGAAATCGCAGCTCATGCACGTGAAAATGTATTAGCTAAACATGCCCATGAAGATTTTGAATCTCAGTGCAAGCACTGCGAGCTTGAGGGTGTAAAAGTGTCGATGGAAAACCTAAAAACTTTTCCATTCGTTAAAGAAGCTATCGAAACGCGAGAGCTTAATATCTTAGGTATATATTTTGATTTAGAGCAAGGGGCCTTGCTTGAGTATGAGCCCAAAGTAGATCAATTCGTTGAAATTAAAATGTAATGTCATTTGCATGACATTTTGATAGCCTTTAAACATGAAAAGTATACTGATTATAAATGGTAGTATTTCAGGTGATAAAGGTAATTGCGGTCAGCTTGTAAAGCAGATTCAGCGACATATTTCTGATTCATATTCTGTTCAGACGCTAACACTGTCGAAAAAAATAAATAAAAAAGCAGTTGAAAAAAAGCTATCAAAAGCAAGTGCTTTTGTTTTTGTGACAGGGACTTATTGGGACTCTTGGGGGAGTCCTTTGCAAAAGTTTCTCGAGGATTTTACAGATCTCGAGGGCACACCTGTGTTTATGGGAAAGCCTTGCGCTGTGTTTGTTCTGAATCACTCGGTTGGTGGTAAATCAGTGCTTTCAAGATTGCAGGGTGTGCTATCAACTTTTGGATGTATCATACCGCCGATGAGTGGGATGGTGTATTCACTTGTAAATGATATCGTCATTAAAAAAACCAAGTCAGTACATGCTGATGATCTCTGGAGTTTAAGTGATATTGCTGTGGTCATTGCAAATTTGCAACTCGCTACAGAGACTGAAATCAAGTGGCAGAGTTGGGCAGTTGATCGTAAGAACTTTCGTAAACTTTGGATCGGGTGAAAAATCTAAAGAAAAAATATTGCTTCTAAATAAGAATATGCAAAACTCACAAATATGAACTGTAAAAAAAATATTTTAGCTTTTGTTTTTTTATTCATATTTGTTTTTAAATCTCAAGCACAAACCGAAACGCATCCATTTGGGCTTGGGATTATGATCGGAAATCCTGCCGCAATTACGGGAAAATATATTTTAAATAAAAATAATTCAGTTGCTGGTGGACTTTCTATTTCATCAAGTGATTATACGTTAATTTATACAGACTATCTTTATCATGTTCATAATTTGTTGATACGTAAAAATCAATTTGTGAATGAGTTAACTCCGTATATTGGTTTTGGTGGGTTACTGGCTTCGACGAATAAAGACCGCAGTCAAGATGATCATTACTTGGGTAAAAAATCTGGCAATTTGGGGTTAGGTGTGCGTGTGCCATTAGGGGCTGAGTGGAATCCTAAAGCATTACCACTCGGAGTTTTTTTAGAGATAGTGCCTGGTCTGAGTGTTGTCCCAACGATGGATGCTTTTATTCAATTGGGCTTTGGGGCAAGATATTATTTTTAATGACCTGATTTGGCTTTACGAGCTCTCGCAGCAGGTTTTCTAGTTGTGTTATTATCGTCTGATAAACTTGAAACTTTTAGTTTTGTGTATACGGGTTCACACGCTTTTTGAGCTTGATCGTTTTCGGTTGGAGTTAACATGGGTTTGACTTCTGAATTATTTTCATGCGTTTTAACTAAAATAGTTTTAATGGCCGTTTGCACTTTTGATTCGATCTCTTTATTTAAAATATCTGAACAGTCTTTGACTGATTCAGAACCAACAATTTCGACATCACCGTAAAAATTGAATGCTTGTGTAATTGAATAATAAATTTTATTTTTTTCTGAAACGGGAATCGCGTATGTGACTTCTCTATTTTCGTATGGACATCTTTTAACTTGATTGCCAGAAACTATGTAAATGAATTTGTCGTCATTGAAAGTAAATGTATGAGATTTCTGATCAAAGTAACCCACGTCGTTAGTGACGTTGACCAGCTTTTGCACTGATTCGAGACATTTGAGTTCAGTGCCAAATTTAAGTTTTTCTGCGTGAGTTAAAGATGTTATAAGTAACAACAAAGTCATTATTTTTAGCATGATAAATACTCCTTAGCAGTGAACTAGCTCTATTTTCACTTGAATAAAGCCTATGTGTCATTGAATTAAGTCAGAAAAGCATTAAAAGCCTCGAGTTTTTACTCCATTAAACTCTGTGCAACATAATTGTTCGCGGCATAGGTGTTTGACTTAAGCCTAGTCGAAAGTTAGCCTTATTTTGTTAATTTACAGAGTGAAAGGTTGCATCATGTCACAAACTCAAAATGTTCCTGAAATTCGCCGTTTAAAAGATTTAAACACGTTAGTGAGTTTATCAAAACGTCGTGGTTTTGTTTTTCAAAGTTCTGAAATTTATGGTGGTTTAGGAAGTTGCTGGGATTACGGTCCGCTTGGATCACTCATGAAGTTAAATGTGAAACGCGCATGGTGGAATGCTATGACTCGCAGATCTGATATCGTGGGTATTGATGCAGCTATTTTAATGCATCCAACAGTTTGGAAAGCATCTGGTCACGTTGATGGTTTTTCAGACCCGTTGGTTGATTGTAAAGACTGTAAAACACGTTTTCGTGCAGATAACACTGAATCGTACTTAACAAAAAAGCAATGTCCTCAGTGTGGTGGTAAAAACTTATCTGAAGAACGTAACTTTAATCTTATGTTTAAAACGCATATGGGGCCTCTTGAAGACTCTGGTTCTGTCGTTTATTTACGACCAGAAACAGCACAAGGCCACTTTGTGAATTTTCAAAATTGTCAGCAATCATCGCGTTTGAAAATCCCATTTGGTATTGCGGCTATTGGTAAATCATTTCGTAATGAAATTACTCCAGGAAATTTCATTTTCAGAACACGTGAATTTGAACAAATGGAAATGCAATATTTTGTTAAGCCAGGCACAGACGACACTTACTTTAAAGAATGGAAAGAGCGTCGCTGGAAATTTTATCTTAAATTCGGTATTCGCGAAGAAAATTTAAAATTCAAAGATCACGACAAATTAGCCCATTATGCGCGTGCGGCTGTTGATGTTGAATACAATTTTCCGATGGGTTACTCAGAACTAGAAGGTATTCACAATCGCTCTGATTTTGACCTGACTCAACATGCAAAATTCTCGGGTAAAAATTTAGAATATTTTAACGAAGCGGAAAAAGAAAAATATTTACCATTTGTTATTGAAACAGCAGTTGGTTGTGATCGTTTATTTTTAGCTTTTATGTGTGATGCTTATCGTGAAGAAGTCACTTACATGACGGATGAAGCCGGTAAAAAATCTGAAGATGTGCGTGTTGTATTAGGATTACACCCTGAAATTGCACCATACAAAGTTGCTGTTTTACCATTATCTAAAAAAGACGAATTATCGCAACCAGCGATGGCTTTACGTGATCAATTAGCTGAAGATTTTGATGTGACATACGATGAAACAGCATCGATCGGTAAACGTTACCGCAGACAAGACGAAGTTGGAACTCCGTTTTGTGTAACTTATGATTTTGATTCAATCAATGACGGAGCAGTGACTGTACGTCATCGTGATAAAATGACTCAAGAACGTATTAAAATTAAAGAACTCAATCAATACATTGCTATTCAACTTAAACAATTCTAATTGAAAGGAAATTCGTGTCATGGAGACTTTAAACGCGAACACTTTTGTTAAACCTGAAAAATTTGTCTATTTCTTTGCTGCAGGCGAAGCTGAGGGCAATGCTGGTATGAAAAACACACTTGGTGGTAAGGGTGCTAATTTAGCTGAAATGACAGCTATTGGGTTACCAGTGCCTCCGGGTTTTACGATTTCAACAGATATTTGTACGGCTTACTACGCAGAAGGCGGCAAACTTCCTGAGTGGGTCAGACCAGAGGCTTTAAAAGCTTTAGCACGTGTTGAAAATAAAATTGGAAAAAAATTTGGTGATGCCAAAAATCCTTTATTAGTGAGCGTTCGTTCTGGGGCTCGTGCTTCGATGCCTGGTATGATGGATACAATTCTTAATTTAGGTTTAAATGATCAAACAGTTGAAGGCCTTGCTCAATCGGCTAATAATGCTCGATTTGCTTGGGATTCTTATCGCCGATTTATTCAAATGTACTCTGATGTTGTGATGGGAATGAATTCTTCAATGCTTGAAGTGACTTTAGAGGATCTTAAAGCTGAAAAAGGTATTCATTTAGACACAGATCTGACAACTGATGATCTTAAAAAACTTGTTCAAAAATTTAAAGATCTTGTTCAGCAAATGACAGGGCAAAAATTTCCAACAGATCCGCATGAGCAATTATGGGGAGCTATCAGCGCTGTATTTAAAAGTTGGAATACAGCTCGTGCTATTACTTACCGCGAATTGCATGATATTCCGGCGAGCTGGGGAACAGCTGTCAATGTTCAATCAATGGTTTTTGGTAACATGGGCGATGATTCTGCAACTGGTGTGGCGTTTACTCGTGACCCAAGTACTGGTGATAAAAAATTCTATGGTGAATTTTTAATTAATGCACAAGGCGAAGACGTCGTGGCGGGTATTCGTACACCGCAACCAATTGCCATTCTTAAAGAAGCTATGCCAGGTCCATATACTGATCTAGAAACAATTTATAAAAAATTAGAAACTTATTTTAAAGACATGCAAGATATCGAGTTCACAATCGAAAAAAATAAATTGTGGATGTTGCAAACTCGTAACGGCAAGCGTACAGCAAAAGCTGCATTGCAAATTGCTTGTGACATGATCGATGAAAAATTAATTACCGAAGAAGAAGCGATCTTACGTTTAGATCCATCGTCTTTAGATCAGTTGTTACATCCAACACTTGATCCTAAAGCACAAAAAACTTTACTTGCTAAAGGTTTACCAGCTAGTCCAGGTGGAGTCTGCGGACAAATCGTATTTACTCCTGAAGAAGCAGTTGAACTCAAAGAGCAAGGTAAAAAAGTGATTTTAGTTCGTGTTGAGACATCACCAGAAGATATTGCAGGTATGGTTGCAGCTCAGGGTATTTTCACAACTCGTGGTGGAATGACATCGCATGCAGCTGTTGTGGCTCGCGGTATGGGTAAATGCTGTGTGGCTGGATGTTCAGAAGTTGAAGTTGATTACGTGACTGAAACGATGCGTGTAAAAGGTTACAATTTGAAAAAAGGTGACATCATCACCCTTGATGGTAGCACGGGTGAAGTTTACTTAGGTGAAGTTAAAACAATAGAACCAAAACTAGATGGTGCTTTTGATCGTATTATGAAAATAGCAGATCACATGCGTAGATTAAAAGTCAGAACAAATGCTGATACGCCAAAAGATGCACAAACAGCGCGTTCATTCGGTGCTGAGGGTATTGGATTATGTCGTACAGAGCACATGTTTTTTGGGGCTGATCGTATTGATGCTGTTCGTGAAATGATTATAGCTGATACAAAAGCAGAACGCGAAAAAGCTTTAGTTAAACTTTTACCAATGCAACGTGATGACTTTTATCAACTATTTAAGATTATGGATGGTCACCCCGTCACAATTCGTTTGTTAGATCCTCCGTTACATGAGTTCGTTCCGCATTCAGAAGAAGAAATTCAAGAGTTAGCTAAAAGAATTAATTATGATGTGAACAAACTTAAAAATAAAGTTCACGCCTTGCATGAGTTTAATCCGATGCTAGGTCACCGTGGATGTCGCCTAGCTGTGACATACCCAGAGATCTATGAAATGCAATCACGTGCTATAGCTGAAGCAGCTGCACAGTTAACAAAAGAGGGTTTTAAACTTGTTCCTGAAATCATGATTCCATTGATTGCTACAGCTAAAGAACTTGAGATGTTACGTGCACAAACAGTGCAAATTGTTGAGACTGTTCAAAAAGAGACTAAAACTAAATTTGAATATTTAGTCGGAACAATGATTGAACTTCCAAGAGCAGCAGTAACGGCTCATGAAGTTGCTCGCCATGCTGATTTTTTCAGTTTTGGTACAAATGATTTAACACAAACGACGTTAGGATTATCGCGTGATGATGCTGGACGTTTTTTGGGTAGTTATGTCAGCCAAGGTATTTTTGCTAAAGATCCGTTTGTGAGTATCGATCAAGTTGGTGTTGGTACCCTTGTTAAAACGGGTGTGGATTTAGGTCGTCAAACGAAAGGTAACTTAAAAGTTGGTGTTTGTGGTGAGCATGGTGGTGATCCAGATTCAATCGAGTTTTTTGAAAATGTGGGGCTTGATTATGTCAGCTGTTCACCGTACCGCGTACCAATTGCAAGACTTGCAGCAGCTAAAGCTTTTTTAAAAAAGAAAAAGAAATAAACACAATTGGTCTATGCAACAAATAATTGGCTTTATTTATGTCTTACTGGCCGGAGTATGTTTTGGCTTTTTAGGTGTTTTTGGAAAAATTGCTTTTCAAAATGATCTGAACGTTGGTGAGCTTTTAACTTATCGATTTACTCTGGCGGCCATTATTTTGTGGGCTGGTCTTTTCATATTTAAAAAAGACTTGATTCGTTTATCATTCAGACAAATTGTGATTTCTATTTTGTTAGGTGCATTTGGTTATGCGCTATTTTCGACTTTGTATTTTATGTCGATTAAAGGCATTTCAGTGGCACTTGCAGCATTGTTGCTTTTTACGTTTCCTATCTTTGTAAGTCTTGGATCACATTTTATTTTAAAAGATAAAATGAGTCGCTTACAAATTTTAAGTCTTATTTTAGCTTGTCTAGGATTAACGATTGTATTGTGGGGACCGATTGTTGTTCACTCTCTACATGCAGTATTGTACGCGCTGTTTGCTGCTGTTGCGTATGCCATTTATGTATTGGTCAGCGGTCGCTTGCAACAAGGAGTTAAACCATTATCTTCAAGTTTATATGTGATTTCAGCTGCTGCAATAGCATTATATCTTTGGCATCAGCCATCTATGTCTAAACTCGTTCATTTAACAACAACGCAATTAGGAGTTGTTATGGGACTTGCAGTTGTGTGTACGGTGTTTCCATTAACTTTATTTTTAGCAGGACTGCAAAAAATGAAAAGCTCACAAGCTTCTATTGTAGTGATGATTGAGCCCGTTGTTGCAACATTTGCAGCTTGGTTCATTTTGCATGAGACTTTGTCTGTATGGCAGTTAATCGGAGCGGGTTTGGTTATTGTCGCTTTATTTTTAAATACTAAAAAGCAATAAACTTGTTTGTATTTTACAAGTTGTTATTGATGAAAAAATAATGTCAAATGAAGCATATGAATATGAACGAAGAAGTTATCTTAGATGGTGTTTTACAAGAGGGGCAGTTAAAAAAAGCCGTTACTTTGAAACTAAGTCCTTCAGGACTTGTCATTGATCAAGAAGTCTTTTTTTTTAATTCTGTTAAAATCGAGCAAGGTGGTAATAATAACAAATTTATTTTTATTCACTTAAGTGAATCAAGAACAGCTTATTTTGAACTGAACACACAAATTATTAATCTTCTTGAAGAGCATCCGCAAATTTATGAACATTTTAAATTATTTATCAAACATAAGGCTTCTCATTTCTACACTGAAATAGTTATAGTTTTAGTCTTTTTTTTGATGATTTCAGGGATAGTCTACTATCGTGGTGTTATTTTTTCTCAGTTTAGTGTTTTGATACCTTATTCTTTTGAAAAGAAAGTCGGAGATCAGGTTTTTGCAAAGGATTCTCAATCTCAATTCACTCAAATCAACAAAATTGAGGACCAACTTAAAGTTATGTTAACACAGTTGAAATCTTTTGATCCACAGAAGCACACGATTCATGTTTCGGCTAAATCAGAAATAAATGCATACGCGACAATAGGCGGGCATATTTTTATTAATCAGGGGTTGTTAAAAAAAATCGAGAAACCAGAACAATTAATTGGAGTTATTGCTCATGAAATCGTTCATATAGATCAACGACATGTCGTTAAGAACATATTTCAAAGCGTTGGCTTATTTGTTATTTTTCAAGCTTTTTTAGGTGATGTCAGCGGACTTATTGCCGTTGTTGTGGATCAAGGTGGTCCATTGTTAAATTTATCATATAGTCGAGATTTAGAAACAGAAGCTGATTCGCAAGCTGTGAGAGTTCTTATTGAAAGTCAAATAGATCCGCATGGTTTATCTGAGGCTTTAAGCTTAATTGAACGTGAAAATCAGAGATTAATTGCAGAATCACCTGGATCTAAAATTCTTTCAAAAATAGAAAAGCAAAATTTTTTAAGATCTCATCCACAAACACTAGACCGTATAGAGTCTATGCAGAAAATAATTGCTCAAACTGATAAAAATAATAAATATAAACAAATGAACTCTGAATGGATCAAAATTCAGAAACTTATTCAAGAGCTTTAACTTAGAATATGTCACTTGTGGTTTAAAATCAGGAGGTACTCAAATGCAAGTTGTCGAGCAAGGCACAGCGGCTTTTCAAATATTAAAATGTGATCTCATGCCTAATGAATCAATTATTGTCGAACCTGGAGCAATGGCTTCGCAAGATGTAGGGATTGTTCCAGACACCTCTGTTAATGGATCTTTTATCAAAGCTTTGCTTTTAAAGTTTCTCGGTGGGGAAAGTTTTTTTATAAACGAATACTTTAATAAGTCTTCTAAGCCTCAGTCGCTTTATATATCCCAGTCTGTACCCGGAGACATACAAGTGATTGACATCAATAATGAAGAAATATTTTTAGAGTCTGGATCATTTATTGCGCGTACACAAGGTGTTAAAACTCATTTAAGATGGGCGGGGCTTGCTAGCTTTATTGCGGGCGAAGGTTTATTTAAATTGTCATTTACCGGTCAAGGTCGTTTATGGTTTGGTTGTTATGGTGCGGTTGTTGAGAAAGAAATCGTCGGTGATTACATTGTTGATTCTGGCCATCTTTTACTTTGGCCATCAACAGTTCAGCTTGAGTTAAAATTGGCCGGTGGGCTCATTTCAAGCTTTCTTTCTAAAGAAGGCTTTGTTTTAAAATTAAAAGGTCATGGTAAAATAAAATTACAAACTAGAAGCGTTAAAGGATTAGCTGCCTGGTTGAATGCTAGGTTTTGGAGATAATTCATGGAGAATCAAAAAATGAGTTTTGAGTTGCAACATAGGCCCTCTTCAACAATTGCTATTTGTCACTTACCGGCAGGAGAAACTTTGGTCTCTGAAGGCGGGGCATTGATGGCATTGAAAGGTCCAGTGAATGTCAACACAACCACACATCAAAAAAAAGGTGGTGGTGTTATGGCGGGTTTAAAAAGACTTTTAAGTGGTGAAAGTTTTTTTATGAATCACTATCAAGCGCAACAAGCATCGCAGGTTTGGTTATGTTCTGCTTTGCCGGGTGATATGATGGTTCATCAGCTAACTGGTCAGAAAATCATCGTTGCTGGCGGGGCTTTTGTTGCATGCGATTCAGACGTTGCCATTGATTTAGAATGGCAAGGCTTGAAAAGCATTTTTTCTGGGGAAAGTTTATTTTGGATTAAAGCACATGGACATGGTGAAATCTTATTAAGTAGTTTTGGTTTTATATATCCTGTTCAAGTTGATGGCGAGTATATTGTTGATACTGGACACATTGTAGCTTTTGAAGAGACTTTAAGTTTTACAATTTCTAAGGCTTCATCGACATGGCTTGATTCATTTATCAGCGGTGAAGGTTTTGTTTGTCGTTTTAAAGGGCGTGGCACTGTTTGGTGTCAATCTCACAATCCATCACAATATGGAAGTTTATTAACTCCGTATTTAAGACCAAAAAGTAACTAAGAGGTTTTTTATGAATTTTAATATTGAACACAAGCCTGATTTTGCATGGTTAACAGTCCAAGTTCCTCGAGGACAAAAATTATTTGTTGAAGCAAGTGCGATGGCATCGATGAGTTCGAATATAAAAATGTCGTCTCAATTTAAAGGTGGATTTCGTCGTTTTTTTACAGGTGAGTCTTTGTTTTTATCAGAATTTAAAGCTGATGGTGTAGATGGTGAAGTGACTATTGCCCCTGGGCCAAATGGTGATATAGGTCATATCCATTTACAAAATCAAACTGTTTATTTGTCTTCAAGCTCTTATGTCGCGCACACAGAAGGATTGAATTATGAAACTAAATTTCAAAAATTGTCTGCAGGTCTTCTTTCTGGAGCAGGTTGGTTTTTAGTTAAAATGAGTGGTCTTGGTGATGTTTGGTTTAATGGCTACGGAGCCTTGACAGAGCTTGATGTTCAAGACGAAATCTTAATTGATAATGGTCATCTCGTGGCGTTTACGGACGGTCTTGATTACGACATCATTAAATTAGGTGGATATAAATCTCTCTTTTTTAGTGGTGAAGGGTTTGTCTGTCGTTTTCGTGGTCAGGGTAAAGTTTATGTCCAAACTAAGAAGCCGTCGGCGTTAGTGAATTGGGCTGATGGCTATCGACGCGTTCAAAAGTCTAGTAATTAAAATAATTTATCTCTGATTTAATAATATTTAAACGGTGTAAGGTTTGAAAGTGTCAATTCCAAAGTGTCAAAAGTATTGACACTTTGGAATTTTTTGCAGAGATCAGTCATCTGGTCTATAGAGGAACATCGAATTTAACATTGTCATCTATTTCTATGTTATAACACAACAACAACATTGACTCTTACTGAAGTGTGGTTTGTAGATGATGAGTTTGATTGGTCCTTATTCAATATTTGTATTCAGTCGGCTGCGATGGATGTTTTTAGTTTTTGCTTTAACATCTCAAACGGCATTTGCTTTAAAGAATGATGATACGAGTCATCATACCCAACCATCTTTACAGGGTTCAGTTCAGCAAGCTATCGATCAAAATCCGCAGATGATTGTCGAACAAAAAATTGGTTCTGAGTTAGTTAGAATTGTGATCAGTGATGTTGGTGAATCTTCACGAGCTGAAATTCAAAATTTTATCGAAAATACGCAGCAAAAGTTTGACACTGTTATTAGTACTGATGATGAACAAGTCTTTAAAGCAAGTGTAGAATCTTCTGCAAAGAGTATTCACGGAACTAAAATTCTTCCGTTCGGATTATTAACAAATGCAAAATCTAAATTTAACCAATTTATCGATTATCATTCGGGTAAAGTTAAAAATAATATTAAGTATGATAAAATTGGATTAACAGTTGCTCTCATTAGTGTAGGAATAGACTCTTTTTACTGGATCCATTCAAGTGCATTAGATGTTCATCAAAAGTCGTCATTAGTGACTTTTAATTTATTATTGTGTGCGACATTTGGGGTTAATCCAGATTTGTGGCCTGCAACTGTTCGACCTCTTAAAGAAAAAGTCTTTAATACATTAAGCCGATTTAACATCAATTGGAAACATTCAGATAAAACAGCTACAGTCATTTCACAATACGTGGCTAATTTTGCTTTAAGTTCTTTTGTTCAGACGACTCGTGTTTCATTAATGTCAATGGATCATTTATTGGATGCAGTATCGACTTCGAATTTTTGGTTTTCAGCTGTAGGTATTTCAGCTTTAGCTACAATGACTCAGTTTTCTTGGTCAGAACTTTCAGCTTCTGTGGATATGAGTAAATATCCTAAATCAGTTATCATGCTTAGAAGGTTGACTAATTTTCGTGTTATTTTACTGGCTCAATTAGCTAGTATGAGTCAAGTGTTACAGCCTGGTGTTTACGGATACTCTCCAATGATGACTTTGATCGTTAGTGGTGGCTTAGGTTTAGTGGCACTTTTAAGTTCTGACCGCATTGTTAAGTTTTTAGAATCTGATAAAACAATTGATGTTCTTTATCGACAAAATCAAAAAGTCGAAGCATTTTTACAAAGCATGAGTTTTGCAAAAAAACGATCACGCGTCATTTTGTCTTGCGAGTTGTTGTTTAATTAGTATTTTTTATTGGTTAGTAATTTACGAAAAAATAACTGATTTTTTATTATCGTGATTTAGAATAAACCATTAAACCTTGATTTTGCTGAATCTATATCTAACTATATTTAAATGGTTTTAACTAAAAATCGAATTGGATTTGTAAAATCTATTTTTATTGCTGCAGAAGCAGGATTGCCGATGCAAAAGGTTATTCAAGTCAGTGCCGAAGAGAGTAAAGGTCTTGTCGGTGATCGTTATGCTGCGCAACTTGGTTTTTGGCAGACTGTTAAGCAACCAAGAAAGACTATTCGAGATGTTAGTTTAATTAGAGCATCTGATATTGATGGCTCAGGTTTTTCAGAGTCTGAAACAAGAAGAAATATTGTTATTCAAACTGATTTTAATCTTCTTCAATTAATTGATAAATATTTTTATATCGGTGAAGTTCTTTTTAAAGGTATTGAAGAATGTACACCTTGTAAACGGCCATCAGAACTTTCTAGTAAAAGTAACTTTGCTCAAGTTTTTAAAGATAAAGGTGGCTTGAGAGCTCTAGTTGTCACATCAGGTTTAATTCGTGAAAAGGATTCTTTAATTTTAGCCGATTAATTAAATTTTTATAATACTTTATCTCGCTTTTATTGTCCTTTAAATACAAAAGGATATTGAACATCAGCAATTGTTCCAGTAGGTGCTTTAGGAAAACTCAGAGCTTTTACTTTTTCGGTTAAGCATTTTTCTGTATTTTCATTATTCACCTGTGTTGATTTAATCGAAGACTTTGCAACAACACCCTGGTCATTTATTTCCCAAGCAAGAACTACTTTTCCTGCTAGGTTTTTATTATTTTTGTACTCATCAGTGTAGCACTTTTTAAAAACATTAAGATTATTTTGAATAACGACTTTTACGGCTTCTCTATCGATTGAAACTTCAGTGTTTTCAGATTTTGCGGTTAAAGAAAATACGATTAAAATTGTAGAAATGAAAAAAGACTTCATAATTATTTACACGCTTGTTTGTGCTGTACATTTAATTTTACACTGCCATGATAATTTAAATTGGATTATACCTTATCATAAAATGCAGAATATGCGCTTTCCTTTGATATTAACTTTTGTATTAGTTGGATTCATTTCAATAAATTAAAAAAATCTATATTTAAGACATACATGCGTTCTTCTTTTGAGTCTTTAACGATTTCTAAATTTTTCTTAATTGAATCTAAATACAAATTTTTAATTTTCAAAACGTCTTCTTGTGACAATGTATAAACACCTGAATAGTGAAGATCGTAAATGTCTTCTTGGTCAAAATTATTTATTGCGCGATTTCGCCAATTCGCATGATGTTTACTGATCCAGGGCGAATCGTTACCCAATCTTATGAAGTTTGCGCCCATTTTGAGGCGATTTTTTTCTTCTACAATTAGACCTACATGAATTAAAAAATCAACAATTGCGTTTAATTTTGTCGCATTGATGCGAAATTGTTTTTTAAGCTCTTCGCGTGTTTGTAAATGCTCTAAACCAACTGCGAAGTGAACGGCCATGTATAGCCAAGATGAATAGTAAATACCACGATCATGTTCTGATAGAGTATTTTGTGCACCTAATCTTTTTGTTAAGTTTAATCTTCGTTCTTTAATCGAATCAATTTCAGACTGAAAGTATTGTTTAACTTCTTTTGTTCCAGCACGATCTTTTTGATGAAGAAGTATAAAATATTTTCTCTCATCCTCACTCAAATCAAAAAAATCGCTGGCTCTAAATATTTGTTCTAAACTAAGTTCGGCCATGTCTTTTAGAACTTGTGAAAGATAAGTGCCCTGGCAACCCATGTGTATTGCAAGTCTTCCCTTGATACCCCAATTCCCTGGAACTTCTTCAGTTTTATACTTTAGATAAGACTTATAATGATTAAAATCGTAAATCAGTTTTTCCATATAATTCAATATCTTATCGTATAATTTGAATAAAAACTTAAATTTTATCTAATTTTTAAATAAAAATAATATGGTTAATTTTTGAGCATAACTGTAGATTCATTTTAACAACAAAAATAAGATTAATTGGCATGCTAGTTGATCTTAAATAAATTAAGGAGCAATTATGGAAATACAAACTTTATTAAAAGCTACTTTAGTGTCTATACTTTTGACAACTGCGAGCATTACAGCGCTTGCTGGTGGCGCCGGCGACGGTGGAGGTAATGAGGTAGAAGGTAAGTTCGTCTCGATGGCAAAAGAACTCTATGAAAAATTAAGTAAAGATATAATACCAGTTGAGCGAATTCTTGGAATTAATTTATCACTCTTTAATGAATCAATATTAAAAACTGGAGTTCATTGTATAAATGATTTAAATCAGCTTAATAAGGTTAGAGGCTTAAAGAAAGCAGCCTTCTATACTTCCGCCAATAATCGTATTAATTTAGACTGCGAACGCTTTGATGAGATGCGAAAAAATGGTGAGTTGGGCCCAGTTGTCATTTTTCATGAATATATGAGGGCTAACAGCGATGAAGGAGATGAATATAAGTATTCATCTCGTATTCCTGAAGCACTAAAATTTTTAGGTATAAGTGATATTTATATTGAATCGCTAATTCCAGATAATGTTAATAATTTTGAATTTGAAATTGTTAGAATTAATTGCCGAAGCCCTATAGTTTTAGATACTGAAGAATATGATCAAGACCAGGACAATGTTAAATATCAAAAATTGCAATGCGAGCTGCTTGATAGAAATGGTAAAAGTCATTTCAATTATATTGAACAGCGATATTATCAGTCATATTGGGGATCGTGTGGATTTTTTTCACGGTCAAATAATTGTCGAGTCTACACTTCTCTGTCTGAGAAAAGATTAGCTATCGGCCTAAAATTATTAAATGGCATTGATACTGAAATGGAGTGGATAGAGAAATCTAGATTTAGCAATCAAGCAATAGCAAAATTATTTCGTGAAGTAAGCTTAGATGCTCCCATAAAAATTATTGCTGACCTAGAAACTGGAAAAATTTTAAAAATTAAAACCGGTAAGAATTTATTATTAACTCAGTAATATACGTTACTAGAATAAAGCATAAATCGGAGTTTCTCACTGAGGAGACTCTGATTTTGTGTAAACAAAGAATATTTATAAATAATGAAGAACTGGACGATTGCATAGTTAGAATCTAAACAACCCATAAAATTCAAAATACACTTATGGATCTATCGTATTGGCAGTGTTAAAATATTTTAATTTACGATTAATTTCATTCAGTCAATGGTTTGGTCCTGATTAATCCTCTGCTGAATATTTATATAAAACCATAATTAGCCCCAATGAGTATGAATACTCACTTTATCCCACTTACAGATGCGCAACGAAAGCCACCGAGAATTGAAACCTCATTTTTTGTATATATTGGTGTTTCTTTTCGATAGTTTCTAAGTTCATATGCTTTATTTTCTTTTTCGCAAAATCTTAAAGCAGCTTTCCACATTCTTGATTCAGCTATTTGAAATGCATCCGTAACAGTATCAATACTTTCATTATTCAATTTGACATAGCCTTTGCAAGTTATTTCAGAAGCTCCGGCTTCATCATATTTGCATGAGTTTGCCTTAGGCTGTTCTGCAATTGCAATTGAAGTCACAAAAGTTGTGAGAAGAAAAAATTTCGACCAGTTCAAATTAGCGACCACAAGACACTTTTGCCGATTTATCTAGTACTGCTTGGTAGCCCTCATCAAGAGATCCCATTGTGACATTAAACAAAACGGCTTCACAGGTATTCACTTCTGTTATGAATTCAACTTGAACTTTTGAAAAGTTAATTAATGAGATTTTTTTGAGAGTCCAAAACTTTAATCCAAAATCAGTATTTATCGATTTAAGAACTGCAGTTGTTGAGTTTATTCCCATCTGCATTGAGGTCTGAAATCCACCAGAAGTGCCGATCTGTGCATGGGTTAATTGAGTTGCAAATATAAAAGCTATGATAAGTAATTTCATAAGAGTCCTTTGTTTAATTTGAAAAATTGAAAGCTTGCGTGATAGACAGAATTTTTTTTACGTGAATGCTGACTTATTTCGACGAGTCTGCACATAAGTTCAGAAATGATAGCATCTACTTCTGCCAAATCCTTTTTATCAAAAGCTAAAGTTTCAGTTCGGATTATTTTTTCTTGTGGTCTTTGCTCTTCGATAGCGCTAATAGCTTTTGTTAAGAGTTGTCGGTGGTACTTTCTTAAAGCTGCGTTTGGTATTGAGGATGAGACTAAAGGATTGCCTATCGATGCCACATACGCCTTATTTTTAAATTGAATGAGTTGCGCCTCTAAAAGGCGATTTAAAGCTGACTTAGTTTCATGAATAGAGACGCCTAACGCATGAGAAATAGTTTTTTCGTTCCATACTCCGTCTGTTTTGAGCAATGCTAATATCGCGTTATGGTACCATTCAGAGATAATTTCAAAAATATTTTGATCAAAATTTTGTCTTGAATTCAAACGTGCTTTTTTAAAGACAGCGTTAGAAGCTCGCTTTTTAACTTCAGGATTTTTGATCGAATCAATCTTAACTAGTGATAAAAAATGTTCTTTAACCGAAGGACTCATTTCAAAAAAATGTGATATTTTTTCAGCTGTTTCTATCGAACATGAACGTTTATCGTTCATTAGATCTGATAAGGTCGATGGGGAAATACCTATTTTGGACGCCATCATTCGCAATGAGTAACGCGGATTTTTCTTTATTCGATTTTCGAGCTGAGTTCTTAAGTAAATCTTATAGTCTTGAAACATGACGTGCTATGTACAGTTTATTTAATAAAATGTAAATGCTTTGCAGAACAAAGTGTTCTGCGAAAAGAACGATACTTAAGCACTATATTTCTTTGAAGTAGCGTTATCTTAGATATATTAAGGAAACAATCGAGCAAAGTATGTAAAAGGGATCTTATTTCAATAAATTATATGGTGGAACTAAAAAATGAAATTCGCTCTTTTTATAATTTTTGCCGATTAATTAATCTCCTGTAATACTTTGTCTCGGCCTTCTTTTTCCATTATGGTCAAAGCTTTTAAATGAGGACCTCCTTTTTTATTTATAAATTCTTTAGTATTTTTCCACACTTCAGAGAATCCCGCTTTTTCTAAAACAAAACTTTCAATAGCAAAAAGATGTATGTGGTTGATGACCGATTCTCCGTGATTTTTATATTTTTTCTTTATGATCGATTCTTGATTAAAGTTTTCAAATAACCACAGATGAAGTAATTCATGAAACACAACATCTATAAATTGAACCATTTCTTTTGGTTGTTTTGGCGACATATATGATTTTAAGTATCTTGATATATTTAAAACGAGCGGCTTCGGCATTGAGGGTGAGTCAGGACAAATAGATAAAGCGACTGAATATTCTTTTCTCTTGAATTCGTGTTTAAATTTACTAACTAAAATATTAAAAAGTTGAGGTGCAACTGAATCCCATTGATTTTGAAATTCACCAATTCTTGAACGGACTTCTTTTAACCATTCGTCATTGATTTTTGAAGATTTAGCTTGTTTGTCAATATTGGAGTAGTCAAAACCATTAACACAAAGGGCATCATAGGGTTGAGCATCAGAAAAATAGAGTTGAGGAAAAGCAAAAGCACTTTTTGATAAAGTTAAGGTGGCGACAATAAAAAAAAATTTCATATTTTTTAGATCTCATTTATCCAAAACATCAGCAATCAATAAAATCTGCATAAAAATTAATTTAACACATTGCGCATTTTTATCATTTTCTTAAGCCGAACGGGCTTTTCATGATTGACTCACTTACTGGACCAAAGGACAGTTATATACTGTGTTATTTTATTGTATTCATTCTGAATTCTAAGCAAGGAGTTGTGCTTTGAGAATTAAAAAACTAGAACTTATCGGGTTTAAATCATTTAAAGACCGTACAGTTATCCAATTTGATGCTGGTATTACAGGTATCGTTGGACCGAATGGTTGCGGAAAATCTAATATCGTTGATGCTTTGATGTGGGTCATGGGTGACCAATCAGCTAAAGATTTACGTGCATCACAAATGACTGATGTTATTTTCGGTGGTTCAGAAGGCTACGCTCCGCTTGGAATGTGTGAAGTTTCATTAACACTTGAAAATGATGGCGGACCATTTCCAGCTAAATATTTAAAACACTCTGAAATTATGGTCACTCGTCGTTTACACAGAAACGGTGAAGGTGAATATTTTATTAACAAAGAAGCTGCTCGTTTAAAAGATGTTCAAGAAATTTTCATGGACACTGGAGCTGGTTCAAAAGGTTTTTCGATCATCGCTCAAGGGATGATCGGTAAAATCATTACTTCTAAGCCAGAAGATCGCCGTATGCTGATCGAAGAAGCTGCAGGTATTACAAAGTTTAAGGCTCGTAAAAAAGAATCACAAAGAAAATTGCAAGCAACAGATCAAAATCTAGTTCGTTTGCAAGATATCATCGGTGAATTAAAACGCCAAATTGATTCTTTACAGCGCCAAGCTCAACGTGCTGAACGTTATAAAAACATTAAAACACAAATTGAAGATCTTGAATTGTGGTTGTCTTCAGCTCAATACGTTGAATTAAAACGTGCAGCTGATGAAGCTCAAAAAATCTTTAACGAAGCTCAATCACTAGAAGTTGGCAGTGAAGCTGATTTAGCTTCTATGCAATCTGAATTAGAAACGTTAAAGTTAACAATTCTAGAGCAAGAAAAAGCTGTCGAAGACAAACAACAAGATTTCTACAATCACCAAGCTTCTGTTCAGAAAAAAGAATTAGAAATTCAAGAATTAAGATTTAACCTTGAGCAAGCTAAACGTAATGAACAAATGACGGGTTCTATTTTAAATGAACAACAAGCTCGTTATGATCTGTTATCACGTGATCAAGAGCAATTACAGGCTCAAGTTGATGAACTTAAAGCTGAATCTGAATACTTAGCAGAAGAATCTTTAACTAAAGCTAATGCTTTTTCAGCTAATCAAAAACGCTACTCAGAAATCGACGAAGAATTAACAACGAAACGTCGTGAACAATTTGCTCTAGGGCAGACTGAATCACAAATCGATGCACGTTTAAACTCTGCTAATGGATCAAGATCTGAAGTTGCAGATCGTTTAGCTGATGAAGAAATTAAATTAAATGAATTGCGTGAAACTCACCATGAATTTGAATCACGTCGTCGTAAAGTTACAAATGAGCTTGATAAAGAAAGACAATTACAACTTGATTTATCAAATGATGTTGAATCTTTCGAAGCGAATAAAAAAATCTTAACCGAGTCAGTTCAAACCAAACAGGCCGAAGTTCAAGAGTTTAAAGATAATTTAAATGAAGTTGCTTCTCGTTTGTACGGTTTAGAAAACTTACATTCAAACTTCGAAGGTTTTGAAGAAGGCGTTAAGCAAGTTATGCTTTGGTCTAAAACAAAATCACAACAAGCTCATGCTGATGGATCAGTTTCTGAATCATTTCACCCTGTATCTGAAGTTGTTGAAGTTCCTTCTGAGTATGAAGTGGCTATGGAAGCAGCTTTAGGTACAAAACTTCAAATGTTGTTATCAAATAAAAAAGAAACTGCATTAGAAGCAGTTGAGTATTTAAAAACTAACAATACTGGCCGTTCGAGCTTTTTTGCGGCTCAAGGCGAGCAAATTTTAACTCCACAAGGTAATCCTGAAAATGAATCAGGTGTAGTTGGCTTATTAAATAAAGTTGTACAGTCAAAAGCTGAATTTTCAAAATCAGTAGAAAACATTTTATCAGGTGTTGCGATTGTTGATTCAATTCGTACAGCGTTACAATTAAGACCAAACTACGCAGGATGGACATTTGTCACAACTGATGGTGATACGTTGTCAGCTGATGGTGTGTTAACTGGTGGTTCTCGTGAGTCTGCAGAGTCTGGCGTACTAAAACGTCGTCGTGAAATTAAAGAATTAACTGACAAGAAAAATGAATGGGCTGGTAAATTAGCTCTAGCAACGCAAGCTCTTAAAAAAACAGAAGAGCAGTTAGCTAACATTTTAACTGATTTCGAAGGTGCGCAAAAACGTCGTATTGAGCAAGAAATTAAAGTTGCTGAATTACGTAAAGATTTAGAGCGCGCTGATAACGAGCTTTTGCAAGCGCAAAATGCCGTTGAAAGACAAGAAAAAGAAGTTCGTAGATTAACTGAACAGCTTTCAATGTTAGATGAAAAAATCAACGAAATGTCTGAAAACTTGATCACTTTAAGAACGCAAAAAGTTGAACTTGAATCAAGTATTCAAGAGCTGACTTCAGAGTTTGATGCCATGAAAGATGGTTTTGAAGCTCAACAAGCTGAAGTGACTGATTTACAAATTAGATCTGCTTCTAAATCACAAGAGTACCAAGGTTTATTACGTCAACTTGAAATGGTTTCAAGACAAGTTAACGAACTCAGCCATCAATTAAATCGTATGACAGAAGAAGCTGAAGGTTATTCTTCGCAAATGACTGAGGGCTCATACGTTTTAGAACAAGCTAAAATTGATTTCGAAAGAATGGTTGCAGATATCGAAGCTAAACGTTTAGAAGTTGCTCAGTTCAAAAATCAATTTGAAATTGAGACAGCGCACATTCGTGAACTTGATGAAAAAGTTAATCGTTCACAACGTGAAAGAAATGACCGTTTGGCTAGAATGAACGACGCTCAACTAAAACTTGAACAAGCTAAAATGAAAGAACAGTATTTGATCGATCAAACTCGTGAAAAATATATGGTCAACTTGCCAGACGTTGTTGAAAAATACGCTGATCGCCAAGGTAATCCATTTGAAGCTGACGCTGAGTTAAAAGACTTACGTGAAAAACTAGCTAAAATTGGTGAAGTTAATCTTTCGGCTATTGCTGAGTTTTCTGAAACACAAGAGCGTTATGAGTTTTTAACGAAACAACATAACGACCTTGTTGAAGCTAAAGAACAATTACGTAAAGTTATTGATCGTATTAATAAGATCTGTTCAAAACGTTTTAAAGAGACATTCGATCTTGTTAACGAAAGATTCCAAAAAGTATTTCCAGTTTTATTCGGCGGTGGCGAAGCTATGCTTCAAATCGTTGAAGACGAAGAAAAAGGTGAAATGGGTATTGAGATCATCGCTAAACCTCCAGGCAAGAAAATGCAAAATGTTTCTTTAATGTCGGGTGGTGAAAAAGCCTTAACTGCTGTTGCGTTAGTTTTCTCGATTTTCTTAGTTAAACCATCACCATATTGTTTACTGGATGAGGTTGATGCTCCACTTGATGATGCCAACGTTTTCCGTTTCAATGACCTTGTTCGTGAAATGGCGAAACGTTCACAAATTATCGTTGTGACTCATAATAAGCACACGATGGAAGTTGCGCAAAAACTATACGGTGTAACAATGCAAGAACGCGGAGTTTCTACTATGGTATCTGTGAGCTTATCTGATATAAGATAAGTCTTATGTCAAACTCACATGCCACACAATTAGATTACTTATTGATCGCCATAGCTTTATTAGTTATGGCGATTTTTGTTCCAATCGCTTTATCTTTACTTAAGAAAAAACCCAAAAAAGAGTCCACAGTTGATTCTCAAGTTAAATTACAGAGTGAATCACAGATTCAAACTCAGCTTGAATCATCAACTAAGTTACAATCGGTTGAAAAAGAAAACTTAGATCAAAAAAATGATTCTTCTGCAAAAGAGCCCATCTCTGAAGATGAATTCACATCAACAGCGACAATCGAAAAAGCTTTGAAAAAAACAAACGAAAGTTTTTTTGGACGAATTAAGTCTGCTTTTTCTAATCAAGATAAGAAAAAAGTTATCGAAGAAATCGAAGAAGTTCTTTATACCAGTGATCTAGGCCCTAAAACTGTTCAAAAATTATTATCACAAGTCGAGCAAGAATTATCTTCTTCGGATATGGCAAATCTTGATAAAGTCAAAAATGCTTTAGCTAAGCAAATGCAAGATATTCTGATTCAAATACATGAATCACAAAAAAATAGTAAATTAGTTTCAGAGTTGTTACCGCAGAAACAAAGTGATCCTATCGTTTTGATGGTTGTGGGTGTTAACGGCGCTGGTAAAACGACATCAATTGGTAAAATGACAGCGCAGCTGGCTCATCAAGGTTTTAAAGTTTTAGTTGCAGCAGGTGATACATTTAGAGCTGCAGCTGGTGGGCAACTTAAAGTTTGGACAGATCGCGCTGCTTCAGCAAAGGGGCATGTTGAAATTTTTTGGCCTGATAATGTGACTGATCCAGCTGCTGTAGCATTCGATGCTGTTAGCAAAGCTAAGGCGCAAAGTTACGATTACGTTATTTTAGATACAGCTGGCAGATTGCATACACAAGCACACTTGATGGATGAACTAAAAAAAGTTAAACGAGTGATGAGCAAAGTTATCGCTGATGCTCCTCATGAAACTTGGATTGTGTTAGATGCTAACTCTGGTCAAAATGCTTTAAATCAAGCTCAAGAATTTAATAAAGCATTAGAGGTCACTGGGGTTATATTAACTAAAATGGATGGTACAGCTAAGGGTGGAGTTGCTCTCGGAGTAGTGGATCAATTGGCAAAACCGATCCGTTTAGTTGGCTTAGGTGAAAAAATTGGGGATTTAAAAGTGTTTGAGCCCCAAGAATACATTGAGTCTATACTCGGTTAGATGTTGGATTGAAATTCATGTTGAGAATTTTTTTAACTATTTTTTTTGTCGCGACTCAAAGTTTTATGACTTTGCAGGCGTCAGCTGAAAGTCAGTCTGAAGATGCCATAGCCGACATGATTTCTGGAAAAGAATCTGTTAAAATCAAAAAACAAAAAGAGTTATCTGTTTTACAAGATCAAATAGCTAAGTGTTTTCCCAAGCTTGAGGGGTATAAATCTGTTAAGATTTTTAAAGATTTATATGCCAGATTAGATAAACAATTCATTTTGTTGAATGAAACGACTTTAGCTGCCGAAGTTATTTATAAATCGAATGATCAGCTTTATAAGTTGAAAGTCGATAATAATAAAATTTCTTGGTATGAAATAGCTGACGATGGGGTAGCTCAAATCAAACAATTTGATGCAAAGCAGAAAGTTACCACAGTTCGTGGAAAAATTAAGCAAATGACATTGAATACACAAATTCAAGAAGAGTGGGCCGATTACGCAGAAAAAAGAGAAAATGGGCTTTCAATTGAATATAGTGTACGTCAGAGTGAAATGACTAAAATTAAGGTTATTGATAGTAAAAATAAGCACGAGCTTAATTGTGAAAAAAAGTCGACAGTTGATGTCTGTTTTTGCTCCATTTAAGTTATTTTAAATATCAAGAAAATATCTTGTGTGACAGTTCGGAATACCTCTATAATTATCGTAAGTTATTGTTAACTTTGAAATTTTTAAATTTCAGGTTTAAGATAAAAGCTTTAAAAGTAAAACGTGTAAAAAAACGTAAACAAATGACTTCAAATGAAGTGTATTGTTAAAAGTGAGTAAAAGAGTGAGCAAAACAATTGATTTTAAAATTGCAGGAGTTCCATATAAAATCAAATCATCGCATGATGATGAAACTCTCAATCAATTAATTGAATATGTTAACCACAAAGTAACAGAAGCTCTTAAGGTTACAAAAAATTCTTCATTTCAAAATGCGGCCGTTTTAGCATCTCTCAATATAGCCGAAGAAATGATTCTCTTAAAAAGACGAGCTCAAGACGAACTCACGAAACTTGAAAATAAAGCACTTAAATTAGCCCAAGAAATTGAAAATACCAAAGCCAACAAAACGAATTTGAATTAAAAATTGTGTTTTGGAGAGCATAGTGAATGCTATCGACTACAAATCTTTAAAAAAAGATTTTAGAAAATCTATTTTGGCTAAAGTTGCTGGGCAGTCACCTGATGATTTGCGCGCGCATTCTCTGAGTATTCAAAACAACATTGTTAGTTTTTTTAAGCAGATAGCTTCTTTAAAAGCAGCTCAGCCCAACAGTAAGTGGGGTTGTTACCAGCCTTTGGGGGCTGAACCGCAAATTAATTTTGACATGGTTCAATCTTTTGTCGGTGCAAACTTAGAATTTGCGTATCCCAAAGTGACTGATCAAAAGATTCAATTTTTGAGTCACGTTGATCAGTGGCAAGTGTCTCAACTTAATGTACAAGAACCTGTTAACGGACAAGAAGTCTTATTCAATCAGTTAACAGGATTACTTATCCCTGCTGTTGCCTTTCATCGCACGGGATATAGATTGGGGCGGGGCCTTGGTTTTTATGACCGAACTTTTGCTCAGTTTACAGGGTTAAAAGTGGGTATCTGCTACGAACTTAATTTTTTAAATAACGTTCCATATGAATCACATGATCTTTGTATGGACTACGTTATTACCGAAAAACAAATTTATAAAATCGATAAAATTCAAAAACAGGAGAATTCTAAATAATGGAACTGGTTATATCTGCCGTTGTCGGACTCATCGTAGGAGCATTTGCTGTATTTGCCACATTTCGTATTCACGAAGCAAACACTAAAAAAACAGCAAAATCAGAAGCTGATAAAATTATTAACAAAGCAAAATCAGAAGCTGCAAAAGTTAAAAAAGATTCTGAAACAAAATCAAAAGATTTTGAAACTAAGACGCGTAAAAACGTTGAGACTGAAATCAATAAGCAAAAAGCGCAGCTTAAAAACAAAGAGTCACAATTAGAGAGACGCCTTAAAGAAATTGAAGATCAACACCGTCAAAGAGTTGAAGAAAATGATAAATTCGAGAGATCACTTAAAGATCGTCAAGAGCGTATTAATATTTCAGAGTCACGCTTAAAAGACTTAGAAAAATCAACACAAGATCAAATTAAATTTGTACAAAGTAAACTTGAAAATGTTGCCGGTATGTCACAAGAGCAAGCTAAAAGAGAACTTTTTCAAGTTTTAGAAGAAACTGCGAAAAGTGAAGCTGCAAGTAAAATCGCAGAAATAGAAGAACAAGCTCATAAAGAAGCTGATAAAAAATCAAGACAAGTTATTGCTCGTGCACTCGCGAGATTTGCATCAGAGTACACTTCTGAGAGAACAGTTTCAGTTATGAGTTTAACTTCAGACGAGATGAAAGGTAAAATCATCGGTCGTGAGGGACGTAATATCAGAACATTAGAAGCTCTTTGCGGTGTTGACTTGATTGTTGATGATACGCCAGAAACGATTGTTATCTCTGGTTTTGATCCAATTCGTCGTGAATTAGCTCGTCGTACAATTGACAAGTTAATGGAAGATGGTCGCGTTCACCCGGCACGTATTGAAGAAGTTGTTGAAAAACAAAAAATAGAATTACAAAAATCAATGAAAGAAGAAGGCGATAAAGCTGTCGTTGAATTAGGTGTTGCTGGTATACACGGTGAGCTTGTTAAATATTTAGGCGCGCTTAAATATAGAAACACGCATGCACAAAATGCATTAAATCACTCAATGGAAGTTTCATATATTTCTGGTTTGTTAGCTTCAGAGCTAGGGTACAATGTTAAATTAGCGAAACGTGCTGGTTTATTACATGATATTGGATTAGCAGCTGATCACACAATGGAAGGTCATCACGCAACTGTGGGAGCTGAATTAGCCAAAAAATTTGGTGAATCTGAAGAGGTTTGCCACGCTATTCAAGCTCATCATGATGAAGATAAACATACATCGGTATTAGCTTGGATTGTGCATTCTGCAAATATTCTATCGAATGCTCGCCCAGGTGCACGCCGTCCACAAATGGATAGTTTTGTTAACCGTTTAAAAGATTTAGAAAGCATTGCGAATTCATTTGATGGTGTTATTAAGACAGTTGCTTTACAAGCTGGCCGAGAAATCCGTGTCTTAGTTGAAAGTTCTCGTGTCACTGATGATCAAACTGTTGTACTAGCTCGTGATATCGTTAAAAAAATTGAACGCGAAATGCCACATGCTGGTGCGGTTCGTGTAACAGTTGTTCGCGAATCAAGAGCTGTTGAAATTGCTCGTTAATGATTTTAAAGATCAAGGATTAAAAAATGAGTCATCAATTTTTACCAGCAGAAGAACAACTTGAAATCATTAAGTTTGGAACTGTTGATTTTATATCGGATCAGGATTTTTTAAAGAAGCTACGTAAAAGTGCTGCTCAAAAAAAACCACTTAAGATTAAACTAGGTGCTGATCCGAACAGACCAGATATTCATTTGGGGCATACAGTCGTTATTAACAAACTTAAAGTTTTGCAAGATTTAGGTCACCATATTCAGTTTCTGATTGGTGACTTTACGGCATTAATTGGTGATCCGACGGGTAAAAATACAACAAGACCAATTTTATCTCGCGAAGAAATTGATGCTAATGCTAAGTCATATGCTGAGCAAATATTTAAAATTTTAGACCCAGATAAAACTGAGATCGTTTACAATTCTTCGTGGTTATTAAAATTAACTTCGATTGATTTCATTAAATTATCTGCACAGTACACTGTGGCTCGAATGCTTGAACGTGATGATTTCACAAAACGTTATAAATCAGGTACACCTATATCGATACATGAATTTTTATATCCACTTTGTCAGGGCTACGATTCTGTTGCTTTGCAGTCTGATTTAGAGCTAGGTGGGACGGATCAAAAGTTTAACTTATTAGTTGGACGTGATTTACAACAGTCTTATGGTCAAGAACAGCAGTGTATATTGACGATGCCTATTCTAGAGGGCTTAGATGGCGTCAATAAAATGTCTAAATCTTTAGATAATTATATTGGTGTTAACGAAAGTCCTAAAGATATTTTTGGTAAAACAATGCGTGTATCTGATGAATTGATGTTTCGTTATTATGAACTTTTGACAGATATGCGCCCTCAAGACGTTGTGCAATTAAAAGCAGATGTTGCATCTGGTGCGAAACATCCACGTGAAGTTAAAGTGAATTTAGCTAAATTTTTAGTGGCCAGATTTCACTCACAAGCAGCTGCACAAAATGCTGTTGATGAATTCAATAGAATTTTTGTTGATAAAGGTTTACCTGACCAAATTGAAGAAACCACTTTAGAAACTCAAGAAATTGGAATCGTTCAGCTTTTGACTAAAGTCGCATTTGCGGCATCAAATGGTGAAGCGACAAGACTTATTCAAGGTGGCGGGGTTAGTATTAATCAAGAAAAAATTTCAGATGCTAAGTTAAAACTGAATTTGAAAACAGGTGAGGAATTAATCCTTAAAGCTGGTAAGAAAAAGTTTATTAAAATTAAAGTTAAGTAGTTTGATTTAAGAACTAAAGGTTTGTGTTATGAGAATAAAATTTTTGCCATCTGGAGTTGAAATACCAGTTGATCCACAAAAAAGCCTGTTGCAGTTAGCAACTGAAAATAATATTAAGATTAAATCTATTTGTAATGGCGTTCCGTCATGTTCAGAGTGCAGAGTTAAAGTTGTCGAAGGTATGGATTCAATTCCAGAACCTAATAAAGCAGAATTAAATCTTATTGGCTCAAGTTATCACTTAGATGGGCGTAGACTGAGCTGTCAAGTCAGATGCTTTGGCTCGATTACTGTTGATTTGACTGAACAATTAAATAAGTCGGATTCGCAAAAGAAAATCAAAGGTATTAAAGTTAAAGACCAAAAAGATATTCACGCTAAGCAAGATACAATGATCTTAGCTGAAAAAGATAAGCAAACAGAAAAAAAATAGGAATTTTAAATGGGCGTATTTTTGATCGTGGTGGCGACTGTGTTTTGGTCACTCGACACATTGATTCGTTACCCTTTGTTATTTTCAGGTACAAGTGCAAGTCAAATCGTTTTGTTTGAACATGTTATTCTTGTAGCAGTCTTTATATCTCTGAACTTATTTAAAAAGCAAAGTTTACAGTACTTAAAACAGAATGTGCTTAGTTTTTTTATTATTGGTTGTTGTGGATCAGCATTAGGAACTTTGGCCTTTACTCAAGCATTTGCTTTAATTAATCCATCATTAGTTATAATTTTACAAAAACTACAACCTTTCGTCGCTATTGCGCTAGCTCATTTTATTTTAAAAGAAAAACTGCCTTCGCAGTTTTTGCGATGGGCGTTTTTTGCCATTATCGGTACAATCTTGATTTCTTGGACAGATTTAGAAAATACGATAGACGTTTTAAAAAATTCGGATGTTTTATTGAGTCGTACACACATAATAGGTTATGTGCTTGCGTTAGTCTCAGTTCTCAGTTGGGGAGCTTCAACCGTTTTTGGTAAAAAACTAGATCGTGAAAAGCTCTCAGTAGAACAAATCATGTGTGGTCGTTTTTTATATGGTTTAGTGGCCATGATGGTTTTTATGTTTGCAACAACAAAGACACAAATTGAAATGACTATCGACATGACTGCTAAAATTGTGTTAATGGTTGCACTCTCTGGAATCGTAGGAATGTATTTATACTACAAAGGTCTGAAGATGTTATCAGCCCGAGTTGTTGCTTTAGCGGAATTGTTTTTTCCTGTGAGTGCAGTGTTAATCAACTGGGTATTTTTAAATAAACCACTTAATACCACGCAAATAATCGGCGCTATAATATTGCTAACGAGCACGACATATTTACAGTTTAATCGTGTTGAATAATTTTTTATAGTAATTTCAGATATTCGGCAAATGACAACGAATGCTGCTGAGTTTGTTGGTAAACATTGACTCCGGAAATGACTAAATTTTTTAGATTTAATTTATGAGATACTAAAAAAGTCATGAAATTTTTCAGTGATTCAGCATTGGGTTTGTAGTGTCCTGACAGATCCGAAAGCCCAACGATTTGTCCATTGGCTATAGTTATTGTGCCAGCAAATAAAATGGCTTTACCACGGCTCAATGACGAGTGGTGATAGACTCCCCGTGCTTCATAAGGTAATACGAGTAGTTTTTTATCCGCAGTGAGTACAACTAAAGCTTCTTTATAACTTCCTGTTTCAGGATCAAAATCAGTCGAGTATTTTTCGTTTTTGTAATCAAGTACAAATGAGTTCTTAATTTTTAAGGTTAATCGATTTAAATCGGCATCATTAAAGTAATGTACATTCCAATAACGATGTGTTGTTTTATCATAATAAAGGCCTTGATTTTCGCCAATATATTGCGGTTGCATAGAAATAAGAGACCAGTTGTTTTCTGATGTCGTAAAAATTTGTGTACAGCTCAGGTTATTCGCTGAAACGGTTTGGTTTAAAAAATGAGTGTCAATAGTATTGACAGGTAAATTCTACTCACGCGCAAGTAACTCCCACGCTAAAAGTTAAGCCAAATTTAAGCCAGTCTCAAAGGTAAATGTATTTTAAATGAGAGCACCGGCAGAGTATAAAGTTCATAGTCGGTGCCTATTTTGTGATACCGAATAGTACGCTCAATTAACGCCGAGAACCCATCCTTCAGTTTGAGCTTCAGAATTTGGTATTTTTGTTGTTTGATCCTGATATTTGCGAGCGGCTATTGCTAGTACAAAAGCATCCATATGGTCTTTAGATTTAAAATGAATACTTTTATTTTTAAATGTAAAGATTTTTTTCTGAGGTCTATTTTTGAGTTTAAAGATTTTTTTCCAGTAATAACTTGGATATCCTTCGGCAATTGTGGCCCAAGCATTTTGTTTTTTATCGACAGGCCACAGTTTGAACCAATTGCGATCAGCAGAAAGTTCTTTAAGTACTCGATACGATCCGCATCCGATGTTTCTTTGAAAGGGTTTTAATTTAAACACAGAGTTAGCTTTAAGTTTAAGTTCAATTTTTCTTTGAGGTAAAGCTGTTGAGCCATGAATTAAAAAAGAATTAAAAAAGTTAAAAGCTGTCACAGCACCAAAAGATTTATTATTAAATTTATATGTGTGGGACCTGGTCAATAATTGATGATGAGTTATTTTTAACTCGCTTGGCAGTGTAAAAACTGAATCTATAAGAATAAGTGGTCTAAGCCTATTAAGATGATCTAACTTGATATTGAGAGTTTGTTGTATAAGCTGACTCAGAGATTCGAATTTTAATTCAGAGAGCAATAGGTTTGGATAAATTATATTTTTGTAAATCAAGCAAACAGGTAGATTTTTAGGTTTATCGTTTTTATTGGTTGCTCCGGTTTGATCTATTCCAATAAAAAGGTTAAATTTTTTACTCATTAGAGTCATTATAGCAAATTATGGTTTTAAGTTGAAATTTAAAATAATATTATGTGTTTACGCAAAAAAAAAGAGGAGTTCGTGAAAACGAACTCCTCTTTAAGATAGCGTTAAATTTCTATTTATTCGCTTGTTGTGTCACTTTCAGTTTGCTGTGATTGTTCATCATCGCATTTGTGATCATGGTGCGCACGGCGCTCAGGTTTTTTAAAGCCTTTAGCTGATAAGCAAGAATCCATTTGTTTAAACTGTTCTTGTGTTGGACGGACGCCAGAATCTCTCTCTGGTAAAGAAACTTCTTTAGCACAAGCTTCAAATGCAGCTTTCATTTCACTGCTCATTTCTGGTGGCTCTTGACGTTGAGCATTAGCAGACAGAGTGAATGCTAGACCGATTGTTGCAACCATTGTTAGTGATAATAAATCTGTTTTTTTCATTTTGCTCTCCTTTGTTAAAATGATTCATTTTGAATCTAATAACAGATTAAGCCCACATTATTGAGAGATTATGGAAACAAAAAAAATAATTTGTGTTTTATTTTGATCCAAAATATCAGTTTTTTAAAAAAAAGCTTGGTTTTCACATTCTTTACATAATTGCCACCTATCCTTTTGTTATAGCAAAGGGAGACTTTATGCAAAACACTAAAAGGTTAGTAACGGTTATAGTAACAGTCCTATTTAATATGTGTTCTATACAATCAGCAGCTCAAGAAGACAGATCTGCTGATCAGCAAGAACGCCCTAGTTTTTCTGGTTCTGAATCAGGTTCAGGCCGCAGCTCATCAAAAATGAGTTCACAAGGTCGTATGGATGATAGCTCGGCTAAATACAAAGCTGAAATTAAAAAAATAGATAAACGCCCATTCGATCGTTCAGTAGAAAAAAATCAAAATATTTTAGAAAACTACTTTCAAGATGATATCGCTGAATTTATAATTAAAGTTCATATTGAAAAATCAAATCTTTGTTCTGACTACAAAAATGAGAGCGAAAGAATCCCAAACCAACTTAAAAATAAGTGGGTAACAGAAGATTCCAATGGATATTGTGCAGCAACAAATGAATCAAACCGAGGCTCAATTAACTCATCAATATGTAAAGACGTCTCTTTGCAGAAGTCACGTTCTGAGCAAAATAGAACATACTCAGCAGAAGATTGTACCAAAGCACTATCTGAGTTTAGAAAAAACAAAAAATCGGCTGAAAAAATACAAAATGAAATAGACAAATTAGAAGAGCAAAGTGAGCAGGAAGCATCTCGAAATAATGATAAAGATGATTTAGATGAGATTAAACAAAAAAGAACTGAAGCCAATTGTGAAGAGTGTGCGCAAGCGAGTAGAGGTTATTCATATAATTCTACAAATAATAAATCTTCTCAAACTCAGATGGTTAACCAATTGATGACAGCGTTATCGTATTCAATGCAAATGCGCAATCAATATGGACAGGTTCAGAGTTTAGCTCAGCAGGGTTACCCATCAACTATGATGGGAATGGGATCTTACGGCATGGGACAACAGATGGGGATGAGTTACAGTAACCCATATTCGTATAACCAATACGCATACAGTAATCCATACTCGAACTATAGCATGAACGGTTATTCGAGTTATAATCCTTACAGCAGTTTAAATGGGTATAGCACATACGGAAATACGACAAATATGTACGGATCGAGTTATTATAATCCATATAGTTCGTACTATTATGGTAACAACATGGGGAGTTCTTCTGGACTTGGATATTCAAACTATGCGAACTACAATTATTATAACCAATATCCATATTCGACAAGTGGGTTAGCATATTCTGGAACATATTATAATAATTCAGGGTCGCCAACGTTTACACCAACGACGGGATATTACTCGAATGGTAGTTATTCGACAGGCAACATTTATACAAGCGGGCGGTAGTTGTGTTCATTCACCTTATTGAAGATGATCCAATATTAGCGAAAACATTAGTTATTAATCTCGAACTTGAAAAACATAAAGTTCTAACAAGCGCATCATTGCAAGACGCTATTTTGCAATATTCTAAAAATCAGTTTGATGCAGTTGTTTTAGATTTGGGTTTGCCAGATGGGTCAGGCTTTGATTTTTTGCAAATGGTTCGCAAAGAGAATAAAACTGTTCCTGTTTTAATTTTATCAGCACAAAGTGACGAAGACTCTGTTGTTAAAGGTTTGGTTTCGGGTGCAAATGATTTTGTTAAAAAGCCATATAGTTTTAAAGAACTCAATGCAAGATTAAATCTGATCACTCACAAAATCAAAACACTTACACACGAAGAAGTGCTTGAGTATAAAAACTTAAAAATCAACAAAGCCAAAAGGACGGTTAGCTTTTTAGACAAAGAAATTGAATTGAATCGTCGCGAATTTGATATTTTAGCTTATTTCGTGCAAAATAGTGAGCGTATAGTCACGCGCGAAATGTTGCTTCAACATTTAGATAAAGATCTTGAGATATTTGATCGGACCATAGATTCTCATATTAGTCATATTCGTAAAACTTTTAAAAAATACAATATCAGTGATCTTTTAATTTTATCTGTCTATGGACTTGGCTACAGATTCGAGGAGAAAAATGGGAAATAAAATATTTCAAAGATATTTTTTGCTAGCATCAGGAATAATATTTTTATTTATATTTTTAGGATTTTCTTTAAGTCGGTATATTTCTCAAGCTTTTCGCGAGCAACCGCGTGAAATGGTTCCACCCGTATTTATGGCGCAAATCATTGATCATTTAAATTATAGTAATCGTGTAGAATCTATGAAAGCGCTTGAGTCTTGGCATAAAGATGAATTTGAGCCACAGATGATTTTGGTACAAAATGATGGTCAAGTTTTATACCCTGAAAAATTGCAAAAATTTAAAATTCAACTCGATGAGATGAAAAAAATCACAAAGCCATATGAGTATATAGATCTCTCGCAGTCGATGCATAAGTTACCCCAAGAGTTAGTGAAAAATTTTAACCCACCAGGATCAGGTCCTGGTTTTCCACCAGATGGTGGTTTCGGAGGCGGCGGCCCACCAATGCCACCACCGCCACCCGATGATCACCGTGGATCTATTGGTGATAGAGGACAACAACGTCATCTACCACCACCTATGATGCCACCTCTGCCGCCAGGACCTATGCAAATGAAGTGGCAGTGGACTTTAATTAAACTCAATGATCCAGATCAAAAACTTTTCTTAGTGATAGGACCACCATTAGATAATAAAAAAAAGACACAGCCACAATTATCAACAGTTGGCAAATGGATGCCTTTCTTTGGTATCGGTTCGCTGATCCTTTCTCTGATGATTGGTGTAGGTGTAACGATTTTGATTATTTATTTAACTTTGCGTAAGATGATTAATGAAGCCGATAGTGTGATGTCTGAAATTAAAAAAGGTAATTTACAAGCACGATTTAAAGTGACTCGCCGGGATGAGTTTGGTGAAGCTATGCAAAGATTTAATCTTATGGCAGGTGAAATAGAAAGTTTAGTTCAAAAAATCAAAGATGTAGAAAAATCTAGAACTAAACTATTACAAGAGTTAGCTCATGATTTACGAACTCCGATTGCTTCGCTGAAAAACTTAAACGAAATATTGGAAAATAACTTTGAACGTTTAGATGAAAAAACAAGAACAGAGATGTTACAACTATCAGCTAAAGAAATCGATTATTTCGCTAGGCTGGTTGAAGACTTACTTGTGTTGTCACAAGTTCATGATCCAAGATACGATCAAGAGCAAAATAAATTAGATTTTAAAGGCCTCGTGATTCAAGAAATTGATCGCCTTGAGTCTGATTTAGTTTCGCAAAAAAGTTCTATAGAACTCAAAACAGACTTGCCTGATGAAAGCTTTGAAATTCTTGGTGATCGTTACATGTTGCAACGAATGATTCGAAACTCTCTTGAAAATGCGCGTAATTATTCTAAGAAAACAATTCATGTTAGATTGTCTCAAACGCAGCAACCGCAAAAAATAGTTTTAGAAATTTCTGATGACGGCAAAGGATTTTCAACAGAAACACTCATGAATTTTGGTGAACGACGAGTAAGTCGACAATTACAAATGCATAATGGCAAACTTTCGTTAGGTTTGGGATCAGTCATTATGAAACGTATTTGTGAAGCTCACGGTGGTCAACTTAAAGCTATTAATTTGATAGATGAAAATGGTCTAGTCAGTGGGGCTCAACTACGTTTTGAACTCAACAAATAAAAAAAGGGACTTTTTAAGTCCCTTTTTTATTTTATCAATGTGATTAATTTTACTCAGCAGAACGATTGCGATTGCTGCTGAATTTGCGAGATCCAGCGCCGCCACCAGAACCAGAACGGCCACCACGTAATCCGCGAGAGTAATCACCACCACCATCACGTGATGAAGAACTTGAACCGCCACCAGATTTATTAAATCCCCAGCGAGATCCGCCGCCTTCAGCTTGGCGGTCATTTGAGCGAAAACCATCACGGTTACCACTGCGTTCGCCACCGCGATCAGATCCACGATCATTATCACGATCTCTATCGCCACCACGATCACGACGTTGTGAATAACCACCACCGCCACGGCCACCGAATGATCTGCCGCCACCGCGACGTTCGCCACCACGGTCATCGCGAGAGTAACCACCACGATCGCCTGAACTAAAATCACCACGAGCACGTAATTCAAGTGCGCGAGGTTGTTTCATACGAAGTTCTTCACCTTGACCAAAAAAGTCGATAGCTTTAATAAGCCATGTTTTTGCATCATCTGGTAATTCAGCTAGTTTTAATTCTGGATTATCAATAGCTGCAATAGCTTTTTCAAATTTAGCCATATCAGTATCACGCATTTTTCTTTGCGCGATTTCTTTAATCCATTTAACTTTTTGAGCGACTTGAACTTCTTCAACTAATGGAATTCTTAAGTTTTTAAATTGCAATCCAAGGGCTTTTTCAAATCTTGATAGTTTTGGACTTTCTTTTGGTTTAACCATAGTCCAAACAGTACCGGCTTTACCAGCACGTGCAGTACGACCAATACGGTGAGTGTATGTTTCAACATCCCATGGGATTTCAAAATTCACAACGTGAGTTAAATCTTGAATATCTAAACCACGAGCAGCAACGTCAGTTGCAACAAGGATTTTTGTACGGCGTGATTTCATGCGCTCAACTGTACGTGTACGTTCAGCTTGAACTTTATCACCATGTAAGCTGTCAACATCAAGACCAAGACTGCGTAATTTAATTTCTAATTCAGCAACTTGTTTTTTAGTTGTCGCAAAAATAATTCCGTAAAACTCAGGCTCATTTTTGATTAATAAAGATAAAGCATCTTCTTTGTCTTCTTCAAAAATAACGCAAGCGTAAGAGTCAACTAAGATTTTTTCTGCTTTTGTGTTTAATGTAACTTCGTGAGCACTTTTTAAATATTTGCCAGCTAAGTTACGGATCATTTTCGACATTGTTGCTGAAAATAACCAAGTTTTTAAATCTTGGCTTGATGTTGAATCCCAGATTGTTTCAAGAGCTTCTTGAAAGCCGAAAGATAACATTTCATCAGCTTCATCAAGTACTAAATACTTAACATCTTTTAAGTTAACGATTTTTTGTTCCATAAGGTCAACTAAACGACCTGGAGTACTAACTAAAATTTCAGGTTTTGCACTAAGAGCGCGAATTTGTTTGTCGTATGATTCACCACCAACAACAGTCGTTACTTTAAGTTTTTTGAATTCAGCAAAGTTTCTAATATTCAAAGCAACTTGTTGAGCAAGCTCACGAGTTGGACATAGAACCAAAGCTTGTAAGCCGTTTTGTGGGTAAAGTTTTTCAACAAGCGGTAAACCAAATGCTGCTGTTTTACCAGTACCTGTTTTAGCAAGTGCTACGATATCACTTTCGTTATCAAGCAAGTATGGAATACAAGCTTTTTGAACTGGTGTGGCTTTAGTAAATTTAAGTTTAGTTAGAGCTTTTTGAACTTCAGGTGAAAGAGCAAACTCAGCAAAATCATTAACATTTTCAGTAGTTAGAGAAGATTCAGTATTTAACTGATTTGAATCAGAGTCTTCAGTTTTTGGAGACTTTCCGCTTTCGATTGATTCAGGAGTAGCGGGTATAACAGTATTTTCGGTATTCACAGTATTTCCTTTGATTTGTATGAATGGCGAGACTCTCATGTCTCGTGTTTAATAGTAAAGCAATATATCCATATTTTCAGTATTTGGCCTGTAACTGCAGGCTAGGGTGAAAATAATTTAGGATTGTCTAAAGACTGTATAGAGTAGCCTTTTGACGAAGAGTTGTTTGAAAATTTGAATTATAAATAAAATTTAGACGTTGAAACTAGATCCGCAGCCACAGTTTTTTGTAGCATTGGGGTTATCAAAAACAAAGCCCTTACCGTTTAAACCTCCTGAGTATTCAAGTGTCATTCCGATAAGGTACAATAAACTTTGCCCATCAACGACGATCTTTTGACCATTACATTCGAATGTTTGGTCCCCATCGCGTTTGTCAGCACTGAAATCCATTTTATATGATAAACCAGAACATCCCCCTTTTTTGACTTCGACTCTTAGAGCAGCCGTATCGGGGTGACCTTCTTCTTGTTTAAGTAAAGCTAATTTGCGTGCAGCATTCTCAGAAATTTGAATCATAGGAGTATTTTAACACAAATCACTCCTCAAAGCTAGCCCAAGCTTAAAAACTTGGGCTGCTGTTTAATTACATTCTACGGCCTTCGCCCCATAAATCGACGATAATTTGATCCTGAACAAAGCTTAAAACGAATGTGCCGCTATAGAGCCCGCTAAAAGACGGCCAAAATGTAATTGTAAAGTTACACTTTTCTTTAGGTTGTAAACCTTTGCCGCAGTTGTGGTATGCATCAAAAGCCGACCCTGAGATGCGTGCTTGCTTAAATGTAAGAGGCTCGTCACCTGTGTTAGTCACTGTGTATTTGACGTATTGTCGTGTATTAAGCCAAACAACTCCAAAGTTGTAAGATTGACGGCTTTGCGCTGAGTAGCCAGTTGAGTCTGCAGCAATATCAAGTGATGCGTGATTTTGTGCTGATGCAGAAACTGAAATAAATAAACTTAAACTGAGAACGATAGTTTGAATGACTTTTGAAAACATAGACCCTCCGTAGTGTTAATGTCGATATAAATACTTCAGCAGGGTTTTAATTCTTTGTCTAGATTCATTTTTTTAAAAGTTGTTTCCATGCATAACTCATCTATTTTTATTGTGTGATGTCATGAATTCATTTTTAATATGTATATGAAAGCAAAAATAAAATCTCGTCGTCAAAAAAAAGTAAAAGAAGCCTTTTTTGTACCTTTGAGCGCTGAGCGGTCTGAACAGTTTAAGGCGCAAAAATATGACTCGGTTATATCAAAAAACAATGGCGAGATTTTATTTAAAATGAATGCGATACAAGCTCCTGCACATTGGAGTCAAACAGCTGTCGATATTGCCGCGAGTAAGTATTTCAGACAAACGGTCAAAAAAGAAAATTCTATTTTCAAACTGGTGGATCGTGTTTTATTAGGCGTTACTCAAGCAGTCAAACTCAATGGGCTATTGGACACAGCTAAAGAACAAAAAGATTTTATTGCTGAATTAAAATTTCACTTGCTGAACCAATCTGGCAGCTTTAATTCTCCTGTGTGGTTTAATTGTGGTTTATCAGAGACCTATGGTCTTAAATCAACGAGTCATCATTACATTTTCGATTATAAAACTAGAAAAATAAAACAAGTTACAGATGCTTATAAAAATCCACAGTGCTCTGCTTGTTTTATTCAATCAGTGGATGATAGTTTAGAATCCATTTTTGAACTTGTTAAAACTGAAGCTAAATTATTTAAATATGGTTCTGGATCAGGAACTAATTTTTCAACTTTGCGCAGTAAGTATGAAAAATTGCATACTGGCGGGACTAGTTCTGGACTTATTTCGTTTTTAGAAGTTCTTGATAAGTCAGCGGGTGCAATTAAGTCTGGTGGCACAACCAGACGAGCAGCTAAAATGGTTTGTCTTGATATAGATCATCCTGAAGTCCCTGAATTCATTCAATGGAAAATGAAAGAAGAAAAAAAAGCCCGCGCATTAATTACAGCGGGTTATTCAGCCGATCTTGATGGCGAAGCCTATCATACGATTTCTGGACAAAATGCGAATAACTCAGTTCGATTAACAGATAAATTTATGCAAGCTGTGGAAGCTGATCGTGATTGGTCTCTTATCTCGCGCACTGATGGCAAAGTCATTCGTCAGGTTAAAGCGCAAGATTTATGGCAGAGTTTATGTGAGTCAGCCTGGTCTTGTGCTGATCCTGGCTTACAATTCGAAAATACAATTCAAAAATATCACACATGTGCTGAAACAGCGCCTATTCGTTCGAGTAATCCTTGTTCAGAGTATATGTTTTTAGACGATTCGGCTTGTAACTTAGCATCTTTAAATTTAGTTCATTTTTTTGAAGGGTCAAATTTCAAAGCTCAAGAATTTCTTCATGCTGTTAAAACATTTATTTTAGCTCAAGACTCGCTCGTTGATTATGCGAGTTATCCAACGGAAAAAATTGCTTTGAACTCACATGAATATAGACCTTTAGGTTTGGGATTTGCAAACTTGGGTAGTGTCTTTATGCGTATGGGGTTAGCTTATGACAGTGCAGAGGCTTGTGCATGGGCGAGTGTCGTGAGTGCTTTAATGACTGGAATGGCTTATTACACAAGTACAGAAATGGCTGAGAAAAAAGGTCCATTTGTTGGTTTTAAAAAAAATAAAAAATCGATGATAAAAGTTATCAAACAGCACCAATCAAATCTTAAACATGTGAACTGGCAATATGTTCCAGAGGCTTTGCAAGATCTGTGTTTTGATTTGTGGGCTGAAGTTGTAGCGCGCGGCCTTAAATATGGTTTTCGCAATTCGCAAGTAACAGTGATAGCACCAACTGGAACAATCGGTTTAGTTATGGATTGTGATACAACTGGTATAGAACCAGAGTACTCACTTGTGAAATATAAAAAACTTTCAGGCGGGGGAAGTCTTAAATTTGTGAATCAAACTGTTGAAGTTTCTTTACAATTTTTGGGTTACAGCCAAGATTCAATTCGCACAATCAAAACTAAAATTGAAAAAGGGCAAAGTTTTTTTGATTTGATTCGCCCTGAACACCATAAAGTATTTTATACTGCGGCAGGCACTGATGGTCAGGGTTTTGATATCATTTCAGCTGATGCACATCTCAATATGATGGCTGCGGTTCAGCCATTTATTTCTGGCGCTATTTCAAAAACTGTTAACATTCCTGAGAGTGCTCGTATTGATGATGTATCAAAGATTTACCAAAAAGCATGGCGTTTAGGTTTAAAAGCTATAGCTCTCTATAGAGATGGCAGTAAATTTGTTCAGCCACTCAGTCATAAAAAAGCCAACACATTTCCGAAATGTAGTATTTGTGGCGGAGAAACTATGTTGGAATCTGGCTGTTATAAATGTTTAAATTGCGGGACAACAACGGCCTGTTCGAGTTAGTCAGCCAATAGCGTATTCGTTTGTTTTGTTTAGATTTGGTCAATGTTTATTCACTATAAGTGTCAATTTTTTTGACGTTGAAGTGAATACTTCAAGGTTACAAAGCTAAGCATAAACTTTTTTTGATATTTGATAAATTTAGCATATTGTCGTCTTGATTATTTTTTAATGAAACAAGTGAGATCTTTTATGCTATTGAGTCGTCAATTTTTTGGTGTCTATTTATATATATGTTTATCAATTATGACTTTTACAAGTCAAAGTTTTGCTGGTCTTATTTTTGATACTGAACGTGTTAAAAAATATTTAGCACAAGATGAGATATACTTTAAAGACGGCTTTTATAATGGAACTTTGGTTGATACAAGTATTAAGCAGCCAGTCACATTAATATCTGAATTAGAAGATGATCGTTCTATTTTTGTTTCACATGTTTATAATCAGCGACAATTTTGGGTTGCTAAAATTGATAAGATGAGTGTTAAAACTGTTATTTATCAAATGGCATTATTTAATAGCGTGTTTGGTATTAAATTAACCCACGCTCAATTGCGATTTCAATTATCAACACCTGCAACTCTTTATCGTGTTAAAAATAATAAGATTGTGACAACAGCGACGAGTGATTTGATTTTTACAGTTCAAGCGGCTACGCCTTACAATATAGGTTATAATTTAGTTGATGCTATCGCTGGTAATTATGTTGTTGTTTCTCGATTAGTGAATACTTACGACCGTGTCGTCGGTGAAGAAATTCCTGATGGTGACATCGTTCGACAGTATCGTTTAATTAATTTAAGTTTTTCTGACAAATATAACTTGTTGTTGAATAGTTTGAAAATGTCGAGCGAGCATTTGGCTAATCGAACATATTATGCCACAACAGCTAATTGTATTAATTTATTAATGGATGTTATCGATGAAACGTTGGGATTAAATTACCCACGTTTAGAACTCAATATAGAAAATACTTTGTTAAATGGTCTTAGTCCTAATGAAAAGCTTATTTTAGAAGCTTTGAAAGAGAGAGACTTGATCAATGAAAACAGCCGTATAGTTGATTACATTGATCAGTAGTTGTGTGTCGAGAGTTGTAAACACCTAAAAAAAGGTCCATGCTTTTTTAAAAGATGGACCTTTTTAGTTTAATGATTTTTATTTTTTAATCTTGATGGATTACGCTAAAGTATTCGCTAGTAACATTTCACGGTACTTCGGTAATGGCCATAAATCATCAGCAACAAGTTTTTCCGCCTCATCACAAGCGATTCTCAGTTTGGCAGCTTGTGTTTGTAAATTGTCAGCAATATCCCACATTCTTTTTTCTTCATCGTGAGATTTTTTAGATTTTTCAACCATAGCTTTGAATTTTTCAAGTTCTGTTAAAACTTGTCCGAAAACTTTATCGAGAATTGCTAGGCGACCTTCGTGCAGTTTCGCAGTCGCTTTTGATGGTATTGCAGCATGAGCTTGTGCTAGTAATGCAAATTGTTTTTCAATAGCAGGCACAACATATGTTTCTGCAAGCTCGATTAAACTTAAATGTTCAATATCAAGTGTTTTAACATAACGTTCAACTGCGATGTGATAACGCGAATTAATTTCTTCTTGAGTTAAAACATGTGTTTCAACTAAAAATTGCATTAATTTTTTGTCTTTAAATACTTCTAATGCCGCAGGTGAGTTATTCAAAATTGGTAAGCCACGTTTTTTAGCTTCGGCTTTCCATTCGTCAGAATAACCATTGCCACTGAAACGAATGTTCTTAGTTTCTTTAACAACTTGGCGCACGAGTTCCATGATAGCTTCGTCACGTTTTTTCTTTTTCAAAAGTTCTTTTAAACGAGCTGCACACTCGTTAAAGCTTTTGGCTATAGCCGCATTTAAAATTGACATTGGAACAGCAACGTTTTGTGTTGAACCAACTGCACGAAACTCAAATTTATTACCAGTAAAAGCAAACGGAGAAGTTCTGTTTCTGTCTGTATAGTCTTTAGAAACATTTGGAATTTTATTAACACCAAGATCAATAATTTGTTGATCAGTTGCTTTTAGTGCTTTGCCACCTTCGATAGAATTTAAAATGTCTTCGAGTAAACTTCCTAAGAAAACTGAAATAATTGCAGGAGGTGCTTCGTTAGCTCCTAGACGGTGATCATTTCCTGGTGATGCAATAGCTGCACGTAATGCTGCTGAATTGTCATAAACACCTTTTAAAACAACAGCTAAGCAAGCTAAAAAGCGAATGTTTTGGTGTGGAGTGTTTCCAGGCTCAAGTAAGTTTTCACCTTTGTCGTTAGCCATTGACCAGTTATTGTGTTTGCCAGAACCATTTACACCAGCAAATGGTTTTTCGTGTAAAATACAGACGAGTTCATGTTTTAAAGCTATACGTTTTAAAACATCCATTGTTAATAGATTGTGATCAGAAGCAATATTTGTATCTTCAAAAATAGGAGCTAATTCAAATTGGCTCGGAGCCACTTCGTTATGTCTTGTTTTGACAGGCACACCTAGTTTATAAAGTTCGAATTCAACTTCTTGCATGTATTGTTTAATGCGTGATGGAATCGCACCAAAATAATGATCTTCTAATTGTTGGCCACGCGCGGGTGCTGAACCAAGTAAAGTGCGACCAGTCATGATGATGTCTGGTCTCATGGCTACAAAGTTTTTATCAACTAAAAAGTACTCTTGTTCTACTCCTAAAGTTGTATGAATTTTTTTAACATCGACGTCGCCTAATAATTTTAAAAACTCGCATCCAGCATTTGAAATAGCTTCAGTTGATCTTAATAACGGAGTTTTATTGTCAAGTGCTTGACCGTGGTAACCGAAAAACACTGTTGGAATGCAGAGAGTTTTGCCGTTAGCTTCTTCGATAATAAATAATGGTGATGATGGATCCCATGCAGTATAGCCACGAGCTTCAAAAGTCGATCTCATGCCACCAGATGGAAATGATGATGCATCTGGCTCGCCTTGAACCAATTGAGATCCAGTGAATCTTTCGATGACTCGTAATTCAGAATGATTTGCATGTTGAATAGATATGAATGCATCATGCTTTTCTGCTGTTGTTCCTGTCATTGGTTGAAACCAGTGACTAAAGTGAGTTACGCCTTTGGCAACAGCCCATTCTTTAACAGCAGAAGCAACTGCTTCAGCTGTTTCTTTTGGTAATTTTTTTCCTTGTTCAAGTGTTCTTAACAAATGCGAGTAAGCATCTTTGGGTAACTTTTCGCGCATCTGCGCTAAACCAAAAGTCATACATCCAAAATATTCCGAAACCGGAGATTCTTTTCCGAATTGATCTTTAATTTTTTCCATTGTTGTTGTCTTTGTGAGTATTGCTGATTTGAACGCTGTTAGACGGGCGTTTACAGCAGAGTTTGGTTGAACATCTGTTGACGTTTGCATATAGGCTCCTTGTTGTCTTCTGTTAGAACTTGTTTTTATTTGTAATCACTTAAAGATCACACTCATGACCGTCGCAAATAAAAATCTACGAAGATCATTTTAAAACGGGCTGTAACAAAAGATGGTTATGAGTTTTCTTGAGAGATTTAAAACCTAACAAAAAAACTCTTAATTAAGCGTATCACCACTTTTTTTAAAAGAGCAAGGGCTGATATGACTTTGACACAGTCACTATTTAAGAGAGTGTTTGTAAAGTAAATGCTCTATGATCTTAGGCTATAACGCGAATCAGTTTCTCAAGCACGGCATCTTGAGTATATTGAGAACTATCGGCGATACATTGTAGTTTGAACTGTTGACGTAACTCGGGACGACCCATATAGAGTTTAATCATCTCAGCAAGTGCCTGAGCATTTTTGGTTTCAAAAAGTAATCCATTTTGCATATGGTGAATAATATCAGGAACCCCGCCAGCGTTACTCGCGATAGACGGTAAACCGACTGCCATAGCTTCAATAATTACACGGCCAAATGTTTCCTCCCACGACGGAACTAGTAAAACATCGGCGCAGTTGTAAATTTCAGACAGGTTTTCCATGTAACCTAAAAAATGAATTTGATCTTGCAGGCCAAGACTCATGGAAAGCGTTTCGAGATAGGTTTTAAAATCCATTTCGTTTTTGGTATTTTCTCCGACAACAAATAAATCTGCACGAATGTTTTGTTGTTTTAAAATATAAATGGCTTGAATGGCTAAATCTTGTCCTTTTTGTGGATCAAGTCTTGACGTCATGACTGCTTTGAATTGGGCTTTTGAATCAACAAGTTTGCGAGCGTAAAGCATGCGTGGTGATTGCAAAGCTATGATTTTACTTTTCGAAATCCAATTTGGAATAACTTCAATTTGTTCAGCTTGAACTGGCAAGTATTCGAGTAATCTTTTTGATTGAAGATCAGTCATCGAAAAAATCTTCGTGATATGTGAATATAAAAAGCGATGAAAAAAATCTTTTTTGTTGATATTGATCATGATATGAGAGAACGCAAAGATTTGAATTTTGCGTGTAATAAATAGTTTGGCTGGAACAATATATTTAAGACTCGGAAGTTTTTGAATAATGACAGTGTCGATATTTTTTGTAACAAGCAAATGACGAACAAAAGTAATTTTTTGTAATGTATTACTGTTTTCAGAAAGGGCGTAAAATGGAACGTTGTTTTGACGGCAGTATTTTTCAAGAGGAGAATTGGCATATCCAGCAATGATAATGTTAAAACCTTTTTGAATCAGTGATAAAGCCAACTCAAATGCAACCATCTCGAGCCCACCCCATGAGCTAGAAAAGCATGTTTGCATATATTTTTTAGAAGGTTGCAAGTTGTACATATCAATTATCCACTGTTTTTGAGAGTGTTACTCTATGATATGACAATCTAAAGTTTTTTTTGAATAATATATTTTTGACTAGACTATTTTAAAGTATTCTTAACAAACTCAATCAAAGCCATCTCGGCAAAATATTGCTTACGACGCTCGCTCATTAATGGTGAGTTCATCGGTGCCTCTATTTCGATACTTTTGTTTGTTTTGTCAAAATTAAACATAATAATCGCTTTTAAATCATGATCTGGGTGTGGTAACAGAGCTAAGTAATTTTCTTCTTCACTAAAAAAATCGGCATCAATTGCTGTTGTAGACTCTTTCCACATCCAATTTTTATATTTTTTTAAGTGGCTCGACATACGTCCATGTAGATATCCATTGCTTACGAAGTCGTAAAACGCAAAATCAGTTTTGCTAACACGCTCTGAGAAAATTTGCGCGATGTCTTGAAATTGACGTAAAATAGTTATGTCTTTGAGCGCTGAATCTATTTGTTCTGTAATGGCTTTGGCAAAATTTTCTTGTGATTTCATATAAGAAAATTTGACTTCGACGTAAGGTAAATGCACGCGGTAACCCAAATCGTATTGCAAGTCAGGCCATTTATTTGCAAAACATTTTTCAACGAGAACAGCAACATCAGATTCGCCAACGCCTAATGTGTCCCACGATTGTGTGATTTTTTTATCAAAAAGTTGTGTATGTACAAATAGCCATTTCACGATAGAGTCGTTCCAAATGGCTTCGATTTCACGAGGCGGCCCAGGTAAAACGAAAACTTCTTTTGGGCCGTGCGCTGATTCAACAGTCAGTTGAAAACCATTAGCTGTGCCTTGTGAGTTAGTTAAAATTTTTGCGCCGGTCGGAAAATAACATTGTTGTCGTTGAATGTCCTTAACTGTGAATCCGCGACTTGTTAAACGAACTTGAACATGTCCCCATGAGGCTTCGTCAAAAACAAGTTCTTGGCCAGACCACTGACTGATAAGATCGCGTGTGAAATCATCACTTGTCGGCCCAAGTCCACCTGTGACAAAAATAAAATCAGATTGTGATGCTGCATAATCTAAAGACTTTAGAATTAATTCGCGATGATCAGGGATTACAATGTGGGCAGAAGTCTCTATTCCGTATGGAATTAACTTCTCAGAAATCCATGATCCATTTTTATTTACGATTTGGCCTGTCGTAAGCTCTGTTCCAACGCCTAAAATAGTGGCTTTATTTCTGGTTTTCATAGCAAAATCCTCTAAAAGACATCTTAATTTTCCTTTATCAGACTCAACAACTTTGTTAGAGTCAGGCGATTAAAGTCTTCGAGAGGAATTATATGAGTAATGTTGATATAAAACAATTTGATTTAGCTAATCCGACTGAAACGCATCAAATGTTGCGTGACACATTAAAATCGTTTGTACAGACAGAAGTTGAACCACAAGCTCATGATTATGACCGCAAAGAGCTTTTTAATTTATCACTTTTTAGAAAACTTGGTGAACTTGGATTATTAGGCTTAACTGTTCCTGAAAACTACGGCGGTGCTGGTTTAGATGCGTCAGCTGTGTGCTTAGTTCATGAAGAGTTGTCTGCAAGTGATCCTGGTTTTTGTTTAGCCTATTTGGCACACACATTACTCTGCGTGAACAATTTGGCTGTGAATGGTTCTGAAACGCAAAAACAAAAGTATTTACCGAAATTATCTTCTGGTGAGTTTGTTGGTGCGATGGCCATGTCAGAGCCCGATTACGGAACTGATGTTTTGGGTATGAAAACGACAGCGACTCGTCAAGGGGACAAATATGTTCTTAACGGGCGCAAAATGTGGATTACAAATGGTACGCTTGATGAAAATAAAACAGCTTGTGATATGGTTTGGGTCTACGCTAAAACGGGCGAGAAAAATGGGCGTGCTTTGATTTCAACTTTTATTGTTGAAAAAAATGATCCTGGTTTTTATGTCGGTCAAAAAATCATGGACAAACTTGGTATGCGAGCATCAAACACAGCAGAGCTTGTATTTGAAAACTGCGTGATTCCAGCGGATCGTCTTGTCGGCCAAGAGGGCGATTCAATGCACCATATGATGCGTAATCTTGAAATTGAGCGTGTTGGGCTTGCAGCTATGAGTTTAGGTATCGCACGCAGATCGATTCAAATCATGAATAAATACGCGATTGAACGTGAAGCTTTTGGTAAGCCATTAAATTTTTATGGTCAAATTCAAAAATACATTGGTGATTCATATGCTGAGTATAAAGCTGCAGCTGCATATGTTTACGATACGGCTCGTAAACTTGATTTAACTCAAGAAGGTAATCGTTTAGATTCTGACGGCGTTAAACTTGTTGCAACAACGATGGCTAAAAATGTTTCTGATCGTGCTATTCAGGTTTTGGGTGGTTACGGCTATGTTGGTGAATATGTTGTTGAAAGACTTTGGAGAGATTCCAAATTATTAGAAATCGGTGGTGGTACTTTAGAAGCGCACCAAAAAAACATCACTCGTGATTTAGCTAAATTAGGTTTTTAATCAGTGATTCATAATAATCATTTTCCGTTAAGTGAAAAAATAGAATACAAGCCAGGCCATTTTTCAACAGTTGAAAATGTTTTAACTAAGATTTGGCCTTTGCTAACACCAGATCGGCAGAGAAAAATTGAAAATGTTGTTGCTAAACGATGTTTTTCAATTCCTGTTGTTTTAGAGAGTATCTACGATCGTGGTAATATCAGCGCTGTTATGCGAACGGCTGAGGGTTTAGGTTTTTCAAATTTTCATGTTATCGAAACACAAGAAAAATTTAAAAACTCGCAACGTGTAACTCAAGGTGCTGATAAGTGGGTTGAAACTAAAAAATGGAAAACTTCTAAAGAAGCCATTGAGTATTTTAAAAAAAATAAAATACGTATATGTGTAACATCTCTTGAAGCTTCAAAACCGATTCACGAAATTGATTTTTCAACGCCATTGGCTTTAGTGCTGGGTAATGAAAAACAAGGTATTTCAAAAGAAATGTTTGAAGCTGCAGATGAGCGAGTCATTATTCCGATGCCGGGATTTGTTCAAAGTTTTAATATATCTGTTGCAGGAGCATTGTGCTTATATCAGATATATCAGACCCGTTTACATAAACTTGGTAAAAACGAAGACGTTACGTCAGAGCAAATTGAAATTTTGAAAGCTGAATATGCGCTAAGAACTTTAGATTCTGCGAGTGATATACTTGATCGTGGTTAGTTTTTTATTGCACGATCTCGTATGTTGATAATACAATTTTTTGCGGAGTACTTTTTTCATAGTCATAAACGATGATTTCAACTTTGTGAGCTGAGATTTTAAAAGACACAGTCCCAATAAATCCAAAACTCAGATCTGATGTGGGCGTTGTAAAATGCTCTGGATGAATTGCGGCGATGTTTTCGACAGATAAGATACTGTCGGTATAACCTGTTTCAAGCATTCGATTATAAAGAGCTTTTTGTATGTTTCCCAATTGCTCGTGGACATGCTGTCTTAGGCTTGTATTAAAAATAGCAAGATCTATATCTGATTTATTTGTTAGAGCTAAGCCATTTGCAAAACTACCGTCTAAAACTAAATAGATATCATCCGATTTTGGATGAGGTTGCAATTTTAAATAAGAGCGTATAATCAATTGTAATTCTTGAATAACAGCCACTATTTGTCTGGGGTGAGTTATTGCTTTTTGGTTTAATTGCTGCTCAATCAGTTTTTGAAAGTTAAGAATTTCTTTTTCTATAGACTTAAACTTAATCTGACCATTTCGAGAATGAGAATGTATTTTTTCAGGCAGACCTAATAAGACTTTAAATAAAACCATCAAAGATCGTTTTCCAGGAATAATATCAGTATAACCAGAAAGCTCAGAGTTGAATGATAAAACATCTCTGGTTTTTAAGGCTTGCGGATATTTTTGTATAGCAATCGAGGCCATTTTGAATGCGAGTTCATGATCAAAAGCTCGAATAAACAATGCTAATTGCCAAGTCATTTTATAGGATCTCGGTGATGTTTGAGTTTCATGAATCCATTGTGTAAAAGCAAACGGATCAAGGCTAAAAATAAGTAAATCGATGTTCCATAAGAAATCATTATTGTAAAACCTGGCACCTTGAGTTTTCTTTGATTTTAGGTCTTGTTTAATTTTGTTTTTTTGAGCTTCAGATAAAGATTTGAGAGACTCTTTCCAAATCAGGCCAGAGCGTGTGTAATCAACTTTATTTTTATCACCAAATTTAAAAATCTCGCGAAAAGCTGGACCCATCGCAAAAGTATTGGGTGAGTAAAGCTCGTTTAGATTAACTGTTTGGATATCGAATAAAGTCTGACAAGTGTCAACGGCCTGAACAGATTGACTGCCGACTAAGATGTAAACTATTAGAAAAAATGCTTTTATATTGTATTCAATCCACGTTAGCATACTTAAAATTAAGAGCACATATTGTGCCACGATTTACTTTCGACATGAATGGGTCATGAATTTTGTCTAACTGTATAATTATGAGACAATCGCTAGATTAGTAAATTTAGTCATCCGAATTTAAAATTGTAGTAATTATCTGTTCAGTGGTGAATGCAAAGTTGGTTTTATTTCTTACGTCGAACGATCAACCCTTTAAGTAAATTGTCATAAGCATCAGGAAATTCAAAATCCAAATCATAGATGGGTAGATTTTCGAAATAAAATTTTTGCCCCTTCAGTGTTTGATTGAAAACTTTTTTAATGTCTTCTAGAGACCATTTTTCAAAATTGCATGTAAATAAAATAAAACCACCAGTCGCTAGAGAATTCCACATAAGATCTATTAATTGCGGCAGATCTTTTTCGATTTTCCAAGTTGTTGTTTTAGTGCGACCAAATGATGGAGGATCACATATGATAATATCCCATTTGCGTTTTCTTTTAATCGAGCCCTGTAAAAATAAAAGACTATCTTGAGCAAAAAACTCATATTTAGATTGGCCGTTAGCCTGAGTCATAGGATCAATGTGATTTAATTTGAAGTTTTCTTTTGACCAGTTTAAGAAATTCGGACTGGCATCTACAGTTGTGACTTGTGATGCTTCGCCAAGAGCTGCTGCTACAGAAAATGCTGATGTGTATGAAAACAAATTAAGAACAGATTTGTTTTTGGCTGAGTTAAAAATATATTCACGGTTATTGCGTTGATCTAGAAATAATCCTGGTGAAAATCCTTGATCTCGTCTGAGTTCGACTAATATTTGATTTTCTTTGGCTGTCCATTGTTCAGGAGCATCTTTAAAATAAAGATCTTGTTGTTCTTTGCCGCCAACCCCTTGGCCTCGATTAATCATGTGCCTGATAACGTACTTAAATTTTTTCTCAGTGCAAAACTGATCAAGTGATTGAATATCAAGCTCAGTTGGTGCAGTGGTCTTATACCAATAGACCCAAATAAAACCAGAGTAAAAATCGACGCGAATGTCATCGACATGATTGTTGCGGTGATAAATGCGATAAGTCTGATCTGGTTGCAAGTTTATGATATGTTCTAAATCGTAAAATTCAGACCGAACAAATTCGCCAAGGCTATTAACTTGCGATTGAAAGCAATATGGCAATTCGGCAACATAGTCATATTTTTTATCAGCTATTTCAAATTCAATTTGTGAAGCATGTAAAGCTAATCTAAAAAAATGAGATCCCCCGTGTTCAAGATCCCCTAAGATTGGTATGCCAACAAGCTCTGCATGTAAACGTATTTGGTGTGGTTTGCCGGTAACGGGTTCAGCTTTCCAGAGGTGCATTTGATTATTAACGCTTTTAATATAAGTTAAACGTGTTTCGCTATTATCAGGCTTAGATGGGTTATTGATATAGAGTTTATCATTTTTTTCGATATGACTAGTGACGGTTTTTTCGGTAAAATTTGTCTTGTGATCAGTTAAAAAGTAATAAGTTTTTTTGATGGCATGTTGTTCAAATTTTTGAGCGAGTGTGGCTGCGGCCTCTTTGGTTTTAGCAAAAAGAATCAGACCAGAGGTGTCTTTATCAAGGCGGTGAACAACATACAAATTTTGTTTGATTTTATCAGACAGAACCTCAACAAGGCCTAGCTGGTTTTCACTCACTTTATGAGTTCTAAAACCAGTGCGTTTGTTAAAAACGATAAACGATTCAGCATCTATGTATTTGATGTGTGTTGTAGCTGGGCTTTTATGAGTTAAATCACTTAGATGCATAGAGTTACAGAGTATCTCTTTAGTTGGTCACAGGCAAGGACTTGCCATATATTAAAATGGAATCATATTTAAAGTATATTTTACGGGAGAAACGAATGAAAAAAATATTACTATTAGTCCTAACAGGTTTAATGATGTCTTCTTGTGGAGTTCAAAGTATTCCACAACAAAAAAATGAAGTTGAGGCTTCTTTAGCAGAGGTTACAAATCAATATAAACGACGTGCCGATTTAATTCCAAATTTGGTTAATGTTGTCAAAGGGTATGCAACTCACGAAAAAGAAACTCTTGATGCTGTGGTGAGTGCTCGTGCAAGAGCAACTTCAATTCAATTAGATCCTAAAAGCATGACATCTGAAAAATTCCAAGAATTCAGAAAATCACAAGGTGATTTGTCGATGGCTTTGGGTAAATTAATGTCAATCTCTGAAAACTATCCTAATTTAAAAGCTGATAAAAACTTTCAGGATTTGCAAGCTCAATTAGAAGGTACTGAAAACCGTATTACAGTTGCACGTAATCGTTATATCGATACGATTAAAAACTTTAATAACTTAGTGACTGTGCCACCCACAAATTTTACAAATATGTTATTTTATCATTATGAAAAAATGCCTCAGTGGGATGTTTCAGAAGCTGAAAAAACTCAAAACGAAAAAGCTCCAGAAGTTAAATTCTAGTGAGAATCTTTTTGTCGTCTAGATATTTTATTTTACAGGTCATGCTTGTTGTTTTAACAGCATGGCCTGTTTTTGCATTTGATGTGCCTGCTCTTTCTGGGCCAGTCATGGATCAAGTCGGATTGCTCTCACAACAAGGTCGCAGTCAAATCAGTCGTGATATTCGTCAACTGAATGAACAAGATGTTGTTCAAGCGCAAGTCCTTATTGTGCCAAGTTTGCAAGGTGAGCCTATTGAGCAAGTCGCGATTCAAGTGTTTGACCAATGGAAACTCGGAAGTTCAAAAAAAAATAACGGTGTTTTGGTTTTAGCCTCAATTCAAGATCGTAAAATGCGAATTGAAGTCGGCCGGGGGCTTGAAGGCGCCATACCAGATGTTATCGCTAAACGTATTATCACAGATATCATGCGCCCATTATTTAAAACTCAGAACTATGATTTGGGGTTTGTATTAGCTGTTCGGGCCATTGGTGAGGCCGCAGCTACAGAAAAAAGTGGCGAAATTTTTAATGTCGAATCATTTAAAGAAAAAGTTTTATCTGATTCGCAATTACTACAAAATTTTAATGAAGACGATGTGCAATCATTTCGCAGTCGTCAGGCTTCAAAAAATGATGTTAATGCGAAAGAGGGTGGTGGCTTACCACTCGTTTACGTTATTTTATTTTTAGTGGGCTTGTGGTTTGTGATTTTAATCATCAGCCCGTCGACAGCGATCTGGATATTGTTAAACCTCTTGTCAGGTGGACGCGGTGGCGGAGGCGGAAGTGGTGATGGCGGTGGTTGGTCCGGTGGCGGAGGATCATCAGCTGGCGGTGGTGCTTCAGGAGATTGGTAATATGAAAAGCAAAATTAATATAAACTCAGAATCTGTTGAAAGCGCAATTGCTGATTTTGAGAATCAAGTCAATTTTGAGCTTGTACCAGTTATTGCTCAGAGCTCTTCGCCAGTCGTGCAAGTGCGATGGATTTTATTTGCCCTATGTAATGTGATAGCTTTGATTAAAATCGATATCATTTATAATTTAAATTTATATGCTTTGACTGTACATGATGTGATTCTTTACTGGTTATTTGCCATAGTTGTTAGTTTTATATTGTCATGGGTATTAGTCAAATTTGATTTTATTGTGCGCTTTTTTTTACCGGCCAAATTACGTCAAAAGTATGTTCATCAAAAAGCGCAGCAAGTTTTTTTTGAGAAAAAAATATTTCAAACAAATGCGCATGACGGGATGTTGTTGTTTATATCATTACTTGAAAAACGTATTCATATTATTGTAGATCCAAGATCGAATCTAGAGGGTAAACAGGAATTATCTGAAGCTGTACTTAAAATACTGCAAAGTCATTTTAAGGATAATCAGCATGAAAAAGGTCTTATTGATGCAATTCAGTATATGAAAAGTTTTTTAATTAAGCATTATCCGAAAAAAAATGCCGATACCGATATCAATGAGTTACCGAATAAGTTGATTTGGTTAAATGATTAGTCTAACATAATTCTAATATTTAAGACCTTACAGTGCAGTCGTAGTTCAATGGATAGAATTCCCGGCTTCGAACCGGTAGGTTGCAGGTTCGAGTCCTGCCGACTGCACCATTTGTCAAGCGAGACGAACCCACACGCTTGAAAAAATTTAGATTCTGACTCTCAATCCCAAAATTCGAAAATCCTCCACTAGGACCCAAAAGGCCCGAAGGGTTTTCTTTTGTCTTTTTACCACCATTTGCGCCTCCGCCATTTTGCTTACCCCCTAAACCAAATTCAACAGCCTTATCGATCCAGCCACGACCTTGCACATAAACAAAAAAAGTCGCACCCAAGGTTTGACCCTTGAGTGCGTTATCATAGTGGGCTTGGCCCACATGGAAATGAATTTCAAAACCATCCTTTAGGATTTCGATTTTATGAACTATTAATTTGATTATATCTGACCTCATCTTAGGGTCGTTTTCTCCTTTCATTATTAGATTTTCTAAACCGCTTTTAAAAATTTCATGGGTTTGTAGACCGAGTGGTGTTTGCACTTCGACTTTTTCTTTGGCCTCTTTTGACTTTTCAACAAAGCCTGCTTTTTTAGACTGAAGTTCTTTCATCTGATCCACAATCGGCTGCATGTCCATGTCGGCTGGCAATTTACTTAATCTTTCTGCTAGTACTGTGATCTGCCGATCCAAAGCACCAATCTTCAAACCCAAATCACGAGCTTCATCAAAAGTTGATTTGCTTTCAGAAATAGATTTTGCCCGGGCTATTAAGTTTTCCGTAAAAGCTCGGTCTAAAATAAAGTTCTTAACCTCGGACCAGACTGCGATTTCAAGTTTATCGGCTGGAACTCTGCGCGGTGAATGTTTTAAAAGTTTTTCTTCCAGAACCGATTCGTTCTTTTTCGTCGCTAGGTGTTCGTAGTAACCAAACTTTTTTCCGGTATGACTTGTGGCACTTGCCCCAGACATCCGCTCGCCACATTCTTTGCAGAACGTGATCCCTGAAAGCAGATAGGGATATTTATTGTCGTGAGTTTTTCTACGGCTGCAATTTTCTTTCAATAACTTTTGCACTTTATTGAAAATATCCTTGTCAACAATCCCAGGCCAAACAGCCTTGGTTTCTTCGACGCCAGTCTTTGTAGAAAAAACTCTAACACCAATGTAAGCCTTATTGCTAAGAATCCGGTACACATTTTCTAAACGTAAAAACTTTGCCCTAGGACTTCCACCACCGCGAATCTCTTTCGGGATTTCAACTTTATTTGAGGTCAGCCACTTACAAGTTGCAGCCAGTGTTTTTTCTTTTAAGTAGGTCTTAAAAATCAAATTCACAAGCTCAGCCTCTTCGGGGATCACCACCAATGTTCCAGACTTATCAGGTCCAGCTTTATATCCTAACGGAATACTGAACCTACCCCGATTTTACGGACACGAAAATATGTGGTATAACCACAAAACCGTAAGGGGAAACAATGAGAAGAGTACATATGCCTAGGGTGATTGGGAATCAAATAAATAGACTATTGTCCACTTCAGAAGTTGCGTGAATATTTCGATTCTTAAAGTGGAGGAATATATGAAATTTGTGTTAACTTTACTATGTTTTCAGTTTTTTGGTGTTTGGGCTCATTCAAATAATTTACCTCAAAGAGCGGTTAAAAAGAATTCAATTGAGAAAAGAGGCATTGCTGTAAGTGATAATCTTATGTGCGGCAAAGTGGGAAAAGATGCTGCTATGGATTCAATTGAAAAATGCAGAGCAGATCGAGCTATTACTTCGTATGAATACAACTCTACCACTATAGTATTATGCTGTGTTGACAAATAACCACTACCTTCGAAAAATATTTTCGATCAAAAACGCTCAGGCAACTGAGCGTTTTTTCATTGGCCTGATCACGCCATGTTTGGGGTCGATCACGGTCCAATCAATGCGTGACGGATTGAGTTTGGCAGTCCTCAAGCGCTCTTTAATCGCGATCTTCGTTGTCGCAAAATGAAGAGCAATTGAATCGAGGCTCCATCGTTCAACCCACCGAAGTCTTGCAACTTCGGTCAAATTTAGATATATCCGATCCCAAGTCATTTTGTAAGTCTGCGAAACTACAAGCTTCCCGGGTTCTGGTAGCTTGCGGCAGCCTGCACCATTTGTCCCACTAACACATACGGATAAATGGCACAAGGTTATGAATACAGATAAAATCAAAAACATAGGTTTCAATCACTTAGCCGAGTTCACAATTACAAAAATCACAAAAAAATCACACTGGATCACAGGTTTTGTCTACGCTTATTTTTGAGTGAAGAGGCGCTTTGGTTGTTATAGTGTAGCCCTAGAAAACTTGCCAGCTTATTCCTTTGCTGAGGATCTTGAAACAATTCAGGGGTGGTCTGCTGAAAAAGAACAATTTTTAATTCAAAGTTTAAAAGCTGATGGTCTTTATTGTGAAAGTGATTTTTACACCTATCAATCAATAACTGAAAGCTTACTGCCAAAAATTCTAAAATTAAGTTTTTCAGATCGTGGTGATTTGCTTAAAGAAAATCATAAAAATAATTCCCATTTTTTAAAAGATATCTGGTTACGGCATAAAAAAGTACAAGACTCATTAACTGAAAAGCAAACTGAGTTAGTTGATTTATTATATTTAAATCGGCCCATGCTAACTTATGAAGAGGTGGCCGCGAAGCTTAATATATCATTTGATTCAGTTCGAGACCGAGAAGATGGCGTTATTGTAAAAATGAAAAAAGAATTTATTGAGTTTACTAGTTTTAGTCCATACAAAGATTATCATAAAAACAATCAAGTTATTTGGTCATATATTGGGTGTCGTCATAATCCTACAGCTGAGAAAATACATCCGTGTTACAGGGTGAAAATACAAAACGGTGTTGAAGTAGAAGAGTTTATCACGCACGGTGATTTATTAGCCGAGAAACTCAAACGTACACTAGGGCTAATGTCTGAAAATGCGATTCAAACGATTGAAATTCTCAATCGTCAGGAGTTAGAACCTTTATACAGCAGATAACACTACGCTTTGATGTGAAAATAATTTTTGTTATTTTGACGGGGAACAAATTAAGCAACGGTTTTAATACCGTTGCTTTTTTGCGGTTGGATGTGTTCACAGGCTAGGGGTTTGTGAACAGCAATTATTTTATTTTTTTGTATTGAATATAAATAGGCTCATGGTTTCCACTGAAGTAGCGATACCCATTTTGAGTTTCCAAAAGATTACCATTAGCGTCTTTTGATAATACTATTTGCAAGAATGAGCAATTGTCCTGAATTCCAAGCTGTTCTTTGCAATCTGAAATTGATTTTCCAAATGAAGCAAAAAGGGAGTTCACAACTAAAGTATTTTGAGACGAATAAGCGCGCAAAACTCTGTGACTATTTTTGTCAGCAGGAAGAAATGGATTGATGACATGACCATCATCAGTATAATTTTTTGACGAGCGATCGTAAGCTATATTGTCAGCTCGTACATATTGCGGATCTGGCAATGCTCCGTGATTATTTAATTTCAAAACGAAACTACAATTGTTTTGTTCAATTAGATACGTGCGTTGTAGTTTAGGATCTTCACTTTGATATGTTCCTGAAATATCGTCGCAAGCGTTAGCAGTTAATTGCACTAAATTTAAAAATAAAACGATGGAAATAAATTTCATATGAAGCTCCCTGGTTATAAAAAATCCTAATTTGGGTAACTTACGCTTGTCCAGAACATTCCCGAATGATGGATAGGCGTGCCAAAAGGGAAAGTTCTTGAAGCTTGGTGCCATTAAATTAGTCGAGAGCTTTTGGATCATGCGCATGGGGACATGAGTAAAGCACAAAACGCAAGTTTTTGTACTTTAGCGATTCAATATAATAATGATCATTATAGCTATCCTATTGAGTCAGTGTTGCAGTTTAGCATCTCAAACAATATGAAAGCCAATATATTCGCTTTGAAAAAAGGCTCTAGATAATTGATCGAAAATTGACAAGGTTGTATTGGTTTTTTTATGGACAAACGAAGCATATTTTTTCTATGCTCGCCGAATATTTTTGGCATATTGAGTGCAATTACAATCACAAACTTTAACTTTGGAGTCATAATGAAGCCATTTTTCCTATTTTTTTTCTCAGCTTTAATTCTATTCATTTCCGACATAGGGCATGCTGGTTGCCAGGGTGAGACAGTCACATGTTTTGACGGCTGTTCAGGAGGAAACATTACTGCATACAATTCCAATTCATGTGGTTACAGCTTTGACTCTGGTCGCGGGTGTAATTCAGGATATGGTTTCTGCTCGAAGCAAGAGGAGCCTAAAAGTTGCCAAGGCCAAACTATAACTTGCTTTGATGGCTGCTCTGGAAAAAACATCACTCAGTTCAATGCAGACTCTTGTGGTTACTCTTTTGACGCCGGTAAGGGGTGCAATGCTGGATATGGATATTGCAGTCGATAGGTCTTGATCAGAAACCACTACCTTGAAAAATAATTTTCGATCATCAACGCTCAGACAACTGAGCGTTTTTTCATTTTACGAATCGCCGCATGTTTGGGGTCGATCATAGTCCAATCAATGCGCGATGGATTCAGCTTCGCAGCACGCAGTCGCTCTTTAATAGCGATCTTTGTCGTTGCGAAATGAGCAGCAATAGAGTCGATGTTCCATCGCTCAACCCAACGAAGTCTTGCAACTTCGGTCAAATTTAAATATATCCGATCCCAAGACGTTTTGTAATTCTGCGAAACTACAAGGCTCCCGGGTTCTGGTAGCTTGCGGCAGCCTGCACCATTTCTGTCGTAACACTACCCTGTCCTCCATGATAGACACTAAAACTTTTAATAAAAATTTTTTCTGTGATCCTAATATCTCGCAGCCAAAAGCTCAGTTTTAAATTTTTTTAATAACTTCTCAATCAAGTCAGATTTTGAAATATTAAACCATTGATCATAAGTTATTTTCTCTGACCTCAGGTCTGAATCAAAGACATAGAAGCATTAAAGTAAGAACTTACGACAATTGCTCCAGCATTCGAAATTTTTTGATTCTGAAGGCTTTTATATGTTTGCCATAAAATTTGTCTTGTATAAATTGGTCTTTTCCGAATATTAAAAAATTCTAAAGTCACTCGACCGACCGGGTTTCGAGTGAGTCTTGAGTGGGGTTGGTAGGCATTAAAAAGATCAATGGCATTATATTTTAATTCTCTGGAGGACAAAGTTAAATCAGCAATTTGATTAATAGTACGGTTCTCAAAGATATATTTTTGGTGGAGGAAACTCAGCACTTTTAGCAGTGAAACTCGCTTAATATGCGCAATCACTTGGATTTCTGATGGAGGACAAAATCTAGTGTTACACTCGTATGGGTGCACCAATTGTCCCACGGTATGAGAGGCGTGGGCTTGAGCTAGGGTTATTGTTCGCAAACTCGAATTGAATTAGTTAAACAATGCAGGTAACCGTCGACAATGCCTTTAGAATACAGCCCTTTTTTAACAGGCACCCACACAGCTTTTATTCCGATATCTTTCAAAGTTTTTGCAACCGATTTTTTGATTTTATTGTTATCCTCTAAGACCAGAAAATATCTATCTTTTATAAGAAGACCATTGGTGAATGATGGGTATTCGCTAGCGTACACGGTGCGTTTGTACGAATCCGATGACTTTTTGTAAACCATAGGAACTTCTATAAAATTTACTTTACAAGAGCCTTTTGATGCACTTACCAACTGCTTTTTGTAATATTCAAATTTTTTTTGTAATTCAAGATTTTCTTTACTATTCGCTTTATTCTTTTCAAAACTAAGGCCTAGCTTAGGACTGTTAATGAGAAATGTTGATTCACATCCGTTAGGATCATTATTCGATTTTATTTCGACTAGAACTTCATCGATGTGTCCTAAGGCTAACCACGAAGTATCAAATAAAATGGTGTCTTTTGCCTTTGGAAATAGGCCTAAAACAAATGAGCTGGCATTTTCCTGCGAGAACTCTCCTGAGCCTATTAAATTGAGTCCGAAGGATGTACTTTCAACATTTCCTCCTACACCCGTTAACCAAGCGCCATACTGATTTACTGTAGATCCAATTTTAGCTTTTATGTTTTCGGTAGCTAAAATTGAAGGGAGCTTTTTTAAATCAGGCCCTTTATTGTCTGGTGTGTATCCTTGAAATTGCCTTATGATAATAGATTTATTTGGCTCATCATAAAATGATTCAAAAACATCTTGCTGAAATTGCGCTGGATTAGTTTCGTATAAACTTAATTTAGCATTTACCAGTGAAGGTTGAGAACTCTTAGACGCAATCTTTTTAACGAGCGAAAATGTTTTTGAGCTTCCAAGGAATAGAATCTTCGGCGATTCATTCTTGAATTCATTGAGAATCTTTGCAGCTATTAGTCCTGGAATTGTTTGAGGCTCTTCTGAATTTAAATCTTCAGAAAGAAAAATAAACTTTGCCGGAAAGATCATTGAAAATGCAGACAGATGTGGCGGGCAGGCAGCAGACACATAATTAAAAAAAAAGATATGGAATAAAAACAGAACTCGAAACATTCTTCGCACAGAATATATTGTTAAATTTATCTACACAAGTAATTGTTCACTAAAATCCCAAAGGTCTTGAACTTTGTAGTCATTAAATTAGTTGAGACTTTCTGGATCATACGACAATCTGGCAACTGAACATTTTTTCATTTTACGAATGATTGCAATGTTCTATCGCTCGACACAGCGAGAAGAATGAATACAGCTCTAAAAAGACAAATTCACCCCTATATTTACTCACATCGTCTCAAAATAAGATGTCACAAACAAAAACCACAACCCTAATAGTAGATAGATCAACATCAAGTTATGACTTTAGGATGGTTTATGAAAAAAAATATTATATTTGCGTTATTAATTTCGTTGGCTTCAATATGCGCTCAATCTCATGGCGAAGATAAATATGGGCCACATAAAGGCTTTGTCAGAATGCCTGGAGCTTTTCACACAGAGCTTGTCTTAGATGGAAAAAATAAGTTTAAAGTCTATTTACTCGACATACAGTGGAAAAACCCATCAGTTGTAAAATCTCAGATTCAAGCAAAACTTAATAATAAAATAGAAGCAAAATGCGAGATTCAAAAAAGTGAATCTGAAAGTTATTTTTTGTGTGCACTGCCATCAAAAGTTGATTTAACTCAAAAAGGCGAACTGCGAATTTTAGCCGTTCGAGAAGGTCAGCAAGGCGCCGAGGCCATTTATCCATTACCACTTAAACTAGAGACTCCTGCTGTCGTAAGCCCAAGCGAGCATAGTGGACATGGTGGGCATCATTAATTCACAAATGTGTTTGGGTTTTGTTAATTTTTATCAGGAGTTATAATGCTTGATCGAATTATTCAGTTTTCGCTTTCACATAGATTGTTTGTTGTTTCGATTGCGGCATTTGTTTTAGCTTATGGCGGCTGGACGGCTTCGCATTTGCCGGTTGATGTTTTTCCTGATCTGAATCGTCCGACAGTCACAATAATGACAGAGGCTTCTGGTCTTGCACCTGAAGAAGTCGAAACTTTAGTAACGTTTCCTTTAGAGACATCATTAAACGGTCTTTCAGGAGTAGAAAGAGTGCGCTCAGCTTCAGGCATTGGCCTAAGTGTTGTGTACGTTGAGTTTTCATGGGGAACAGATATTTTTAGAAATAGACAACTTGTTCAAGAAAAGTTGACCTTAGCTAAAGAGAAATTACTAAAAAACATAACACCTATTATGGGCCCCATATCTTCAATTATGGGTGAAATTCAACTTGTTGGATTGACATCAAAAGACTCACAAGTAAACCCAATGGATTTGCGTACGACAGCTGATTGGACCATTCGACCAAGGCTCTTGAGTATTCCTGGAGTTACGCAAGTGACATCTATCGGTGGTGGCGTTAGACAATATCAGATTTTATTGTCTGCCGAAAAAATTCAGAAGTCTTTAATTTCGATAGAAGATATTGAACATAGTCTAGCTGAAATCAGTCTGAATTCCACAGGTGGTTTTATTAATATCGCTCAAAATGAATCTTTAATTAGAGTTTTAGGTGCGATTCGAGATAAAGACGAAATCTTGAATTCAGTCGTGGGCATGCATCTCGGAAAACCTGTTTTAGTTAAAGATGTTGCTACGGTTAAAGAATTGCCGCAAAGTATGCGTGGCGATGCGAGTATAAATGCCAAACCTGGTGTTATCATGAGTATCCAAAAGCAACCTGGTGCCAGTACCATTGAGTTAACAAAAGAAATCGAAAAAGCTTTAACGGAACTTGGTCCTCATTTGCCAAGCTATGTTGAACTTAATTCTGATTTATTCAAGCAAGCAAACTTTATCGAAATTTCTATTGCAAATGTTAAAGAAGCTCTACGAGATGGTGTTGTTTTAGTTATTATTGTTCTGTTTTTATTTTTACTTAATTTTAGAACAACGCTGATTACAATCACAGCGATTCCATTATCTTTTGTCTTATCAGCGATAGTTTTTAAATTTTTTGGACTTTCGGTTAACACGATGACTTTGGGTGGTTTTGCAATAGCTATTGGTGAGCTTGTTGATGATGCCATTGTTGATGTTGAAAATGTTTTTCGTAGGCTTCGCGAAAATAAAAATCTTAGTCAGCCTAAAAATCCTTTACTTGTTGTTTTTGAAGCCTCGAGTGAGGTTAGAAATTCAATCGTGATTGCGACCATTATTGTATGTTTAGTGTTTTTGCCGCTTTTTAGTATGGATGGTATTGAGGGTAAGCTGTTTATTCCGCTCGGTGTTGCTTATATTATTTCGTTATTAGCCTCGATGGTCGTGTCGTTAACAATTACACCAGTACTATGCTCATATTTTTTAACCCAAGGAAAACTACTAGAACATAGAGATGGATATTTAGTACAGTTTTTAAAAAACATTGATACAAAATTTTTGAATAAATCGATCCAATATCCCAAAACAGTCATTGGCGTAGTGGTCACTTTGTTTATGTTATCTATTTTATTATCATTTAAAATGGGCCGTGATTTTTTACCGAAATTCAATGAGGGAACAGCAACGATATCAATGATGGCTCAGCCAGGTATTTCTTTAGATGAATCCAATAAATTGGGCCTGAAAGCTGAGAATTTAATTTTAAAAACACCAGAAGTTAAATCTGTATCACGACGAACAGGTCGCGCAGAACAAGATGAACACGCAGAGGGTGTACACTCATCAGAAATTGATGTTGATTTCAAAGATAATGGTCGACCTCGTGAATTAGTTTTATCTGAAATAAGAAATAACTTAAAAAGTATTGAAGGTGTATTTATTAATATCGGTCAGCCAATATCGCATAGGCTTGATCACTTGCTGTCAGGCGTACGAGCTCAAATAGCTATTAAAATATTTGGTCCTGATTTATCAATACTTAGAGCTAAAGCAGCAGAAATTCAAAAAGTTATTGCAGACACACCAGGCCTTGTCGATTTGCAAACAGAACAACAAGTGTTGATTCCGCAGGTTAAGATTCAACTTTTACGAGAAGAAGCTCTTAAATATGGAATTGTTATTGGTGATCTTGCAAAGCTTCTGGAAAAAGCTTTGCAAGGAGAAGTTGTGGGGCAAATTCTTGAAGGACAAAAAAATATTGATGTTTTAATGCGATTTGATGAAAAATCAAGATCAGATTTAGAGCTGATTAAAAAAACGCCGATTAAAACATTGCCCGATGGCACAAAAATTACAATTGAAAAAGTAGCAGACGTTTTTGAATCAACAGGTCCAAATATTGTTAATCGCGAAAATGCACAAAGAAGAATTGTTGTATTAGCAAACTCATCTACGCGTGATTTAGATAGTCTTGTGCGTGAAATTCAGACCAAGCTTAATAAACAAGTTTTATTGCCTGAGGGATATTATATTTCTTATGGTGGTCAATTTGAGAGCCAACAGCAAGCAGCTAAGCTTATGACTTTTTTAGCTGTACTCGCTATTTTAGGTATTTTTATAATTCTCTACATGTATTTCAAATCGATATTCATTGCAATACAGGTCATGTTGAATATCCCGATGGCCTTTATTGGGGGTATAATTGCGATTTATCTAACGGATAAAACTATTTCAATTGCAAGCCTTGTGGCTTTTGTGACTTTATGTGGAATTGCTTCAAGAAATGGTATTATGATGATCTCTCACTATTTGCATCTCATGAAACATGAAAACGAGAAATTTACTCAGCAAATGGTGATTCGTGGATCACTTGAAAGGTTAGTGCCAGTATTAATGACTGCTTTGACAGCTATACTGGGTCTGATTCCGCTGGCTCTGGCAGGTGGTGATCCTGGTAAAGAAATACTACATCCTGTCGCTGTGGTTATAGTTGGTGGATTGATCAGTTCAACGTTATTGGATATGTTTGTTACGCCGACCATATTTTATCATTTTGGTCAAAAATCAGCAGAACAGAGTATTAAAAAAATGAATGAAATAACAATTTTTCAAGGAGAAAAAAGTGTTTAATAAAATTATTTTAATAATGATTGTCATATCATCGCTTTATGTAAGAGCTCATGAGGGGCATAATATTGTGCCGGGATCACTTAAAGCCAATCACGGTGGTATAGTACAAGCGGGTAAAGAGATTAACTTAGAGTATGTTATTTCAGGAACTGAAGTTAAATTATATCCGCTGAGTCATGACGGCCAGGATTTGACAAATACTGAAGTTAAACTCGTTGCTAAAACCAAACTGCCAAAAGGTCAATTAGAAGCTATCAAACTTGATGTTCAGGGTGGTGTTTCGGTTGCTAAAGTGGATTTTAAAAATGCATACAGAGTTGAAATGAATGTTGAAGCTGAACACCGGGGTAAAAAAAGTATTTTTAAATTTCAAGTTGAAAAATAGCAGCTAAAGGATTTTTTATGAGTACTCGTTTACTAGCACTATCAGTATTTTTTTTATCAGTCAGAGTTTTGGCTTTGACCGGAATAGAAGATTTAATTGATCATCTCAATAAACAAAATCAAGAGATCTTATCTTTAGAGAAAATAGCTGAATCTAAAGAGGCTCAAAAAAAATCAGCTGACTCTGTCTATTACCCAACATTAAATATAGTTGGTGGTTGGGGACAAAACAAAACAGATGAACTGCCTACGGTACAAAAAGGATACTTAGGTTATGCTGAGGGTAAGTTTAACCTGTTTCATGGGTTTCGAGATCAGTCTATAACTCAGCAAAAAAGTGCAGAGGCTAAAATAGCCTTACTTAATGTAGAATCTAAAAAAAATTCTCTCAAAGTTCAGCTTACTGAAATTATGAGTGAGATGATTTTATTACATCATTTACAATCGATTTTAAACGATGAGTATAAAATGACTCAAACGCAAAAACAAATGGCCATTAAAAAAGTCTCTGCCGGGCTGACAGGAACAGTGGATAACCTAGAGTTTGATTTACGTGAAAATGAAATTCAAATGGAACAAAAACAAATCGATCAGCAACATGTAGAAGCACATCAAAAATTATTGAGCTTATACGGACAAGAGATCGCTGATACATTAATAGATAACATTAAATTTGGCAGCATCGAAAGTTTAAGCCAAATGCCAACACAACTTAAAATAGAAACAACATTGGAATATCAAAAAGCAAATCTTGATTTAGACCTTGCTCAGTTTGAAAAAAATGAAGTTACATCAGATTATAAGCCGTCTCTAGATTTTAGTTATAGTTTTGGACGCTTGACTCCAAGTGAAGATAGTTCTGCCAAGCTCAATGAATCTAAATATGCTATTCAACTGACGATTCCGTTATTTTCAGGATTTGAAACTTATAATAAAACAAAAGCTGCATCGGCGAACATTAGCTCAATAGAAAAAAACAAAAAACAGCAAATTAACAATATTCAATCAGAGTATAATGTTTTAAGAGGGAAAATTGTTGAATCCATATCAATGTATAATCTTGTCGAAAAAAAGATTACCCATTTAGAGAAGTATTTTGATCTAACTTTATCTGAATATAAGCGGGGTGTAAAAAACTCACCAGATTTAGTCAGTGCGACAGAAAGACTGTTTGGTGCACGTAAGAAAAAATACGAACTATTAAAAGATTTAGAAATATTAAAAGCTCGAATCGAACGATTCATATAAAGATACGATGAATCAGTTTTTAACATTGCGGACACACTTATTAGGTAAATATTATTTTTCAGAGATAATAAAAGCTTTTAGAGCTTTTAGAACATGATCTTTTGTTGGTTTAGATAAGTCGCCAGTAGCAGCAAGCAAATATCCATCTAGCATAAGTCTAATTGCTAAACTTTTTGCAGCATCGTTAAGATCAGCAGTTAAGGCGTTTTCCCATTGTTTGTATTCACTTTTTAGAGAGCTCAATATTTTTTCGTCTATTGAAGCTACTGCAATCATTGAGCGCATAGACCTAACTGCACTCGGGTGAAGTGATGTTTCGATATAGGCCCATGTAAAAGATAAATTTTGCTTAGACATACAATTGGCAACAGCAGCGTTAAATTGATGGATCATTCTTTCGACAAGAGCTTCAAGTAAATTTTCTTTGGTCGGGTAATGATAAAGTAAACCACCTTTACTAACTTTGGCGAGTCGCGCAACTTTTTCTAAAGAAAAGCTTAGGCCAGGGTTTTTTTCAAGATATGTTTCAACAGCGTCAAGAATTTTATCTTTAGTCTCATGTGGTTTTTTGTTTTTCATTTGAAAGTCCTTGATAGCTCATATAAATAAAGTATCCACCAACTGATAGGCAATATATTTTAATGCCAATTTCGATCAGTTCGTCACTTGTTAACTGAAAGAGTAATCCTGTTCTATAACCATAAGCAAAAGCGTATATTCCAAGAAAAATAAGTCCAGATCCAGCTGCCGTTAAAAATATGTTTGCAAGCTTAAAATTTTTTGTCTGATAGTAAATGACTAATATCGAAGTTGTCGCAATCCACAGATCAGCCGCTGGAAATGACATAAACCAGTCAGAATATCCAGGATGTATTTCTTGAACCGGAAAGATGTGCGTGAAAACGAGAGTCCAATATATGATGATTCCTAATGAAGTTGTTAATGCTAGTGTTTTAATGATTTTGTTCATAAATACCGTCTAGACGGTACAGTTAACGTAGCAAAACAAGTTAGTCAATTATATTTTTAAATATTGTTTTATTACAGAATTATACTGGGTCGAGGTCGTTTTAATTTAAGCCATTCTTATTTGAAACACTCATTTATGACGAGTTCTAAAACGAGAGAACACTTAAATGTTGATGCAGAAACAATATCTAGTTAAGTCGATTATTTTTTTTCCGATATAGATATGTCTTTTAGCTTTAAATAAGAAGGGCATTCTTGTGAAGTATTTTTCTAATTTTGGATTTAAAATTAAGCTTATATCTTTGTGTTTCTTTTTATGTTCAGTGAGTGTAGTGATTGGCACTGTTTCATATTTTGGTATGGAGGATGTCGAGCATGATGTTAATTGGCTTACAGACAAGTCATTACCCAAATTAGAATATTCAAATGATATGTTTTTGCATTTCAGACAGATTCGGATAGATTTAAGAACATTAGGCCTAGTGGGCTTAGATGAAAAAGATCAAAAAAAAGCAATTGCAGCAACAATTCAGGAAATCGAAAAATATGAGATTGCTAATCAAAAATATGTAGCTCTTGGAATTACAGAAGATCAAAAAAAACTATATGAAAATGTCAATGATCATTGGAAAACTTTCAAGGCTGTAGGCGAAAAAGTACTTTTGTTACATAAAAGTGGAACACCAGAAGATAAATCAAAAATCTTAGGTATTTTTTTAAAAGACTGTCCTGAGGCTGCTAATCAATTTGCAGAATCTATGGATAGATTATTAAGTTCACATCGTGAAAAAGCACAGATGAAAGCGTTGGACTCAAAAGCCATTATCAGAAAATCAAATTTATCTATTTTTTTTGTTAGTCTGATAGGAATTCTATTTGGTTTAGGATTTGGATATTATTTTTCAAATTTAGTTTCAAATTCTCTTGTTAAAATAGCACAAGTGATTAGTGCAAATTCAGAGTCGGTCGCTTCAGCATCGGTCAGTATTGCGTCTTCGTCGAAAGAGCTTTCTCAAGCTGCAATCGAGCAAGCTGCGTTTTTGCAGGAAACGTCATCAGCAGTCGAGCAGTTAAATGCCATGGTTGCTAAAAACACTGAAAATGCAGAAGTTTCTGCGTCGACTTCAGCTGAGTCTCAAAATAAAGCCAATCAGGGTAAAGAAGCTGTCGAAAAAATGATAAATTCGGTCGAAGACATCAGTAGTTCAAACGATGAGATATTAAATCAAGTTAGGCAAAGCAATATGAAAATGTTTGAAATTGTAAAGCTCATTGAAGATATTGGTCAAAAGACAAAAGTTATTAATGACATTGTATTTCAAACTAAATTACTTTCATTTAATGCCTCTGTTGAGGCCGCTCGAGCAGGTGAACATGGTAAAGGATTTGCAGTCGTCGCTGAAGAAATTGGAAATTTAGCTCATATGTCTGGTCAAGCTGCTAATGAAATTTCTTTGATGTTAGAGAGTAGTGTCAATAATGTTAAAGATATCGCAAAAGATACTCAGAAAAAAGTAGAAGAATTAGTCGATAACGGTCGTTCTAAAATAAATTTAGGAACTGAAGTAGCACATCAGTGTAGTGAAATGCTGACTGAAATAGTTAGTAATGTTAATGACGTTACAAGTTTGGCAGGCGAAATTTCAACAGCGAGTAAAGAGCAATCTCAAGGGATTAACGAAATTAACTCTGCTGTTATAAGACTCAATAAAGTTACACAACAAAACACTTCAGCAACTAATCAAACTGCAGATGAGGCGAGTCAGTTATTAGCTCAATCTCAGCAATTAAAACAAGCAGTCGATGAGTTGGTTTCAACAATTTATGGAAATAAATCGGCTTAAGCTATTATTCGCCTAAATTTAATGTCGTATTAAAGATATTGAGCTTACGCGTTTCGGTGTTAAAATTTTGACCAATATAGACATTAAAACCGATGATGAGGATAATGAAAATAAATCCAACCCAGGCATATGATTTCGTAATAGATTCATGATCTGCAACTTTATTTTTGCGACCACTTAACATGCTAAGTCCAATAAGATCTTTGTGTTTAACCGTATGTATGACAATTCCAGCAATATGCGCTATGACGATCAAAATAAAAGTATTAGCAAAAATTTCGTGAATATCTTCAAATTTTTCTTTATCAGGCGTTGATGTCATTAAAAAACCTGTTATGACTAATCCAAAAGTTAAAGTAAACATAACAAGTGCTGCCCAACTTGATGCTGGATTATGTCCTGAAAAAATGGGCGCATTTTTTTTGAAAACATTTAATCCATATTGAATGAGTTTTTGAGGATGTAGTTCAAAGTTTTTAAATTGCGAATGACGGCTTCCGATAAAGCCCCAAACAAGTCTTAATAACACGGCAAATCCCAAAGTTAATCCTGCCATCATGTGGTATGAGTAAGTTAAAGATTCGCTATCGACGGTTTTAGCAATTATGAATGCAAATACAAAATAAAACGCAAATAACCAGTGAAACAATCTGAGCGGTAAATCGTAAACAAGTTTTTTCATGTCGACATCCTTATTTTAATATTAGTATTATTTATATAAATTTAAAAAATGTCTACCAGAGCCTGTTCAATTCTTGATGACATGAATTATAATGAGGGGTTTAAAATGAATTTAGTCGTTCGTCGTGCTAACTGCAATGATGCCAATTCAATATTAAACTTTATTCGTGAATTAGCTGAGTTTGAAAAACTATCACAACAAGTATGTGCGACTTCTGAAAAAATAGAGTATACTTTGAAAAATGAAAATCATATAGTGCATGTATTTATTGCTGAGTATGATCAGCAACCTGTTGGGTATGCTTTATGTTTTTATAACTATAGTACTTTTTTAGGGCAAAAAGGTTTGTATTTAGAAGATCTTTATATAAGTTCTGCACACAGAGGTAAAGGTTTTGGTAAAAAACTTTTTCAAGAAGTCATTCGTTTTGCATACGAGCAAAATTGTGGACGAATCGACTGGTGTGTTTTGGATTGGAATAAGTCAGCACATACATTTTATCAAGCCATGCGGGCTAAAGTTATTCCAGATTGGCAAATCTGGCGTCTTGAACAGTCTGATTTTAAAGCTTTGATCTAGCTAAATTTGCCAGTGATATATTCTTCAGTTAGCTTTTCGCGAGGATTAGTAAACATATCACCTGTGTTGTTAAGTTCGATGAGTTGTCCTGCATTCATGAAAGCTGTCTGATTTGAAATTCGAGCAGCTTGTTGTAAATTGTGAGTCACAATAACAACTGTAGTAAAAGCTTGAATCTGAATAATAAGATCTTCGATGCGAGCTGCAGAAATTGGATCAAGTGCAGATGTTGGCTCGTCCATTAAAATAACATCAGGCTTTACAGCAAGTGCTCTTGCGATACAAAGCCTTTGTTGTTGGCCTCCGGATAAGCTCGTTCCGGGTGCATTTAATTTATCTTTAACTTCATCCCAAAGTGAAGCTTGCTTAAGAGCAGCTTCAGCAACGTTTTCTAAATGTGATTTTTTTTCACCTTTGAGTAGTCTACCGGCGATAACATTTTCTAAGATCGATAAACCCGGAAAAGCTGATGGCTTTTGAAAAACCATTCCTATTTTTTGACGAATAACAACTGGATCTGTATTTCGATCTAAAATATTTTGATTATTTAAAAAAATCTGACCTGTGACTTTGGCAGCTGAAGTTTCTTCATGTAATCGATTAATACAGCGTAGCATTGTCGATTTGCCACATCCTGATGGGCCTATAACAGCGAGTATTTTTTTTTCGGGAATAGGCATTGAGACATCTTTAACAATATGTTTATCGCCAAAATAAGCATTCAAATGTTCGATTGAAATAAGAGTTTGTGGCGTATGTGTTGTCATGATTGGTTTTTATTAAGTCCATCTTTAGAGAAAATAAGTCTTGTTACAATGTTGATAACAAAAATGAGTGTCACAAGAGTGAGTGCTCCGGCCCAGGCCTGTTTATGCCAATTTTCATAAGGACTGATAGCGTAATTGTAAATTTGCACTGGCAGTGACGGCGTTGGTTGCATGATCGATTGTGGCCAATTACGATTGCCAAAAGCCGTAATCAGCAGTGGTGCAGTTTCGCCTGCGACGCGGCCCAAAGCTAATACAACTCCTGTTAACACAGCTGAACTCTTTCCGCGTAAAACAACAAATAAAATCACTCGCCAACGTGATAACCCTAGAGCAAGTCCAGCTTCGCGAATATGAGTCGGAGTTAATTTTAAAACTTCTTCTGTTGTTTTAGCGACAATAGGTAACATTAATATTGATAAAGCTGCTGCTCCGGCTAACGCTGAAAAAGATTTTAAAGGAACCACAATCGAAGTATACACAAAAAGTCCAACAACAATAGATGGAATACTCATCAGTAAATCAACTGTCCATCGTAAAGCGCTAGCAAAATAGTCCTCTGTGTATTCTGATAGATAAAGACCAGCTAAAATTCCTATTGGTACGGATACCACGCTTGCGAGGACAATAAGAATCAGACTGCCAATGATACTATTAGCCATACCACCATCGGGTTCGCCAATAGGTGCCGGTAACTGAGTAAAAAAATCTAAACTAAGTGAAGAAGCGCCATTTTTGATGATATGAAAAAAAACAAGAAATAACGGAACAATCGCAATTAATGACAAAGTGTAAATGCCAATTGTCATGATCTTATTTTTAAGACGACGCTTGCGTAAAGTTGAATGCAGAGCTGTATTTAGTCCACTCATTTGCTGAGCTTTCTTTTTGTTATTTGTGTGATCAGTCGAGAGATTCCACTGACGGCTAATGAAACAATAAATAACGTCAGTCCGATTGCAGACAGTGATGATACGTGTAGTGCTGAAGTCGCTTCGGGTGACTCGTTGGCGATAACACTCGCCATCGTCGCACCTGGCGCAAATAAAGAAAAAGCTATATCAGCGCGGTTACCAATTAACATTGTGACGGCCATTGTTTCGCCCATAGCGCGCCCAAAACCAAGTGCTACTGCGGCAAGTATACCAGAGAAACCAGCTTCGAGAACGGCTGTTTTAATCATTTCCCAGCGAGTTGAGCCCAGGGCGTAAACACCTTCGCGTAGTGTGGTGGGGATAGATAAAAAAACTTCGCGGCAGACAGCTGTTATTGTTGGTAAAATCATAACAGATAAAATCAAGCTCGCAGAAAATATGCCAATGCCAAAAGGTGGGCCTTTAAAAAATGGAATAAAACCAAGATAATTGTTAAATACCGGCTGAATGTAGTTTTTAACAAACGGAGCTAATACAAAAATTCCCCATAATCCATAAACAACGCTTGGAATAGTTGAAAGCATTTCAATAAGAAAACCAAAAGGTTTAGCAATTTTTTTAGAGGCGACTTCAGTTAGAAAAAGAGCTGTGCTGATTGCGATTGGTGTTGCGATAAGAAGTGCAACGATAGCTGTTAAAAGTGTTCCATAAATAAAAGGTAAAGCGCCATATTGGTCAGATGTGGGGTCCCAATTGTTTTCAGTAAAAAACTTAAGGCCAGTGAGTTTTAATATAGGCAGTGACCCATTCCAAAGATACAGCAGTAAAAAACTTAGAATTAAAATAATCAGAATAGAAACGAATCTCAGAAGAAATACAAAAGCGAAATCAGATTGTCTGATTTCGCTTCGTTTGTTTTTTGGAATTAAAAAACTAAATATTTGTCTCAAAACTACATTACTGAAGTTTAATTTTCTCAACAGCTTTTAAAGCTTCAGCACGAATTTCTTTTGGAACTGGCGAGTAGTTAATTGAACCCGCAGTTTTTTGTGCTTCGTCTCCAAGTGCCCATTTAGCAAAATTAACTATTTCAGCTCCTTTGTCTTTAGGCATCTTTTCAAAAACTAGCATCCATGTAAAGGAAGAAATTGGGTAAGCACCTTTTTGCGTAGAATCAGTTAGCGAGATTTTAAAATTTTTCTCGATTGCCTCTTTTTTGATTCCTTCGGCGGCTGTTGATACTGATTTATTAGAAGCTTCAACGAATTCACCTTTTTTGTTTTCAATTAAAGCAAAAGGTAAGTTGTTTTCTTTAGCGTAGACGAGCTCAACGTAACCAATTGTTCCTGTGTTTTGTTTGATCAAGCCTGCAACGCCAGCATTGCCTTTGGCTCCTAAGCTGCCAGTGAACCATTTAACTGTTTTACCATTTTTGCCAGCCCATTCAGGACTTACTTTTGATAAATACTCAGTGAAAACAGCTGTTGTTCCAGAGCTATCAGAGCGAGTAGCAACAACAATGGCTAAATCAGGTAGTGCTGCATTCGGGTTTAACTTTACAAGTTCAGGGTCATTCCATTTAGCGATACGCCCATCAAAAATTTTAGCTAAAATCGCGCCGGTTAATTTGATTTGACCTTTTACGGGTGCATTATAGCTTACAACAACTGCTCCCATTGCTACAGGAATATGCAAAACAGGCTCTTTCGCTTTAGCTGCATCTTCGGCTTTCATAGGGTCATCGGAACCAGCAAAATCAACAGTGCCTTCTAAAAGTTGTTTCATGCCAGCGCCACTACCAACACCTTGGTAGTTGAATTGTGCATTAGCGTGCTTTTTTTGATAGTCTGAAAACCATTTTGTGTAAACAGGTTCAGCAAAAGTAGATCCAGAACCGTTGATTGAAACTGCTGCATAGATTGATGTTGCAGATAAAAAGGTAACTAAAGATGTGAGTACACGAATCACGAAAAACCTCCGTTTGTTTTTTAAATCAGTAACATGGATAATTTTAAAATGATCTTTAAGTTTTCGACAAGATTACAGTGCGTTACTTGAGCTCTATTTAAAGATATAAAGTCGAAGCGGTGCGTAAATTGATCATGCAAGTAGAGCATTTGTTCGATTTTTAAATTTATGCACTCTAGTTTTTTAATCGCAATACTCTTCTTGAATTGTTTTAAGTAAGTGAACAAGTTTTTTGTCGGCAACAGAATAAATCTGCGATTGACCTTCTTTAGTGGATTTAATTAATCCTTCGAGTTTCATACGAGTTAAAAATTGTGACATTTGGGATTGTGAAATTTGACAAAGATCAACTAGAGCATTGACGCTTTTGGGGCTATTCGTGAGGTGGCCCATAATCAATAAGCGCGTTGGGTGTGACAGTGCTTTGAGGATCAGGCATACGTCATCACAAGAGTCTTTAATTTTATGAATCGATACTTTATTTTGTTTCAATAATACTTCCTTAAGTGTTATTATTAAATTAACATATTACAATAATATAATATATTAATTAAAAAAGTAAAGGAAGAACATTATGAAAACTGTCTTGAATTGGACACAAAATATGGAATTTAATGCAACAGCGGCTGGGCATACGATTGCTATGGATGCTAAATCTCCGATTGGTTCTGACAAACATATGACTCCTAAAGAGATGGTTTTAGCAGGGCTTGGCGGATGTACAGCGATGGACGTTGTTGCACTTATGAAAAAGCATAAACAAACATACACAGCATTTGAGGTTGAAGTTGATGCTAATCTTACGACAGGTGGTATGCCAAAAGTTTTTACTGATGCAGTTATAGTTTTTAAAATGCAGGGTTCTGTTGATCCAGAAATTTTAAAAAACTCTGTAACGTTATCTCAGACTAAGTATTGTGGTGTCAGTGCGATGCTGGCCAAAGCTTTTCCAATTAAATATGAAATTCATTTGAATAACGAAAAAATTTTTGAAGGACAGTCTCACTTTGAAGGATAAATAACTTTTATGTGGTTTTTTGGGTTTGGTCGAAAAAATAGCCAAAATGATAGTTTGCCGAAACGATCACTCGTCAGTATTCGCTTAGAAGCAATTGGTGGTCAAGGGGCACATTCAGCAGGAGCAATTCTGGCTGAAACAGCTGTTATTCAACAGAACTATGCGGGTAATCATTTTTCAAGTTTTGGTTCAGAAAAACGAGGTTCTCCTGTTAAATCATTTGTCCGTTTTTCAACGAATAAGACCCCTGTGCGCTCAGTTTCTTTTATTGAAAAACCTGATTTATTAGCAGTCTTTCATTTGTCATTGATTGAATCACACCCTGAGGTTTTACAAGGTGTCCACGAAGATTCTGATCTCGTCATAAACACAAAATTAAAACCACGTGATATTAAGTTGCCGTTAGGGATTAAGCCTAAAAGAATTTGGACAGTTGATGCCACTCAAATTGCATCTTTAAACAAGTGTGGTTTAAACGCTGTTATGCTTGGGGCAATGGTTACCGCAGTACGAGAATTAGATAAAGACTCACTTGTTGAAACAATGAATAAGTTTTTTTCGCACTTATCTGAAGACGTTCGACATAGAAATATTAAAGGGTTGGATGCTGGATTTGATAGAGTACTTTGCGAGTCATTTCGTGAAGATGAGCAAAATTTAAATTCTGCTTTGAATGTTGATAATTTTGAAATTGGTTATTTAAATGCGCCTATCGGTGGAGTTATTTTAAATCCAGGTAACTCAATTTTAAAAGATCACAGTGCAAGTCGCAAAGGAGTAGCTCCGCGATTTATTAAAGAGTTGTGTTTTAATTGTGGTTACTGCGATATGGTTTGTCCGGATTACTGTTTTGTCTGGAACATTGATCCGCAAAAACAGAAGTCGCCCGAGCTTTTAGGTATTGACTATCAATACTGTAAGGGGTGTCAAAAGTGTGTGATGGTGTGTCCAGTTAAAGCAATAGAAGCAGTACCGGAATTGGACACCAACGATGAAAGTCAAAGAGTTAAGTTGTATTCACATTTAGAGCAGCAAGATATCGTGTTAAATACTCCGATTGATATTTATATGCGCCAAAAAAAAGAAAGTAAATAGTATGATTTTAGACCAAGAAAATAAATTTTTAACTGGTAATGAAATGGTTGCTGAAGCAGCGAAACATATTGATTTTCATTTTATGGGTTATTACCCGATTACTCCATCAACAGAAATAGCTGAGTTAATTAATAAATACAAATCGCAAGGTGAGTTATCAACTGTTATGCTGGCTGCAGACGGAGAACATGGTGCCGCAGGAGCTTGTTTCGGAGCATCAACAACTGGTGCACGAGTGTTAAATGCAACAAGTGCTAATGGTTTTTTATACAGTTTAGAGCAACTCCCTGTACAAGCGGGATCTCGTCTGCCTATGGTTTTGAATTTGGTGACGAGATCAGTGAGTGGTCCATTAGATATTCGATGTGATCACTCAGATTTAATGTATGCCTTGCAAACAGGTTGGATAGTTTTATTGGCTTCAACCGCTCAGGCCGTTTATGATTTAAATATTATTGCTGTTAAGTTAGGAGAGCATCCAGAGGTCAGATTACCCGTCATAGTGGCAAGTGATGGCTTTTTTACAAGTCATCAAAAGCAATCTTGTGTTGTGTTTAAAAACAAAAAAAGCGTACAAGATTTTATTGGACCAAAGAAAAACACTTTCACAACTTTAGACCCACGACATCCGGTAACTGTTGGTCCTTATATGAATGATCCGGATTTAATTAATAACAAATTTCAACTTCATCTTGCGCATGAAAAAGCTTTAATTGTTTTTAAAGAGATCGCAGCAGAGTATGAAAATCTAACGGGGCGACGTTATTCATCGATTGAAGAGTACCAATCTCAAGATGCCGACGTTGCGCTTGTTTTGCTAAACTCAGCCGCCGAAACAGCAAAAGATGCAATTGATGTAGAACGTTCGAAAAACAAAAAAGTTGGTTTAATAAAACCTGTTTTATTGCGCCCTTTTCCTTTTGAAGATTTTCGTAAAATTTCACATCATCTCAAGTCTGTTGTTATCGGCGAGCGTAGTGATACCCCAGGCTCTACAGGTGGGCCACTATCACATGAAATTCGTTCGGCATTTTTAGCAGATCATCATAGTGATATTAAAGCTATAACTCGTATTTACGGTTTGGGTGGTAAAGACTTTAAAGAGTCTGATGCTTTTGATATGATTGCAAATGGTTTTGCAATTATCGACGATGAAAAATCTAGCCCTATTTTCGGATTTATTGGCGTCAAGCCTGGTTCATCATCAATATTGAAACACAAATTGCCACCAGAAGTTTTACCTGCACTCAAAAAAGAAGAGTTGAACTTGAATTTAGTGACAGTCATTGATAATCCCGATCACAATGCCAAGGCTAAAAAAATTGCTCAAGTTGCACTGCCATCAGAACTTGTAGCACGACCTAAAAGAATCGCGCCTGGTCACGGAGCATGTCCTGGTTGCGGAATTTTTTCAGGTTTAGATCAGTTTTTTAAAGGTATAGAGGGTGACGTGGTTGTTTTATATCACACGGGTTGTGCTATGGTTGTCACAACGGACTATCCTTTTAGTGCTCATCGCGTGACGTATATACATAATTTATTTCAAAACGGAGCACCTACGCTTTCCGGAGTGGTCGAGAGCTTTTATGAATTAAAGCGTCGCCAAGAAATTCAAATCTCAGATGATATAACGTTTATTATGATTACAGGTGATGGCGGTATGGATATTGGCATGGGGCCAACTATTGGTTCGGCTTTACGTAATCATAAAATGATTATTCTTGAATACGATAATCAAGGTTACATGAATACCGGTGGGCAGTTAAGTTATACAACTCCTTATGGTAAAGCAACGAGTACGAGTCATGTGGGTTCTCAGTCTTTTGGTAAAAGTTTTCATCATAAAGATACAGTCTCAATTATGGCGGCTACAGGTATAAGTTATGTTTTTTCAGCTATCGAAGGGTTCGGAACTGATCTCGTTGCTAAAGCAGCAAAAGCGCAGTGGTATGCAAAAAACAAAGGTTTGGTTTTTGGTAAAATTTTAGTGGCATGTCCTTTAAATTGGGGTTCAGAAGAAAAATATGGTCTTGAAATTCTTAAACGTGCCGTTGATTGTTGTTTTTTTCCAGTATATGAAATTGAAAATGGCTTAACAACTCTGAGTTATAATCCTGAAAAAGCTGGTAAAAAAAGACCTGTGCAAGAGTGGTTAGAGATGATGAGTAAAGAAAAGCATTTACTTAAACCTGAAAACAAAGCGCATCTTGACGAGTTTCAAAAAGAAATCGATCGCAGATGGAATCAACTCAAAGCTAAAGACGAGCATCCGCTGCTTTAACTTTTAAGGAATCAGAGCCAGTACAAAATAAGAAGCTAAAATGACAATATGAACAAACCCTTGCAGGGCTGTCGATTTTCCTGATGCTAAGGAAATACTGCCGATTAAAAATGTCGTCAGTAAAAAGACTATACCTTTACCATCTAAGCCTAGGGCTAAGTCTTGATGTGTGATGAGTGAAAAAATCCCAACCACAGGAATTGTTAAAGCTATACTCGCTATTCCAGATCCTAAAGCTAAGTTAAGACTCGCTTGCAATCGATTTTCACGAGCGGCTTTAACAGCGGCCCATGTTTCTGGTAATAAAACAATTGCAGCTATAATTATACCAACAGTAGCTTTAGGCGCACCCATATCAGTTAAAAAAGTTTCAAGTGTTGGCGAAATCAGTTTAGCAAGACCAATAACAGAGATCAAACTCAGAGTCATAGCCACAAAATGAGTGATAATTGTTGGTAATGATTTTTTAAGTTCATGCTGATTGCTTTTGTTGGATGCTATGCTGGTTTTGATCTTATGATCTGATTCGAAATAATTCTTATGTGTTTTGTTTTGAAATAAAATGAAAATAAAATAAAGTGTAACACACGCAATACTAACAAAAATAAGCTGTGCGGGATTGTATGTTGGCCCCATAGTCGTTGATGTAAATGAGGGTAATACAAAAGTTAAAGCCGATAATGCAATGAGTACGATCAGTAAAGAAGCTGAGCCATCAACACGAAAGCCTTGTTCTTTATAACGAAGACCACCTAAAACTAACGATAGTCCGACTATTCCATTACAAACAATCATGATTGCAGAAAAAACCGTATCACGAGCCACAAAAGCTGAATCTGGTCCATGTGTTGACATCAAAGATATGATAAGTCCAACTTCGATAACAGTGACAGACAGGGCTAAAATGAGAGTCCCTAAAGATTCTCCAACTTCTTCTGCGATAATTTCTGCATGGTGCACTGATGATAAAATGGATGTCATTAAAAAGAAAGTAATACAGGCTAACATCAAAGAACTTTGTGTTTGTACTGTATAGCTATAAAGTAAAATTATAAAGGAAATAGCAGAAACAAATAAAAATGGATCAAGTCGTTTTAGGTTCATATTTTTCTTTTTCGTCTTTCGCTTTAAATTATCATTTTGATTATTGAGTAAATCTAAGAGATAAACAAGTCTCGTTCTTATATTTTTTTATAAAAAGGAATTTGTATGACTCAAGTTAAATACTACTGGCAACTTTTTCGTAAAGCATTAAAGGGCGAACATGGCGATTTTACTCAGGGAATAATTTCTGATTCAGTTATATTACTAGCGGTACCCATGATTTTAGAACTTAGTCTTGAAAGTGTATTCGCGGTTGTTGATATGTTTTTTGTGAGCAAGTTAGGACAGAATGCCATAGCGACAGTGGGTTTGACTGAGTCTGTTATAACGATAGTGTATTCGATCGCTATTGGCATTAGCACGGGGGCCGGGGCAGTAGTGGCTCGGCGTGTTGGTGAGAAAAATGCAGTTGAAGCTGCTCATGCTGGCGCTCAATCTATAACGATTTCGGTGCTCGTTTCTATTTTTATTGGTTTTTTCGGAGTTTATTTTGCTTCAGATATTTTACGTTTAATGGGTGCTCATGATGAAGTTATTCGAGAAGGCACTGTGTTTACGCAAATACTATTGGGGGGGAATACTGTTATTGTTCTATTGTTTTTGATCAATGGTATTTTTCGAGGTGCGGGTGATGCTGCAATGGCGATGCGGAGTTTGTGGCTAGCCAGTGGGGTAAATATTATTTTGTGTCCGTTGTTCATTCATTTTTGGGGTTTAAAAGGTGCTGCAATAGCAACTGTATGTGGTCGTGCTGCAGGTGTTTTATATCAGATGTATTATTTATTTGTTAAACCTCACTCTTTAAAAATTGAATGGTCTTATTTTCGTCCTAATATGTTGATTATGAAATCTATTTTGAATATTGCGTGGCCGGCGTCATTTCAGTTCATTATTGGCAGCGGAAGTTGGATTTTATTAACTCGTTTAGTCGCAGAAACTGGTGGTACAGCTGCTTCGGCAGGTTATCAAATCGCATTTCGTAATTTTGTGTTCTTTATTTTGCCGGCGTGGGGTCTTAGTAATGCAGCCGCAACACTCGTGGGTCAAAATTTAGGTGCTAAAAAAATTGAGCGTGCTGAGCAAAGTGTTAATATTACAGCTCAGTATAGCTTTGTGTTAATGGCTTTGGTGACTTTATTTTTTATTTTTATGACTGAGCCTATTGTCAAAATATTTTCGCATGAACCTGAGGTCATTGCACATGCGACGACTGCACTCAAAATCATTGCGTCAGGTTATATTTTTTATGGACTAGCAATGGTGGTGACACAATCTTTAAATGGTGCTGGTGATTCTAAAACACCAACATGGATTAATTTTATTTGTTATTGGGTTTTTCAAACACCACTAGCGTATTTTTTGGCAAAAAATCTCGAGATGGGAGCCAAAGGTGTTATCATTGCAATACCAATTTCACAAGCTGTACTGGCCTTAGTTGCTTGGATATACTTTAAAAAAGGTAAATGGAAAACGATTAAAATTTAATATAGATAATCGCATTATAAAAGACTAAAATAAATGTCGTGACCATCCATATTTTAGTTTTGTGATTAATAAGTAAATATAGACCTAAAGCGCATATGAAATAATCGTAAACATGTACGAGACTCGTGATTGTTATGGGATTAATATATGCAGCAGCAAGTAAACCAATAACAGCACAATTAATACTTTGCAGAATTTGATTTAATCTAGGTGATAAATGCATGTTTTTCCATGTTGGTAAGATTGCAAACAAAATTAAAAAAGATGGCAGAAATAGAGCCAGAGTACACAGCAGCGAAGCTAATAGTGGTGATGATTGCCCAAAAGCAGTAGCTCCAATATATGAACTCAATGTAAACATAGGACCTGGAATAATTTGAGCTAATCCATAGCCTGATAAAAAAGAATCGATATTAATAAAGCCGGACTGTACAACTTCAGATTGGATAAGCGGTAGCACAACGTGACCTCCGCCAAAAACGAGCGAACCAATACGGTAAAATCTTAGACTTAGCGCCATTATAGATTGTGGGTTGATATAATTTAAAGCTGTGAAGGTTATCAGTAATGCAATCATATAAACAAATCCAAAACCAACCAATTCTTTGATGTTTTTGCGATTTACATTTTGCAAAACTTGATTACGAGCTATCACATGAGGTTTTTGTATAAAACCAAAAATAGTCGCAAGAGTTATAACAACAATATGCGAATATGTATGCGTTGATAAAAGTACAAAAAGACAACTTACGAGGGCTATTAAAACAGTTGTTATATTTTTTAGAGTTGATCGACTCATGTTGTATAAAGCGGTTGCCACGACAATAGCAGCTAAAACTTTAAGACCATGTATAGATTCAGAGTTGAGCAGTTTTGTGTACGTCGTTGCACCTAAAGCTAGCGATGTCATAATTATTGCTGACGGTAGTGTAAAACCAAGCCATGCGGCAAATGCACCCCAATATTTTTTTTGTAAATAACCCAGACTCATGCCAACTTGGCTGCTCGCGGGACCCGGTAAAATTTGGCACAGCGAAACTAAATGAGTATACTCGTCGGCTGTCATCCATTTACGTTTAATAACAAACTCATTATGAAAGTACCCTATATGAGCCACAGGGCCACCAAATGAAGTGCAGCCGAGCTTGAAAAAAATCCAAAAAATCGCGAGTATATTTTTCATTTTATATGAGGTCCCTTGGCAAACTAATGATGTCGAACAGTTTAAATGAAGTTCAAGAGTTTTAATAGTTTAAATGCAAAAAAAAATTATAAGTATTTGCTATTGGCTTTTTTAGAGAGTAATTGATGAGGATCAAATACATACTTCAGGGGGGACGCATGCGTTTAGCTATAATAGTGGCTATGCTCACTTTAACTGTGCTTGGTTGCACGAATTCTTATGAACAGAATCAATCTATGAATGGTCTAACAGGACAAGCAATCCGCCCGTTAAATCAAGATGAAAAATCAGCTGATTTTGATCAGTTAATTCAAATGTTTAAAACTTATTATGGGCCGTATCAATACAAAGAGAATCGTTTAGGTATCTCTATTGAGCAGATCGGACAAAAATTAAAAGCTCAAGCTTTGTCTGCTAAAACTGACGAAGAATTTATGGGATATATCATGCAGTTCGGTGCTGCATTACAAGATGGACATGTTCAATTTCGCGTTGAAAACTCGGCATCTAATATTCGTCGTTACTCTATTCCAATAGCTTTAACTGCAATCGAAGACAAAGCCATTGTTGTGAGTATCTCTAAAGAGTTATCTGATTTCACAGGAATTAAAACAGGTGATGAAATCACAGAAGTTGATGGCCAGTCACCATTTGAAATTTTAAAAATAGCAACAAAATATAAAAGTTTTGCAACTGATCTATCAAATAAAGCTTTTGTTATGTTAGCTTTTTCGCGATCTTCATTTATGACGGAATTAATTCCTCATAAAACAACAGCTCTTGTCAAAGCTGTTAAAAAAAATGGTGAAACTCTCGTCGTAGATATTCCTTGGACTTTAGATAAATACACTGCAGGTCTAGACTCTCTTGTTCATGAGCCAGCTGGAGTTGTTAATTTATCTGTGCCTTTTGCTGATGAGTTTAATTCTATTATGCCAGCTGCTAGTTTATCTCAAATGGGACAAGTTGATCCAATTTTTGTGACATCACAAACGCAATCTATGTTTGGTTTTGTTAAAGTATTTCCTTCGCCAGCATCTATGATCAAATTTGGTCTAAAGGGTGATGAAAAACCTGGTATATATGCAGCATTATACAAATTTTCGGGTAAAACAGTTTTACTTGTTAGATCGGCTTCATATGCTCAGTCAGATTATCGAGGTGATGTCTATATTAAAGCTTATATGGCTTTATTGAGCGAGTATGAAAATTTAGCTGATGTGTTGGTGCTAGATCAAACTCACAATCCAGGTGGATCATATTGTGCATCGTTTTATGATATTTTTGCTCAGGCAGGTGATGTTCAAGGTGTTCAGAAATTACGTGCAGATCGTAAGTGGATTAATGATTTATATATCAATTGGCCAGCATCAGCAGGACCTACTGGTAATCCTTGGGATGTTAAACAACTTTTAGCATGGGGCACATTAGTAGAAAAAGCCTATGACAATGGCGATTTTCTATCTGAGCCGGTACCGTTGTTTTCAGGATCTACATACGCTGCCAACATGGGGTATAAATGGAAAAAACCAATGCTTGTTCTGATTGATGAATTGGCGGGTAGTTGTGGAGATATGTTTCCAATGTTAGTTAAAGCTAATAATAGAGCTAAACTCTTTGGTCAAAGAACAATGGGGTTGGGTGGAAATGTTGAACCTGTTGGTCAGCTTAATAATTCTCGCATAGCGGTGAGTTTAACTCGAGGATTATTTTATCCACATATTCCAAATGGACAGCCTAAAGACAGTGATTATATCGAAAACAATGGTGTAACACCAGATTATGAATACGCGCACACTGTATCTGATTTTAGAAATGGTTATTTTAACTATGTTCAAAGTTTTTCGCAAAAAGCGATTGAGCAAATTAAATAGCTAGGCAGATTTTGCTAGCTTTGTTTGAACATTGCCCTCTGGGCATTGATAATCTAAAAAGCCCTCTGCTGTTTTAACTAAAACGAGAGGGTTTCCGCAGCAACTACATAAAAGTTTATTCGCATTAACTTTATTCGATGGCTTAATATGAAATGTTTCAATAATCTTAGAAAAGCCTTTTATATTTTGATTAGAATAATTACTTATATCCCAACCGGTAATGATATTTTTTAATTGAGACCATATTTTTTTAGTCACAACGATTTCATTTTTATCAGCTAATGAACACAGTCGCGAAGCTAAATTTACATCTGGTCCGATTGCTGTAAAATAACTTTGATTTTTACCAAGAAAACCAACGATCACAGGTCCTATGCTGACGCCAAATTTAACACCTGTTTCTATTTCACTTGCAGCAGCAACAAGATAGTCTTTAGAGATATCTTTAAAATCTCTGACAAGTGCTTCATAAAATGAAATGAGATTATAATTCCAATTGGGGTTATCATCATAGTTGGCTAAAAATAAAAAGCCGTCGCCTAAATGTGTTAACACAACCATGCCTGATGCTTTAGCTCGTGTTGTCGCAGCTTCTAAAAACTTTTCTTTAAGTTCCCAATCAATGTCCAGAGAGACTTCGTTTGCAATTTTAGTTGATGAGACAATATCCGCAAATCCGACAACTGCCTGTTTAAGTTCTTTTTTATGGTAAATAGATCCAGGATTTTTTTCGAATTGCTCACGAATAAGTTTAGGAAAATGATTTTTAAGGATTTCAGTTCTATTGAGTCGGTTGAGTTCTTCTTTTGTTAGTTCTTTGTATTTGAGCCAGTTTTTATCATAGATTTCTTCACTTGATCCGTAGATGTAACTGAGTATGACCATGCCAGCTAGAAAACCTGATTGAATAAAAACACTGCTCGGGTTACTCATGTCAGGATTATAAAAAAAGACCAGTATCGTTGGAATAAAAGCTATGCTTAAAGTTAATAGAGCTTGAGTTCTTCTTAAACGAAAGACTTGTAAACCAGTCGTTCCGCAAAGTATAAGCCCCGTTGTGTACAACGAACTTGATCCACCTGTTTGGTGAATCATATAGGCAATCGGCCAACAAGCGCCAATCAGCGCCAGTGATGCTAAAATATGAATCGAGTTTCGAATTTTTTTAAATTTAAAAGAAAAGTAAAAAAATGCGCCAATCATGGCAACCCAGATAAAGCGCAAAATCATCCAGGTCTGAAAGTTTTCCGGAGAATATAAATAATCAAATATGCCAAAACTTAAATAGACAAAACTAGCACCCCAACGGATATGCCCCCTGAATCGACTAAATATATGTCGATTCATGTTTTTGCGGCTGACTTTGTTAAGGTTTTTGCTTTGTTCTGTCATTATTTATAAATTTCTAGAAAAAGATCGATCCTTTCTGGGTCGTGATGAATAACTGTTTTTTTAACTTGAGATAAAGCCACAAGTCCTTGCATGTCTTCTTCGTTTCTGTGAATAAGTTTCCAATCGGCAACAAGTTCAGAAATAGTTTTTGTTGGATTATTCGGATGGAAATTACCAATAATCATGTGACCATCAGGTTTAACAAGATCTAAAACATTCTTTGTTAGAATTTGAGCAACTGGTTGAGTCAGATAATCATATAATCCCGCTGTATAAACGAAATCAAAGTTAATTGTTTTGAGAATATCGGATTCAGGGGATTGCTCAATAATTTGCTTAACTGCAACTGGTACAAACTCAATTTTACATTTAAGGTTTCGACTTAAGATTTTTTCAAAACAATTTCTTTTCGCATTTAATAAAGCTTCAATATCTTGATCAATCAAAAAAATTGAATATTTGCTAGATTCTTCAGGTGAGACTTTACTTAAAAATTCTAGAACTTCTTGTGCTGGTCCAGAAGCAACAGAACCAAAAGTGAAATTGTTTTTATCTTTAGATAAACTCATAATTTTATCACATAAATAACCACGTCTGTATTTTACAGAATTAGAAGAGCTTTCATTGATACCATAACGATGCATGAGAATCTCAAAAAAGTTATTACCTTCGTAATTATCGCGATAGATTTGGTTCATCATTTCATAATCGCCGGCATAACCTCGAGGTTTAACGAGAGCTCGACCGATAAATGGATTATTCGTGTAATAGGGTCCAACTTGTTCTCTAAAAAACATCTTGTGTTTATGTTTTGTTTCTTTGTCTTTATAAGAAGTGAATAATTGATCTAGTTTTTTCGAGTACAGTTTAACTTGATCAACAAAGGGTTTTTCAAAAGTGGCTTTAATTACTTCTTTGTAAGAGTTTTTAATTGATGCACTTGAAACATTAATTTTTTGCTCGAGTTGCTCTAACTTAGTTTTTACGCTTTCAAGATACATTTTAATTTCGTAAGTTAAAGTTTTAAATTCAGGATCAAGCCCTAAGTAAACATTAACCTCATCAGTCACGGCATTTTTCATATCAATAATATGAGAAAACGCTTCTAAGAAACCTTCTGTTAGATATTGATTGTTAAAGTGAAATCCACATAAGTAACCATTGCCCTCAGGTCTTTGCCAAATAACACGGCCCTTAAGTTGCAGGGTATAGTCTTCTGTCATTGAAATTTGCATTGTCTTTTCTTCGTTATGTTCAAATTTATATTCTGAAAATAGCGCAACTCCTGTATCAGAAATATTCTGCAATTGAGCCACAACGTTATCAATTTTAACATTGATTTGTCGGTAAATATCACTATCAAATCTTTTTTCGCGAACAGATAGTGATGAACCAAAGTGAGTTTGTAAATTATTGTGATCAGACATTTTTAAGCCTCCAGTATGCCTGATTGGTTTATCGGTAGTTTGTTTAAAAGAAATTAAAATTTAATTAAAACTGTATGGAAATGAAATGAACTAGACCTCGGTCTCGTTAATAGAACGGCGTGATTTCCCGAATATAATACATATGATTTCACTATGGATTACAATTGGATTAGCTATTGCTGCGACTTGCGTTTCAACGCTAGGTGCTTTTTTTTCAATTGTTGGTCTTGGTGCTCTTTTTTCGGGAGCAACTGTTTCAGTTTGGATAATGGCTGGCTCGCTTGAGTTCGCTAAATTTGTTTTAGCAGCTTATTTGCATCAAACATGGAAAATCTTAAATCCATTCATGAAAGCTTATATGACTTCGTCAGTTGTCATTTTAAGCACGATTACAAGTGTTGGTATTTTTGGATATTTATCTGATGCATATCAATCAGCAAGCACTGTACTCGAGGCCGAAAACATTAAATTAGTTGATCTTAAAAAACAACAAGAGGGCTATGAGTCTGAAATCGATCGTTTAAATTATGCTGTGGATGAAATTCCTGACGCGCGTATTTCTAAAAAGCTGCAAGCTCGTCAAGAAATAGAACCTAAAGTTCTTGATTTAAAATCTAAGATTCAAGATTTAGACAAGCAAGTCACTCAAGCCAACTTACACATTTTAGAAGTTAAGAAAAAAGTAGGACCACTCATATTTATTTCAAAAAACTTTAACGTTGATATTGATGTTGTTGTTAGGTATTTAATTTTTATTTTTGTAACAGTATTTGATCCATTAGCAATATGCTTAGTTATTGCATCGACTTATTCAATAGAAAGCCGTAAGTATAAAAAACAGGTTTCAGAATCTGTAAATTCAATGTTCAAGAACAATACACAATCATCTCATGTGGATTCTGTGGATGTTAAAAAAGAAGCTTTTTTACCTTCTGATAACCAAACTTTAACCACAGATGACTCTATTATTTTACAAATGAATTTCAAAGATGAAACTAAAAAAGACCAAACTGATGCCGAGGATTCTAAGCTGACAAGCGACTTCAAAAAAGTAGTTTAGAATGGGTGTAGTCAACTTTCTAGAAAAAAAATGGGTGATCAAATTATTCGGATTAGCTCTGATTTTGGCACCTTTTATTAACATTGCTGTTCACTATTTTTATTTAAAATCATTAAATAATCCTGTTTTAGGGCAAGTTGGTTTTTTGTATTTTATTAAAAATGGTTCCATCCCTAATTACATTTTATCAGTTTGCAGTCTCATTATAGGCTTTAAAATGTTGCAAGGTTCTCAAACTTCTTGGAAGTATGTGCTGGTGCTTGTTGGTGCACATATGTTTATTCAAATTTTAAATTATAAATCACCAGTCTGGCAAGGCGCTATGGCGTGGGTTACGTTTTCATTTAATTTAATTATTTTTTTATTTATAGCAGATCAGCTTGTGTGGAAGCAAACCCCTAGTCATAGTCCAAACTTTCATAAAAAAACAACTCAACCGGTTGCTGTGAAGCCGACACCTATGAGTCATGTATTGAATTTATACTCACGTAAAAAAATTCTATTTAGTTTCGGTGAAAAACCATGGGGTAAACTTAAATCATTTAATCATCAAGAGCTTGTTGTTGATAGTTTTGATAAGATGCCCGAAAACTTTTTTAAAAATAAAATTGAGATTAGTTTTGTTCGCGGTTTAAAGCTAGACATTATATATGACCGCACTGAAAAAAACTTGGTTTATTTTAAACCTTTAGAAATGAATCAGGATAAAATTAAAAAACTAAATAACTGGTTTAAAGAAATCGCAATTTAAAAATTATGTAAGAGCTTTAATAGATAAAAAAGCGCAGGCCAAGCCAGCATCCAAGTCCAAAAAAAACGATTTAATCCAAACACTAAAAAATTGAAAAAATGAAACATTAAAGCCCACGCTGCAAATAGCCAAAATGTCATTTTCGAAAGTAAAACAAGCGGAAAACCCAATTCAACAAACAAAGTCAAATAAGAGATCGCAACCCAGACTGCGGACTTATGACGAATGATCTGAATAAAAAGCTGATTATTTCGAGCCGTTAGACAATTTGTATGAGTCATAAAGTGTTTGAGTGCGTTTCCGTTTAGCCAATCTGCGTTTTGAGCTTTAACGATGCCTGCTTTAAAGTACGATACGATTAAATTGACAGCTATGAATAAAAATCCCCACATAAAGTTTTTGTGGTAAACAATACAAATTAGATTAATGAGATGACCAATAGCAATAACCATCATCATCATATCACTACCGCCGTTGTAAAGCCCTCTAAAACGAACACAGAGAGTGTAGTGAATAAAAATAAGTAGTACGTGTATAAGAATTAAAACTTTGGAAATGGTATAAACTAGATTTGGTATTTGGTAATATGACTGATTGGCTGTATAGAGTGCAAAGCAGACCAAACACAGAATAAGCAAATAGACTTTGCTGGATTGGCGAATAAAATAAAAAATAAATCTATCAAGTGCAGATTTTAAAACAGACGGTGATATCCATTTATAAGCATGATTAATTTCAGCTGAAATGTGATCATAAGACCACGTTCCATCCTGTTGTAAGACGTTTTTCTTTTTTCTGATTTCAAAAAAGAGCGAAAAGTGTAACCACAAATAAGCAAATGAATAACAAAGCACGATAGTGGCTAGATCTCGTGGTAAGATCATTGGGTTAACCAGTCTGATTCAAAAAGAGTATTAAATACGGAGTCATTATTTTTTTTAAATAGAACTTTAAATTTAAAATAACTGATTTGCTGTGCAGTTCTTGATTTTAGAATTTTAATAAGAATTTTGTAAGAACTCAGTTGTAAAATTTTGTCAGGATTTTCCACAGTTTGAATGTCTGAGATGAAATGTTCTAAAACATTTTTTTCAGCCATAATTAAATGATTCTCACAATTAAATAAAAAATTTATAGGTTTAAGTTTAAAATTAAAATCTATAATAGATGACTTTTGCGTTTTTTGATCAATAACAATTAACTGAAATTGATCTCCAACTTGGTCATAGAATCCCCAGTTTGGTAAAAAGACTCTTGAAAGCTGAAAAAAAGAATTCTTTAGAAGCTTCATTCTAAGTGGGGTGGCTTATAAAATTTCTTGAATAGCTTTTATAACGATTTCGTGATCGGGCTTAATATCTGGATTAAAACGGTAAGCTATTGTGCCATTTTTATTAATTAAAAACTTTTCAAAGTTCCAAAGAACATCTTTTGAGTTAGAACGAGGAAATCCATAATCAGCGATATCTTTTTCAAATGCATCACCATTCACAGTTAATGCTGCAGGCGCGGATTCAGTTAAAAATTTGTATACAGGGTGTATATCAGCACCTTTGACAGAGATTTTGGCCATCATTTGAAATTTAACCCCAAAATGACTTTTGCAAAACAGGGCAATCTGTTCATTTGAGCCAGGCTCTTGAGCTCCGAAATTGTTAGCTGGAAAACCGATGACTACAAAATTTTGCTTTGAATACTTTTCATATATTTTTTCAAGAGCCTCATATTGTGAAGTTAGACCGCACTCTGATGCTACGTTGACGATTAAAATAGTTTTTCCTTTTAATTCCCGAAAGTGAAAGTCTTTTTGATCAATAGTTTTAGCTGTTAGGTCATAAAAAGTATTCATAGGTTAAGTCCTTATAAGTAAGTTCTGATCTATTGTTGTCATGAAGTTAGTGAGTTGTCGAACAATTTTTCAGTTTAAGCAGCTGTGCACGATTCAGTATGAATTCAAGTTGGCTTTGTTTGTGAAGTCTAATCCTTTATAAAAACAAGGAGTTTCAAAATGAGACACATCCATAAGTTCGCTAATATTGTCGTTTTAAGTTCAATTGCGATGACATCATCGTTAGCACAAGCCCTAGTTGACAATAAAGGAACGAAACGCATTGAAATTGATATGCCTAAAGCAGAGCTAAGTCAGATCTTATCTGCGACAAAAGCTGAGGTTAGTGACGCCAATATTCAAATTTTCAAAGATGGCGAGCTGGTACGGAGTGCTAAAGTTGAAATTCAAAACCGTGGGCAAACATCATTAAAAAAGTTTTCGCGTAAAAATTTATCAGTCAAAGTTGACAAAGATCATGCATCTGATCAGCACAAAAAAATGCACATCGGTCATGTTGAATCGAGTAAAATTATTCTTTCGGCTGGGCCTGAAGACGGGTTACTTTTAAAAAATAAAATTAGTTATGCGTTATTGAAACTTGTTGGTATTTCATCTTTAGAAACAGAATATGCTGAAGTCATTCTTAACGGCAAATCACAAGGTCTTTATATGATTACGGATAATCCGAGTGATTATATGACTAAAGATAAAGATGCTGATGTTGTATTTAGACGACGTTATAACGATGATATCGAGATTAAAGACGCCAAAAAAGAAATGTCACAAACAGAAATTAAATCGGCACAAAAGCAACTCATGAACTTGCATCGCAAGTTGACCTCTTTAAAAGGGGAACAATTTATTAATGAAATTTCTAAGCAAATGAATTTAAAAAATTACATGAAGTGGATGGCGCTAAATTATATTTTAAAAAATGGTGACTTTGTTGATGAAGTCTATTTTTACGGAAAAAAACAAGCTGATGGTACAATGTATTTTGATATCGCCCCGTGGGATCTAGATGATACTTTTTCAAAGCAAATGCATTTAGAGCAAATCCCAACTTTTCCGAATAATGCGATGGGATCAGAATCAGATAAGCAATTAATCTATAATTACGAAGGTCGAATTGATTTAGCTATAGCTAAAGATCCTGTTTTGTTAGAGATGTATTTTAACGAGATGGCCGAAGTGGTTACACAAATTGATGATATTGCACTAGAGGCAATATTTGCTGATGTTCGTCACGATGTGAGTGTGTACACTCAAGACCAAGATATTCAAAAAGCGGGGCTACAGGACCCAATCAAAGCTATTTATAACGACGATTATGTGAACAAGTCATTAAACGAAAAATTGCAAATGATTCGCGAGCGACGCGATAAAGTGAAAGTAGAATTAGCACAAATCAATAAAGATAGTGTTGCTGATCGCAAGTTAAGATTAAATGCATTTCAAATGTTTTTTATTCGTATGAACAATTACTTGATCAGATATTTTACAAAATAAAAAAAAGCGTAGTGCTGATTAAGACACTACGCTTTTTTGTTTTTTAACGACTATAACTTTATGACTTTATGTCTTAAAAGTATAAGACCGTGACTTGGATCGTATGGTGATAAGCCAACATTGACTCTGTCACCAACGACGATTTTGATGCTGAATTTCTTCATTTTACCACAAAGTTTGCCAGTAATTTCGAGACCGTTATCAAGCATAATGTTGTAACTGCCGCCACCAGAAATATTGGTCACTTTGCCATCAATCTTTACAAGATCATCTTTGGCCATAGAAATCTCCTTTCAGAGAGAAAGGAAATTTATTAGAAACGTGAGCGACCACCACCGTTGAAATTTCTACGTGGACCACCGCCGCCGCCACCGCCGCGGTTATCACGTGGAGCCATTGGTTTTGCTTCACTTACGTTTAAAGCGCGACCAGATAATTCATAACCATTTAATTTTTCGATAGCAGTAGTAGCTTCTGCATCTGTTGACATTTCAACAAAAGCAAAACCTTTGCTACGACCAGTTTCACGGTCAGTAATAATACGAGCAGATTCAACTTGTCCAAATTGAGCGAATAAGTCTGTTAAAGACTGATCATCTACGCTGAAAGAAATGTTACCGATATATAATTTTTTACCCATATGTGCCTCCTGAAGGTTGTTGGGGCCATTAACAGAAGACAATAGGACATCTAATGATTCACGAAAATGACAATGAGCCGGCAATTAACCACTTATTGTTAAAAAAGGGTAGCTCTATTTTTAACAGGGTTAATTAGTTCATAGTGCCCTATATTTTTGCATTATTTGGTGGACAAATTCTTTATTTTTTGATTTTTTCGGTTAAAATATTTGACTTGGGCTGGCTGTACTATTAGATTCAACTCTCACAAAACGCATTACTGCGGGAGTAGCTCAGTTGATAGAGCGTCGCCTTGCCAAGGCGAAGGTCGCGGGTTTGAGCCCCGTCTCCCGCTCCAATCTTTCAAGGGTTGGAGAGATCCCTCAGGCATAGTCTAAAGAATTCAAACACATATAAAATCGAGATGACGTGTAGTTTTATTTCAGAGATATCATGAAGGATGTCGAAATGTACAATATTGAATTTATATTTGGAGTGTACGAGCTTGTATCTATCGAAGCTTTTCAAGATGACGTTTATATAAACGAACAAACTAAAAGCGGAATGTTTACATTCACGCGAGACTATAAGTTATCAGTCGTAAATAGCACAACTGATTGGCTCATGGCGTATACGGGTTCTTTTGAAATTCAGAGCCAGGACTTAGTAATTCATGTTGTTTCTTGTGTCATTACAGAATTAGAAAATACTGTCATTAAGAGAAAAATTTTGATGCTTGATCGAGAGAATTTGATTTTAGAAGCTTCAGGATCTGACAAAGCCAAAAAATCCAGAATAACTTGGAAAAAAGTTGCTTCAATATAGACTTACCCCTTCATTAAAAAAGGCTACCAAGCATAAGTGGTATTTGCTCTTCTGCGAATTCAATTCTATCTTGCTATTTTGATTAGTTTGTAAACCCAGCTGTATTAGATTTTGAGCTCTGCTTATCGTGGATTGTTGTGTTCTTTGATGGTGTTGGCTTGTCTTTGCAATCTAAGACTTCCATCGCATAGATGTATCGTCCTAAGAGTTTATTCGATTTATCGTAATATTCATAAACTCCCATGTTGCCAAATTTGTTTGGTTTGTCTTTTTTGGTAAACACGTATGATTTTCCTGACTTAATATCAGCGACGTTCAAATTAACGAGAGTACTAGCTCCTTTTGTTTCTTTCATAGTTTCAAGTTCTTGTGCCATTTTAATAATTCCCGCGAAATCTTGAAATCCAGAAGTTTTTCCCTTTGAAGCTTTGCTTTTACAGGCTTCGTCATAGTCATCGCACTTTAAAAATTCAGCTAATCCATCTAGTTTTGGCTCAAAGTACGAAATCGATTCATCAGGAGCATTTTGAACTTCAACGCCATCTTTTTCCATTTTAAATTCTTTTGTTGGACTTTGAGTCAGTTTTAAATGAAGTTTTGTGCCTGGGGCCATTGCTTTAAAAGTTCCTTCGCAAGCAAAGACTGTTTTTGCATGTGAGGAAATTCCAACTATGGTTGCTAGAGAAAAAGCCAAAAAATTTTTTTTCATGTAAACCTCTTATGTAAACTCTTAAAACAAGAATGTTATCGGTTCAAACTCCAGATTATTTAATTTTAATTATGCATGCTTTGGTCTGGTTTTTAATACGACATCGAGACGAAAGTTACGGCTAGAGTCTCATTAAAATCATCTCATTTAAGTCAAACTTTTAAGTTGAAAACATACACTCATCTTTAGGTTTTAGTTAGTTATTCCGAACTTTGAGTATGCGACTTGTCTTTGTATTTCTGATTTTAAATTAAATTAGAAAGGTGCAAATGAACATACTCTTTATGTGTGTAGCAAATTCAGCCAGAAGTCAGCTTGCAGAGGGCTTAGCAAAAGCTATATTTCCTGATGCTCGGATTCAAAGTGCGGGATCGCACCCAGGTAGGCTCAATCCATATGCGGTTCAAGTCATGAGTGAGATCGGAATTGATATTTCAATGCATTATTCAAAATCTGTGGATCAGATATCGCCAATGTTTATGAATGAACTGGATTACGTTATTACTCTTTGCGCAGAAGAAGTTTGTCCAATTTTAATATCTAAAGCCAAAAAACTACATTGGCCTTTTAAAGACCCGGCCTCGAAAGATTTGCTAACTCAAGATGAATCGCTTTTACGCTTTAGACAAGCGCGTGATGAAATTCAAAATGCCCTATATGAATTCAAAAAAGAATTAAGCATTTAAGTGCAGACCAAAAATACTAACTCGCTAATTGCTGCGATTTATTTAAGTACTCGCTTAACTCAGTTATAGATTCTCTAAGCTCAATTTCTAAATCGAAAATGAGTTGTTCAAAAGGATATTCAAAATTTCGTCGGCCTTCGGTTTCTAATGTTAAGCAAATGTCAGCTACTTTTTGTAAGCCGAGTTGCAGTGCTGATGATTTCAGAGAGTGAGCAATTTGCGAAAGTCGATTGTGATCTTTAAGCGCTAATTTGTATCTCATTTCAGGAATCATGTAGCTAATCTGCTGTTCAAGCATATCTATCATCGGTTTTATAATTTGCTCGTCAGAATTTTTTTCAAAAAACAAGAGTTCTTCAATTTGATGAGTATTTAACTTTTCCATGTGAATGCTCCTCCTATAGAACGAAACAGTGTTTTGATCCGTGTTGAGAAAGTAGAACGTGGTGCTTTAGTAAATTCTTTTCCCCACAAATCAGAACCTGGTAACATAAAGTAAAAAAATGGCATCAAAAAGCGACGTGGAAACCATCGTTTTAAATAGTAGAAAAACTCGGCATCAAATGCAGCCGGAATCCAAAGTGGCGGGTCCTCTGTTTTGATCACATTATCAACTAGGTCGGCTATTGACTCTGGTGTAGCTAAGCCAACTTCCATAAGAAAACTTATAAAAGGAATCATATACTTATAAACCAACGTGTAAGGGCGAAATTGCGTATTCGATAATTTAGACCTTACAGAGAATTTAACACGTTCATGTGATTTCGAGCGCACAAATCCAGGTTGAACCAGAGAGACATTAATACCAAAAGGGCGTGTTTCATACCAAAGAGCTTCCATGGCGCCTTCGAGAGCAAATTTTGAAGCTGAGTACGACGCCATAGTCGGCACAGCCAGCATTCCACTCACACTCGAAATATTAATAATTTTACCGTGACCTTTTTTACGCATATTTGGTAACAATAATCGAATCAAACTCACTGGTCCTAGATAATTAGTCTGCATTTGTAATAACTCATCTTGATCTTGCATTTCTTCTAAAACAGAGCGGTAGCAAATTCCTGCGTTATTTATGAGAACATCGACTCCGTTCCATTTATCTAAAATTTCTTTAACAACATGTAGTCGACTTTCTTCAGAACAAACATCTAAGGGCATAATACAAAGATCATCAGATTCGATAAATTCTTGCTTAAGTAATCCAATGCTTTTTTCACGAGCGGTGAGAATAACTCTGTATTGTTTGTTTTGAGTAAACAATCGAGCTAAAGCGAGTCCTATTCCAGAAGAACACCCAGTAATAAGCACAACTGGTTTGTAGTCAGTGCTTGGTTTTTTAATTTTCCAAAAATAAAAATATTTATACATAGCTTACCTTTTGTTTTATCTTAGTTAAGCTTTATCAAAATATTGTTGGTCATTATGTCACAGCGTTCTCAAATTCATGTCTTAGATTGATGCGCGAAACATGTATCTGATTAGATTGAGATTTTTTTTTAGAGCTATTTATCTATTGAAATTTAAACCTTTTAATCATCTCGTTTTGAGAACGTAAATTTGCATTAAGTTCATTTAATATCTACCGAAGTGATATCACTCAAGACAAAAGTAAAGGCTAACTTTATTTTCAATTCACATAAGGAGAATCGTTTCATGAAATTAAAATTATTAAATCAAAAGCATCTTGTTTTATCAGCGCTTGTACTGTCGTTGTTTGTATCAGGACAGTTAAAAGCCGAAGATGCTGCTACACCGTCAGAACCGCCTAAAAAAGAAGAAATCAAGAAAGAAGTCGAAGCCAAAAAAGAAGAGCTTAAAGAAAAAAAAGAAGAGCGCAAAGAAAAACGTAAAAAAAAGAAAGAAGAATTAAAAGATAAAGCTGAAGAGAAAAAAGAAGAACTCAAAGATAAGCATGAAGAGCGCAAAGAGAAAAGAGAAGAACGCAAAGAGGAGCGTAAAGAAAAACGCGAAGAACGTAAGGAAGAGCGTAAAGAAAACAGAGAGGAACGTAAAGAAGAGAGAAAAGAAAAATAAAATTTAAGGCGGACAAATGAAAGTGCAAGCAACTAGATTAGCAACATTAGCCATTCTTATTTGTCCGTATATCATATACGCGAGTGATGTGGGATACACTCACTCGCAGTCTTCATCAAGTCGATCTGATCGCGTCACAGCCACTTATAAAATAAACAAGCAAAATAAAGTCGGTATTTCTTATAACCAAAGCAAAGATACAACGGGCACAACGGCAGATGATCAGTCGTCTTCATTAAAGCTCAGTTATAAACATAAATTTGAAGAGGGGAATTCTCTTGCAATAGACTATAAAAAAACCGATGAGACTTATGACTTTGATGGTTCCAGCTTTGCTATCAAAGGTGGTGTGGTTTTGTTAGAGGTACCAGGTTCACAAGAACAAAACTATAAGACAAAATTAAATTTAAAAGCTGAATTTGCACAAAAACAATATTCTAAAAATACAAAAGAGTCGCTTGATGTGCGTGCTTATACATTGGGACTAGATCAGGATTTACTTTTTGGGTTTACAATAGGATTTGATCATACCGGATATAATTACGGAGCAACATCAACACAGACATCTAATGCGCTTAATGGACGAAGTATTTTGAATAGTGATATATCTAGCTATATTGGTAATTTATCAAAAAATAGCACTTCAGCTTATTTTGAATATGGTTCAGAGGGCTGGACGCTAGGTGTTAGCTATTCGATTGATAATCCATATCTGTCAACCGGCACGAAATCATCACTGTCTGAAATATACACAGACATACAATTGAATCAGCAATGGTCAATAAATGCTTCGTTTTCTAGAGGTAAAAGTGAAGGCAGCACGACAAACTCTGACACGTCGAGCTTGGGTATTTCATTTTCATTTTAATTTCTAGCCTCTGAGTCTGAATTTATTTACAATCGGGTTAAATTAAAATCAGGAGTCACTCTATGCCACAAGTCAAAGCTTACGGTTCTCATGCTGCCCATAAACCTCTCGAATCTTTAACAATTCCTAGACGTGATGTTTTACCCAATGATGTTCAAATACAAATAGAATATTGTGGTATTTGTCACTCAGATATACATACGATTCGCAATGAATGGGGTGGTGCTCAGTATCCATTGGTGCCAGGTCACGAGATCGTCGGTCGAGTTTTGCAAGTTGGTTCACAAGTTAAAAAATTCAAAGTTGGCGATGCTGTTGGCGTTGGATGTATGGTTGACTCTTGTCATACATGCTCGAGCTGTCAAAAAGATTTAGAACAATTTTGTATGAGTGGAGCAACTTTTACCTATAATAGTCCTGATAAACATTTAAATAAACCAACCTATGGTGGGTACTCTTCACAAATTGTTGTCGATGAGAGTTTTGTTTTGAAAGTTTCTTCAAAGTTGAATTTAGCAGCTGTTGCGCCGTTATTATGTGCGGGGATCACAACATACTCGCCATTAAAACACTGGAAAGCAGGTCCAGGTAAAAAAGTCGGAGTAGTCGGTCTTGGTGGTTTGGGTCATATGGCCGTCAAACTAGCTGCTTCAATGGGTGCTGAAGTCACCATGTTAAGCACGTCTTCGAGTAAAGAAGCAGATTCTAAAAAACTAGGGGCGCATCACTTTGCTAATACCAAAGATGCGCTAACTTTTAAAAAATTAAGCGGACATTTTGATTTAATCATTAACACGATATCTGCACCACATGATTATAACCAATATTTAGGTTTGTTGTCTGTTGATGGCACTATGGTGCTATTGGGTGTGCCGCCAGAAGCAATACCTGTTTCTGCATTTGCATTAATCGGTGGACGTAAATCAATAGCAGGATCATTGATAGGTGGAATTAAAGAAACACAAGAGATGTTAGATTACTGCGCTGAACACAACATTGTGTCAGATATTGAATTGATAAATCCAGATCAAATCAACGATGCTTATGAGCGAATGATCAAAGGTGATGTTAAATATCGTTTTGTTATGGATACGAGTAAATTATAAGACTTTAACTGAATAAATGAGCGATGCGGCTATGCCACTATCATGGCCGCGAGCATAATCAGCTTGTTTAAGATCGCTATTCATCGTTTGAAAATGTTTGATCATAACAATCGGATAATAGCGGTCAGCTCTGTTTGGTATAGCCAGCCATAAACCATAGGCGTAATTATTAAAAGTACTTTGTTGTGCTTGTGGTCCGTAAACATACTGATTATGTGATGAATTACCCCACCCCAGAGAAGCAAAGAAATTAGGTTCTAAAACAAGATTGTATTCAGGTAAAACAAAAGACTCGAGTTTAAATTTAGTGAGTATTTCGAAATAATCACCCCAATGCGTTTTGATATCTTTAGAGTACGCTAAATCAAATTCAGCAACATAGTCATCACTGTTGCCACCCCAAAAAGTTTCAATGCGGAACTGAGCTTCTATTGTGTTTTCGCGGTGAATATAAGATGAAGTGTCTTGGCTTTGTAATTTAACCATAGGTTTGTCAGTTATTTGGTAAAGTCTGTAACGAAAACGGATGTTAGGCTCATCAATATAATGAAAAAAACTAAGAGACGTTGGAATAACTTCTAGTTGATCATTAAAAAAATAAGCAGCAACACCCGGCATGACTTGAGCATTAGGCTCAGTTATAACACCGCGGTGATCAGTTAGGCTTTGAAGTTTAAAGCCAATTTTAAAACTACAAAAACTACAACTGTTAAAATCTTTGAGTTCGAAATTTTCAGATGATGCGAGTGCTTTAATTGGATGAATGAGGTAAAGACAAAGCGAAATTAAGATAATCTTTTTCATGTTCAAGATTATCTATAAAAGTTAAAATTTAAACAACTTAAATTGAAATTATTTTTTAATTAAAGTTTTTAAAATGCGAACATAGTCCTCAGGAGCATCGGCAGGTATGATGTGCCCAGCATTTGGTATCACAGCAGTCGATTTGTGAAAACCTGATGCTTTTTCATATTGAGTGATAGCGGCTTGTTGTAATTGGTAGCGAGTTGGATCTTCATTGTGACCTAATATGAAAAGTCGTTGGATTCCATTTGCAAAATTCTGTTGAGTGAAATCAAATCCGTGTGCAGTCATAGACATCGCCGTATAAGATTGAATCATCAGATCGCGAATTTTATTTTTTGGATCTTTAGGATTAGTTTTAAGCATCTCATTAACTGTGTCGGTCCAATACTGTTGATAGGTTTGTTTTAAATACCACTGAGTGATGATAGGTCCCGTGAATGGGTTTAAATTAAAAAAGCTCTCCCAAAATTCGGTGACTTGTCCACCAGAGGGATTGCTTTCATCAAAGCGAATCATTGGTGCAGTTTCCACAATGGGGTTGTATTTCTGAGTTTGGCTTAATACAGAGCTAACCAATGAGCTATATGATAAACTTACAATAATTGGCTGAGTAATTTTAAGTTTCTTTAATGTAAACTCAACTTCTTGTGCGAGGTCTATAGCTGTATAACTATGACTTGCGATATAGGCACTTTCGTTTTTTGCAATTTTTAAAATTGATTCTGGCTGAAGACTGTAGTGAATAGCTACAAAGTTTATATTTTCTTTTTTTAGAATTTTAATAAATTCATCATTAGCTGTCCAACCACGATAAACACCCGGTAAAAAAACAAAAGTAGCTTTGTTATTTTGAGTTAAGTTGGCCTCATAAGCGATATGTCGACCATTATCCATTTTTATTGATTTAATGACCGCTTGCGATTGTATCGCGCTTAGAAGTATTAGACTTAATAAAGTAAGCGCTTTAGTTTTAAAATTTAAAATCATAACCCCTGGCCCCTGTCGAAGTGGTACAAGCAAAAATCTTTTCGATAAAATAATTAGCACAATTTTTGTCGCTGAGCTTTGTTAAATCTACATCCATGAAAAGTCTTTAAGAGTGTCAAAAAATTAGACGTTAGAATAAAATCTTAAGATAGCCTGTGCGATTGTTAGCGGAGTTTCTATGATCGGGCAGTGGCCTGCATTTTCGATAATTTCAATTTCTGAATGAATCAAAGTTTGGTTCAGCTCCTCTGAATCTTTAAGAGGTAACAAATGATCGTTACGTCCGTGAATAATGAGATTTTTTTGTCGAACATTTGAAGTTATATGTTCTGATGAGTAATTTTTGAGAAGATCTACAAATCGAGAATTAAGTTTCTGAATACCTTTGTAAGCATCGATAGCTATGACTTGATTAAAAAAATCAGATGTGTCGTCATTCATATAAATTGTTGAACCAATAACTTTTTTAGTGATTTCAAAATTTTTTACCATTTTGTCATATATTGGGTACAGGCTATCATCAAACTTGAGTCCGTGCAGACCAACTGGTGAAATCATAACACCAGCTTTATATTGGCTAGGATTAATCGCTAAAAGATGTAAAACAATTAAACCACCAGCGCTGTGGCCAATAAGATTATACTCTGGTAAATTCAGACTGAGCAAAAGGTCATTTAAGTCTTGAATGACGGTTTCAAATGTAAAATTCTCGATATTTTGTGGAGAATCGCTCTCGCCACATCCGTGAAAATCAATAAGCACAACAGATTCATCTAGATTTGTATTGAGTTTTAAATTTTGCTTTTTAATTTCATTTAGAACAGGTGCCCACCAGCGTGTAGACCCTAGATGACCATGAATAAAAGTCAGTTGCTTTGCAGAAGATCTGGGATAGATCTCGTAATGTAGATTTATCCCAGATTGAGTTTTGAAAAAAGGCATGTATTAGATAACTAATCCACCATCAACACTTAAAACAGTTCCGTTAATGTAAGCTGCTTGTTCAGAAGATAAGAATAAAACTGCATTAGCAATATCTGCTGTTGAACCAAGGCGTTGTGCTGGAACTTTAGCTGCCATAGATTCTAAAACCTCTTTAGGCATAGCTTGAGTCATTGCAGTTGCAATAAAGCCCGGAGCGATCGCATTTACTGTAAAACCTTTGCGTGCTAATTCTTTGCCTAGAGTTTTAGTCATACCAATAACACCAGCTTTAGCAGCAGCATAGTTTGTTTGACCAAAGTTACCATACAAACCAACAACACTTGAAATGTTAACAATACGTTTGTGATTAGATTGTGCGTTAAATTTTTCAGATAAAGTTTTAGTGACATTAAACAAACCAGTTAAATTTGTATTGATAACTGCGTTCCATTCTTCAAAGCCCATTTTAGCAAATGACTTATCGCGAGTGATGCCTGCATTGTTGACAAGAATGTCACAAGCCCATGGCAAAGATTGTACAGCTGATTCACAAGAATCTTTTTGTGTAACATCAACTTGTGTAAAGTGAACTTGGTTCGCGAATTGAGCTAATTCTTTTTTAGCAACTTCAAGAGCTTGTTGTGAGTAATCCCAGATAGAAACATTTCCGCCAGCTTGTAAGAAAGATAATGCGATTTGAAAACCGATTCCTTGAGCTCCGCCAGTGACAACTGCGTTTTTATTTTTAAAATTGAATTGAACATTTGTAGTCGACATTTTGATCCCCTTGTTTCATGTCTTCATTGACCCTTAGATTAGTGCTCAGCTCAGTGAAAATCGTCAATCAAATAGTTTTTTTGAAACTTAATTATGTCTTTTCGCGTCTTAGTTTTTCACTCTGAAAATTGCTCTTTTTTGCTAATGATTTATGCCAATTCAAAGCGACTCAAAGTGTCAATAGTTTTTTGTTTTCACGCTAGAGGATTTTTGTGTTTCTCTCATAGAGTTAAATTAAGAGGGGAAAATATGTCTCAAATAAATCAAGCTCAAAATAACCAAGTTAGAAACGCCGTCATTATTGGAACTGGTTTTTATGCTCCTGAACGAGTGATCACTAATCAATATTTCAATGATCTTTATAAAAAAGATATCGACAGTTTTTTAAAAGAATCACGTAATATCAAAGAACGTCGTTGGAAAAAACCAGAACAACGCACAAGTGATTTGATTTTGCCAGCGGCAGAGCAAGCACTTAAAAATGCAAAAATCACAGCTCAAGATTTAGATTTAATTATCGTGGCGACAGATACTCCAGATTATTTATCACCATCAACAGCATCGGTTATGCAACATCGATTGCAAGCCACTAAAGCTGGAACTTTTGATATTAACACGGCGTGTGCGGGTTTTGTTACGGCATGTGATATGGCTAGTAAATACATCAAAGCAGATTCAAATTTTAAAAATATTTTAGTTGTGGGTGCATATGCTATGAGTCAGTGGCTCAATATGGACGATTATAAAATTGCATCTTTATTTGCTGATGGTGCTGGCGCAGCTGTTATCCAAGCAACTACAGAGCCCAATGTTGGATTTCTAACAAGCACAATGTACACTGATGGACAGTATCATGATTATATGGGTATATACGCTGGCGGTTCAGCACAAATGATCACACACGAAGTGATCGATCAAAAAGGACATTTACTGGCGTTTCCTAAACGTATTCCACCAGAAACAAACGGTATTCACTGGCCGCAACTAACGAAAAAAGTTTTAGAACCAATCGGTGCAAAACCACAAGACGTTAAATGTTTTTTCATTACACAATTCAACGTTCAAAGTATTTACGAAACTCTTGACCGTTTAGAAGTGCCACGTGAGCGTGCTCACTACATCATGGATCGCTACGGATACACAGGCAGTGCTTCGATTGCGATGGCTTTAGCAGATGCTGCAAATCAACATAAACTTAAAAAAGGTGATTTGGTTGTTATGCTGGGTTCTGGCGGTGGAATGAGTATGGTGGCAACATCTTTACGTTGGGGTTATGATACATGAATGAAATGATTTCTGCTGAGTTTAAGAAAAACTCTCATGACCAAGTCACTAAACTTGGTCATGAGTTCGAGAGTCATGAGTTTGAATTAGATTGGTTAAAAAAATGGAGTCAGTATACTCCGAATAGATCAGCTTTAGTTGATGGTGATACACACCAAGAACTCACTTATTCACAGATGTTTGATCAAGCTCAAAAAGCTGCACACTTGTTGAAAAATAAATATGGTATTAATAAAGGTGATCGTGTTTTGCATTTTTCAACAAATGAGGTTTATAGTTTTGTATTGTATTTCGCATTAGCTCGTTTAGGTGCAATGCTGGTACCGATTAATTACCGATTAACACCAAGAGAAATAACATATCTCATTTCTAACTCTGAGCCTGCGCTTATTGTTTATGAACAGCAGTATCACGGTTTGCTCAAAGAAATCGAACAAGAAATTCATGTTCCAGAGTCGCATTGGTTGCAAATCAAAGGTACAGCATCAAGTTTTGTTGAATCTGTGCAAAGCTACGCGCAAAAATATGATGGCTTTGATTCAACAACAGAGACAACGGGTTTAATTATTTATACCTCTGGTACGACAGGTTTTCCTAAAGGGGCTATGATTTCACATAAGGCGTTGTTTTGGAATTCTGTCAATACAGCTTTACGTTTGAATATCACATCAACTGATTCAGCAGTGATTTTCTTACCGCTGTTTCATACGGGTGGTTGGAATGTTTTATCAACTCCGTTTTTTCACCATGGGGCTCAAATTGTTTTAACTAAAAAATTTGATGCTGATCAAATTTTAAATTTGTCATCAAAATATAAATCGACATTGCTATTTGGTGTTCCAACAACAATGGGCATGATGTCGAGATCGAATATGTTTTCAGCTGTTGATTTAACAACAATTCGTTATGCGATAGTTGGCGGCGAGCCTATGCCAATTGAACAAATTGAAATATGGCAAAAGAAAAATATTCCAATCAGACAAGGCTTTGGTTTAACTGAATTCGGTCCCAATGTTTTTTCTTTAGGTGAGGCAGACTCAATTCGTAAAAAAGGATCTATCGGATTTCCTAATTTCTATAGCGAAGTTTCTGTGCGCGATGACGATGGGCATGCACTAGCTGCAGATGAAATTGGTGAGCTTTGGTTAAAAGGCCCAATGTGTATGTCTGGTTATTGGAAAAACCCAAAAGCCACAGCTGAAACGATTCAAGATGGTTGGCTTAAAACAGGTGATCTTGTTCGTTATGATTCTGATGGTTATTTTTATGTCGTTGGACGTAAAAAAGAGATGTATAAATCTGGCGGTGAAAACGTTTATCCTGTTGAGATCGAACAAGTTATTCAAAAACTCGATTGGATCAAAGAAGCTGCCGTTATCGGTGTTCATGATGAACAATGGGGTGAAGTTGGTCATGCATTTGTCAGTGTTAAAGCTGACTATTATGATGAGCAAGTTCTAAGAGAACACTGTTTAAAAAACTTAGCTAAATTCAAAAATCCAAAATTTTTTACTTTACTAAAAGATTTACCTAAAGGTGACTCTGGTAAAATTTTAAAGCGAGAATTAAAACACACATAAGTCGAAAATACGAATGTGTATCATCTTGGGAATTCGTTGTAGTTTTATCACTACGGGCATTCCTTTTTTTTGATCGATTTTTGACAATTCGTTGAGTAATGTTAGAAAATCATGAAAAACAATTTCTAATCTAAATATTTGAATGCAATGCTACGATAAGTTCCTTGATGAAGGAGCTTTTAATATGTTTAGCTTATTTACGAAAGCCAGTTTAAAAACAAAAATAATCGGTTCTAATTTTCTCACTCTCGTATTAGTTGTTGGTGTTACAGTTTTTACTTCTGTAAAATACTCAAGCGTTTTAGGCCAATATAAATTTATCGCTGAAGTGACAATGGCTAATGTGTTGAATCAAAATAGAATGGCCATTTCAGTCGAACAGATTCGTGCAGAAGCAAATGCTTTATTAGGATCAAATAACACAGTGGCTGATGCTGAAAAGGCGAAAAAATCCATTTTAAAAGCAGAAGATGAATTTGATACGGCTGCTAAAGAATATGAGGCTCTTCCGTTTGTCGAAGGTGAAGAAGCTGCCTGGAATGAATATAAAAAAGAGTTTTGGTTAAAATACAAAGATATGGCTAACGAAATTGTAGCTTTGTCTTTGAGTGAAAATCCCGCTGATCGTAAAAAACGTGATGAATTAGGATCTAAACAATGGGCTGAACTTTATACTTTTGGTGATAGTAAGTTGGATAATTTATTAGCTTTTGAAGCTAATTATTCTAAAAACAGTGTGGTTTCGGGGCAAAAAGCAGTGAGTTTTTTAACGTGGTTTGTGCCAGTCATGATCGGTTTAATTGCGATTTCAACGATGCTTATTTCATTTTTTGTGGCCTCTGGAGTTGCCAATTTGTTTAGTCAAATAGCGAGTAATATTCAAAAAACAAGTTCAGAAGTAGAAACAGCCGCTGGTAATGTGTCTGAGTCATCACAGGCTTTATCGCAATCAACAACAGAACAAGCTGCCTCTTTAGAGCAAACAGCATCTGCTATTGAAGAATTAACATCTATGGTTAAGAAAAATTCAGAAAATGCAAATGAGACATCTAAAACTTCTGAATCATCGCAATCAAAAGCACAAGAAGGACAACAAGTTGTTGAACAAATGATTCAATCGATGTCTGAAATAAATGACAGTAATTCTAAAATTCAAGATCAAGTTAACCAAAGTAATCAACAGATGGGTGAAATCGTTAAAATCATCGAAGAAATTGGATCTAAAACTAAAGTTATTAATGATATCGTCTTTCAAACTAAATTATTAAGTTTTAATGCTTCTGTAGAAGCTGCTCGTGCCGGTGAATATGGTAAAGGTTTTGCTGTTGTCGCTGAAGAAGTCGGAAACCTTGCTCAAATGAGTGGTAAAGCCGCTTTAGAAATTTCAAGTATGCTTGATGCCAGCCGCTCTAAAGTAACTTCGATTGTACAAGATACGCAAACCAAAGTTGGTGTTCTCATTGAAGAAGGTAAATCTAAAATCGATACAGGTACTGATATAGCTCGTCAGTGTGGTGATGTTTTAAATGATATCGTTGGCCAAGTGACTCATGTTTCACAAATGGCTGGTGAAATATCGACAGCCAGCCAAGAGCAATCAACAGGGCTAGGTGAAATTAATAAAGCCGTGGCTCAACTCGATCAAGTAACTCAGCAAAATGCTTCAACATCAGAAACAGTGGCTACTGCGGCTGAACAATTAACGCGTCAATCTCAAATTATGCGTGAAACTGTGGATTTATTGCTGAAGTCTTTAAATGGGGATAATGGCAATTCACGTCCTCAAAATTTTGAAGTCTCTCAACAATCGGTGGCTAATCGAGCGCTATCTGAAAAAAACAATGTAACGCCATTTAGAAAAAAAGATAAAACGTCTAAGGCTGTTGTTGCTGCTAAAGTCGAACCAAAACAAGAAAAACAAGTTTCTGGTGAAGACTCTTTTAAATCGACATCGTCTAGCCCTTCGTCAGCTTTACCTAAGCACAACGATCCACGTTTTGGCTAAGATGATGATTTAATATTGTGTGATTTTTTAAAATCAGGTTCAATTAACCCATGAGAAAACTCATGGGTTTTGTTTTATTGTGTTTTTGTTTATCGAGTTTTTATTATCGTTTTTCACAGATCAGTTATCAAAATTTAGGAGAGTCTGTAGCATTGGAACAGCTCGAAAATTTATATACATCGATGTACCTCGTGCAGAAACAAACAGGATCTTTTAAGTATGATTTATCTCTTGTAAAACCTGCGATCTTAAAAAATCAATCTTTTGGTTTTAAAAGCGTTTGTCAGGTTTCAGCAGAAGATGTGGCATCTCGTAAAAGTTTAGTCATAAATTTAGATTCAATTGAACATCGTGAAGTGACTGAATATGAACGGTTACAAAATTTATTTACAAGTATTATTAATGAATACTCTGATTGTACAGATCAGGCGTTTAAAGCTGTAGTTGTGCACAGAGCTTTGGGAGAGATCGGCATTTATCGCATTGATCAAAATCACCACATCGACGTTATAAAGTCGAGTCGTCTAGGTTTTTTCGACTGGTTATGGTCAGCCGTAAAAATATATTGATATAGTGTAAATTATATGTAAATTAATAGACATGAGTCAATTAAAATATTTATTGGTCGATCTGAATTCGTTTTTTGCGTCTTGTGAGCAACAAAGTCACCCCAAACTACGAAATAAGCCAATTGCCGTTGTTCCGATGGTCACAGATAACACATCGGTTATAGCTTCAAGTATTCAGGCCAAAATTAAAGGTATTAAGACCGGAACCAAAGTTTTTGAAGCCAAAAAACTTTGTCCAGAAATTATTTTTGTTGAAGGACACCATCGTCTCTATACGGAGTATCATCATAAAATCATCGAAGCTGTAAATGAAATTTGTCCTGTTCATAAGGTTCTATCTATAGATGAAATGGTTTGTGAGCTGATTGGGCGAGAAACACAAATCGATAATGCGCGTATGATTGCTTTAAATATTAAAAAAAATATCGAGTCTAAAGTGGGTGAGTGTTTAACAAGTTCAATTGGTTTATCAACAAATATTATGCTAGCAAAATTAGCTTCGGATATGATGAAGCCTAACGGACTTGTCATTATTGAGAAAAATAAAATCAGTGAAATGATAGATCATTTACCAGTTGAATCAATTTCAGGTGTTGGACGTAATATGCAATATCGATTAAATCAAAGAGGTTATTTTAAAGTGGGTCAATTACGAGAGCTATCATCTCAGCAAATGAAAAGTCTTTGGGGGAGTATCGTTGGATTAAGACTATCTCGAGAGCTTCAGGGTGATGATATTGAGCATAAAACCGAAAAATCAAAATCACTTTCACATCAACATGTTTTGGCACCTGAGTCGCGAAATTCACAAGCGGCTTTTGAAATTCTACTCAAGCTAACAGCAAAAGCAGTTTCAAGGTTAAGATCTAACCGTCAAAAGTGTCGAACTATTGGAGTTGCTATTCGAGATTTGAAAAATAATCAAAAATATGAAAAAGCCATTTCATTTCAAGAAACAAACGATACATTTTTTTTACTTGATCAAGTTAAGAAAATGACAGCGACAATCATTGTTAGTAAACCAATCAAAGTTGCAGTCTATCTCGGTGGGTTGAGCGATACAGAACATGAGCAACTTAGTTTATTTGCTGAAGCCAAGTTGAATAAACTGAGTTATGTGATGGATTTAGTGAATCAAAAATATGGACCAAATGCGTTAATGTCTGCTGGGTACTTAGATGTAACAGATCAAGCTAAGACGCGAGTTGCTTTTAATCATATTCCAAAACTTTCTGATGAGTTTGATTGATTTGCTGATATGTCTATATAAAATAAATGTACTTAAATGAATAATATAAAAAAATGAGGTTATAATGGAATATCGTAGACTTGGACAAGCTGGCTTAAAAGTTTCAGTCATTTCGTTTGGTTCGTGGGTCACTTTTTCGAATCAAGTTGATATGCGATTAGCACATGATTGCATTAAAACAGCTTACGATTATGGTATTAATTTTTTTGATAATGCAGAAGTTTATGCTGGTGGCAAATCAGAAGAAATTATGGGAGAAGTTTTTAAAAAACTAGAGATTCCGAGATTAAAGTATATAGTTTCGACTAAGTTTTTTTGGGGAATTACCGATGGCCCCAATGAGAAAAACACATTGAATCGCAAGTATTTGATGAATGGTATGACTCAATCATTAAAACGTTTGCAAATGGATTATGTTGATATTGTTTATTGTCATAGACCTGATCCGCAAACACCTATAGAAGAAACAGTTTGGGCCATGAGTGATATGATCCAAAGAGGATATGCTTTGTATTGGGGAACATCAGAATGGAGTGCTTCAGAGATTGAACAAGCCATCGCTGTTGCGGAAAAATATAATTTACGTAAACCAGTCGTTGAACAACCACAGTATAATTTATTGTGGCGTGAGCGCGTAGAAAAAGAATATGCACCACTTTATGATAAATACAAAATAGGTTTAACAACTTGGAGTCCACTTGCTTCAGGAATATTATCCGGCAAATACGTTGCGGGAAAAGTTCCGGATGGATCTCGTTTAAGTTTACCAAATTTATCATGGTTAAAAGAAGATGCTTTGTCAGAGCAAAAAAATCAACTTGTTGAAAAATATGTGCGTGTCGCTCAAGATTATAATTTAGATCCTGCAGCTCTTGCAATTGCATGGTGTGCAAAAAACCCTCATGTTAGTACAGTCATCACAGGGGCATCTCGTGTTGAACAAATTCACAAAAATATGAAGGCCCTTGAAATTTTACCTAAAATAGATACAGAGCTTTACGCGCGCTTGAATAACTTAAAATGATAGACCCAATTAATTAATAGCCCAATAAGCATGGCCCAAAAGGCTGGGCCAATAGAGAAAATTTTAAACTGAGATGCGGCTATAATGAATGTTATAAAAGCCACATCGTTTGATTCTGCAGTGTTGTGAAAGGCCGATTTAAGACTTACAAAAATAGTATTTAAAAGAGCAAAACCGGCAATGGCTTTGATGAGTTGTTCAGGAAATATTGCAAACAGTGATGTGATTGTTCCAGCTAAACCACCGACTAAAATGTAAAGTATGCCCGTTGTCACGCCAGCGCAGTATCTTTTGTTTGGATCTTTGTGTGAGTCTGGTCCTAAAGCAATTGCAGATGCGAGCGCCGACATATTTAAAACAAATCCACCAAAAAAAGAAGTTAAAATATTGGCCGATGCCACGGCATTCATAACTTTAGAAACTGGAGGGTGGAAACCATTATTTTTCAGTAAAGTAAAACCCGTAATATTTTGTGAAGCTAAAGTGATGATAAACAAAGGTATACTCATACTCATTAAAGCTGAAAATGAAAACTCAGGTGCAGTGAAATGTAATTCAGTCGGTTTGAAATTCAAAAGAGTAAAATCAATTAAATTGGCATTCCATGAATGTAAAATACCAACAAGGACTACGAGCAACATGGTTAATTGTGGAATGAGTTTTTTAGAAAAAATAAAAACCGTAAACATCACAAGAACTAAAATCAGGTTGTCATTGAGTAAACCAAAGGCTTTAAGAGAAAACTGTAAAAGTGTTCCTGCTAATAAAGCAGAGGCGATTGATTTAGGAATAAGATTCATAATTTTTTCAAACACACCAGATAAACTACATATGAGTGTGATCACAGCACTCATGATAAATGCACCGATGACTTCATTGATTGAGTAATGTTCGACTGTTGTGATCAAAAGGGCAGAACCCGCAGTAGACCACGCAATGAGTATAGGCATTTTGAATTTGAGTGATAAGTAGACTCCGAGAATTCCCATAGCGAGACAGAGCGATCCTAGCCAAGAGCTGGCAGCATCCGTTGAAATATGTAAAAGTCGTGTTGTTTCAAAAATGAGTACAGTTGAACTACTGAGCCCAATGATAAGCACAATAATGGCCACAATCCAGTGGTTAATTGTTAGATCCGATTTAAAATCATGAAGAGTTTTTGATAGTTTTTTAAAATGATCATTCATTTGTTTCTTCCTAGTGGGTCTGCGTAAAAGGTCTATGTAAAAGCTTTGTTTATTAAGCTTTATGTTAAGTGGTCTATTTAAAAGTCGTGCTAGACCTGGTTCATTTTTTGTAATTTTAATTATGATTTAACTTAACATCATAAACAAGACATTCGATAATAGTGTGGGTGTGTCGAAAAAAATAAAAAAAGGAGAATTACAATGAGTTCAAAAACAAAAAATGTATTGTCACTAATTTTAGTTGTTTTAGGTTTTACTTTATCACAGCAAGGTCAAGCAGCAGATGGCAGTTCTGGTTGCGGTCCTGGTTGGTATTTATTTAAAGATAATTCATTGGTGTCGTCTTCATTTCGTTCAACGACAAATTACTTTTTGTTTCCAGCTGTTACATTCGGTATGACCTTTGGTACTTCTAATTGCTCGCAACATAAGTTGGTTAAAACAGAAAAAGAAAGTCTTTACTTTGTAACAATGAATTACTTCGAACTAAAAAGTGAAGTTGCTAAAGGGCAGGGCGAATATTTAACAGCTTTAGCAAAAACATTAGGTTGTGATGATAAGGCTCAAGCTCGCTTAAATCAGCACTTAAAAAATAACTACAATCAACTTTTTCAAGATGCAGCAGTTAAACCAGAAAATACTTTATCTGAAGTTTATAAAACTATTTTCAAAGATTCAGCTTTGACTCAGCAATGTTCATTAAATAATGTGGGTTAGACTTGTTATAATATTTAGTCTATTGAACATAGGATCTGCTCTGGCCTGGGCAGATCCTATAGAAGTTCCAATTCAGTTTTTAAAAAGTTATCAATACACAACGTTAAATGTAGATAAGAATTTTAGTCCTATAGCAGCCCCTGAATTTTTCTTTTCGCCATTAGGTCGCGTTTCGCCAAAACTAGAATTTGAAGCTGCACTAAAAGCTTTTCAAAATGATCAACCTATTTATGGTATTCAAAAAACATATGCAGCTTGTGCTTTTCCAGCCCGCAAAAAAATTTTAGAAAAAAATTTAAATATTAAATTTCCGGACTATCCCTGCAAAGACTTAAATCAGTGGTTAACTCAGATTAATGCGGATCGTGTTTCGATGGTTTTTGCCGGCTCTTATCAAGGAAATCCCGCCTCGATTATGGGGCATACGTTCATACGACTTTATCATCATGATGAGCGCGGTGGTAATCCGCTTTTAAGTTATGCTGTCGGGTTTATGGCTCATCCAGATGTATCAGATTCAACAGTGGTGTATATGTCTAAAGGTCTAACGGGTCAATACTATGGTGGCTATGAAATAGAACCATTTTATCAAAAAGTTGGTATTTACAATAATTCTGAAAGTCGTGATTTGTGGGAGTATGAATTAAATTTAAATCCCGAAGAAGTTAATTTACTTGCTTTGTCGATATGGGAATTAACATTTAATTCCAAAATACCATATTATTTTATTGATGAGAATTGTTCTTATAGACTCATTCAGTTGATTGATATAGTTAAGCCTAAGCTCAACTTGACTGAGCAGTTATCTATTGTGGTCTTACCAGCTGAAACAATTAGGCTTTTAACAAGACATCAACTCACTGATCAACTCAAGTATCGTGCATCACTGCAAACAAAGCTTGATTATAAAATTAATCAGTTAGATTTTAGTCAGAAACAAAACTATCAACTTTTAACTGAACAAAAACAAATGATGGCAAATCTTGATGATATACAAGTTTTAGATGCTGCTATCGATTACTGGAATATAAAAAATTATAAAAAACAAACGCAATTAGAACTGCAAGAATCGCAAATAATGAATGCCGTTTTAGCTCGTCGAGCTGCAATAGCCAAAACGTCTCAATCTGCATCAGAAGAAACGCTTCGTTTATATTCTGGTATAAACCCTCCATTTTTAGGTCATAAACCGTCGTCAGTGTTAGTGACTTTAACAGATATCAATCACAAAACGTATAGTTTAGGATTAGATTATAGCATGGGTGTGCATAGTTCAGATTCGACATTATTTGGTTATGAGCAAGTTGCAATTCTTGAATACTTAAAAATAGAGACGACTCTTAAAAAAGACCAAAATGATCAATATGATTTTAAGGGCAGATTGGTGTTACTTAAAGCATTGTCACTGTCTGATGTGCGAGAAAAATCTCTGTCGTGGGGATTTGAAAGTTCGTTTGGCAATAATTGTTTTGAGTGCTTAGAAAGTTATTCAGATCTTAAAATATTAGCGCAAGTTGGTGCAGCATTAGAGTTTCAATCGAAAAAGCATTCTCTATTTGTACTGCCAGAGTTAAAAAATCTGACTGAGTTTAAGTTGTATAACGAATCTAAAAATAGGACATGGCTAGGATACCGTATTGGCTATTTAATGCGTCTTAATCAGCTCAATTTAGATACTTATTATGATCACTATTACAGAGATGAGTATCAAAATACTTTATTATCAGCAAGCGTGGGTTATAATCTCAGTTTAAATCAGCAAATAAAACTTATTTACACAAAAGAAGAGATTTTTAACCACTCTGACAAAAATCAAAATCAGCTCTATAGTGTCGGATTTAAGTCATACTTTTAACATAATTGAAATTGTCTCTTAATTTAGTTTTAACAAGGTTTCCTGAATTTAGGTCTAGAATTGATTTTTGTTAACAAATATTGTTTAAGCCTAAACCGTAAAGTGACGATACTTAATTTAACAATTGTTAAATTTCGGTAAAAACAAAAATATATTTACCGGGGGATTTATGTTTAAAAAGGTTAGCTTAAGTGTAAAACTTGTCGTTCCAACTTTAGTTCTAGCAATATTATTTGCTGGTATTGGTTGGTGGTCGCTTAAATCACTAGACAGAGTGAGCGCTCAATTTTTTGAAATTGCTGACAATTATTTACCTAGCGTATCACTATCAAAAGAAATTTTTCTTGAGTATAGACAAGTGCGAATCTCACTCAGAACATTAGGCTTAAACGGTATCTCTAAAACAGATGCGGATAAAGCTGTTGAAGATGTTAAGAAAAACATTGCTGATTTAGAAACAAATTTAAAAGACTATGAAAAATTGCTCACAAATGCCGAAGAAAAAGAATTATACACAAAAGTAAATCAGGCCTGGCAGAACTTTAAAGCTATTGGTGTGAATGTTTTAGAATATCAGGCTCAAAATACTGAAGAATCAAAAGCTAAAATGCAGCAAATCTTTTTAGTTGATTGTCCGCGCGAAGCATCTCATTTTCGTGAAGCAATGACTAAACTTGTGCAGTTTAATGAGAGCGGAGCTAAAGAAGCTTCAAAGACGGCACATGAGTTATCAACGCATGCTAAAGACATTATTCTATACGTATTAATAGGTGGTTTACTTGTTGGGTTAGGAATGATGGTCTTATCAGTAAGATCAGCAGCTAATCTTATTAAATCTATAACGGCTATTGCTGCCTCATTACAGCAACGATCTGAAGTTGTTTCTGACATTGCATCAAATGTTGCAGGTACGAGTGAAAAAATTTCTTCAAGCACTTCGCAACAAGCAGCAGCTATTCAAGAAACAACCGCTGCTGTTGAAGAAACTAGAGCTATCGTTGGTAAAAATGCAGAAAATGCAGAACGCTCGAGCCAATTAGCGACAAAAAGCCAAGAGACAGCCAACAAAGGTAAAGATGCAGTTCAATCTGTATTGAATTCAATGAATGAAATGTCTGAAAGTAATAATGAAATAGCTAACTACGTTGAAGAATCAAATCAAGAGTTACAAAGTATTTTAAAAATCATTCAAGATATCGATTCAAAAACTAAAGTTATTAATGACATTGTTTTTCAGACTAAATTATTAAGCTTTAATGCATCTGTAGAAGCTGCTCGTGCCGGTGAGCACGGTAAAGGTTTTGCGGTCGTTGCTGAAGAAATTGGTAGTTTAGCGACAATGAGTGGTAAGTCAGCACAAGAGATCACAGCTTTACTTGAGGAAAGTACTCGAAACGTTCAATCTATTGTTGTGAGCACTAAGCAAAAATTAGAAGGTATTATGAGTTCAGGTCGTGAGCGAGCTGAACGTGGGACAGAAACAGCTACGCTTTGTGATCAAGTTTTATCTGAAATTGTTGAAGACGTTTCACATGTGGGTCAATTAGTTTCAGAGATATCGGTGGCCAGCCAAGAGCAATCAAAAGGAATCAGTGAAATCAACAAAGCTATTGCAGAACTAGATGTTTCTGCTCAGCAAAATAGTTCAGCCTCGTCTGAAGCAGCATCAAGTGCTGATCGGCTAAGTGTTGAAGTTCAAAATCTTAAAGACACTATTTTACAACTGAGCTCAATTGTTAATGTGAAAACAACTCACCAACAAGATGACTCAGCTCAAGTTATTCATTTAAAGCGTGAAGTCGCTTAGTTAAAACCGCTGTCTCAACTTGAAACGAGACAGTGTTTAAGTCTTAGTCGGCTGTCAGACAATCAAATTTGGCAGCCCATTCAAATTCATTATATTCATTTTTACAAGATCCTAAAAATTGCAATATTCAGAGTATAGCAGTTTTAAGGAGACTATATGAAAATCAAATTAGCAATCATTTATACATTGGTTTTAGCGACACAATTCGTTCATGCGGATGCATTTAAAGACTCGATGAAAATCATGGGAAAATCTTTAAAACAAATTCAAACAGATTTAAAAGCAGGTCAGATTACAACTGACACTCTAGCGGCAGCTCAAACCTTAGCTAAAACGTGTCAATTAGAGTTGACGCAAGTGCCTCCTGATTACACTCAGGATGCAGATTTTGTAAACCCTCTTAAAAATGTATGTGGTCTGTCTAGCCAATTGGTTACATCTTTACAGTCACAAAAAGTCGATGAAGCTAATAACATTGTTTCTAAAATAGTTCAGACTAAAAATGCTGCTCATGATAAATATCAACCTTAATTAAACTAACCAAGGCTTAATAGCATGCTTTCGTTTAATCTACGAAAAAAATTAATTCTCACACTAGCACTGAATATCGGTGCTAGTTATGTTTGTGCAAAGCCTATTTCAAATATTAACTTATCAGAAAGCTCTCCAGCCACTATTTCATTTGCAGATGGCACATCTGCTCAAATTTATAAAAAAGAAGCACCGGCCATTTTTACTGTACCTATGACTGTGCAAGAAAACTCTTGCCAGCAAAATTTAGTTCTAGCGAAATGTAGTTTAAAAATTCCATACATTAAGCAATCTTATGCTGCCGTTTGGACTAAGCATCCAACGCGTCAAGGGCAGCCACTTGAGTATACTGTAAATCCTAACGTGACATTCGGAACACAAAATTATGTCACCAAAAATCAAACTGACTATTATAATAAATTAATATCTCAGTCACATATTAAAAATAATAATCTAACACCATTACATCAGAATCGTTTTTTTGCAGAACTTGAATGCGATCAATCTGTGAACTCTATTTTTCCACAAGTGGGTAAGGTTTTATTTATTGATGAAACTTACGAAGGTGGTAATCCTGAATTGACGCTAAACACAGGGCCCGGTGCTCGTGTTAATTTAAATTGGCGCAGGTATCAAGATATGCCCTATAAAACCATTGACGATCATAAGATGGGTCTTGAGTTATATCGAAAAAGTTATGGTTTATATGTTCACCAAAGTCCATTTGCACTGGCGTATACAATTCAAATGCTTTTTCAAAGTACTAATTATGATGATGCTCGTGATGAATTATGTAAAATAAAATGGAATGTCGATTTTAGTCATTACTTCACGCAAATATCTGCACTCGCTTTAGGTGAAAACACCAAATTTAATATTCAAGGTTATTCGCCAGCGCAGTACACAAGTGAAAATAATAACCCTTATGCAATCAGAATTTTTCAAAAGCCAACATGGGAAGTCGAGGGAGTTCAATAATGAAAAACTCATCGATTCATTATTTATTTTATTTAGTCATGTTCATGAGTTTGAATATACAAGCTCAAGAGATGCACCCCATGGTTTTTTTAAACAAGCTATCAGAAAGACTTGTGCAAAAAGCGGCCACGCCAGAAGAATACGAAAAATTAAACTCTGAAATGCAGAAAAAAAATTGTAGCTCAACTGTTTGTTTGGAAAATTATTTTCGTAAGTATATTCAAGATAAAATGAATTCAGATTATTTTTATGCTATTTTTTATTCTCATGTCACTGAACGATTTGGTTACAAAACACCTCGTAGTTTGAATTTAGAAAAACTATTTTATACAAAATATCCAGATAACGGTGCGAGCGCCGGTCGAGATTTTGCACTTGTTTACCGAACTTTAAAAGAAAACCGTAGTTTTGATGAGTTGTACACAAGTCAAATGATCACTGAACCTGAGTCTCATGTTGATTTAAATAAACACAGTGGCGCTATGGAATACATCAGTATTGATACAGAAGGTATGCGTAATAATCCCAACACAAGTTCACCATACTTAATTGAGTTAAAAAACAATAAGCAAATTCAAGCGCAACAATTTGATCTTACAGGACACAATAATTATTCTGGCTTATTTACAAGTAGTATTTTCTTAAATCATCGTTGGAATACAGATTTGAATCAAAATCGTAAAAGAGCAGCTGCATATTATCGTATTATGCTTTGTGATATGATGACCCCAGCGCTTGATCGCGAATCCGAAAAGCAAAAAGAAAATAGAATGGCTTTAGGTATTTTAGATGAGAATATTATTCGTGAAAATATTAAACAAATTCACAAAGACAAACATGCAACTCAAATTGATTGTAATGCTTGTCATACAAGGCTAGACCCTGTGGGTAAAGTTTTTCGTGCTTTTGAACAAGGCGTATCTAATGTATCACTTAAAGGTGAAATCAAGTACACAGACGTAACCGATGATCTTAAAGTCGTTGAAGTAAGTAATTTTCATGATTTAACACTTAAAACAGTTCAATTGCCCAAATACTTTGATTGTCAAATGAGCTGGTTTGCTGAGATTTATTTAGGACTGGATTTTAAACTATCTACAGCTCGTTTAGCTGATGTATCTAAACAAATTGAAAGACGAAAACGTAAAATTAAAGATGTTATAGAAGATTTATTGATGATTCCCGAATTCAGAAATATTAAAATTGAAACGGTTGAGCCTGAGTCATTTATTCAAGCTCGTGCTGTTTTAGATAATTGTAAAGATTGTCATTCATCTTTTTTTTCAATGAGACCAGAGCTTTTAAAATCTAAGCTCAGCAAAGTAGCTGTTTGTATGGATGTCGACAATGGGGGTAAAAATGCTCAAATGCCACCATCGGATCATTATTGGCATGCTAATAACCAAGAAATCGAACAAGTTCGTAAATGGCTTTCTGATGGCGCTCCAGTGTCACAATCAATGAACTTATTTAATCAGCAAGAAGTACAAAAAATATTTCAATACAAGCAGGAGCAAAGAAAATGTCGCAAATAAAGATATTATTTTCTTTTGTATTTGTAGTTTTTGCATTGGCAGTAAGCCATGGCTCTGAATGGCGTACATACAAGACATCTTTTCGCAAAGATGTTAATCGCTATCCGTCAGTTTTAGGTTTTTTTTCGCAAATGAATCGTATTGTGCCAGTTCGCGGTGATATTGAAATTAATCCTGATTGTACTGAAGTCACAAATAACAATGCTTCAATTCTTGGAGCAGTTGATCCGAGTCTAGGGCAAGCGATCGAGTCGTCACCAGGTGCATTGTATTTTAATTTGTATAAAAAATGTGTCAAAACAATAGTTGAAAGTGTTTTTAAATCACCATCTTTATTAGAACAAAACCAAGAAATAATTCTAGGTCGTGATTTAGCAAAGCTTTTAAAAAATAAAGCATGGAATCAAATAGGGCTATCAACTATGAGTGATGATTTGCAAACTCGAATTATCGAAAGATTTATTTATTTTCTAGTCGGCCCAGATATTGTACTGCAAGCCAATCGTTATATAGGCGATAACAACGTATTTAAATTAGATGAGATCAGAACATCTCACGATTTAGCATTGTTGTTGTTGAATGAAGTCAAACGGCAAAATCAAAATTTAACATTAGAGCAACTTTATATTAAAGCAGCTTGCTTTTTAAGACTGGGTCCAGCACTTCAGTCTTGAAACTTAAAAGGAAATCAAAATGAGTAAAACAAATCGTAGACAATTTATATCAAATACAAGCGCTAGTCTTGCGGGGCTTGGGTTGTTTTCGACGTTCTCATCTGTTTCATTGCGTGCACTAGCAGCTGGTTTAGAAGGGCGTGAGAGCAGCGCGCAAGATTTGAATGTCGTTGTTTTTCGTGCAATCGGCGGTATGGATTCGACTTTAGGTTTGCATCCATGGGTTGGAACTCAAAGTTTATCCGAAAAAGATTTGTTTTTAACTTATAACCCCACTCGAGATGTTCTGAATCGTGTCGCTGGGACAAATATTTCACTGGGCTTGTCGGCCCATTGTTTAGCACCTTTTGTGAATGAAATGGCTATTATTCGCGGTGTTTCTATGGGAGCAAGTGATATTGGTCATCCTGCGGCGATTCAGTATGTCACTTCTGCTAGAACCTCGGACACAGCTCCGCATATGAGTGCAGAGTTAGCTCAAAAGTTAACTAAAGCTGAGCAATTTTTTATTGCTAACTCAAGTTTTCAAAAATCACAAAAGCAAAATTTTTCAATTCTACTAACAGAATCATTCAAGACATTAAATATTGCTGATTTAAATGGTGGCGAGAGTGATGATTTATTTAGTTTATATAAGACAAAAGATTTAGCAGTTAATCGCTATATTAATTTGCTCAAACAACAAAATAAATTGTCTGTATTAAGTGATGTTTTAGCTGAAATGAAAAACATTAAATTAAATGCGACTTCTGATGCAACTTACGGATCGCAAAACGACAGTTCCGAGCAAAGCCTTTATGATGAAGATATTGTGTTGGCTTCGTTGGTGGCTGGACTTACGCGAGTTGCACAAATTGATCTTATTGATGAATCACGTAATTTAGATACGCATGCTAATCACTATTTACATGCAGGTTATCAAACATATCGTTGGCAAAGAATAGCGCGTTTTCTTAAGGCATTACAAAATAAAAATCTTTTGCAGAAAACTTTGGTTGTTGTTTTAACAGAATTTAATCGTAGTCCTGGGCGAAACGAAAATGCCGGAAAAGATCATAATTATACAGATAATACTATTGCATTATTCGGCGCTGGGATCAAAGGTGGAACTGTCATTGGTGATCATCAGTTACATGTCAGTTCGGCACGTAATCCATATTCAGTATGGACTGGCAGTTTTTATGATTTTAATAAACAGTCCGTTTTGCCGTACAGCACGTTTAATGCAGAATCTAATTCAGACAATGCTCAATTACCAGAGCACATTAGTTTAATTCGTCCTGAAAATGTATGGGCCACTCTGCTTAAGCAAATTGATCCACGATTGATTTCACAATTTAGTGTAGAGCCCAAAACTTTTAAAAACCTATTTAAAGCTTAACTCATCCAATTTTTTTTGTATGAGTCTATTTAGTTGGACTCAAGACTTCAGTTATATTGTACATGCGCATAGCGCATTTTCTAGAGTAACAAATCGTCGTTGTACCAGGATATCCACCATCGGCATACTCTGATCCACACGTAGATGTTTCAATGATTCGCATTGCTGAAACTGAAAAGTTAGGATCAACTTTTGCTGGATCTAGCCATGGGCTTGCACCAGCAATGATGATACCACTGACGTTATAAACTCCCTCTACAGGACGACTCCAAGGTTTGTAATTTCCAGAGCAACGAACAGGAATACCTATTGTTCCATACTCAGACAAAATCGTCCATTTTCGGACTTTATATTTACAAGTATTATCAACAGTATCTAAAGTTTGATCGGCTTGGCATGCGCAAGTGCTGCCAAAGGCGCTAAATGAAGCATTGCAAGTTTTAACAACGCAAGATCCATAGTCAGTGCCATTCCACGATTTTGTTCCAATCCCATTCACAATCGGGCAACTAACAGTGTTATCAATACATTTATTGTCTTGTAAATGCTGTGTAGAAGAACAACCGCATAAGTTATTAACCTTTGTAAAACCTGTATCACAACTCATAGGTATACAATCTGACCACTTATCTGTTAGCCATGTTTGCTGTCCGATTCCATGTGCTATTGTACATGAGCGAGTTGTGTTGACTTCACATAATCCGTTATTGTTTGTCTCATTGTTGGAACACGCAAAAACAATATTAGCGATTGATGAGGTCACCTGACCATAAACATTTTGGGCAATCACTTTAATCGAGACTTGCTTTGGATTAAGAGGTGCTGGAATAGTGTATTGGGTGCTAGAGCCTGAAACGGTTTGTCCATCGACTATCCATTGATATGTTGGAGTTGGAATACCTGAGCTTTCGATAGAAACAGTTGTACTATTTCTAAAATCTTTAATCATCTGACTGCCAACTGTTTTAATAAAAACAGGTGCTGAATGTGGTTTTTGATCTATTAACTTAATTGTTTTAGTGATGTTTTCAACTAAGTTCATGTTGCGTGCATTAAAAAATTTTAAAGTGTATGTTTTATCTTTTAAATATTCTTTAAAAGCCGTGGTTTCAATTGAAAACAGGCTATAAATTTGGCCAGCAGGTATTGTGAGTTGACCAGAAATTTTAGGAAAATAATCTAAATCAGCATTATCACCCGTTGTTTGTATTTGCCAATCAATTGTAGCTGTTGATTCAGATTTACTTAATAAAGCAATACTACCTTTGAGTTGTGACCCAGCCAAAGCTTGATCATCAACTGAGATTGAAGCTGCTAATGATTCGCTTGCTTGGGGTACAACAATTAAATAAAAATTCTGAGTTGAAACATAAGCAGATTTTTGATCAGAAACAGATATTTCGTAATCGAGTTTTAAATTGTTTGTATCTGGCAGCGTGATCGATGGAATCGTGATATTAAGCACATCTGAACCTGCAGGTATTGTGTACTTGGTCGAGATAATTTTTTTATCCACATAGGATTGAGATAAATCATTTAAAGGTTTCAGTGTAAGGTCTATGTTTTGTGAAAGTTTTTTATTCAGGTTAAAAGTAACTTTTGCAGATTGTCCCTCTACAGTTAATGCCGGATTTATTCTGATTTCGGTTTTAGTATCCGTCGTAGCATTACTATTTGATGAACTTCCTTGGCTGGGATCAACTTTAAGATTATCTAGCGTTGAGCTGAGGGATTGTTTACCGCAATTTTGAAAAAGAAAAAGTAAGCTAAAACAAATAGATGCAATAGCACCCAAAATAAGCTTTTTGGTTGTCATTTTAAATTCCCTCGATATTTTATTATCGGTTTAACATTTTAATAATGTAAGTTTGAGCTATGGGTATTTCATTTTAAGACAGTGCTTTTATTAAAGGTGTATCTAATTAGGGCGTTTAGACATTTAACTGACTTAGTTTATCTATAATCATTTAAACTTAAGGTGTGGGGAACGTTATTCAATTTGATAGATTAATTCTATCTATATTATTTTTGCTTTTGCCTAGTTGCTTTGATCAAAGTGGCTTGAACACCAATTTATCCTCTTTAAATACAACTCCGGCAATTGATCAGTCTAATAGTAATCACAATGATCAAACATCACAGCCTGGTGTCGTGATTGTGACCCCTCAACCATCCGCAGCATCTGCAACAACGTCATCGACTGCTGGAGTAAGTAATCCTGTACAAGTTGAGCGATACATAACTTTGCAATATTCAGAATTTCTGTCAGAGATGAATTTTTCAAAAACTACATTCTTAGGATCTAATGATTTCATGGCTTTATCGATATACGATAAAGAAAGTATTAATGAGCAAAATTTATTTATCATAGCTAATACAAACGATCCATCGAGCCTTGATCTTGCAACCCAATACGCGAAACAACGAAACATTGATTCAGCGCATATTATTAAAATCACAATTCCTGTGAAGTCATCCATTACATATGCTGAAGCTCAAGTTATTCAAGACGCGATAGCTGTATACCCGCAGGCAAAGGGTTTTGCCTTAGCGTGGTCTATGCCATATACCGTTGGGGGCAAACAAACGATAACTTCATATGTTTCTATGGGCCGATTAGCATTTGAAAAATGGCCTGTTAATGCGAGTGGTTGTTTTTATACAGATACTTCAGCCTATTATGACCGTTTTGCTGAAGCATTTACGCGAAGTCCTAGTACAGTAAAATCAGTTACAGTTGATACTTCGGGAACAGTTCAAGTTCGCCCATCAATGTTGTTAAGTTCTCATACATCACAAAACTTAAGTAATTTAGCTGCATACTCACCACTATCTACAAGTATACAAGACTACAATGCAGGTGCTTTAGAAACTATTGCCAAAGGATTGAGTGCAGATCACAAAGAGTTTGTGGCAAGTGGATATTTTGGAATTACAAGTGATACAGTGAGATCTCGTCGTGCAACAACGAGCACTTATGATCCAAAAGCTGTAAGCACGTACAGTACAACATATAACAAAATTAAATTAAATCTAATCACGGGTAATGTTCTTGGTGGAAAAAAAGATATTCTTATTTTTCAAACAGGTTTGGCAAATTTAGATCCATCAGAATCAAAAACAAATGTTTTTTTACCAGGAGCAGTTGCTGATACATTAACTTCGTTTTCTGGTTCTCTTTATGGTGGTGGTCAGGTATCGGCATTAGCTTTTTTACGTGCGGGTGCAACTGCGAGTTACGGAACCTCATTTGAACCATGTGCTTATTATGAAAAATTTCCTGAATCAATAGTGTATGTGCCGAATATGTTAGTTGGTGACACTGTTTTAGAGGCTTACTGGAAAAGTGTTAAGCTGCCAGCTGAGGGCGTATTTATTGGTGAGCCACTGGCAAGACCGTATGCTAAAGGATTAGTCTCAATTGATCAAGTCAATCGTATTCTTAAGATTCATACGCGCAGATCGGCTCTTGGTCAGTATAACTTATATTTTAGTCTAAATGGCACAGACACTCTGATTGCAAGTCATATTCAAATTTCAAGTCGCAGTGTTGATTTTAGCATCGCAGTGCCAGCGAATATAGATCTTAAGACTTTTACGTCTGGACAACTCAAGCTCATCCAACAATAAATAGAGCCAACACAAAGTATTGTGGTTGGCTCTGTAAGCTAATTTTAATTATTCAATTGAGAACGAATGGCGTTACGTAAAGACTCGTAACTAATGTCATCGACCATTTGTCCATTAACAAAAAATGTTGGTGTGCCTCGAACTCCAGCTTTTTTACCATCTTCAAAATCTTCAGTGATTTGTTGGTCGTATTGACCTGCTTTGGCGTCCGAAATAATTTTACTCATATTCAGTTTCAATGGTTTTAATATCTCGGGAATGAGCTCGGGTTTTGGCATATGGTGGTTGGCCCATTCATTTTGAGTTGAAAATAAAAGGCTTAAAGTTTCCCAGTACTTATTTTCAGAACGAGCACCTTCTAAGATATTAGCAACGTATTTAGAGTTTTGATGGTAAGTCATATATCTTACAACAATTTTGACGTCATTTTCGAATTCTTTCATAAGATCTTTAACGAATGGATAAGTTGCCGCACAGGACTCACATTCTGGATCTAAAAATTCGACAAGTGTAACTTTAGCTTGTGCTGGTCCTTTAGTTATTGAATGAGGTTTAACTAAAAGACTAGCTTCTAAAGGAACAACACGGTAGTTTGATGTTTGTAAATCTGCCCCCGCTTGGTTGGGTGATTTAGATTGCTTAAAGTAAATAAAGATTCCTAAAAATAAACTTACAATAAGAATAGCAATATAAAATGGTTTGTTTTTCATGAGTTTCCTTTTCTTTCAATTCGAAGAGATGCTGTGTTAAGTATTAATAGTGCTATAAAAGCCATTATTGATAAAAATGGTATCGTTATAAAGCCAAAGTAGTTGATATGTTCAAGTGTGCACGGAGAACTTTCGTTACATGGAATGATAACTTTAATGACTTTGTAATAAATTAAGTTATGATAAGTTGCTATAGCTAGCCCAAACCATATAAATGGTGCGATATAATAAGAAGTCTCTTTCGAGTTAATGAAAAATCCAGTTAAACAGATAAGAACAATGGGGTAAAGAAATAATCTTTGGTACCAACACAAATCGCAAGGTGCGAATTTCATAACTTCTGAAAAATAAAGACTTCCAAATACTGCTGCCGATGCAACAATGAGTTGTAAATAGAGTAGGACAATTTTGGTATTTAATTGTGTTTGTTTCATATGTATGTCTTTTGAGTTGATGATAAACCGATCAACTTTGATTAATTTTTTAAATTTTAGTTCATGAGATGTTTTTAAGTATTAAAGTGTATAGGAGGACGCTCAATGCGTTTATTCACTTTAAGAAATACAGGATATTTTTCATGCATGTAAAAAATATTTTTACCGATTTGTACAGAGTTTGAAGCCATAGAATCGGTGATTAAGTATATGTGTGCGCAGTCACAGATATGAAATGAGTTACTAGAGTCTGTTTGTGATTCTTGACCTGAGTGGGGAAGTTCATTTGTAAATCGTTTGAGCTGTATATCTGAGGATTCACATTGCATGATGTTTTCTGCCAGTGCCGCACAATCGCAGTTGGCAAATGCAGACGACGCAAAGTTAAAAAAAATGCATACGCAAAGAATCCACTTAAACATAACAAAAACGTAACAGGTTCGTCATAACTTGAGAAGCTTAAAAAAGTTCTCTGTTGTTTCGCATCGCAGAGCAGAGAAAACTTTTGAGACAGAAGATCACGGTTGTAACAGACATCGCCATAATCGAAGCCTAGTTTAGGCAAAGTCTTTGCATCCTAATTTGCTATGAGTAGAAATAGAAGTCTTTTTCTGATGTTGTTGGTATTAATTGAACTACGAGTGTCTCAAAGTGAAGCGTTGCAATGTTTAGATCTATTTGAGTTCAAACCAGATCATAAAGTTGCACGCCTATTTATGTCACCTGTTAAAAAAGTATCATCTATAGCTGATTTAAATCTGCCAGCACAGTTTTTAAATACAGAAAAAGTTCTTGCTGAGGCTTCTAAAGAACTTCAAAAACGCATGCTTATATCGACAGCTGAAACCACTTTATTGCATGTGGATTTTTTAGCGGCACAGCTGCCGAGTGTATTGCATATGTTAGATTTGTTACCTAGTTCGGAACTGCAGAAAACTTACTATTTGATTGATCGTAGTGGTGAAAAAAACAAAAGTATTCACTCAGTAGCTGCAGCTATTGATCATTTAAAAAAAACATCACAGCATGCATTGGCCCACAAAACAGTAACGGCTGATTTTTACACGAACGTTGTTATGGATGTTTTAGCTATTCACTACAAAGTCTTTAAAAACATCGATTTTAGTGATTACAATCAGTTTGAAAAATATCGTGGTGAAATTGCAGCACGTAAGAATAGACCTAAGTTTCAAATGAATGATGACATAGATGGAGGTCATCATGTTGAAATTACGCCACTTATTCGGTTTTTGAATAAAATGCTTGAAGTTAAACAAAAAATTTATTTGCAATCTCAAGACGGTTATTTGTTGTGGCCAACATTTACGTCTTTAGGCTCTGCTGATTTTCAAGATGTGCATTTAGGGATTAAATTAATTGGTGTAACTCTAGAACAAAAATTAATTTTTGATGGCAATGAGTCAGATTTTTTTGGCTTAGCCGTACATGATATTACAAATCACACTGTGCAAAAAGATTTATTACAACACAAAGAAGATTTCACCAGATTTAAAAACTTAGTCTTTAATCAGTTTTCTGCTTATCCTGGTATTAAAGGCGAAATTTTAAGAAAGATTTGGTTTTTAGGTACTCATGAGGGCTCACAAAGCATTTTTCGTGAATATTTACTGATTCAAAAGAAAGTTTCAACTGTTGAAAATTCAGTTAAAAGCTTAGGTGCTGATTTAGGTTCTTCTATTGTTTATCGTGGAGCTCCTGCTGACATTGATTCTGTGTTGTCAGGTCAACTTAAAAGCCCGATGTTCTTTTTATCAGAAGTCTCAGATCAAATTAAAAATATGAACCAAAATGATTTAAATAAAGAAGTTCAATCAGTATGGGATATTTTCTTACAAATATATGGGGAATCATTGAATAAGCACGTTCGGTAGTTACATTTCAATTGTCTTTCAAAGAATAGAAATTTAAACTAAAGGGCATGAATACAAATTATAATCCAGTGCATTTACAATTAGTCATGTCGCAACTAGAGGCTTACAACTCTAGAAATCTGCAAAAATTTATTGAATGCTTTCATGACGAAATCAAAGTTTACAGGTTAAATTCGAATGAATTAACTTCGTCAGGAATGGCAGCCTTTACAAATGGTTATGAACCGTTATTTAGCAATAATCCAAATTTGCATTGTAAACTTATTTCGCGTGTAGTTGTAGCGGACCTAATTGTTGACGAAGAATATGTCACAGGCGCTAGTAATTACCCGAATGGTGTTCATGCGTTTGCTGTTTACGGATTCAGAGATAATAAAATTGATCGAGTATGGTTCGGTCGCTAAAAGTCATTTTTAACCAGCTACTTTTAAATTTATAGTTTCTTCTTTTTTCGCAGGCTTATTCATAAGTTGTGCTGTAATTGAAAATAATGACGGCGAAAGAATATCTCGAACTACTGATAATTTATCCGTTCCGTGTCTAACTAAGACATTTTCTTCTGGAACTTTATAGAGATTTACGAGTTCGTCAAGTGAATCAGTAAGTTCAATTCTAAGGCCGTGTAGTTTCCACAATACGTAAAATATGAATCTATTGTATATTATAGAATTTTGGTTATTTAAAATTCTTTTAATGGCTTGAGTTGCAGAATCTTGGTGAAATCCGACAGTCAGTGGAGTTGCTTCACTTCGTCTTATATGTAGAATAGTGCTATTGTCATCTCGAATCCAGCTTGCTAAATTTTTTAGTTTTTGAGGATCCATATGTTCCTTGAAAAAAAGTTCTAGTTGTTCAAAGACATCAAATGATTCGTTTTCCCATTCGTTAATTTTGAGTGATTGCGACATAAGTTCTGGTGTCATTTTTTTATTAAAAAACTTTTCAATTTCTTTTAAGAACCGTAAAGCATCATAATCGTAAATTTTTAAACGAAATAAATCACTTAATGCTCCATCACCAAAACCTGAAATAATATAAGTTGAGTTTTTAGAGTACAACGGAACTTGCGAGCGATCATCGTTTCTCCAATATGAAATAAGATTCGCACTTTTGAAGTCACTATGGTTTGTTTCTACTCCAAAACCTGTAGCGAGTATGCAAACATCAAAGACTTCATTAATTGAATCTGGTCTCATACTTCCATGCTGTTCGAGAAGTTTTCCACTAGCATGAATGTTGAGGTCGTTACTCTCTTCTGAAAGCTTAGAAATATGAAGATAACTAACATCTTGTAGGATTTGTACGCGGTCGTCGTATCCACTTTGCTGAATTAATTTTTGTACACACTGAGCTGCAAAATCACCTACAGCAGTTCCAGAAATTATTTCGAGTCCATCGATAATTTGAACAGGTTCAAGGCTTTCAAGATCGATATTCGGCCACTTGTGTAGGTGGGGATATACTTTTCGGATAAGACAATTTCGCTGTATAGGACAAAGCATATGTCTTTTTTCTAGAAGTTTAATTTTAATTTTGTGGTTGTGATCCTCTTCGAGAAGTTTTAAAACACATGAAATTCCAGCTAATCCTGAACCGACTACACAAATATTTATTGTTTTGTTTTTCCATTGGTCTTCATTGGATTTTTGTAAAATAAATTGAGCAAATTCAGTAGCTCTTCGCACTTGTTCATCTATTGTGACAAAACGAGAATTGTTCTGTATCAAGCCAAGAGTGTATAATCCGTTTGGCCTTACGTTTGAGTAGTCAAAATTTTTAGGACGCGGATAAATTTTATTATTTATAATTTCTTCAGTTAATAACTCTAAATCTATTTTTAAATTTTGATCAGTTTTCATAGTTGCCCCTGTCGAATGACTTTCAGTCTCTTCTCGGGTATATACAAAAATAAGTTTAAACAAAAAAACGGGACTTTTGTATAGTGGGTGTAATAGAGTTTAACTTATGACTTAGTCCCGTAAATTAAAACAACACCAGGAGCAGTTCTAAGCGAAATGACCGAGCCAATTTTAAGATTGGTCATTTGCATCCAGCTCTGCATTTCAGTAATGGCCCAGGTTCCTGATTGGCTTGTTAGGCCAAAATACAAATCGAGTAGTGAGCCAAACTGCGATTGCTTGCTTGTGGCTTGCGTACGGGCAGGCTCAAGAATGCAAAACACTCCATTTTTTTTAAGTGCGTGTTGAACTTTAAATGTTAACAACTGATTTTGTTCAGCTGATAAATGATGTGCAACATTGCCTAAAAATATGAAATCGTATTGATCTTCTCCGAAGTCATCTTGTAAAGCATTGCCAGCTTGGATATTTAACTTATTGTCTGATAAATGATGTGATTGTTTAAGTGAGTCAACAATTGGACGAGCATGAATAACAGCTTGCGGCAGATCGAGAATAAGGGATTGTAATTCTGGTCTCGATTTTACAAATGCTGCTGAGTAAGTACCACCTGAACCACCAATATCGAGCATTTTTGTCGCGTGTTTTGGAATTGGTATGCGACGATTAACTTCGTTTAAAGCTAGTTTGCCAATTATTTGACATAAAAATTAGGTTTGTTTTGGGTATTTATTACTTTAAGCAGTGTTGAGTGGCTTGCTCAGAACTTTAAATTGGGCTTAAATGCCAAGATACGAAAATAGGGAGTATTTATGTTATTTGAAATCACAGTGCCTCAATCGATAAAAATGTTAAAAAACTTGAAATCAATTTTAGATAAAGCCACAGCATTTGCTGAAACAAAAAAAGTTGATATGAGTGTATTGCTGAATGCTCGTTTAGCTCCGGATCAGTTTCCTTTAATACGTCAAATTCAAATTGTGACAGATACTGCAAAATTAAGTGCGTCACGTCTTACAGGTCAACAAGCTCCATTACATGACGATAAAGAAACAACTTTGCCTGAACTTATGCAACGAATTGATAGTGTTATTCAATATCTAAACCAATTTACTGTTGCTGACTTTAAAGATGCCGAACAGAAAAAAATCTCGCAACCTAGATGGGAAGGGCAGTATTTGACCGGTTTTGAGTATGTGACTGAGCATGTTTTGCCAAACATGTATTTTCATGTGACGACTGCGTATTCGATACTACGCCATAATGGCGTTGAAATTGGTAAAAAAGATTACCTTGGCACTATGCCATTTAAAAAATAAATTTTAATAGCGACTTTAAAGAGTAAAAAAATAAAAACCCGATCTTTCGATCGGGTTTTTTTGTATTTAAAAATTGGCGTTCCCAAGGGGGGACTGAGGGTTCAGGTGTGACTGGATCAGATCAGTTTCTAACCTCTACAATTGAGCTAATCAATTTTTAGTTTTTAACTGTGAAAAGCAACGTTGAATTAATTTTGCAAAATCTTCGCTATTTAATACATACTTTTTGAACGCATTTGTAACGATAATAACGACAATAAACTCGACGATAAATCCTAAACCTAAAAAAGAAAATATTGCAGAACTTAAAATCACTGTGGATGCGCTCTTAATCGCAATTGTTTTATCAAGCTTTGTCTTTTGAACAAACACGGCATACATAACCAAACAGACTGCGGATATGCCCATTACAGTGTTTGCACTAATAATACTCGAAGCTCCCATTGCACCTAAAATCTCTGACAACTTCTCTTGGTCGTCCTTATTTAAAAAGAATATGGCACTACCGACACCAACAAGGGTTGACAACATTTCGCCTGCATTAACCTGCAACAGATCTGTGAAATATTCTCTTTTAAGACCAGGTACAACAGCTGTTAAATCAGTAACCCACTTATCAAACTCTGTCTTATCGAAATTTTTGAATGGCATGCCTTTTACAGTGGTGAAGTCTTTCCAGTACGCAGTGAATAGTCCCATAATTTCATCCGCTCTTTTATCATCCTGGAGTACGTCTTTTACTTTTTCCCATGCATTCAATAAGTCATGGCTTTCATCAAACAAACGATGGTCGTTACCGCCGATGTTTGTTTTGTTATAAACCGCATCCAAAGCCTTGTCGTAGGCATCCGCTTTTATGGTAGAAACACTTTTTGTAACTGATGTGAAAAACTCTTTAGCTACATCACTTTTTATAAAGTCATTCATACCTAAGCTGTTAATAACGCTTGATAGATTTCCAGCTTGGTTGTTAACACTATCTTCCCAAAATGACTTTAATGTGCCTACAATTTTTTCTTTCATAGAATCTCCGATATATATAGCTTAAAAGATAAAAATATATAGACAATCCGCTGCCACAGAAAAAGGACTAAAGTCTTTTTTCTGTGTTGTTTGATTCGAAGACAGTTTTGAAGAGTATTTAACAAAACTACCAGGCAAAGATAGAGTTCAGGTCGTCGTAATCGATTTATCAAGTACGCATAGATCAATTATAAAAAAGCATTAAACTTCGACCATTTCTGATTCGATTTTTGCTTTATAACTTGTGGCAATTTCATCGAAATTAACAAGGTCTATTTTGTAAATGAATTTTGAATTTTCCATAAACTCAATGAGCTTAAAAATTTGATGGGGCTGAATCGGACTTGATGTTTTATATGTGATATCAATATCAGAAAATTTTTTATGTTTGGCTGTGGCTCGTGAACCAAAAATAAAAACTTTGCATCCTAATTTTTTTAAAGGAGTTATAAGATGATCATTTAAAAATTGTTTTTCATCATCAGTTAAACCAAAAAGCATAATTTAGAATTTTTCCAGCCTGAAGAGTAATTGATCTAATTCGGGTGTGAGTTTAAGTGTTTCATTATAGACTTGTTGGGCTATATCTTCATTGTATGTATGTGACGTTTTGTTTCTGGCTGTTAAGAAATCAAACCACTTATCTGGGTTATCAATTAGATTGTTCTGAGCCATATCGCGGATGGCCACGTTTGGTGATTTGGTTAAAAGCCCGAGAATTTTAATTGAGACTTTCCATGATAGTTCAACACAAAACTCAAATCGTTGAATACATGAGTCTCTGAGGGCCTTATGCATTTCAAGATGATCAGGGTTATTTTTTAAAGAGTCTGCAAGTAAATCTTGAGCAATTTTAAGGGATTGAGTCGCTTTTAGAACCGTAGAACCATAAGTAAATTGGCGTTCCCAAGGGGATTTGAACCCCTGTATCCTCCGTGAAAGGGAGGTGTCCTAGGCCACTAGACGATGGGAACGTTGTCAGTTAAAAACTGAGAGAGAATGGTGATCCGCGATGGATTTGAACCATCGACCCCTTCATTAAAAGTGAAGTGCTCTACCAGCTGAGCTAGCGGATCATCAGTTGAGATGGACAATTTCATATAAAGTTTCGAGTTCGTCAAACTTTTTTTAAAACTTTTTTATATTCGTTTAAAGATTTTATTTTTTGCATAAATGATCAACAAAAATAGGGTCAAAACTGCTAAAAGTCGGCACAAATTTTATAAACTTATTATGATGCTGAATATATGAGATGTAAAAAAACAAACCATCGCCAATAATATTTAAAAAAGGGGAATTTTTTGAATGAAAAAATATCATATTTGGATGGGTTCACTTCTGATTTCATTAGCGATATTTGGATGTGCGGGGATTTCGACCACATCGCATTTAAATGACTCACAAAACACTAAAATTTCGGTCAAACAAGCCGAAAACGACGCAAAAATTTTTTTAACTTGGCTTGAAACTTCGCAAAGCTATTTTGGTGAGTGTAAAATCAACCAAGACCACGATGTCATTAGATTATGTGATGAGACGCTATTGTCTTACAAAGAAATACAAAGGCTTTTTGCTTTAAATAGCACGCAATTAATCAGCGAACTGCAAAAACAAAATGTTAGAATTGAAATTGTCTGTACACAAAGCTCTGATACAAACTGTATCGCAGAAAGTACGAACCCCTTGTTTAAAAAAGTTGGCTCTTTACATGGTTTGTATGTCGCTCGAGATAACACGATCTATATCCGTTCTCGTGCAACGGTTGGAGTCATTATTCACGAGTATATTCATTATTTACAATCAAAGAACACTCAGCCTGTTTTAGGTCATCAATACAAGATCGAAAAAAATAAAGTCATTGATCAATTAAACACTGTGCTTGATGAAATGGTCGCTGAGATTAAGCAAATTGCTAAAACAGCGCAAGACTCAAAATTATCTCAAGCTGAAACTGATGAAAAAACACATCAAATGAAAGCCTTAACTCAAAACTTTTTACGTCTTAATGATCAACTTATGCAGTTTAGTCGCTGGCAAGATTTGATTGATGAACGAGAAGTATTTAAATTATTTATAGCCAATGAAAAAGATTGGAAAATAGCTCAAGCTGATATGGATTTAGTTAAAAAAAATATGGGATTTATTTGTCAGCGTAAGGATTTATTGAATGTTATTGCTGATCAAGAATGTAAGCCTTTTCGAAAGTAAAGGCTTACATTGTTTTTAAACTTAGTTTTGATAAAGTGGTTTAACCCACAATGTTTGTTCGCGATCAGGTCCTACTGAAATAATATCAATAGGTGTACCTAATTGGCCTTGAACATAATTAATATAATTCATTGCTTTAATTGGTAGATCTTTAAGTTGTTTAACTTGAGTGAGATCTTCTTTCCAGCCAGGCATATATTCGATAATTGGTTCAGCTTGAGCAACAAGTTCTGTTGAAGTTGGAAATTCAGTGATGATTTCGCCATTTAATTTGTAAGCTGTGCAAATACCGACTTCTTCGTGGTCAGATAAAACGTCTAATTTCATCATGGCTAGACTGTTAATTCCATTCAAACGAATAGCATATTTAAGAGCCACTAAATCTAACCAACCACAGCGGCGTGCACGTCCTGTAGTTGAACCAAACTCATGACCGTCTTTTTGAATTTTTTCGCCAGTTGCGTTTTTGAGCTCAGTCGGAAACGGTCCGCTGCCCACGCGAGTACAGTAAGCTTTAAACACGCCCACGATTTTAGATAAATGATGTGGCCCAAGGCCTGCACTGATTGATCCAGATCCGGCAAGAGTGGAAGAACTCGTCACAAATGGATAAGTTCCGTGGTGAATATCTAAAAGTGTACCCTGTGCGCCTTCGAATAATAATTTTTTACCTTGCTTTAGTTTTTGTGAAACAAAAAGGCTAACATCATTTAAACGGTATGTTTTAAGTTCTTCAATAGCAGGTTGGATTTGTTTTAAGATATCTTGTGCGTTTAATTCTGGCGCATCATAAAGATTTTTAAGTAAAACGTTTTTTTCTTTGATTGCGAATTCAATTTTTTGTAGCAAAGTTTTTGAATCAAACAAATCACTCATAATCAAAGCTCTACGAGATGCACGATCTTCGTATGCAGGGCCAATGCCTTTGCCTGTTGTTCCAATTTTGCCATCAGATAAGGCTTTTTCGCGTGCTTGATCAAGAGCTTTGTGATAAGGCAACAACACTGTTGCAGTGTCAGAAATCAATAACTGTGAATTGGTGAGCGGCAGGCCAGTGGCTTTAAGCTTTCTGATTTCTTCGGCTAAGCCAACAATATCAACAACAACACCTGTTGCGATCACACATGTTTTATCAGAATGTAAAATGCCTGATGGGATTAAGTGTAAAACGGTTTTTTGGCCGTTAACGACAAGAGTGTGCCCAGCGTTTGATCCACCTTGAAAGCGGACAACAGAATCTGCGTGAGATGCAAAAACATCAACTAATTTACCTTTTCCTTCGTCGCCCCACTGGGCCCCAATCACAACTACAGCTGACATATGAGTTCCTTTACTTTCGTTCTTGATGCTTAGGCATCATTGAACGTTAGGCTTCCCCAGTTATTCACTAAAGGAAGAGAGTTTTCAGTTTTATTAAAATTAAAAAATTGTAAACATAATCTAACGGCTTCGTGCGAAGCTTTTTCGAAAGCTTGCTCGGTCATGGCTCCCATATGTTGGGTTAAAACCACTTGATCTAATTTAAGAAGTTTTGATTCGGATGTGAGAGGTTCCCTTTGATAAACATCAAGTGCAGCGCCGGCTATGAGTTTGTTTTCTAAGGCCATAATAAGGTCCTCTTCGTTAATCACAGATCCACGACTGGTATTAATAACAACCAGGTCAGGGTTTGTATATTCAAAATGCGATCGGTTAAGCATATTTTTTGTTTCAGCTGTCAACGGCACATGAAAGCTCATGATTTGCGATTGTTTAAGTACTTCTTCGTAGCTTGATCTTTGTAAATTGAGCTCGCTAAAAACGCTATCATCTTGGTAGGGGTCAAAAACAATAACACTCATGCCAAAAGCTTGAGCGAATTTGGCAACTTTTTGGCCAATACGGCCTAAGCCAATAATTCCATAGGTTAAGCCATTGAGTTCTCGTCCTGAAAAAAGATGGCGTTTCCACCCGTAGGCTGGATTATTTGAGCGTCTTAAATAAAAATCAGATAAGCTGATCTTTCGATTCGCATCGAGAACTAAGCCCCAAGTGAGCTCGGCGGCAGATTGAGCATTTGCTTCGGGGGTGTACATCACCGTGATGTTTCGTTTTTGCGTGGCTGTAAAGTCGATATGATCATAACCACTGGTGCAAGTGATAATCAGTTTAAGATTTTGCGCCTGACTTAACAAAGTTTCATTGATTGTGGTTTTGCTTCGAATAATAAGAGCATCACAATCGCTGAGGTAAGTTTCTATGGCTTCGACTTTTTCTAAGCGATGCGCATTGAATGATGGTGTTGTTTTAAGTTTTAGATAAGCTTCATCGGCAAATTTTTCAGCTATTAAAATATTGAGTTTTTGATGAGGCTGTTTCATTTTGCTATTTAGATATTATGAGTTTTGAGCCATTGTTCAGAAATGACTTTAACATTTTCAGTATTGATGTTTTGTTTGAAATCATAGAGTGCTTGCGCTATTCGAAGTGTCGTCTCGTGTAAATCATGATCAGTTAAATACCCCATGTGACCAATACGTATAATTAAACCTTTGAGTTGATCTTGGCCGCCCATAACTGTGACTTTATATTGAGATTCAAGATATTCACGAAATTTAGCACCATCTAAACTTGCTGGTAATTTATAAGCTGTCACTGAATCACTTGGTGATTGTGAGTAGATAGATAATCCTAAGTGTGAAGCCATTTGACGTGTGTATTCGGCACGACGATGAATGGTTTTGAAAAGATGTTGTAAACCTTGTGATTTTATATCGTTAAGCACAAAACCTAAAGCTCTGATTAAAGAAACATTTGATGAGAAAAATGTTTCTCCTTTGTCGTTAGAAGCTTTTTCTTTACGAAGATCAAAGTAATATCGTGGAGTTGGATTATCTTTAATGATGTTCCAAGCTTTTTGCGAAAATGAAACAAGGCTTAACCCCGTGGGTAACATAATAGCTTTTTGGCTGCCGGCAACAAGTCCATCGATTTTCCATTCATCCATCGGTAACGGAAATGCGCCTAAGGCTGTAATTGCATCAACTAAAAATAAAGCATTTGTTTTTGATACGATCTCAGAAAGTTCTTGAATCGGGTGAGTCGTAGCCGTGCTCGTTTCACAAGCCTGAGTCATCACGATTTGTGTGTCAGGGTTTGCTTTTAAAAATTCGGACACTTGTTCGGGTTTAACAGATTCCCCCCAAGGTACATTAAGCCTGTGGACATCAGCGCCGAAAACTTGTGCCATGTCGGCCCAACGCTCACCAAATTTACCAGATACGATAGCTAAAACTTTGGCTTTTGGTTTAAGGACGTTGATGAGTACGGCCTCCATGCCACCGCTGCCTGTTGAGCTTAATATAAAAACGGGCTGTTCTGTTTGAAAAAGATGTTTTAGATCTGTCAGCACGGTTTTAAGGATAGAGTCAAATTCCGGAGTACGGTGATGAATCATCGGTAAGGCTAAAATTTTTTGAACTTCGGGATGCAATTGCACTGGCCCAGGTGCAAGTAAAATAGGGTGCAAGTTTTTTTGTTCAGTGCTGATCGAGTTGGTGCTTGAATTCATTGTCATGGCGTGTCCTTTGATTCGTCCTTGGCTCAAAAAATAAACCAAAAGTATTACAACAATGATTTTGCTTTTTGTCGCAAAAAAAGTTCGACTGACTGACTTTGTCATGTATAAAATAATCGAGTATTTACACAAGTAAAGTGGGACATTTGTCAAAATTAAGACTGATTTTAAGCATTGTGATTTTTCAATTTGGCTGCGCATATAAACTAAGCAGTTCAACAGACAGTTTACCCGGTCATGTTAAGTCTATTTATTTACCAATATTTAAAAATAATTCGACCGAACCAGGTGTTGAAGTTTATTTTACAAATGCTTTAAAAAAAGAAATGCTGACGTCAAAAAAATTGCAACTTTTTAACGACGAGAATCAATCAGATGCCGTTATGTATGGTAAAATTAAGTCAGTTGAAATTAATTCAGACGAATCCGTTGCTGAATCAAATCAAAACAGTAAAAATTATTTACCACGCGGAACAGTCATTTCGACACAAGTTAAAGTTGTTGTGACAGTTGGGCTTGAACTTAAAAAGGCAAACTCGTCTCAAGTTTTATGGAGCAGTGAATTTAAGCAGTCTTTAAATTATACACCTCCGCAAGTGACTTTGCCGGTCATAAATTCAACGAACAACCTTTACAATTTGTCGGCTCGCAGGCAGACTCTTGAAACCTTAGCGAATCAAATGATGCAATTGGCATTTGATCGTATGGTAGATAATTTTTAATCAATATAATTTTATTTTTGACCGGAGCATGCAGTGGCTATTATTGATCAAGGGAAATTCTATAAAGATTTAGAATCTGGTCAATTAAGTCCACTTTATTTTATTTTTGGCGATGAGCCTTTTTTGATTGAGCAGTGTATTGAAAGATTTAAGTATGCTGTTTTGAATGAATCAACAGTCGATTTCAATTACTCTCTTTATTATGCTGCCGATGTTGAAGTTGTAACCTTAAAAGAAACCATTGAAACTTTACCTGTATTTTCTGAGAGACGTTTAGTTATTTTAAAAAATGCGCAAGAACTCAAAGAGGGTGAGTGGCAAGAACTTGAATCACTTATTAATAAACCTGTTGATTCAACTGTTTTTGTCTTATTTGCAGATAAAATTGATAAGCGTAAAAAAAGCTTTAAGAACCTCATTGATCATGGGCAAAGTATTGAATTCAAAAAACCTTATGATAATGAAATACCTCGTTGGATTAATTACTATGCTTCATATTACGAGTTAAAATTAACTCAAGCTGCTATCCATCGTATGCATCGTTTGGTTGGTAATAATTTAGCTGAAATTTATGCTCAATTAAGCAATCTCAAAAACTATTTAAACGGACAAAGTCTTGTTGATGTCGCTGAAGTTAATGCTGTTGTTTCAAATAGCCGCGAAGAAAATATTTTTGACTTCACCAAAGCTGTTGGTCAAAAAGACCGTGTTTTAGCTTTAGAGCAAATTGTTAATTTATTAGATCAAGGGCAAAGTGAAATAGGCATTGTGAGTTTACTTGCTCGTCACATGCGGATATTACTGACTGTGAGATCAGGTATGGATCAGGGGATTGGTGGGTCAAAGCTCGCAGGGCTTGCCAATGTGTCACCCTACTTTATTGACGAGTACTGTGATCAGGCTAAAAAATGGAGTGTGAAACGACTTGAAGAATCATTAGTTTTATTAAATGAAACTGATCGTGCTTTAAAATCGTCTCCGTTATCGGCGCATATTTGGTTAGAAAATATGGTTCTTAAATCTTGCTCTTAAAACTTGTTGTCTAGTTTTGTTTACTGTCAAAAATCGGCATTTTTCAATAAAATCGTTCTCGTGAAGAATACATAAGATTACACCGTCTAAAAGTTTAACACCACTCTGTCAGAATCATTACAGGCGAAAAACTGGTTAAAATCAGTTAAAAATATTCATCTAAAAAGAACGCTTTAGTGTTCAGGTGGTAAACTATGATGAAGTTTGTAATGGGTATAGTTGCGGTTATGACGGTGTTCATGTTTCAGGCTCATGCACAAGTCGTTAAAACAGAAAATCTAGCTTCTGGCTATATAGTTAAAACAGTCGAAGACGAAGAGGGAACTAAAGTTGTTTTGAAAACATCTATAGTGCATTCTTCAGATGATTTAAATTTAAAACTAAAATCAGTACATATTTCAAATCAAGAAAAAAACTACTTAGAAATTTTAAACCAAATTACTCAGGCTAAAAAAAGTAATCAGTTTATTCGAATTAATAAAGTTAATAAAAATGTCGAGATTGCAAAGTAAGGGTTGTTAACATGAAGAAAAATATTTTATCTCAAGTTGTTTTAGCTGGTACGATTGTTTTTTCTCAACAAATGACTTTTGCTCAAAGTGTGAGTGATCTTTTAATGCAAAAGCTTAAAGCGGGTGCTGTGACGACTAACCAAGGTCAGGCGCAACAACAGCAACAAGTTGTCCAACAACCTCAACAAGTGACTAACGTTGCTCAAGTGGCAGCTAAAACTGATGTTGATCTAGATAATATGGTGCCAGTACCCTTAACAGTTGAAACTATTGATGAAACAAAATCTACGATCTCATTGGCACAAGTTGAAATTTTGAATCGCTTACTAGAGTTAGCAAATCTTGCTTCACAAGAGGGCTATTTGCCACGTTGGTCATTAGATAATAATCAAATTCAAAAATTAAATATTTTAGCAAATCAAGCGACAGGATCAGCTTTAGCAACAGAGGTCTTAAATGTATCACAAAAAATTTGCTTAGATTTTTATCGTGGTCATATTACACCTGAGATGATCTCTGATAAAGCAAAAGTCAGTTCTAAAAAAATCACAAAGGTTCAGCAAGACGCATTGAAAGCATTTGCCGCAGGTCAATTAGCTGCAAGTGAGTTGTTATCTCAGTTCAGACCAAAGAATTTTTACTACCAAAATTTAGTTAATACTTTTGTTAAAGTAACACAAGCTGAAAACTCTGGCCTGTACACGCAAGCGCCAGCAACATTAGCTGTTGTTAAACCTGGTATTAAAAATAAAGCTGTTGTCTTATATGCACGCCAACTTTTAAATATCTTGGGTTATACAAACAATACTCAAGATGAATCTTATAATGATGAATTAAATGCAGTTATAAAAGCTTTTCAGGCAAATCAAAATTTAACAGCTGATGGTGCTTTAGGTCCACAGGGTTGGGCTTGGTTAAATTTAAATGTGAAGCAACTTAAAACAAGATTGATCATTAATATTGATCGTTCTCGTTGGTTGCCAGATAATTTAGGTGCTGAAAATGTATTTGTAAACTTAGCTATGCAAAAGTTGAGATATACAGTTGATGGACAAACAGCGATGGAGTTTAAAACCATCAATGGACGTATTGATCGACAAACACCAATCTTGTTTGATCGTATTAGCTTTTTAATGCTAAATCCGACTTGGACCGCACCTGACAGTATTGTGCGCAAAGATAAACTTATTTTATTTGCTGGTCATACAGATCCAGAGACAGGTTTAGAAGATACAAAAGCAAATCCACGTAAAGTTTTAGACTTAAATATGAAAATGATCAGCGATGCGAATGATCAAGAAGTTGATCCAATGACTTACGACTGGAGTTATTATCGTAAGCAACTCGATGCATGTCCTCTTAAAAAAATAACGAATGGCACTTGTAAAATTAATGTTATTCATACTTTTGTACAACAACCAGGTGTTAGAAACGCTTTAGGTTTGATTAAGTTTCCTTTAGCAAACCCTTACGCAATTTATTTACATGATACGGACTCAAGACATTTATTTAATGAACCAAAACGTTTATTAAGTTCTGGCTGCGTACGTTTACAAAAGCCTTTTGATTTTGCAGGAAAACTTTTAAATAACCCAGAGCAATGGTCAAAACAACAATTGTTAGATGCTACAGAGAACTTAGTAGTACCTGCGACTGAATCAACTCGTGTTAATATCGGCCGTTCAGTTCCAGTGGTTATATTTTATTTAACAACGCATTTATCAGACAATGGTCAAGTGTCATTTGCGACAGATGTTTATGGAACTGATTTAATAACATTAAATTTAATGAATAAGTAATTTAAGTCTGAATAACATCAAATAAAAAAGGAGATCAAATGATCTCCTTTTTTATTTGGATTGATAAGTTTCAGTCCAGATTAATATTATCTTTCAGACAAAGGTTTTACGTTTCTTTGTGCGCTGCCAATGTATTCTGATAATGGTCTGATAATACGATTATTTGCTGTTTGCTCCATGATATGAGCTGACCAACCAGTCGTACGAGCCATCACAAAAATTGGAGTAAAGAAATCAATTTCAAAACCCATCATGTAATAAGCAGGACCTGCAGGAAAGTCTAAGTTAGGGTAGATTTTCTTTTTCTCAACCATAACTTTTTCTAAAGCATTATACATTTGCATCCATTTTTGTTGTCCAGTGACATCAGCCATGACTTGCGCGTATTTTTTCATTGTTGGAACACGTGAATCACCAGATTTGTAAACACGGTGACCAAAGCCCATAACTTTTTTCTTTTGCGCTAATGCATCGATCATCCATTGCTCTGCTTGAGTTGGATCTGCAATTTCAAGCATCATATGCATAACCATTTCATTGGCACCACCGTGTAAAGGTCCTTTTAAAGCACCAATACCAGCAGTTGTCGCTGAATAAATATCTGATTGAGTTGATGTCACAACACGTGAAGTAAATGTTGAAGCATTAAAACTGTGTTCAGCGTATAGAATTAAAGACACATCAAAAGCTTTAACAACTTTTGCATCTGGAACTTTACCAAAACACATATGGAAAAAGTTTTCAGCAATGCTTAATGCTGGATTTGGTGGAATAAAATCTAAGCCTTTTTTAAATCTAAAATCAGCAGCCACCATAGTTGGAATTTTAGCTAATAAACGAATAGCTTTATCCATGTTTGTTGCAGGTGCTGCATCCCAAATTCTTTCATCTTCGCAACCTAAAAAGCTAACACCTGTGCGGATAGAATCCATCGGATGACATTTTTTAGGTAATGCTTTAATAACGTTTAAATTATCTTTTGAAATTTCACGGTAAGATTTTTCTTGAGTTGAAAATTCTGCTAATTGAGCTTTATTTGGTAATTCACCATTATAAAGTAAATATGCGACTTCTTCGAATGAGCAGTTTTCAGCTAAGTCTTGAACTGGGTAACCACGATAAACAAGTGAGTTTGTTTCAGCATTAACTTTTGAAACAGCTGAAGTGTCCATAACGACGCCTTCAAGTCCTTTTTTAACGTTCATTTTTTCTGGTTCGGCAACATAATCTGGATTGATATATTCAGCCATTTTATCTCCTTATTTTATTAATGTATTGTAGATCGACAATTATTTAATTCTGACTCAAGATTCGATATGTCTGATTTTAATCTTGAGTTTTCACTTTCTAAATCACTGACTTTTCGTTCGAGAAAATCAACGCGTCCTTCGTTGTATTTTTTGACTACGCTGTCTTTGTTTTCAGTACGATCGCAAATTCCTTTGTAATCATCGCCATCGCGACCGACTTTATATAAATTAGAATCAGTGCAATATTGTTTAAGACCTTCAGAGTAACCGTTTGCGTACTCTTGCTGTTTCGGCACGACTCCATGTCTTTTGTAACATTGCTCTTGATACATCGAAAGATCTGAAACTGATGTTTGACCTTTGATGGCACTCATATAACCAGCATTTTTCCAGTTCATCGTATCGCACTCTTCTTTTGATAAAGAAGAGCATGCGGTCATAAATGCGACAGAGATTAGAATAAGTATTTTTTTAATCATAGTTTAAAATTAAAAATATTTTGGTCAAATTGGTTATAATCTTCGTAAGCGGTTAAATCATATAACTGCTGACGTGTTTGCATCATTGGTAAAGCCTCTGTTTGTGCACCAGTGGATTTGATAATATCAAGCCCTTTATCTGTAGCACCCATAGCTAATCTTAATGTTGTCACTGGATATATAACTAAGTTGTACCCTAGGTTTTCAAGTTCAGTTTTGGTGTAAAGCTTACCTTTACCAAACTCAGTCATATTCGCTAATAACGGTACACTGATCGCTTTTCTCATGGCTTCGAATTCTTTTTCGTTTTGCATAGCCTCTGGAAAAATCATTTCAGCACCAGCATCAACATAAGCTTTGGCACGGTCGATAGCTTTATCAAGGCCTTCGCTTGCTCTGGCATCAGTACGTGCAATGATTAAAAAATTAGGATCAAGTTTTTTACCGTTTACAGCAGCCTTGATTTTTTTAAGCATTGCTGAAGTTTCAACAACGGCTTTATTATCAAGGTGACCGCAACGCTTAGGATTTTCTTGATCTTCTAAATGGCAACCTGATAGACCCATTTCAATAAATTCTTGAATAGTTCTTGTGACATTCATTGGCTCGCCCCAACCAGTGTCAGCATCGATAATCGCTGGTAAACTTGTCGTTCGAGCAATTTGACGACCACGCTGAGCGACTTCAGTTAGAGTTGTAAGGCCAATATCAGGATAACCTAAATCATTTGAAAGAACAGATCCAGAAATGTAAACTCCGTCGAATTCTTTTTTCTCAATCATCATGCTGACAAGCGGAGAAAAAGATCCAGGAAACTGCAAAAGTTTCCCAGATTTTAATTTTTCGCGAAAAAGTTTTCTTTTTTCTGCTGCTGTTATTTGCGGAAACAACATGACTAGAAAATTCCTTTTTGATCACGTTTGTTGTTAACTAATTTATCAATTGGAATTTGAACATTCAATTGCTGAACTTCAGCAGCTGTTAACTCAGGTAATCTTTCGCATAAAGAAATGAAACGATTACGTTCTTCTTTAGTGATGATATCTTGAGTTAAGATGTCAAATTTTCTGATGTAATCTGCACGTTTGAATGGTTTAGCTCCAGCTGGATGGGCATTAGCAACACCTAATTCGTCAATAATTTTATCGCCGTTATTCATAGTGATTTCTACGCGGCCACCAAAACGTTTTTTGTTTGGATCAGCATCGTGATACATTTCAGTCCATTTTGTATCTTCAAGAGTTGAAATTTTATGCCATAAACGAACAGTATCTGGGCGATTTGTACGCTCAGGAGCATATGAATCAACATGGTGCCAAGTGCCATCTTGTAGTGCAACTGCGAAAATGTACATGATTGAGTGATCTAAAGTTTCACGAGATGCTTTAGGATCCATTTTTTGTGGATCGTTAGCGCCTGTACCGATAACGTAGTGAGTGTGGTGAGACGTGTGAATCACAACTGATTTAATATCATCAAAGTTTGTAATTTTTGAACGCATACGAGCTGCTAAGTCGATCAATGCTTGTGATTGATACTCAGCAGAGTGCTCTTTTGTGTATGTTTCTAAAATGACGCGTTTTTCTTCGCCAACTTCAGGAAGTGGAACAACGTATTTGCCATCTTTGCCGTCAAGCATGTAAGCAATAACAGAATCTTCACCTTCGTAAATTGGAGATGGAGCACCTTCGCCGCGCATACAACGATCAACTGCTTCGATCGCTAATTTACCTGCGTGTGCAGGAGCGTAGGCTTTCCATGATGAGATTTCACCTTTACGAGATTGGCGAGTTGTAAATGAAACGTGAACAGCTTGTTGAATAGCTTGGTAAACTGTTTCAGTTGGTAAAGCTAACAATGTTCCAAGACCACCAGCAGTTGCAGGTGCTAAGTGAGCAATGTGATCTTTTTTGTGTTTATGTAAACAAATACCTTTAACTAAATTCACATGTAACTCGTATGCAGAGACAAGTCCTTTTAATAACTCTTTACCATTTTTACCAGTTTGTTGAGCTGCCGCCAATATAGGTGGAATATTATCACCAGGGTGAGAGTAGTCAGCTGCTAGAAATGTATCGTGGTAATCTAACTCACGAACGCCTGTGCCGTTAGCCCAAGCTGCCCATTCACAAGAAAATTTTTGATCATTTGGCATTCCAAATACAGTTGCACCACCAGCACGAGGGTGAGCTAAAGCCATCGCTCTTGCTGAAGCAACCGGATGACGGTTTGCCGCTGCGATTGCGACAGAAGCATTGTCGATAATTCTATTAATAACCATATCAACGACGTCTTCGCGGATTGGGGCATTGTCAGTACAGATTTCAGCCATTTTCCAAGCTAATTGATCTTTGCGGTCGATTTTTTCTTTAGACGGGTAAACGCGAACTTGATGTTGACGCATATGTATAATCTCCTTTTTAGAACTTAATGAAACTTAAAAAAATATAAGTCAAAAACTCTAAAAAGTTACCCTAGAAGACTCCGACTGACAAATAAAATGCTCCGTCTGACTCATAGCTTTGTCTGTCCAGCTTGCGAGCATATTCAAGATTGAGTGGGCCAACTGGTGTATTATAACGCAATCCTATACCTACAGCGTCACGATACGGGTCAGCAAAGTTAATATCATCAACATAAACAACGCCACCATCATAAAATAGGGCTCCCATCAAATCAGCAGATTTGGTCAGTGGAAAACGCAATTCTGATTTGATTAAATTGTATTGAGAGTAATCAGTGAATTTGTAGTTCACGGCGATCTGTCGATTTGAAGCTGGAAAATATTCACCGACATCAAATGAGCGAACTGTTGTGCGTCCACCTAAAATAAATCCCTTTTTGTCAAATGGAACCCCGAAAGCTTTATTGCCAACATCTTTGACATAACCCGTTCTAAATGAGTTAGCCCAAGTGAAACTCCAGTCTTCGATAATCGGCGTGTATAATGTTGTTTGAGCTGTAACACGGTAAAAATCATCAACATTGTGATTGCCTAAAAAGGCCGACGAATATTCAAATGTTAAACGAGAAAAATGTCCTTTTTGTGGGTTTAAAATATTATCACGATAATCAAAATCGAGAGTTGGTCCTGTGGTTGAAATCACGAGATCCTCACGAGAATAGTGAAAATTTTGTTCATCAGTCACATCTATGCCACGATCAACATAGTTTGAAACATTTAACACTTCGTATATACCTGTAATATGTGATGAAAAATCTTGCTCAAGAGACCAAACAGTTTGGTTTGTAAGAGTAACTTTACGAACACTTAAGTCTGAAACGTTACGCGCGCTTGTGTAGTTTACGCGAAAACGAACCCGCGATTCAAAAAGATAAGGCTCAAGAAATCCAAGAGTAATTTTAGATTCTAAAAACTTGATATAATCTGGATTATACTTAACCTCGGCACGAGCTGATGCTCCGCGACCCCAGCCCCCAATGTTACGATAAGCAATTCCAAGATAACCTTGCAAAGTGTAGTTATTTTCATTTGTTACACCGACACCACTTGTAAAGACGCCAGGATTACGTTCGCTGACACGAACAACAACAGTGCGATCTTTGGTATTCGTGTTCGCCTCTAGAGTGTAGATTTCAATTGTCGAGAAATGACCGGTTTTTTGTAAGCGAGCAATAGATTCATCGATTTTAGCTGGTACAAGCATGTCGCCAGATTTAAATTCAAGTTCGGTTAAAATTAATTTGGTGTGGGTTAGGCTGTTGCCTTCAACGAGAATTGTGTTAACAAAAACCTGTGGTCCTTCGGTCAGTTCAATGCGTAAATTAGCCTCTGACAGATTTTCAGAGTAAGTTATTAAGTTTTGATTCTGATTGGTGATACGTGCTTCAATAAAACCATTATCTGAATAAAAACTTTTAAGTGAAGTCAGTGATTTTTCAAGATCAATTAAATTCAATTTTTGCCCTTGTTTTAGTGCTAAAACATCAAGTAGTTTTTCTGTTGAAAATGCAACGTGGCCCTTAATAGATATTTTTTCTAGTGTGGTTTGTAGACCTTCATCGAGTGTAATTTCAATATAGCTTTCTGAAGGGTTTTCTTTCGAAAGTTCGACAGTCACACGTGATATTTTAGTGGAGACAAAACCTTCGTTTTGCAATTGTATTTGTAAATTTTTAACAGCTATATCGAGATCGTCTTTGATCATGAGCTTGTCTTGTAATTTAGTTGATCCTAATGCGAGTAATTTTTTTGAGTAATAATTTTCAGGTCGCGAATAATTACCAATGAAAGAAATTTTTTTAATATAAACTTGTGGGCCTTCATGAATCGTTAATATTTCGATAATTTTGTTTTGCTTCTTTTTTTCACTAAAAGTGACGTCAATTTGCGCATATCCTTTAGAAAGATAAAAGCTTTTTAATTTTTCAGCGAGTTCAGATCCAAAACTCATATCATTAGAACTGTATTCGTTGAGTTTTAAAATTTCTTCCTCAAGATAAGACGTTGAGAAAGATTTTTGACCATAAATTTCTACGCCATAAAGTGGGCTAGGTGATAGTTTAAAAACAATACGCACACGTTGTTCGTCTGCAGAAAAAATAATCTGTGGCGCTGGTATATTAGTTAAATAGTAACCCAAGCTATTAAGTGATTCTCGTAACGATTGATTTATTTTTTTAAGCGTCTCATCAGAAAGAACATCGCCTTTACCGTACCAGTTAAAGTATCGTTCGATTTTAGCTTTGTCTGTTAGCGGTAAGCCTTCTATTGCAATATCTGAGACTATTGTTTTAGCACCGAGATTGATATCGACAACCAAATTGCGTGCAATAGAGCGAATGCTTTCGTAACGATAAGAAACTAAAGCTTTGCGATAACCACGATTACGATAATATGATTGTAATTTTTCGATAGCAGCAAGCACTTTGGGCTCTTGAGCAGCTTCAACTAAATTAAGTCCTGTAAGTTCTATGGCATCATCATAGTCGAGATCTTTGAGATTATTAAATTGAATAAGTTCAATTTTTTGACTCATTTGTCCCACAAGATAAAGTCGATTATTTTTTTCGACAATTTTTAAAGAATCGAAATTCAGTTCTTGATGGACTTTTTTAATGATGAGATCTAAATCCTGATCGCTGAATTTAGTTTTAGTTAACTCTGGTAATTTTGCCTTAAGCGGTTCAATAACATCATTGGGCCAGTCTGAAAAGTTAAAAGCCGGATATAATTTGTCATTGCTATTTTCTGCCGCGACAACATGTTGTAACGAGATCGCTAGAGAAGCAAAAAGCAATAAACGAATTAAAGACATAGCTTTAATCATTTGAACTCCTTTTTGTACTCGAGGTCAAAACCATAGTTACCTTGGGCATCTTTGTTGTTTTGAATAATGCTGTTATCCTGTTCACTTGTCTGATTTTGATAATTTAAATTCAGAGAAAAATCTGGGTGAAACAGCCATTGTAATTTAACTTCATTAGATTGCTGATTGCCACTCAGGGGTCTTGCATACGAAGCATTTATTTTTTTTCCGTATTTACGACTGACAACAACTTTAGGAACAGCGATATTTTTAGTTGAGTCCACAGAGGGGGCAATCTGAACATTTAGACCCAGTTTTTCTTGGATCTTTTTATTGATTTTAGATTGATTGCTAATGCTCGCGATAATTTCAAAACCAGTTTGCTGCTGTTGTACTTCAGATGAAAGCTTTTGATTTTGATTACTCGTTGTGAAACCCAATGCCAATAATGAAAAAATATCATTAGGACTTAACGGCGGTTGTGAAGTTGGTTTTATATCAAGTGATTTTGATAAACCTTGAATCAGTAAATTAATGTCATAGTCACTCACGCGTGCATTTGTATTTAAAAATATTTCGGGATTAATTTCAGTCGTAAGATGTTCAGGGTTTGGATTGAAAATAACATAGCCAGTTTGAATATCAAAAGGCTTATCTTTAAATATGAACTTACTGTTGTTTTTCAAGTCAATGCGACCTGATATAATAGGAGCTTCAGGGGAGCCAACTATTTTAAGTTCGCCAATGGCTGTTGCTTCTAAAATTTGGTTTTTGATAAAAATGCCCTTAGGAAATTTAGGATTAACATCTAATAGCAACGTAGGGGCCTGTGATTTAAGTTGTTGTGGTGGCAGATAACGATTAGGTTGAACAGTAAATTTAAGATTGTCGTCAGCTTCAGTGAATTCTTTAGTGATAAGACCCTGATCAATTAAGTAATCAATTTTTAATGTGTATGGAATCCATTGCCCTGAAATTTTAGCTTTAACAATGCCATTTGTTTGCATTTGTGGCGGAAATTCAAGATCAAGGCGTGAACTTTCAGCTTGAATGTTGACATCTATATTTTTAGAGCCAACAAAGTTGATGTATCCTGTACCTGTGACCGGTGATTGGTTTAGATCAGTTTGAATATTAGAAATTAAAATTTTTGACTGTGAAAAATCAATTTTGGCAGATAATTCTTTAAGTGGGTACGGAAAGCCTTTAAGTTGCATTAAGGCATTTTTGATTTGTCCGTCTCCGGCGAGATTGATTTTTTCAGATTTTAAATTCAGTCCACAATTTAAATCAACAACACCTGTTAAGTTATCTAAAAATGGCACTAAAAACTGCAACGGTCTTAATGAAAAATGTCCTTTAAGATTTAAAATATGGCCGTCTTGACCTAAGCTAATTTGTTGATCTTGCCCACTCAAAACAAGAGGGCTCATGTGGGTGAGATGTCCATTAAACTCTAGAGTTGAAGGCTTTTGCAATTTTAAAGATTGCGTGTTTCGTTGTAAAAGAAAATTATCAATTTGAATTGTGCCTGACAGTTTTTGCTGAGTTTGTGGATTTGTTTTAAGATCGACTTCGCCAGACAAAGAGCTGTAGTAATCGTTGCCTGGTATTGGTAGCTGAATCAAAGGCAATAGAATGAATGGATTAAAATCACGAATTTGCGATTTTAATATAAAAGGTGTTGAATGATCAAAAGGGTATTGAAAAAAGATTTGAGCTTGGCGACCGAAAACTTGTCCGTTAAAACTGAAAAGATTTTTATTAAGTAAGAAATCACCTTGGCTGATGGGTAGATTTTGTGAATCTAAAATGAGATCTTTTGCTATGACAGTCATTTTGAGTTGTGGATTTGATAGATGACCAATAACTTGTCCATCAGCTTTGATATTGCTTGATGAGTTCGGAAAGAGCGAGCTGATTGTGTCAATGTCATCTAACTTTAAATTGTGAGAATTCATTTTAATTTTGAACTCAGGGTTTTTAGAATTTTCAGTTAATATTTGACCACTCACAATCATGAAACCATTTTGTTTTTGTACGACAAGATCATCTAAATTAATAGCTTTACCATCAGATGAAATTTGAGCATGAATACGTTTAAAATTTTCACCCTGTGCATTTTCGCTTGCATGAAAAGACCCACGATCTAAATAAGCATCTAGTTTGTACTTTAACTGCCAAAAATCAAATGGACCAGATAGTTCGATTTGACCTTTGCCAAGACCATTCAGTTGCATGTCTTCAGGCCAATCAAAGTGTTCTGAAAGAATTGTCAGTAAACTTTTACCATAGAGTTTAGCAAGAGACATCTCAACGGCAATCTGTGATTTGATAAAGTCTAAAGCGACGAATCCTGCATACTCAGAGTCGTCCACATCGCCTTGTATACTGGAAATTTTAAGACCGCCTTTGGCATAAGATAAATCACCTGTGAAATCACCAAGAACAAAACGGTCGATTTCAAAATCAGTGACAGATAGATTCTGAGTGCTAATAATACCGTGTCTAGAGTCTCCTGAGGTTTCGAGTTGTCCTGAAACTAAACCTTTTAATCCTAGGTGAGCAATGTCTTTAAAATCAGCGAGTTGCATCCCTTGCGATTTGAATTTAAAGTTAAACCCAGTTTCGTAATTAACTGATCCCTCAGATTGAAAAGTCGATTGTTTAACTTGTGCTGTTGTCGAGTATTGAAAGTCATTGAGCGTGAATTGGCCTTTGACATCGAGTAAAGCTTTATCAACAGCGACAATAGGTAACTTTGATTCAACACCAGGAGTAACGAGCACATTTTCAACAATGAGTTTGGCCGCGCATTTAGCTACAAAATTTTCAAGTTGTCCTTCGCATTCACCAAGTGCATTTGCTGTTAAATAAGCAGGTATATTTTTAAGGTCAAGAGAGTCAAAAAGTTTTTGTAAATCAAAATCACTGACTTTGACCTTGCTTTTAAAAGTGAATGGCTTTTTTTGCTGAATTTCAAATTGATTAAGTTGAACTAAACCTGATGGGTGGTAAAGACTGATTTGGTCAAAACTAATTTCGTTATTAAGTATTTTAGTTTGAATGAGGGCGTTTCCAAACTTAATGAAATCAAATTGAAAGTTCTCAGTTTCAATTTTAAATTGCCCTTTGTTGTGTTGAAAATCTTGATTCGCAAGCTGACCACTAAATTTCAATTGTCCTAAAATTTGTGGTAAACGTTTTGCAGTTTTTGAAAAGTGAAAAAGCAATGGTTTAACGTCTTCGAAAATAATAAGCCCTTGCGTGGCTATTTCAAATCGAGGTTCTTTGAGTAGGGTTTTAAGATTTTGAATAGAGCCTTTAGCTTGTATCTTAGATTTGTGTGAGATGATATCAAATGAAGATAACTGAATGGTATCAGCAGTAATACTCGCGCTGAGCTGTGCTTGAAATTGTGATTTCTGAGATTCGGTTTCGACATAAAGGTCACTTTTACTGAGATCAAAATCAATTTTTTGACCACGATTAACAATTGTCATGTTCGATGGCTTTAATTGCAGATTTGATTTCAAATTCTCGCTGACAAGATTGATTTCTGGTTGATTCAAGATAATTCTTTGCAATGGTATTTTAGGCAGTAAATCAAATATAGGTTCAAGATTTATTTCAGGGCTATCTGTGTTGTCGGTGTTAAAGAGTTGATCTTGATCAAGATTAACTTTAATAAAATCCGATTTTATGTAAGAAACTTTAATTTGTCCAATCAGTAAACTAAATGGATCTATTTGAATTTTAATTTGCGGTATAGTGATTTTTTGCGAAGGTGTTTGTTTAAAAACAACATCGACTGTTTGAACATAAGCTTGCAGTTTAGCGAGTGAGAAATCAATTTGTCCGACCGATAGAGTCATCACATTTTGCATTTGATTGATTTTGGGTATTTGTTCCGTAGCAAGTGTAAGCAACCAAGGTTTAACAGTTTGAACCCAAAGCAGTCCAACCAGCACAAGAGAAAGAGCCGGAGCTAAAGTTAAAATCAATTTGGTTTTGATTTTCATAGTGCTCCTCCCTTTGCTTCGAGTTTCCATTCCATCAGAAGCGCTTCGGCTGAACGATAAACATGTGCAACTTGCAACAAACTTTCCATAAGGCCGATGGCTTTTTCTACTTGGCCAAGACCATGATAAGCCTGCGCGCGCATATAAATAATCGCAAAAGTAGCATCTGCATCGTAATACGGACTTTGCTCAAGCTTTTCTAGCAATTGTAAAAGATCTAAAAAGCGTCGACTTTCGAGTAAAGCTTCAGCTAAGAGCCACTGTTTGGGTTGATTATCTGGAGATAAATTTAAAATATCAATACATGTTTCGTAAAGTTCAGACTGAAAACACATAACCGCAAGATTATAAAGTTGTTCTGGGTGTGTTTTCTGAACATCTTGTGCTATTTGCAAAATTTGATTTTGAGTTTGTGAAATAAAGTCAGGACCAAGTTCGGTAAAATCAACAGAAAAGCGCGGTTTAGTCATGCCTTTTTTAGCAATGACTTTATCAAGAATTTCATCGGCTTTTTTCTCGAGATGAGCTTGTTTTAAAAGACCAACTTCGAGATCTTGTGGAAATAGTTTAAGTAATTTTTGTAAAGTTGCTTCTTCTTGCTCGATTAATTCTGAATTTCTGTAGTGGTTGAGTTGTTCAATCAATTTAGTTTTTTCAACTAAACGAGCATTATTAAAGTTTTTCTGGATATCAAGAGATTGTCTGAGTGCATTTTGTGAAAAGGCTCTCATTGTATAGCTTTTAAGAGCTGTCGGGTTGTAAGGCTGATGCTCGAGCACAGCTTCGCAGATATCAATAATGTCATTCGTGATTTCTTTATTTTGTTTTTCAAGTGCTTCGACTAAAAAACCAATCGGAAAAACATTAGTCTTAGATCTTTGAATTGTTTTGATATAAAGATTGCGCAATAAATCAAGTCTGCCACAAGTGATCAAAAAATGCGAAAGCCCTTCTATTTCTGAAGGGCTTAGAACTTCGCTTTTTTCATATTTGGCTACAAGTTCTCGGCAGACAAACTCAACTGAGGTGCCCTCTTGAAAAAGCCTATGAATTTCTATTTCAAGACTGTTTGTACCTGCCAAGAATTATTCCTAAAAATTATTTTTGGTTAACACGCTCAACGTATTCGCCAGATGTTGTATCAATTCTTAAAAGATCACCCTCATTGATGTGAAGAGGAACGTTTACAACAAAGCCAGTTTCTAATGTTGCTGGTTTTGTTGCTCCAGAAACGCGGTCACCTTTAATGCCAGGCTCTGTGAACGCAACTTTAAGGTTAACAGCTTTTGGAACTTCAACGTTAACAGCTTTATCGTTATAAAGAGTGATGAAGACAGCTAAGTTCTCAGTTAAGAAATCTTTAGCATCACCAATCTCATGTTCCATCATACTCATTTGTTCGTAGTTTGATTGGTTCATGAAGTTAAATCCATTGTCGTCTTTGTAAAGATAAGTCATTTCGATATTTTCAACGTTTGGAACTTCGAATTTTTCGCCAGATTTAAAAGTTCTTTCTAAATTTTGACCTGTTAATAAATTTCTAAGTTTTGTTCTTGAAAATTGATTTCCTTTACCAGGTTTAACGTGTTGAAAATCAACAATAACGTAGGGTTGGCCTTCGACCATAATTTTTAAATTTTTTCTAAAATCAGCCGTTTCGTACATAGTTTACTCCAGTGTTTAATTTGAGTTTTTTACAAGAATAACAGTCTAATCTAGGACTTAGCTTCGAACAAGTTGCTCGTTTCGAAGATCTTTTATTCTGCGCAGCAGTAATTCGAGGCCCTTTTGCTTTTTTTCAAGGATCATCATGTGTTTAACACGAGAGCTTTGAATTTCATGTTTTGGGCGTATTTTTTCAGCAGACTCGAATTGTGAAAGCTTTAAAAGACGCTGATTAACTTCGCTATGGTTGCCAAACTCTGATTTGCATTCGTAAAGCAATTTTAAAGCTTTTGCGTAATCCTGACGCATTGTAAATGCATCTATCAAAGATAAAATACGCTCAAGCTTGGGCGAAACAGGCTCAAAAGGTAAAGCGTTTTCTTTTTGTGACATTTGTTGAATCTGAGATCTAATTTCGCTGTTATCTGCGGATTCTGAAACTTTTTTAAGTGGAGCAACTTCAAATGAGCTATCGGCACCAATATCTGAATCGGCTGTTAACATTTCAAGTTTGGCTACGGCCCTGCGAGCAATTGGATGTGTCGGGTTAAAAATGAGAACTTTTTTGAAATCCTCAAGAGCTTTTTTATGTGATTTAGTTTTTACATAGAGATCTGCGCGCAACAAATAGGCTTGCCAGTTTTGTGCGGCTAAAGTGATAGCTTTGCTCAGCTGTTTTTCCGCTTCTGTATAGTGCTCACGATGTTTTAAAATTTTAGCTAAAATGATCATCGCACTAACTGAGTTGGGGTGATATTTTAAGCCTCTTTCAAGCAGTTCATAAGCTTCATCAAACATTTCTTCGTTAACATACAAATCGGCGAGTTGTGGAAATGCTAACGACCTAGGATTATTTTGTAACTCGATTTGCAGTTTTTCAATTTTTTGTAAAGTGAGCTGCGTTTGTAATGCTTTTTGAGCATCATTTGAACCCACGTTTGAACTGTCGGCAGAGCCTGCCGCTGAGTTTTGATCTGAGTTGTTACTGTTTTTAGGCATTCCATCTTGTGTCATCTAAAATAATGATGGCATTTTATTGACTCAAAGAAAAGCCCCTTATTCAATAAAATGATGATCATATTAGGAATTGACCCGGGTTCGCGCTTTTTGGGTTTTGCAGCATTACAGGTTAACCAAGTTCGGCCACTCATTATGAAGCCTATTGAGTATGGAGTTTTAAAATTCGATTCTCAAGAAAATCTATCGCAAAGATTGCTTGAAATTGGTGAGGGTATTCGTGATCTTATGCAGACTTACAAACCGGATCATGTTTCACTTGAAAAAATATTTTTAGGTAAAAATGCCGATAGTGCTTTTAAAATGGGTCATGCTCGTGGTGTCGTGATTTATGAGGCACTTAAGGCGCAAGTTGATGTTTATGAGTATGCAACACGTTCTGTTAAAAAGGGAATCACTGGACAGGGTGGTGCCGAGAAAGAGCATGTTCGGCTGGTTTTACAAAATTTATTAAAGCTTCCGCCGATTAAGTCTCTAGATGCGTCAGATGCATTGGCGATGGCTTGTTTTCATGCTACACAACTGAGCCTGATTAATTTAAAAAATCCGCAAAAAAATATCAAGAAAAAGGAATTAGGTTTATGATTGGTTATTTAGAGGGTGTTGTTTTTGATGTGACGACTGATCACTTAATTCTTAAAACAAATGGTGTGGGCTATGAGATTCTCACAACGAATCAAACTTTGGCCGATGCACAAATGGTTATGGGTCAAAATATTTCACTCTGGATATACTCACACATTAGAGAAGATGCTTTTTCACTGTTCGGGTTTTTAACAAAACCAGAAAAAGATTTTTTTATGCAACTTTTAAAAGTTAATGGCGTTGGGCCTAAAATGGCTTTAACGATGATGTCCGGTGGACCGCTTGCACAAATTCAAAATTGGATCGAGGCCGGTGATGCCAAAGCTTTATCAAGCTTACCTAAAATTGGCAAAAAAACAGCTGAACAAATTATTCTGACTTTACAGGGTAAACTTGTGATTATTGAAACCAAAACTAAAGGTCCACAAAAATCTGAAACACACAGACAGATTGCATCAGCTTTGGTGAATTTAGGTTTTAAATCACAATTGGTGGATCAATTTATTGAGACAATGCCAAAATCAGCTACTCTTGAAGAGGGTGTTAGACAAGGCTTACAAAAATTATCGGGTCAATTATGACAAGAATTATCGAATCCACTCCGTTTGAAAATGAAATCAAGTGGGAAAATAAATTAAGACCACACTCGTTTGCAGAGTTTCCAGGGCAAGAAGACGTCAAAGAGAAAATCAAAGTTTTTGTTCAAGCGGCTAAAAATAGACAAGAGCCATTAGATCATACACTGTTATTTGGTCCGCCAGGATTGGGTAAAACAACACTAGCCCAAATCATTGCACATGAAATGAATGTTGAAATCAAAATCACATCAGCGCCCGCAATTGATAAAAAAGGTGATTTAGCAGCTATCCTCACAAGTCTAAAACCGTATTCGATTTTATTTATTGATGAAATTCATAGATTGCATAGATCAATTGAAGAGTACCTTTATACAGCGATGGAAGATTACTATATTGATATCGTAACTGGTGAAGGTCTTGGGGCTATGTCGATGAAATTTCAACTAGCTCCGTTTACATTGATTGGTGCGACAACGCGTGCTGGATTATTAGATAATCCATTTCGTGATCGTTTTGGTATTCAAGAGCGTTTACAGTTTTATGATCAAAAAGCTTTGCAGACCATTTTGCTCAGATCAGCAACTTTGCTGGATTTAAAAATGGATGCAGAAGGTGCTTCTGAAATTGCTCGTCGAGCTAGGGGAACACCGCGAATTGCGAATCGTTTATTAAAACGTGTGCGCGATTATGCCCAAGTTAAGGGTAATGGATCAATTGATCAGGATTTAGCTGTGTATGCACTTGATCAGTTAGGTGTTGATCGTCATGGTTTAGATGATATGGATCGTCGTATTTTAAAACTAATGTCAGAAAAATATGATGGTGGACCTGTGGGTATTGAAACAATGGCTGCAGCGCTCAGCGAGGACCGCGAAACTCTTGAAGAAGTTTACGAGCCATTTTTAATTCAAGAGGGTTTTATTCAAAAAACACCACGTGGTCGGGTACTGACTCAGTACTCAAAACAATTGAATATATTTAATATTGAAACTTAGGAAATAAACATGTTTTTTCAAAAAACAATTCGTAAAACAGTTGAAGTTCGCGGTATTGGTATTCACTCAGGTGAACCTTGTACATTAAGATTTAAACCAGCACCTGCTCATACAGGTGTTTATTTTATTCGTACAGATTTAGCCAATAAGCCATTTTTAAAAGTATCAGCTATGAATGTACAAGCGGTGAGTTACCAAACTGTTTTAGGCGGTGAACATTTTAAAGTGGCCACAATCGAGCACTGTGTTTCATCTTTATCAGCTTTACGAATTGATAATGTTTATATTGAGCTCGATGGGCCTGAGATTCCGATCTGTGATGGCAGTTCGTTGCATTTTTCACAAGCTTTATTGCAGGCCGAATTGATTGAACTCGATGAACCTCGTAAGTATTGTTATATCACTGAACCTATTAGTTATACTGAAGGCGACAAGCATGCTTATGTGCTTCCGTATCATGGTTTAAGAGTTGCTGTAACAATAGATTTTCCGCACCCTATGATTGGCAAAGAAACAATGGATATGGAAATTACAGAGCAGTCTTTTGCTCGTGAAATTGCTCCGGCACGTACTTTTGGTTTTTTAAAAGACGTTGAACAATTAAAATCCGCTGGTCTTGCTAAAGGTGGATCTTTAGATAATTGTATTGTTCTCGATGATGCAAAAGTCGTGAATCCTGATGGATTGAGATTTAAAGATGAATTTGTTCGTCATAAAATGCTTGATGCTTTAGGTGATCTTGTGACTTTAGAAATGCCGTTGATGGGACATTTGATTTTACACAAAGCTGGTCATGATATTATGAATAAGCTTGTTAAAAAAATAGTGTCACAACCACAAAGTTACCGTTTTGTTGAGTTGGGTGCCGATGTCTCTGTCGAAGCTAAAAAATTCGCGCAATGGAGTGTTTAGTTTATTGTACCAAAACCCAAAACGATTCCACTTGATGAGTACACTGTCACTTTTTAAAAAAACACAAACTATGATGATTTTTTCCAAACTGTAATAGGCGCAAGATTTTCTTCTTTACAGTTTCTTAGAAAATCATTAACGAGCGTTTGGTAAGGAATATTTGTTTTTTCGCCCAATTTTTTGAAATATTCGATAATATCACTGTCAAGGCGAATGGTAACGCTTTTTTTGAGTTTGCTTGCGTAAGGGTTAGGTTTAAGCTTTATTTTTTTTAAATCATATTCTTTTCTCATGATACACCTCATTGATTAATAATTTTCAAAATCATGTCTTTCTTTTTTAGTCGCTTTTCTAGCACTGATGATGCGGATTACATTTTTTTCCTCATGTGCAATATGAATGACAAAAAGTAATTTTTTATTATAGCTATAACCAATCAAAATCTGGCGGTGCTCATCTTGCGAATGATCTGGGTCAAAAAAAATTTTGGCTAAGTTGTCAAAAAATACTGTTGAAGCCTCTTCAAAAGAAACTTTATGTTTTTTTAAGTTTTGCTTAGCCTTTATTTGATCCCATTCGAATTTCATATTCATATCGTACATATATTGTATGTACATGTCAAATTTTTATATTTCCTTCTAAAAGCATGTCTTATTTTAACATTATGAAATTAGACAATGCGGTCAGGTGACATTAAATCTATGGGTCAGAATCATTTCTATCGTTTTTTAATGAGCTTTTAAATGGAATTATTCAATTTACAGACTTGTCAAAAGTATCGACATACATAAATTTCAAAATAAAAATCGGTCTAAACTAAAATATAGATATAAAAACACTTTGTGATATAAACACGCTTCTTTAAAAGGAAAAAAGGAAAAAGCATGAAATCAATTTCTATTTTACTATTTATAGCAATAGCTGCCAATTCTACGTTCGCCAAAGATAAAAAAACTGCTAAAGTTGCAGTTGCAGAGCCTATGCAAGAATCAGAAAATTTAGATACAACTTCTCAAAATAGTATGCAAGTTGAGTCAGCTTTGGTGCAAAGTTCAAAAGTCAGTCCTACGTTTATATCAACGAGCCCATTCTCAACACTAACGAGATCTTTAATTTTATCACCAGATAAAGGACAACAAGTCGCAGTTAATGTCAGTGTATCTGGATTGTATTTAGAATATCAAAGAGATAATTATAAAAGTGAAAACAAGGTTTCACTTTTAACTGGTATAGCAAGTTATTCTTACGCATTAAGTTCGGCGCTTTTTGTTGGTGGATCTATTAACTATTCAAAATCAAAATCAACGACTCGATCTCAATCGACAGCTTATAATTACACAGATAATGATTCTACTGAATCAAAAGGTAGTGGTGAACCAACTTTAGTTATTGGTGGACATATTGGTCAAACAGATTCACTTTCTGGATTATGGGCTATTTCGCGTAAGTTCAGCTTGGGTGATAGCGAAAGAAAAAATATAGATTCTGAAAATGTAGAATCAGATTCAAAGTATGGTGCCTCTGTAGTACCTGCTATTGGTATCAATTATAAATTTGATACATACTCTGTTGGTGCGTTAGCTGAATATGTTATTCGTGATAGTCGAAAATCAAAATCAACGTCTACAAGTTCGAGTGTTACAACGTATAAAGAAGAAAAAGGAAACAGCCAGTCTATAACTGCATATTTTGATCAAAATGATGGAAAAACAATTTTTGGTGGTCTGTTAAATTATACGAAAATTGAACCGACTAAAAGTACGAATGAGAACACAGGACGCGTAAGTGATAACAATAATGATGCTGTTTCTTTTGCAACAATCACAGGTTATGCAAACTTTAAAGCTCAAGATAATTTAGTTTTAACACCAAGTCTGTCTTACGGTGAATTTGGAGAGGGCTTGAGTGATCTTAAAACTAAAAATATGGTGACGCTGTCTTTAGCGACTGTGGTGAGCTTTTAAGAAACTGACTTGCATACGGTTTGAATAAAAATTCCACTCAAATAAATCAAGCATGGCTCTGTTCATTTGAGAGGAATATCTTAAGAGAAAACTAATATTTTAAATTTTCACTGATGCTGATTTTGCAATTGATGTTGATTTGTTCAAGACCCGCTAAAGTTTGCACAGATAATTCTTCTTCGGTTTTGTTGATGACTAAATTTTTAAGAGGAATTTCCGCTTGTTTTGTTGTGACTGATTTAAGAGCTAAAACAAGTGGACCTACAGTAGGGACTTCATCTAAACGAAATTCAGCGCCGTTAATTTTTGCAATAGTCAGACTAGCTCTTTTGTAACTTCCAAGGATAGTTTTAAATTCAGCTGTTACTTTCGTCGTTTCTGTTTGGCTGATACAAGCAATAAACGTTGAGTAACCCTCGACAGAATTGGCTTGAGCAATTGTCGACAACAAAAGACATGCAATTAAGCTAAAATAGCGGTTCATAAAGCTCCCTTGGTTTTTGCGTTAAACGCATGCAAAACAAATAGAAAAGTGTTACTATTTTGTCAACTAACTCAGATTTATTTTGCACACAGACTTATCTATGTCTTTAATTAAGATATAGAGGTTGATATGTCTGTTAAAACTATTTTTGCTGTGACGTTGTTTTTAGTCCAAACAGTTTGTGCTCAACAAGAACAAGAGCTTGATAAAACCATCAAATCAAAAGCTTATAGTGTTGAATTCGAAATTTTACTGAACGATGAGATTGTCTCTAAACCGAAAATGACTTTGTTGCTAGATGATCAGGCGCATTACTCGCATGAAGATCATGCTGTTTTGGGGCAAAAAAAAGCAGCTCAGGTTGATGCTCTGTTATCCCAATTCATCGAAAAAAATAAGAAACGCTACCGTTTAAACTTAAATATGACCCTGATGGTGAATGGTGGTGAGAAAATTTTGGGTCTAAAACCACAATTTGTGACACGTCTTGAGGTGCCAAGTGCCGAATATCAGCAAATGATCAACGATCGTGACAAAGTTACAATCAGAGGGCTTGTCGTTCGCAAAAAACAAGACTAGTGATGTTAAGTAATTGCCCTTTCTCAGAGGCGCTGGTAGTTTAAAAGCTCTAAAATTTAAGACACAAATATCATTATATCCTAAAAGGAGGATTTCATGATTATCGGAGTACCGAAGGAAATCAAAATTAGCGAAAACCGCGTTGGAATGACTGAAGCGGGTGCTAAACAGTTAACTAAAGAAGGTCACACAGTTATCGTTGAAAAAGACGCTGGTGTTGGCAGTGGTATCACAAACGAGCAATACGAAAAAGCTGGCGCGAAAATTATCGACACTAAAAAAGAAGTTTATGCTAAAGCTGATATGATCATGAAAGTGAAAGAACCACTTCCTGATGAATATGAGTTAATGCGTGAAAATCAAATTTTATACACGTATTTACATTTAGCTGCTGAACCAAAATTAACAAAAGTTTTAGTTGAGAGAAAAGTTAAGTCGATTGCTTATGAAACTATTCAATTGGATAATGGTTCTTTACCATTATTAACACCAATGTCTGAAGTTGCAGGTCGTATGGCGACTCAAATCGGTGCTTTTTATTTACAAAAAGACCACGGTGGTAAAGGTATTTTGATGGGTGGTGTAACAGGTGTTAAGCCAGCTAAAGTCACAATCATCGGTGGCGGTGTTGTGGGTACAAATGCAGCTAAAATGGCTGTGGGACTTGGCGCGCAAGTGACTATTTTGGACGTATCAACTTCTCGTTTAGAGTATTTAGATGATATTTTTCAAGGTCGTTGCCAAACTTTATTTTCTAACTCTAAAAATATCGAAGAATCAGTTATTGAATCAGATTTAGTTGTTGGTGGTGTTTTGATCACTGGTGCTAAAGCTCCGACACTTGTTTCAAAAGATATGATTTCGGCAATGAAAAAAGGTTCTGTTGTTGTTGACGTTGCTGTTGACCAAGGTGGCTGTATTGAAACATGTCGTCCAACTTCGCACCAAACGCCAACTTATGAAGTTGATGGCGTTATTCATTACTGCGTACCAAATATGCCAGGTGTTGTACCACGCACATCGACTTACGCATTAACGAATGTAACATTGAAATATGCTTCAATGATCGCAGCTATGGGTGTTGAAGATGCAGTCGCTAAAAACAAGCCTTTAATGAAAGGTCTTAATGTTTATGGCGGATATGTTTGTTATGAACCAGTTGCTCGTGATTTAGGTATGGAATACCGTCCTTATAAAATTTAATTTTTATAAGAATTAAATTTCAATTCCGATATTGCCCCACTCTTCTGTCCTGAGGAGTGGGATTTTTTTTATTTTAAGCCGTGTTGTCACTTTTTGATGAGGATGACCATATTTGCTGAACTGTGATTGAACGATAGCCATTTGTAAATTGGGTAATTGTTTGAGTAAATGATCACTTGTGCTGGTTTGGCTGCCATGGTGTCCGAGTAATAAGTATTTAACTGACTTTAAAGACATGGTTTGAGTCCAAATAGATTCCATTTTAATTGTTGAATCCCCCGGAAACAAAAAACTTTTGTGACGATAGATGATAGAACTTTCGTTTTTGCTTAAGTGATTATCACTGGTGACGGGGTAATAGGCGTCTATTTTAATGTTTTGTGTCGATAAGCACGTTGGCATATCTGTAGATGTTTTTATAGTTGGGTGTAAAGGGTCATACCAGCAGCTTGAACGAACAGATTTTTGAATAGAACTGATCAGTGAGTAATGATCTAAATCCGGATGCGAGAGTAAAAAGCGATTTTCATTTTGAGAGCAGAACTTTTGTAAAGCGGATTTATGTTTTTTAAAGGCTTTGCTAGAACCGCCAGCATCAAAGTGCAGACATAAGTTGCCAGTAACATGGGTGACCCACTGCCCCTGTCCGATATTCCAAAAAATAACAAGATCAATTTTATTTGGCGTTAGTGCTCTTGAGTGATGAAAAAATATGAGAGCTGTTATTAAAAGCTGTTGTTTGATCATGTTAAAGAATCCTGCTCTCTGTATTTTTGTGTGGTTTGAATGGTTAAAAATGTATGAAGCATGCAAATGATGAACCAATTAAGTTGGATAATTTGCTCTTGATGAGCAGAGGTTTTGGTTGTGTAGGTTTCAAACAAAGCAAGTACTGTAACAAACTTGTCGCAGATGATATCAAATAAGGGGGCCACTTTATGAGTGAAGTAGGTCAAAAATGATAAGGGAAATAATATAAACTCGACAACTCCTGATAAAGCAAAAGCGATTAAAATTGAAATAATTGATGGGAATCCGAGAACATTAAATGTCGGAATAAGGCATAAATAAACTGCGAAATTTTCGATGATCGACTTGTTACGTGAAATTGAATTATAGCTTTGCATAACAATAAGTTGAATCAACCAGCTCATTTGAAACGAAAGAGAAATTGACCAACGAGGTTCAATTAAAAGACAAATCAATCCGGCGATTAAAGTAACTGAAGTTAAGCTTAGATTAAGATTTATTTTTTTAAGTGTTGTTAACAAAATTAAGATCATCATTGACCGAGTGACTGGTGGATTTAAGTTACACATAAGGCAATAGATTAAGAGAAAAATAATTTGCAGTTGTGCCAATAAAAAACTCAATTTTGGATGTGTGATTTTTTCCATGAATTGAGTGGTGATGCATGTCAGTTTATAAATTTTGTTAAGATGAGATCCTGAAACAACAAAGATGTGAATCAGTCCCACAGCGATGAATAAAACATTTAAATTATAGTTGTTAAGTGATTCACCACACACGAGAGCATTTAAGATTTCGACATTTTTAATTTCGTGGGGTGAGTTATCAAGACAGAGTGTGTGTAGTTTTTTTGCTACAGGAGATAAATATTGAGCAACCGATATTCGAACCATCTGTGTTGTCAGAGTTAAATAGATTAAAAAATAGATAAATTTCATGTCGAACTAGCAAAAAATAATCACACCAATGACAGATTTTTAAATTTTCATTTCAGATTTACTTTATTTTTTTAAAAAACTTAGTAAATTCAGCATGTTAATCGTGTAGTAAATATGAGCATTTCGCTGAAAACCTTGATAATCAACGGGTCTAAAGTCTAGAAATAAGGGTTAATAACATTTTATGTGGATAACTAGACTAGGTCGTATTGAATTCGTGTGCATATTTGAGTTTAATTAAGACAGGGGGTTGTATGAAGGTTTCACTTCTTTTCATTTCTGTTTCATTTTTGCTTATGGGTTGTCAAAGTATGCGCACTCAAAAAAATACTTCGGCTTCTACAAATCCTAAGTTCTCGACAAGTAACGCTAAAGATGAAATGCGATCGAATCCTCTTTCTCGTCAGTCATTGTTTGAAGAACTGACTGGGCAAAAAGTAATTGCTAAAACAGCTCCGGCTAAAATATTACAATTCGCCCGCGAAGCACGCTATGACAAAAACTATGCGCTCGCTATTAAACGTTATAATACTTTGATTAAAAAATACCCAAGATCGCAAGAAGTGCAATCGGCATATTTTGATAAATCTGCTATGTATGCTGAAATGGGTTTAAAAGATCAATCACAGTACAATTTGCGATTAGCACAAAACTTTAGAGCTAAAACAGCAAGACCTGTCGTTCGTATGAGAGTCCCGCAGAATTATATGGCTCAAAAAGTTCAGTTGAAAAAAACACAGTCAAAAAATACGGCCACTGTCGATCAGAAGGTAAATCGCTAATGTTTAAGTTGAAGTGTTCGCTGAGAGCGGCGAACCTGAGTTTATTAGTTTTAATGAGTCTTGTGAGTCAGCAGGGTTTGGCGCAAGACTCTGCAGTTGGGCAACCAGCAGCTGATTCAAATACTCAACAGAGTGCTTCTGCTGCAAACAACTCTGACTCTTCAACTTTAGATACAAATAAATTAATTCGTCCCAAATATACAGATGAGTTGAACAAAGAGAGCAGTTCTTTTGTTGCAGACCCTGACTCGCTCGATCCACTGCCTTTAAAAAAAGAAACTCTTAAAGAAGATGAAGAACCTGTTTTAGATGATATTAAATCAATACTTAAAACTAAAAATTTACCATCTGCCAAAAAAACTAAAGCAAAAGAGACGACTCAAAATAACGAGCAACCTGCGCCAGTAAAAGTAACTCCAAAAGCAAAGCCCGTTAAAGCTAAAGTGAGTCAAAAAAAGAAAAAATCTATTTCGAAAAATATTCAGAAAAAACCAAAAGTTCAGCCAGTTGTTGTTGAAAACACCTCTGTGGATTTAAACGATGATTCGCCTGATTATATTCGCGAACAAAAATTTCACAGCGTATATAAAAAGTTTAACGCGACTCCGACATCAAACGAAACTTGGGGTAAAGTTACAACTGCAGATAAAACAGTGAATGTCTATGTCGTACAAAAAGGCGATACGCTTGCCTCTATTAGTGAAACTCTTTTTGGTGATACAAAGTTTTGGCCCAAAATATGGGCTATTAACAACGTTGGTATTGCAAATCCACATCAAATTTATCCGGGTCAAAAAATATATTTTCTAGAGGGATCGGCAAGCTCTGCACCAGTCATGCAAGTTGGAGAAAACTCTGAGTTAGCACAAGCTGCTCAGGAAAAAAACGATGACAAATCAGATGATAACGAATCAGACGATGCTGGCGAAGTGCTTGGTAAGTACGAAAGACAACACACAGAGTTTAGTTCAAACAACGAACTGCTCCTGTCGACCAGAGGTCGGAAAAAAACGTACCACCGGCCACCAGCAAGCTTACCGCTAACGGTTTCGAACGAGTATTTAACACCGAGCAAGCCATCTGTGACCATTTTGGATTTTGACAAAAAAGAAGTGGCCGATAGCATTGTTGTAAACCCTTATATTTTAACTTCAAATAAAATCAAATCAGATCTAAAAATCAAAGAATCAGATATTGAAAAGCTTTTATGTCGTGATGGTCATTATATTCCACCTGTTATTGAGGTTGTGGGCGAGGAAAGCTTGCAAACTAAAGAGTATCTCATACTCGTACGCGAAGATTTTAAGTTTTCTAATTTAAAAGATACTTATGCTTACAGACGCAATGGTTCTGTGGTTCTTAATGCTGATGGTTCGTTGCGTGTTCAAAAATGTATCGAAAATTCGACGTCAGATGTTATTTTGATTACACAAGAGTCTTTAGGGTCGCAAGTTGTTGTGCCTAATGAGATTATTTCGAAATACAATTCGGGAAATCGGATTTTAGATGGTTTTGTTGTATATGGTCAGTCTTTGTTCTCAAGTCATCAATTTGCATTATTGAATGCTGATCGCGGCGATATTAAAGATGGTGATGTTTATAATATTTATTCAGATGAAGCTGGTCAAAATGTTGGTCAAATTAAAATCATGCATAAAACAGGCACTGTTGCTATCGGTTATATTTTAAACTCAACAAATATAATCAAAGACGGCGATAAAATTGTTCCTTAGGTTGGTTTAGATTTTGATAATAAGTTTGTTATGAAACAAGCTTATTATTTTAAAGCCCTCCAGAGAAAATTAAAGTTCCGTAACCCGAATCACATCATCAGTGTTGAGCTGAATGACAAAGTACCCATTAATCAGCACGATTTAGATGAAGCTCAGTCGTATATTGATTCCTTAATTAAACGTGATATTAAATTCACATATCCAGGTCATACAGATTATCCGCTGTCATTTTACAAAATGATTGAACCGCCACTCTTTTTAGAGTTCAAAGGTGAGCCTTGTTGGCAGAATTATAAAACGTTGTCAGTCGTTGGGGCCCGTAAAGTCGATCAGCTGACGCGACAATGGATGAATTCAGAGCTGTCGGATTTTTTAGAGCATAAAAATGATATTGCAATCGTGAGCGGCGGTGCAGAGGGCGTGGATCAAATCGCACACTTACTCAGTTTAAAACTAAATCGACCGACAGTCGTTGTTTTACCATGTGGTTTAGAAAAATTATTTCCATTTAATTTAGTAAAACTCAGTGAGAGTTTTATTAGAAATGGTGGATGTTTATTAACTGAGTTTGAATATGATCAATCCGTTCGAAGAAATTATTTTTATTTTAGAAATCGATTAATTGCAGCATTTTCACAGATAACTTTGGTCGTACAAGCAGAAAAAAAGAGTGGAACGTTTTTGACTGTTCATCATGCTCTTCAAAACGGAAAAACTATTTTAACCGTACCTGCTCATCCCATGATGAGTTCATTTTCCGGAAACCAACATCTTATGAAAGAAGGGGCTTTTTTTGTGAGTGATCGTCAGGCGTTGCTTGATTTTTGGGAAGCTGAATCTTGGTCTGGTCCTGTTTAGACGCGGTCATAGATCTATATCTAGTTGCGATTGTTGTTTTTAACCACTAGGTCTAGTTCGGACTCATCCTTTGGTCAAAATTTTGTAGAAAAGTGAAATTTTCTAAAAAATTCTTTTGAAAAATTTTGAGTTATACATCTAAAATAAGAATAAGGGAGGGGCGATGTGGTCACGGATGACCCTGGTAGTAAGGATGCTACTGCATCGTCTCATTTTTGATTTTATAGTTTCATTTATAAAATTCTAAGTCGTCGAAGTAAAAAATAAATCAATTTAAATAAAATAAAATCTTAGCAAGTAAAACATGAGACTTGTACATTTGTGTTGTTGGTTGAATGTGGTTGAATTTGTTAAGTGATTTTTTTACGTAACTGAGCAGCTGCTAAAATAAAGAAAAGCACATTCGCCACCCATGACCCAATTGAGGGTGGTAATCGTCCACTGCGAGATAGACCTTCGCAGCCTATATAAACAATCCAATAAAGCACAATAAAGCCCACGGCGACAACAAAGCCAGATGACTTGCCAGATCGACGGTTAGTTTGAATACCAAAGCCAACTCCAATGAGACCAAAAACAAAGCAGGCTGTGGCCAAGGCAAAACGTTTATGCATCTCGAGTGTGTAGTTAAGTTTATCTTGAGGTTCTGTTTCAGAGGACTCAATACGATTTTCGAGTTCGTTATAGTTTAGAGATGGAGCTGATTTTTTACGTTCTTCAAACTTGATCGGGTCGTTTAAAGTGACATCATAAGTCGTAAAGTTAACGACAGTGTGTGATTGGCCTCGTCTGTGAATTTGGCCGTTAAATAAACGCAAGAGTACGCTGTGGCCGGGGTTTTCGTTGTCAGGTACTATTTGTCCTTGAGGTGCTATGATCGTAAGTGGAGCGTTTTCATTTTTATCATCATAAATAAACAGGTCCTCAAGGGTGCCTTTGTCAGAGTTAACTTTATTGGCGTATACAACCATATCGAAAAAGTCTTTCGAAAAAGTGCCTTCTTTGATACTGGCTGCGGCTTTAGTGTTTCCTAAGAACGAAATTAACAACTCGAATTGGCGATTACCCCATGGGGCAATAAAAAGCGCTGTTTGTGCTGAGAATGCAGAGATGAGCAAAGATAAAACCAGAGCTGGTAAGAGTATGCTGTTTCCAGCATAGCCAGCGCCTTTAAGTGCCACGATTTCGGAATCGTGCGATAGACGATTGTAGGTCATTAGAACTGCAAAAAGCAGACTCATGGGTAAAATCATAGGTAAGAATGAGATACTCATATAGCCCATAATATCTAAAATAAAGCCAAACTTAATACCGTGACCTAAAACAAACTCAGTTAGCCTAAGGGCTTGAAACATAAGTAATATGGAAATGAAAATAATAACACCTAAAACAAAAGGAGGGATCATTTCAAATAAAAGATAAAAGAATACTCGTCGCGATTTCCACATAGGACCACTGTAAATAATTTCTTTGCGTACGTCATTGATCAGATTCTAGAATAGACCTATGGACAGAGTTTTAATCGTGAGTGACGAGGTTGTTTTCAGCGCTCACATCGAAAAGACATTAATAGAGATTGGGTTAGAGGTTAAAACACTGACTCATGAGGCGGGTTTGCTCGAGATTTTGACTAATTTCCGTCCTGAAGTTTTAATCGCCAAAGGTGATTCGGCTAAAGTTTCATCATTACGAGTTGGAAATATCTTGAGAGATCGCTTTAAGTTTCCTGGTAAAGTTATTATTATTCTCAATAAAGATCAAAAAATTAATCCTGATGATTTAAACCGAGTTAAAATGGATGCTTTGTTGTTTGAACCTATTGGAGCTATTAAGCTCGTATCTCATGTTTTAAATCTTATTAACGAACATAAAGAAGCTATTCGTTCGAAACTGATCAAATTAGTTGAAAACGATGCCACATTTCGTGCAAAAGAAGAAAAAATACTCGTCAGTTCGGGGCAGAGTATTGATCAAGAGCTCATTCATGTTACGGGCCAAGTCGGCTCGAATCCTAAAAGTATTGCAAACGCACGAGATGATGTCTCGAATTCAGAAATGCTGAAAATACGAGATCATATTATGCAAGAATTAGTCTCAACTGATGCCAGTTTACAGTCGAAGATAGACGTTTACAATCAAGAGATCGGCCGAATTGATGCAGGCTTGAAAAATGGGCTAAATCGCAAGCAAACTAAAGCTGTGCAAATTTCTTTACGCAAGGAGCAGTTAGTTGATCCTGGGCAAGAAAAATTAGACAGTCTTGACGAAGAAAGAAAGCGATTTGCTTTCGCACTTGTTAAGAAAAAATAGCTAGGCATGAAATAGCTTAAAGGAGTTATAAGATGGGACAAAACACTTCACCAGTAACAGATCAAACATTTCAATCTGAAGTTTTAAATTCAACTACGCCAGTGCTTGTTGATTTTTGGGCTGAATGGTGTGGACCTTGCCGTGCTTTAGCTCCAAAATTAGAAGAAATCGCTCAAGAGATGTCAGGCAAAGTTAAAGTCGTGAAAATGAATGTTGATGAAAATCCTGCAACACCTGGTCAGTTCGGAATTCGTGGTATTCCAGCGATGCTTTTATTCAAAGGCGGTAAACAAGTTGGTGAACTTGTTGGTAATCACCCTAAAGAAAACATCACTCAATTTTTAGTTGATCACGCTTAAGTAGTTAACCAATTCACAAGCTCAGTCAAACACGAATCTACGCCTTTGTAGATTCGACTTTCTGGGCTCATGGAATTTAAAGCACCGATTAAATTTTCTCGCATGTTTGTATCTGCTTTAATCTTGTTTCCATCGATAAAACTAATTCCAATTCCCAAAAAACTTGAATCAATTTCTGGTAATCCATAAACGACCTGTCTTTCGACTCTGAGGTAAAACGGTGTCGCAAGCTGAGCGTTAAAACTACGGCCTTTCCATTCGATTTGATTCATTCCAACAGGAGCAATGGGGTGATGATTAAGTCTTGTATCAGTTACAAAAGACCATACAAATCTCACAAATGGACCTTTGTTAATCATAGCTTCAATCATGTTGGCTGAAACTTTACCGATTTTATCAAAATGTGGAATGGGTGAATGAACTTGTAAAAATGATTTTCCGATTTTATCTTCACAGGCCCAGTGGCTGCCGCTACAGAGATGAATCATTGACATATCATCAGTCATATCGAGTCTGCGCGAACATAAAGCATAATCTTCTTCAAATTGTAATGCGAGTGCATCAAGTATATGATCGGGGTGGGGATCAATTTGCTCACCATTAAGATTTTTAAACCCTGTTAATTGGTATGATGAATTTAAAGTTAACTGATCTGCGGTTATTTGATTGGTGAGAATCATATTTTTAAAATCAAAAGAAAAATAAGTTGGATATTCTTTGATTAAGTTTTTAATAATGAATTGAGCTAAAACTGACGTTTGTTCTGGTGTTAGGTTTGCTGTTGCAAAATATTTACTGAGACGTTCTTTTCTGCAAACTATTTTATTTTGATGATATTTATTGAAATGAGGTGTGATTTGAAAAATCTTTTGATCATAGTCGCCATTACCAAAATCAAAGCCTAAGGGCCTTAAGCCCGGAGCAACTTCGTATAATGGACGTTCAATCGGAAAATAAAATGGAGATTTCAAAGCTTGTTGCGGCATACAGCAACTAGCTTAAGATTAAAAGTGGTTATGTGTAAAGAATTTCGTTCAGCTTGCCTTCGTCATCCAAAGCTTTTATGTCAGTGTATCCACCGATGAGCTTATCGTTGATTAAAATGATTGGCACAGTGGCCCAGCCTGTTTTAGACTTCCATGCGGCTAATTCATCAGGCTTGTCTGTTAAATCAATAATATCAAACTTGATATCGCGTGCTTCAAAGAAAGTTTTTGCGCGATCGCAATAAGGACAAGGATTTTTTTTAACCATTACAACTTTGGCTTGTGTTTTTGTATTTGTCATAGAAGTAGTGTATAGCGAATAAGGCTCATTTGTCATTAGATAGGATGATCTATTCGATTAATTTGATGAGATGATCTTTAAATTCTATCGGTTTTTTATGAATTTTGACCTGATGAAAGATTTCAGAGGCTTTTTCTGAAACAAAGCGTAACTGGTTGAGCCATTGTTTTGTGCGAGCTGTTGCAAAATGATCATTAACATAAATTGTGCATGATTCAAAAAAAGGAATAATGAGATTTAAGGCTTTATTTGGATCTATTACATGCAAATCTGTGTGGGTTAGGCTTTGCTTGATCTGTTGGAAAATATACGGATTTCTCATTGTGCCACGTCCAATCATATAGTCATGACATTCTGTTTGCTCTTGGCAGTTTTTAAAGTCTTGAACATTCCAAATTTCACCATTGGCAACAATTTTAATTTTCGAAACTTCACGCATGCGTGGAATCCAGTCCCAATAAGCCGGTGGTTTGTACCCATCAGTTTTGGTGCGGCAGTGAACTGTGATCCAGTCAGCACCAGCCGCGGTGACAGCTTGAATGTTATCAAGACACTGAGACGGGTCATCAAAGCCTAATCTAATTTTGGCCGTGACTGGTGTTGAAGTTGGTACGGCTTTACGAGCTGTGCTCACAATATTGTAAAGTCGATCGCATGATTTTAATAACGAAGCTCCGCCATCGTGGCGATTAACAGTTTTTGCAGGACACCCGAAATTAAGATCAACTCCAGCGGCACCTAGCTCATGTGCGCGTAAAGCGTTTTCGGCAATTGGTAAAGCTTGACCACCTAAGAGCTGAACAAACACAGGAGTGCCGAATCTCGTTTTAGATCCCATTTTAAGTTCAGGACAATTTTTATAAAACACAGAGTAAGGGTGAAGTTTATCTGTGACTCGTAAAAATTCAGTGACACATTGATCAATACCACCAATTTGCGTGAGCAAATCGCGCATCGCCCAGTCAGTGACACCCTCCATAGGAGCTAAATAAAGTTTTACTTCGTGCCTATTTTGCACAGGTGTTTGAATTCTTTTTCGTTAACGGGTTGAATAGATAAACGTTGCCCTTTTTTAATGACGAGCATGTCTTTGCAAGCGGGATCATTTTTGAGATCTTCGAGAGATATAAAATTTTTGAAATGATTGACGTATTTTAATTGAACACAAAACCACATCGGTTTTTCTTTTGTGGCACGTGGTTCATAGTACTCGGATTTTTTATCAAATTGTAATTGATCTGGTTCGGCATTTTTAGAGACTTCGGCAATGCCAGCTAAGCCAGAAGGTTCGGCATTTGAGTGATAGAATAAAACCTGATCGCCAATAGACATATCATTCATCATAAAATTGCGTGCTTGATAGTTGCGAACGCCTTCCCACCAAGTGGTTTTGTTTTTTTTAAGATGGTCAATCGAGAAAACATCGGGTTCTGATTTCATAAGCCAGTATTTCATATCGATTTATGTAGCATAATTTTGCGTTAAGACACAAATTAAAAGAAGAATGTGGTTAAGAGTTGCTGTTTTACGTGTCATTCATTAGTTTAAAATTGTTATAAGGATTTTAAAGTATGAAATTTAAAAAAAATGATAAAGTTTATTGGTTGTGGATGGGTAAAAAAATCCAAGGTTATGTGGTGGATGTGTTTACAGAATCAATTACTAAAGAAATAAAAGGTAAAAAAATTAAGCGTAATGGGTCAGCTGATAATCCAGCTTATTACGTTCAATCTACAGCCGGAAACTTTGCTTTAAAACTTGGTACTGAGGTGTTTAAAGCAGATCAAGACGTAGAATCTAAAAACAAAAAAATAACTCCGAAAATGTTTGGATAAGTTGTGGTTAAAAATGACATAAAATCTGAAAAAATGTGTTTCAAAAACTGAAATACTTTAGGTCATATTTGCTTGTCTTGTCATTAAAATGAGTTCAAAACAAAACCATGAAAAAAGCAAAAAAAATCATATTAGTATTTTTAGTTTCAATTACAACTTGGTCTTGTGCGACGTCTCCAACGCAAGTTCAATCAAATAAGGTTTGTGAAAATCAGATTTGCCCAAGTCAAGGTTCTTCAGTAGAACAAAACTTGGCAGAAGCCTTTGCTGCTGGTTTTGGTTTTAGTTTGGGTTGGCGTTTAGGTACGGCCTTAACAAAACATTGGTAAGATAAAATCTGTGAACCAAGAGATTGCATAGGGATTCAATCTTTAATCGAATAAAATTGACACATATGTCGTAAATTTGTATAATTTACGACATATGTACCACAGATTTCTTAAATATACGAAAAGTAACAGTTTTTTTCTATTTGGACCGCGCGGAACAGGTAAAACAACGTGGTTAAAACAGACTTTTAACCCTAAGAAATGTCTTTGGTTTGATTTGCTTGAAGCAGAGGTTGAGTCTAGATTATCACGTGATCCTGATATGCTGATCAAGCAATGGTTGGCCTTAAAAGTAAAACCAGAATACGTTGTTGTGGATGAGATTCAAAAAAATCCCAAACTACTCGATGTTGTTCATAAGGCCATCGAAGAGCATAAAATAAAATTTATTTTAACAGGATCCAGTGCCAGAAAATTAAAACGTGGATCAGCCAATATGTTGGCGGGGCGAGCGTTTGATTTTTATATTTTACCTTTTTCTTATTTTGAAATTACAAAAGATTTTGATTTATTAAGTTCGCTGCAGTTTGGGCTACTGCCAAAAATTTTTTCAGAAGAACTCAAAAATAATGATGATAAAATTCGTTATTTATACAGTTACGTATCTGTTTATTTGAAAGAAGAAATATTAATTGAACAACTTGTTCGGCAATTAGAACCATTTCGTAAGTTTTTAGAAATTGCAGCGCAAATGAACGGGCAAATTATTAATTATGCAAAAATAGGTCGTGATGCAGGTATTGACCCCAAACAAGTTGAAAGATATTTCCCAATTTTAATTGATACTTTAATAGGGTTTTATTTAGAACCTTATCACGCATCAGTGCGAAAGCGACAAACAGCAAAATCCAAATTTTACTTTTTCGATTCGGGTGTCTGCCGAGCTTTAGAAAACAAACTTAATTATTCATTGAATGAACAGACTGTGGAATATGGAAAATGTTTTGAACATTTTATTATTTTGGAATTTTTTAAAATGAATATTTCAACCGAAAAACGCTATAAACTGAGCTTTTTACGTGTTAATGATAATCAAGAGGTCGATTTAGTTGTTGAAGCTGGTCAGCGTCTTTATTTTATAGAAATAAAATCATATTCAAAAGTGAACTTGGATGATGTTAAAAAATTATTATATTTTAAAAATGATTTTCCAAAGGCTAAATTAATTTTATTATCATGTGATCAAACTGAGTTTGTCCATGAAGGTGTTGAGTGCAGGCACTGGAAAAACGTTCTAGTTGAGTTTATGAACTTAAAACAATAAGTTGCTGTTGTTTTAAATTATCAAAGTTTGAATTTTGTCAAATACGCTAGGCAACTGATTGACTCTAAATGCTTGCATGCTAGTCTTGATCCATGAAAAACAATAATCAATTCACACTCATCACGGGTGCATCATCGGGTATTGGTCAAGAAACTGCGTTACTACTTGCGAAACAAAAAAAGAATTTAGTTTTAGTTGCTCGTCGCAAAGCTCAGCTTAAAAAAGTTCAAACAGAATGTTTAAAACAAGGTTCGCCAAACGTTGAAATAATAACGTGCGATTTATCAAAGTCAGCAGACATTGCAAAAACCATTGCTCTGTTGAAAAAAAAGAAAATCATTGTTCAAAATTTAATTAATAATGCAGGCTTAGCCAAAGGCACCGAGCTTGTGCAAAATGCTAAAACCTCTGATTGGGATCAAATGATTGAAACCAATGTTAAGGGTCTTTTGTGGCTGAGTCGTGAGTTGTTTTCAGATATTATAAGCGTTCAAGGACATATCATAAATTTAGGTTCGGTTGCGGGCAGGTTAGTTTATGAGGGTGGCGCTGTTTACTGTGCGACTAAATTTGCTGTACGAGCGATCACCGAAGGTTTTCGTATGGATCTTAAAGGCACTGGAGTTCGTGTGACAAACATTGAACCAGGTATGGTGAACACTGAATTCAGTCTAGTTCGCCTAGGAAATCAGCAAAAAGCCGATGCGGTTTACGCTGATATGCTGCCACTGAGTCCCAAGGATGTCGCAAATTCGATTTTGTGGTGCTTAAATCAGCCTGCACATGTTAATATTCAAGAGCTTGTCATTTATCCGACCGATCAGGCCAGTGTGGGTCAAGTCGTGCGCGGCGAAAAAAGCATTAAAAATTTAAAAACGAAATTAAAAAAGTAATTTTAATTAAACCAGCTTTTTTAGAAGTGGTTTTGGATTGGAGTCTAAGATGTCTCAAAATAACGAATTGAAATCTCAAGAATATAGAATCGAAAAAGATACGATGGGTGATGTTAAAGTTCCGGCACATGCTTTGTGGGGAGCGCAAACACAACGTTCAACAGAAAATTTTAAAATTGGTGGAGATCGTTTTCCTCGTGAAATGATTCGTGCTTTAGGCGTTCTTAAAAAATGTGCTGCAAAAACAAATACTGAGCTTGGTTTGTTAGATGCAAAAAAAGCAGAGTTTATTTTAAAAGCAGCAGACGAAGTTATTGCGGGTACTCTCGATCAACATTTTCCACTAGTTGTTTGGCAAACAGGATCTGGTACACAAACGAACATGAATGCAAACGAAGTTATCGCTAATCGCGCGATGACAATGCAATCAATTGCTTTACCAAGTAAAGAAATTCACCCGAATGATGATGTGAATAAAGGTCAAAGCTCGAATGATACTTTTCCGACAGCTATGCACATCGCTGTTGCTGAGCGTGTTCATAATCGTCTTTTGCCAATGCTTGAAAAAATTCAAAAGGCTCTAGAAGCCAAATCAGTTGAATTCAAAGATATCGTTAAAATTGGCCGTACGCATTTGATGGATGCGACTCCGCTGACTTTAGGTCAAGAATTTTCGGGCTATGCTACGCAAATGAAAAACTCAATCCAACGTGTAAAAAACACTTTACCACACTTGCATGAACTTGCTTTAGGTGGAACAGCTGTTGGAACTGGTTTAAACACACATGTTGATTTTCCAGTTAAAGCGGCGGCTGCGATTGCTGCTGAAACCAAAATTCCATTTGTTTCAGCTCCAAATAAATTTGAAGCCTTAGCGTCGCATGATGCATTAGTTGAAGTACATGGTGCTTTAAAAACAATTGCAGTGTCACTCATGAAAATTGCAAATGATATACGTTTATTAGGTTCTGGTCCACGCTGTGGTTTTGCGGAACTTAACTTGCCAGAGAACGAACCCGGATCTTCAATTATGCCTGGTAAAGTTAACCCAACTCAATCAGAAGCTATGACTATGGTTTGTGCTCAAGTTCTTGGTAATGATGTCGCTGTTAACGTGGGTGGTGCGACTGGGCATTTTGAACTCAATGTTTTTAAACCAGTGATTGTGTTTAATTGTTTAAATTCAATTCGCTTAATTTCAGATGCTTGTGAAAGTTTTGTTGATCACTGTGTTGTGGGTATTACAGCTAATACACAGCAAATTAAAAAACATCTTGATAACTCATTAATGTTAGTCACGGCTTTAAATCCGCATATTGGTTACGATAATGCTGCTAAAATTGCTAAAACAGCTCATAAAAACGGAACAACTTTAAAAGAAGAAGCCGTTAAATTAGGATTATTGACAGCTGAAAAATTTGATCAAGTTGTTAGACCTGAAACAATGATTTCTCCATTAGGTAAATAGTGAGTTGATGACAGACATGCATAAGCTTAATCCAATATTACAAAAAGCAGACTGGTTAGCTTCGGGCGATATTCGCCCGTATGTGTTTGTACGTCCAGAAAATCAAATTGCTAACCCGGGAACAAAGCATCATTTAGATTGGTTTATTCATGAACCAATTTATAAAAATCCACTCAACATTGACGAGATGGAATTTGCAAATGCTGTTTTGAAAATCGAATGGAAAGCATTTGGCCATCAAGATTTAGCTATACCGAAATGGGTTTTTTATGACTGTGCCGCAATGCCAGGCTTTATTGCTGGATTTGCTGGACGAACAAAAAAAATGCCCAAGGCTATTTTAGAAGAGCTTGAATACTCAGATAAAAATGAATGGTGTCCGCTATCATTATTTATTATTATTCCAACAATGCATAAAGGCGAATGGGTTGCTTACGATCTTTGTGCAGTGAATTCATTTCTACCCAAAGAACAGCAGTTTTACGGTTTGGGATTTTTATCTAAAGCTTTTGCTTTGTGGTACGCCAATGTTGAACAGTGTTCAGGTATGACTCAGTGGGGTAGTCCATCATTAAAATTACACTCACATTATGGACATCTTGAACTGATTGGGTCTTATGCTCCACTGCATACGCATGCTAAGACAATGACTTATCGTTGTGAAGTCAACATCGATTGCTGGGAAAAATTTTTTACAAGACAAGAAGATTTATCATTTGTCGAAAAATATGGTCCGTCGGGATTTGTTGTCGATCCTAAAAGCGAAGCTTCTATGATTGCTATACAAAAAAGAATCCAAAATAACGAAGGACCTTTTTATTTGAATGCTTTAGAAATTGCATCTAAAGGATTGCAAGACTCATTAAATATTTATCATTTAAAACAAGAACGCTAAAAAGAAAGACACACATGACACAATTATCATTACCACCAGTTGCTAAATCATTTTATACCTTTTGCAAAAAATGCGATGCTGATCGTTATCATCTTGTTTTAACTCATACATCATCAACTTCGGCTAAAATCGAATGTGAAGTTTGTAAATCAAGAAAAACATACTCATTACCTAAAGCGGGTTCGTCATCTTCATCAACACGTAAATCAGCAGCAGGTGCTGGTGGCACAAAAGCAGCAGGTTCGCCACGTTCACATACGGGTCAGTACACATTAATGATGGACAACCAAAGTGATAAACCATCTGCACAGTATTCAATTAAAGGTAAATTTTCTGATAATCAAAAAATCAGTCATCCTAAATTTGGAATTGGTTTTGTGATTAAAACATTTTCTGACAAAGTCGAAGTTGTATTTCAAGATGAAGTCAGAACTTTGATGCATAATCGCTCGTAAAAATGTCGAATCAGTGGACTCAAGGACTTAATCCAGAACAAGCATTGGCCGTAAATCATAATTACGGACCGTTGCTTATTTTAGCTGGTGCAGGTTCTGGTAAGACCACTGTTTTAGTTTCTCGAACGGGCCGACTGATTGATGAAAAAATCGCTGCGGCTGATAAGATCTGCGTTTTAACTTTTACTAATAAAGCAGCTAAAGAATTAAAACATCGTGTTCAGGTCAAGGTTGGTGCCAAATCCAAAGGGTTATGGGCAGGAACGTTCCATTCTTTTGGGTTACAGTTACTTCGTAAAAATCACAAACTATGTGGCTTACCAACTCAGTTCGGAATCGTCGATCAATCTGATTCTCAAGCCATCTTAAAAGAGCTTGCTAAAAATATTCGAAACACAACTAAAGATAAATTTGATTTTTCAAAGTTATTAGAACTTGTGAATTTATTAAGAGCTGGACGAAAGCTGCCAGTTGATCAATTGCAAGAGTATCACGAAATGGCTGAAGTTTTAGCCCCACAATACGAGCGTGAATTGCTCAAATTTGGCGTAGTTGATTTTGAAGGCTTATTATTAGAACCACTCAGGCTATTTGAAAAATACCCAGAAGTTTTGAAACAAACTCAAGATCGATATCTGCAAATTATGGTGGATGAGTTTCAAGATACAAATGTTGATCAACTTAAACTCATTAAAGCAATTTCAGCAAGTCACCAAAACCTAACTGTTGTCGGTGATGATGACCAGTCTATTTATGGCTGGCGCGGGGCTGAAATTCAAAATATTCTAAATTTTCCTAAAGATAATGCCAATTGTACTGTGATCAAACTTGAACGTAATTATCGATCGAGTTCGTCAATTTTAGATTTAGGTAATGCTGTCATTGCCAAAAACTCAAAACGTCATGGTAAAGTTCTGCGTTCTGAAAAAATAAAAAAAACAACACATATTAAGCCTGAAGTATTTGTTTTAGAGAACGAAGAAGAAGAAGCTGATTTTGTTTGTCGAGAAATACAAGCTTCAAAAAATAATGGATCACAATATAAAGACATTGCAATTTTATATAGGTCGAACACTCAAGGTGCATTTATTGAAACAAGTCTTCGTAAAAGCCAAGTGCCGTATACAATTACGGGTGGTACATCTATTTTCGATCGTAAAGAGGCTAAGGATTGGTTAGCCTACATTAAGCAATCTTTAAACGATGATGAAGTTTCTTTTCGAAGAATTATTAATTTACCACCTCGTGGAATAGGTGAAACAACTCTTGATAAACTGATTGCTTATTCAGAAGAGCATCATATTAATTTACCAGCGGCCACTCGTGACTGGAAAAAAACCACAATCCCAGAAGATAAAGGTGAAGTGTTAGATAAATTTATGCAGTGGCTGTGGACATTTCCACAAAGATTGCTGGATGACACTTCGATTGGTGAGACTATCAGTAAAAGATTTGAATTTTTAGTTCGTGAAATAGGTTATCGTGATTTATTATTGCAAAATTCGGAAGGGCTTGCGTTTGAAAAAAAATGGCAAGTTATTGAAATTGTTGGCCGTATTTTAGAAAGTTATATTAATAGACGAGAACCTACAATTGCCACGCTAAAAGATTTTATTGATAGTATGCAATTACGTGATGATGTTGGCGATGATGATGAAAAAAATGCGGTGCAATTGATGACATTTCATGCGTCTAAAGGTTTAGAGTTTCCGAATGTTATTTTAGTTGGTGTTGAAGAAGATTTATTGCCACACAAGCGTTTAGGTTCAGACATTGATGAAGAACGTCGTTTGTTTTATGTTGGCATCACACGCGCTCAAGAAAAACTAGTTTTAAGTTATGGTAAGCAAAGAAAAAAACAGGGGATCGTGAGACCCGTATCGCCATCACGGTTTTTACTTGAAATTGATCAAAATCTTTATACTTTGCACGAAGCTGGTAACAGACCTGTCACAGAAGAAGAACGCGAAGATCTTGTTAAAAACTTTTTGGCCAAATTTAGTCAACCTGACGCGAATAAATCTAAGTCTCGAGTTTAAGTTTAAAGTCCTTGTACGATTTTTCTATTTTTATCTATTTCACGTTGAATACGGTCGAGTAGTATCTGTTTAAATTTTTTTGGATCTGTGGGCGTGTTAGCCGGAAACTCTAAAACGACCGGAAATTTATTGCCCGCATTATCATAAGTTATGATTGTTGTTCTAACGTAACCGTATTCTTTTATGGGTTTATCGTAAAGATCAAATTTTTCAGCTGCTGATTTAGCGTTTGTCAGTGATTGATCTGTAAAGTTGTGATTTGCAACAATTTGTTCTTTGGTATCTTTAATTAGATTAGAATACTTATTAATATTTTTAGAATCACCTATTTGTTGAGCTTGAACTAATCCGCGTTTGTAAACTTCTAGACTTCTGGAGTAAGCTTCTATCTCATCTGTTCCAGTCATGTCTTGATATCCAGGAATCGGAATTTTTGATTTGTTAGAAAATATAACAATTGGTGGTTCTGTGTTTAGGCTCGCTAAACCTGTGGCTGCTGACTGATTTCGAATGTGAACATACTCATGAGCTAACACACTCATTGCATCAGTCATATTATCTAAATTCAGTTTTGAAGATATTTTTAAAAATGAGTAATTTGCATTGCTTGTGTTGATTGTTTCAAATTCTGCTGGACTTTTTGCGGCTAAATCTTTTTCGCTGGCAATGACAAAATCTGTATTGTATTTGCGTTTATAGACCTCGGCCTGTCTCGCAAGCCAGTGACCATTTTTATTAGGTATAATTCTTAAATATTCTACGCCATTAAGAAGAATTGGCTCTGTATCAATGTCATATCTATACATAAACTGTAAAAGTTTGGTGTTCTTCATTTCAGATAGTGCAAGTTCTGAGTATATCTTTTTTGATACTTTACTCACACCAGCGATTTCAGGAATTTTACTGGCTTGGGATAATCGCTTTATTCCTGATTGAAATCCTAAAAGCAATGTCGCAGCTTCGGTCATGGCTTCACAAACAAGTGCTTGAGCTGTATACGAACTGTAGCAATCAAGTTCTAGCCCCTTTTGTACAAGAATTTCTTTTGCAGTTTTTAAGAGGTCCGTGTGCCCTGATCCATTAGATATTTCAGGATGACTCCATTGCCAGAAGTTTTTCTCATCGGCTGTCATTTGATCGAATTGCCCCGTTAATCCTCTTGGATTTAGACTAAACTCTAATTTTTTTTGTTGTAGTCTGCCATGCTCGCGTAAATCATTTTCGATTTGCCAGCATTGTTTGTTATTAATTGAGTCTTTTGATGGGATGTTAATGTTCATCAATTTTGGGGTTGAGATATTAAAAGCTTTATATAAAGCGATTTTATTATCGATTGAACTATTGCACTGATCAGATCTTTCTTTGGATTTGTCAAAATCAACTTTAATGGCGCCGGCGAATTCTCCAATCATGCGACCAATGTTGGCTACAGAGCTTATACCAAAATTAGCTAAACCATTTAAACATGAAACCGTACTCACAAATGGAATGTATTCAAATGCGAATTCTTTTTTGGCTCCGTTAATATCGCATTGTTTAAGTTTAGTTTCAGGGTCTATTCCGTTCTGTTTAATTGAATTTTCTAGTTTTTTACAAACAGAGCTTGATCGATCCTGTTTGCACTTGGCCAGGTTGATATCTGAATATTTTTCAAAATAGTTTTTAGATTTGCATTGAGGTATGACAGTCTTAGATTGCGCTGTTTCTGTGTAGCAACATAACAAATAAACAATGTTTATTGTGATGAACTTGAGTTTGTGTGTTTGCGCAAATGAGTAAGCCATCTATGACTGAGTATCGGCTTTTAGCGTTTAGAGGTTGATCTAAAGAATGAGACAAGAATGTTGGAACTTTCTTCAATAAGTGGGTTTGCTGTGGAAATTGAAGAAGCGGCATCGTGCCAGAAAAAGGGCTCTGCCCTTTTTAATACCCGAAAGATCTGACCATCGT